>OQVQ01000184.1_pt1 | contig 29887 bp, 41 predicted proteins | sample 1691491 | NCBI WGS metagenome assembly OQVQ01 (sample SAMN03418252, study PRJEB22391) | human gut metagenome | biome: human-gut; feature: organic feature; material: feces | host: Homo sapiens | place: Tanzania | collected 2013-01
ATAAGCTCGGCGAGGGCGTGAAAAAGGTCATAATATGGGCGCTGGGTCTTATAATGACCGTTTTTATAGGGATACTCTCCCTTCAAAGCGCAATATCTGCGTCTGCCGATTCAGTCACGCTTCGGGCGGCGAAATTTGCCGTATCAAACGGCATACCTTTCGTAGGCGGTGCTGTATCTGACGCGCTTGCTACTGTAAAGAGCAGTGTGGTGCTGCTCAAATCGGGCGTTGGAAGTTTCGGGATAATAGCGGGGGGCTGTATACTTTTTCCCGTTATGATACACGCGTTATGCTATCGCTTTTTTCTGTTTCTCGCGGGAATTGTCAGCGAAATGTTCGCTGCGGATAAAATAACGGGTATGATACGATGCGGTGAAAACGTCGTTTCTATCCTTATTGCGGTAATATCGTGCTTCTATCTTTTCATAACGATTTCGACCGCGCTGCTCATGCTTTTATGCAGGTAGGAGGGAATATGCAAAGCGTTCTTTTTCAGCTTTGCGCAGCCGCGATGATAACGGCAGTTCTTAAAGCGCTGCTGCCGTCGGAAAAATGTTCAAAGCAGATAAAAATATTGATCTCGTGCTATTTTATAGTTGTTGTTATCACTGCTTTTCGTTCGCAGCCGCTTTTGGATAACTTTTTTTCGGAGTTCAGCATCGATACCGAGTACTACGACTACTCTGTTTCGCTCGAACGGCATACCGCGGACGAAACAGCGCTGATTTTACGTCAGAGACTTGAAGAAAAGCTCAGCGAAGTCGGAATATATCCCGAAAAAATTTACATTGACGTTAATATTGCGGACAGTTCAAGCATATCTATTAGTGAAATAAGGCTTGTTTTAAGAAAACAAACTGAAGAAATTAAGGAAAAGGCGGTGAGAACAGTACGGAGCTATGTCGGTACACAAACAAAGATCACCATAGAGGAGCAGTAAAATGAAAGGAATATTCAATTTCAGGGAGATAGGAAAGCTTTTTGAAAAGGATAAAAAATATACGCTGATAATTATTGCGGGAGCGGTAATAATAATGCTTCTTGCGTTTATCCCGTCGGGAAGCGGAAAAACCGAAAATGTCGGAACTCTAAGCGGTGATGAACTCTCCAAATATGAAAGAACGCTCGAAAGCCGCTTGACCGAGATACTGTCGGAGATTGAAAATATCGGCGAAATAAAGGTGATGATTTCCCTCGACACCTCTGCGCGGACGGAATATGGAAAGAACGCAGATATGCTTCTTGAAATGAAAATGCCTGAGGTGCGCGGAGTTATCGTGGTATGCTCGGGAGGCGATGATATTATCGTCTGCGAAAAGGTCGTCCGTGCGGTTACGGGAGTTTTTGCAATCAGCTCGACAAGAGTGAGCGTAATGAAATAATCAAAGGAGATTATGTTATGAAAAGAATAAATATGATTATCGGGAAAAAGCAGATCGTTCTCGCAGGACTTACAGTGCTGCTCGGAGTTGCCGTGTATGTGAACTATCTTTATTCATCTTCGGGCGTTAAGACTTCTGAGTCCGAAAGCGCAGAAGCGTCCAATTACGGAGACGTAAAATTTGTTTCATCTGAGACAGTCGGACAGCAGGAAATAAACGTATCCGCAACGGATTCCGACGCGTATTTTGCACAGGCGCGCCTTGATAAGCAGCAGAGCAGAGATGAAGCGGTAGAGGTTCTCCAGAGCTTCTATTTCGGCGGAGATTCAACAGCCGACGAGCTTGAAGTAATAGCGCAGGACGTTATAGCTGTCGGGAATTATATTGAAACCGAATCGAAAGTGGAAAATCTGCTGAAAGCGCAGGGCTTCAGCGAGGCGCTGTGCTACCTATCCGACACATCGGCAAACGTCATCGTCAAGACGAACGGACTAGATACTGCACAAGCTGCACAAATTAAAAGCACACTTTTAGGTGAAATTGCTATACCCGCAGAAAATATCACAATAGTTGAAATAAAATAGTTGTACATTTCGGATTTTTGTGCTATAATATTCTAAAAGTATGTTAATATGTACTTTTGGAATATCCGCTTGTCGGATATACATAAATTATCCGGAAGGAATGAACGACTATGAATAAAACTGCTACTACTGCGGGAAAGCTCAAAATTTCCGGCAACACAATACTGAAAATTGCCGAAGCGGCAGCTTCTGAAATCAACGGCGTTATACTTGCCGCCGATATAAGGCCTGCATTTATAAAAGAACCCGCAGCGCTTATTGAAAAATATCTTGCGCCGATAAAGGTGCATATCTCGTCCGACGCGGCAGTTATTGACATTTCGATTTACATTGCTCAGGGCTATAAGGCTCACGAAGTTGCAAAGGCAGTCCAGGAAAATGTAAAGTCTACGGTACAGAGCATGACGGGAATTGCCGTTGCAAAGGTAAATGTAAAAATCGCAGGAATACGCACAAATAAAAACTGATCCGAAAACCCTCCGCAAAAACGGAGGGTATTCGGCGTTTCTTTGACGGATAACTTTGACAGATAAAAAGAAAGGACATATCTTTAATGACAAGACGTGAAATAAGAGAAGAGGTTTTTCTGCTTCTTTTTCAGAACGAACTCAGCGGGATTGATATAGACGAGACAACAGAAGCGTGCGAAGAAGCATTTGAAATGGAAAAGAACAGCGAGGCTGTTTCGACCGCAAAGAAAATTGTGGAAAAATACGGCGAGCTTGACGAAATAATCGGAAAATACAGCGAAAAGCGCGAGGTTTCGCGTATTTCAAAAGTGAATAAGACTATTCTTCGGCTTGCTGTCTATGAAGTGCTTTACTGCCCGAATATCCCTGCAAAGGTCGCAGCGAACGAAGCCGTTGAACTGTCCAAAAAATACGCCGAAAAGCAGGACAGCGCTTTTATTAACGGCGTTCTCGGAAGCTTTATAAAGGATTCGGGAAATGACTCCGAATAAACCTTTTGTCGTTACAGTTTCTCAGCTCAACAGGCGTATTTCGGTGCTTCTTTCGGGCGAAAAAACGTTTGCTGATCTATGCGTTCGCGGAGAAATCTCTAACCTAACGATACTCTATAAATCCGGTCACATTTATTTTTCGCTGAAAGATGAAACGGCATCGGTAAAAGCGGTAATGTTCCGTTCAAATGCCGAAAAGCTCGATTTTTTGCCCGAGGACGGAATGAGCGTGGTAGTGCGCGGCTCGGTGCAGTGTTTTGAACGCGATGGCGTGTATCAGATATATGCTAACGAAATAATTCCCGAGGGCGCAGGAAAGCAGGCTTTGGCATTTGAGCAGCTTAAAGAAAAGCTGTCAGCCGAGGGGTTGTTTTCGCAAAAGCGGGCTATTCCGCAATTTCCAAAGAAAATTGCGGTTGTGACTTCCGAAACGGGCGCCGCTTTACAGGATATTCTGAATATTCTTGCCAGGCGCTATCCTTTCGTCAAGGTTGTGCTTATCCCCGTTACGGTTCAGGGCGAAAGCGCGCCGAAGTCCATTGTCGATGGAATAAAAACTGCCAATGAAACAGACGCGGACGTGATAATTTTCGGGCGCGGGGGAGGCTCTGCGGAGGATCTTTCGGCGTTCAACACCGAGCTTGTCGCAAGGGCTGGTTTCGCAAGCAGGATACCGGTCGGACATGAAATTGATTTTAGCATAGCCGATTTTACGGCGGATATGCGCGCGCCTACGCCAAGCGCAGCAGCCGAACTTGCGGTCCCTGAAAAGGAGACTCTTTCCGCTGCGCTTGATACTTATAAGGCGCGCATAGCAAAACAAATTCTAACTCTTTTTGATAGAAAATTGAGCGTCGCCGAAAATACATACGAAAAAATCCGCGCGAAAAATCCTGCTCAAAAGCTGCAAAACAATGACCAGCTCATCGAAAATCGGCGTAATGAAATTCGTGGAAAAATGCAGTCTATACTGCGAAGCCGCGAGCAGCTTGTATATGCAAAGGCGTCTGTTATATCGGCGCTAAATCCGCTTGCGGTATTGCTGCGCGGTTATTCGATCGCGTATAAGGAAGGCAGCGTTATAAGCAGCATTGAAAATGTTGAAAATGGCGACGAGATAACCGTGAAGTTATCCGACGGCGAAATAACTGCTGTTGTTAAAGCGGCAAAAGCGAAAGGAATATAAAATGAAATTTGAAGAAGCATACAAAAGACTTGGGGAAATCTCGGCGGAAATGGATAAAAGCGACCTTCCGCTGGATAAGGCGGTAAACCTCTATTCCGAGGCTGCCGCTTTGATTGAAAACTGCAAAAAAGAGATAGATAACGCAAAGCTAGAGGTAGAAAAAATTGACAGAGCTTGAGTTTGAAAGAAAATACAGGCAGTATGAACAGTCGCTGAATATTTCAGTGAAGGAATGTCTTGAATATAAAGAACCGTTTCTCCAGAAGCGCGTTCTTGAAGCTGCGGAATACAGCCTTAAAGCGGGCGGAAAGCGTATCAGACCTGTGCTTGCTTTTGCATTTTGCGAGGCGTGCGGGGTTAATTCGGAGAAAGCAAAATCTGCCGCTTCGGCAATAGAATTTATGCATACATTTTCGCTTATTCACGACGATCTGCCATGCATGGACAATGATGATTTGCGGCGCGGACAGCCGAGTTGTCACAAAAAATTTGACGAAGCTACCGCACTTCTTGCGGGCGACGCGCTTGCGATACTGCCGTTTGAAGTGATCGCAAAAGCGGCTGAAAAAGGTGAAGTATCAGCTCGAGCGGGAGTAAAAGCTATCGCTTATCTGTCGCAGGCTGCCGGGATAACGGGAATGATAGGCGGACAGCAGATTGACACACAGCAAGGGCTTGAAATTTCGCCCGAACAAACTCTCGAAATGTATTCAATGAAAACCTCGGCGCTGCTTCGAGCAGCCTGCTGCTGCGGAGTTATTTGTGCCGAAGCCGAAAGTGAAGAAAAATATCTTAAAGCAGCGGAAACGTACGCTGAAAATTTAGGTCTTGCGTTTCAGATTGTTGACGATATTCTTGATATAACAAGCACCAGCGAAGTGCTCGGAAAGCCGATAGGAAGCGACGAGCGCGACGGCAAGGAAACCTATGCGGCTGTATGCGGAATTGAAAAAGCCAGAGAAAAAGCAGCAGAATTTACCGAAAAGGCTATGAACGCGCTGAATGTTTTTTCAGAGCATGAATTTCTTTCGGCGCTTACTGAGAAACTTTTGTACAGGACGAAATAAATCCACAGTCCGGCTTACCGGCGGAAAGGAAGTTAAATGAGAACCGACCAGTTTAATGTTGTACTCATTGCAGCTGTTCTGGGCTGGGCAATAGCTCAGATACTCAAAACAATATCTTATGCGATAAAATACAAAACCTTTAATCCGGAGCGTATTATGGGTTCGGGCGGAATGCCGTCGTCACATTCGGCAATGGTGAGCGCTCTTGCGATAACGACGTTTCGGGTATGCGGGATAACATCTCCCGAATTTGCTCTTGCGATGACGTTTGCGCTTATCGTTATGTACGATGCCTGCGGAGTACGCAGAGCTTCGGGACTGCACGCACACGAAATAAACCGCTTGCGCAAAATTGTCGAAAAGCTGGACGACGAGGTGGTGGAAAGGCTTGACGAGGAGATCGACCTTGAACTTAACGACGAGGACGAGGATAATAAGGAGCTTAAAGAGCTGCTCGGACATACCCCGTTTCAGGTTATGTGCGGTGCGCTGCTCGGAATCCTGATAGGAATGGTGATTCCAATTCAAATTGTATAAATCGGAAAAGGGTGAGAGATTTGCTTTTGTCTGAAAACCTGTCGTCGCAGGCTGTCGGCAATATGTCGGTTTCCGAGCTTGAAGAACTTTGCGCCGAAATACGGGGGTTTCTGATAGAAAATATCCCAAAAACGGGCGGACATCTGGCTTCAAACCTCGGCGCTGTTGAACTTACCGTAGCTTTACATAAGGTATTTACAACACCGCAGGATAAGTTTATTTTCGATGTGGGTCATCAATCCTACACTCATAAAATAATTACGGGAAGATACGGAGAATTTTCAAAGCTTCGGTGCGAAGGCGGCATTTCGGGTTTTCCGCGCTCGTCCGAATCTGAACATGACGCATTTATCGGCGGGCACAGCAGCATTTCGATTTCTGCCGCGCTCGGCATTGCTAAAGCAATGGAGCTTCAGCATAAAAAAGGCGATGTTATTGCAATAATCGGTGACGGCGCGCTTACCGGCGGAGAAGCGTATGAGGGACTGAATAACGTCAGCAAAATTTCGGGTAATTTGATAATTGTGCTTAATGATAATCAGATGTCAATATCGAAAAATCATGGAGTTATTGCGGATTATCTTACTAAAATGCGTTCTTCAAAATCCTATTATGACAAAAAAGAAGCTGTAAAGCAGTTCCTTGATAAATCTACTGTGGGAAAAGAACTTTCAAGATCCATAAGCGGAACAAAAGATCTTATTAAATTTGCAATTTATCAGAGTAATATTTTTGAAAGTCTGGGATTTAAATATCTCGGACCTGTCGACGGACACAATATCGAAAAGCTTGTCGAGGTTTTCACGGTCGCGAAGCTGACCAACGAGCCGTGCATTGTTCATGTCAAGACAAAAAAAGGAAAAGGCTATGCTCCCGCCGAGGAAAACTCGGGCGAATATCACGGTTTGCCGCGAAAGGTTCTGCCTGCCGCTCATACGCTCAGTTATTCTGAGGTAATGGGCAGGGAGCTTTTTAATATAGCTAAGAACGACTCGCGTATTTGCGCAGTCACAGCCGCCATGAAATATGCGACGGGCTTACAGCATTTTGCAAAAGCGTTTCCCGATAGATTTTTTGACGTTGGAATTGCAGAACAGCACGCGCTGACATTCTGCTGTGGACTCGCTTCGCAGGGAATGGTGTCTGTTTTTGCGGTTTATTCAACTTTTTTGCAGCGCTGCTTCGATCAGATAATTCACGACGCTGCGATAGAAAGAAAACATATTATTCTTTGCGTCGATCGTGCAGGTTTTGTCGGTGAGGACGGCGAAACTCACCAAGGGTTGTTTGATGTCCCGCTGCTGCTTTCGGTTCCCGGTGTGACGATTTATACGCCAGTTGATGCTTCTTCCCTCAGGTTTGCACTTCGTGAAGCGATACAGGGCGACGGAATATGCGTTATACGTTACCCGCGCGCTTTCAGCTGCGATTTAAACACGCAGTGCTTTAACGAGATGATTTACTCGGGAAAAAAATCTGATATTCTGCTTATGAGTTATGGCAGAATATGCGAAAATATTGCAGGACATGACGGAGCGGACAGCCTTTTTCTTAATCAAATAAAGCCATTGCCGCAGAAAGCCTTTGAAATAATGCGTGGGTATGAAAAAATACTATTTTTTGAGGAAGGCATGAAATCGGGCGGCGTCGGTGAAAAGATCATGGGCGAGCTTTATTCGCGGGGCTTCAGCGGGAAGTTCACAATAACCGCTGTTGATGAAGAGTTTGTTCCCGCAGCCGAGACAGAATCGCAGCTGCGACATTGGAAACTTGATCGAAATTCAATAAAGCAAATGGTGGAAAATGAAAGAAAGACTTGATAAAATACTGACGGATCTTTCACTGGTTAAAAGCCGCACTGCCGCAGCACAACTGATAAAGGAAGGCTGCGTTTCGGTAAACGGAACTGCCGTGACCCGTCCCGCAGAGCAGTTTGACAGTGAAAATGACAGATTTGAAATAAATGAGAAGTCGGATATTTTGAAATATGTAGGGCGCGGCGGGCTGAAACTCGAAAAGGCGATAACGGATTTCGCCGTAAACCTTGACGGAAAAGTATGCATGGACATTGGGGCTTCGACAGGCGGTTTCACGGATTGTATGCTGAAAAACGGAGCTTCGCGGGTTTATTCGGTAGACGTTGGGCATGATCAACTTGCGCCTATTCTGCGCTCCGATAAGCGCGTCGTTTCGATGGAAGGGCTTGACATACGCAATGCGGGAGAAAGTGAAATTGCAGATAAAATTGATTTTTTCAGCATTGACGTTTCGTTTATTTCGCTTAAATTGATTTTGCCTGAATTGAAAAGATTTTGTGCCGATAAGTCCGAATGTGTTGCGCTTATCAAGCCGCAGTTTGAACAGGGAAAACATAAAGTCGGTAAAAACGGCGTTGTCAAAGATGAAAAAATTCATGAAAAAATAACGGCGGATATGCGCGATTTTGCGGCGGGACTTGGATACTGCGGCATTTCGGTAATACCATCTCCGATAAAAGGCGGCGACGGAAACACAGAATTTCTCATGCACTTTTTTATTTAAAAAGCGGAGGAAAAATTGCAATGAAAGTTTTGATTTGCAGCAACCTAAAAAAAGAAAAAACGCTTGCGGTGCTGCCGGAAGCGGTAAAAATTCTCTCAGAAAACGGCATGATCCCAGTAATGGCGGAATCTGCTGCGGAATTTTACAGCAGTCCGTGTGTTGAATATATTCCCGAGCCTCTTTCGCTTGATCAAATTGACATTCTGCTCACTGTCGGCGGCGACGGAACCATACTGAAATGGGCAAAAAAAGCAGCCCTTGCTAATAAGCCGCTGATTGGCATAAATACAGGCAGATTGGGGTTTATGACGTCTCTCGAACCGGAAGAACTGAGGCTGCTTTCAGAGCTTAAAACCGGGAACTATTCGGTCAGCAAAAGAATGTTAATGGAAGCGACGATATACTCCGAGAACTCTTCTGCAAGTTATCTCGCGCTGAACGACATAGTTCTTTCAAAGGACAGCTATTCAAAGCTGCCAGAATTTTCGGTTTGCAGCAATGGTTTTGTTGTTTCAAGGCTGCGCGCGGACGGGCTTATTTTAAGCACTCCGACGGGTTCTACGGCTTATGCGCTGTCTGCGGGAGGTCCGATAATTGAACCTGACGCAGAGTGTATGGAATTAACGCCGCTGTGTGCTCATACGCTGCTCAATCGACCTATGATATTTAGCGGAAATGATGAAATTTCGGTTTCGTATAAAGGTTACGAGGGCAGCGCCGTAAATGTGAGCGTGGACGGCGACAGTGGCATTTATCTGGGCGAAAACGACAAAATTGTTATTTCAAAATCGCCCGTTGTGTTCAGACTTATAGATATAAACGGAAACAGCTTTTATAATGCATTAAATGATAAGCTGTTAAGACCTCTTAAATAACAGAAGGGAGCGGCAAAAATGAAAAGAAGCAGACAAGCGGAAATCCTTTCAATTATTGCGCAGGAAGAAATTGAAAATCAAGAGATGCTTATACAAAGACTGAAAGAGCGCGGCTACAGCGCAACTCAGGCGACGATCTCCCGTGATATAAATGAACTTAATCTTGAAAAAGCAATGTCAAAAAACGGTGTGAGCTGCTATATGAAAGCCAAGCGCGCCAACGGTATACACTTTGAGAATATTTTTCAGCAGTCGGTTGTTAATATCGACTATGCCGGAAATATAATCTGTATTAAATGCCGTTCGGGACTGGCAAACGGAGCCTGCATAACCCTTGAAGGTATGAACATTGACTCGGTTGTCGGAACAATCGCGGGCGACGATACCTTTTTTGTGCTTGCACGTACTGAAAATGACGCCAAAAATATTGCGGCACATCTGAAAAAAATGCTTTGATCCGGAGGTAAATTATGCTGAAGGAGCTTTATATTGAAAATCTTGCGGTCATCGAAAAAGCGTCAATTTCTTTTACCAATAAATTCAATGTTTTTTCCGGCGAGACAGGTGCGGGAAAAAGCGTGCTTATCGGAGCGATAAACGCCGTTCTCGGCGGACGAATATCAAAGGATATTATCAGAACTGGCACGCAAAAAGCGTCTGTTACGGCGCTTTTTGACTCTATTACCGTGAAAACAGCCGAGAAGCTCGAGGAATACGGCTTTGAAGTAAGCGATGAACTTATTCTACAGCGTGAATTCTCGGTTGACGGCAAAGGAATCGTGCGGATATGCGGAAAGCCGTCTACCGTGGCGATTTTAAAGGAAATTGCCGCAAGCCTTATTGACATTCACGGACAGCATGACAATCGTATTCTTGTCGATAATACAAATCAGCGTGATCTGCTCGATAATTTTGCAGGCATTAGGCACGATCTGGACGAATACGGAGAACTTTTTCGCAGTTTTTCGCAGCTTTTGCGAAAAATTCGTCAGCTTGAAGATGCCGACGCCAAAAAAGATATGCGTATTGAAGAACTTACAAAGCAGATAAGTGAAGTAGCTCGGCTAAATCTCAAAAAAGGTGATGAAGCTGCAATTTCTGAAAAACTGGTTCGCGCGAGAAGTTTTGAGCAGATAAATAATGCGCTGCTCATAGCGCAGAATGCTATAAGCGGCGACAGCGACGGCGGAAGCGGAGCGCTTGATTTGCTAGGCAGCGCAACAAATTCGCTGAAGGGAATATCTGAGTTTATTCCGCAGTGCGGGGCTCTAAGCGAAAGACTTTCAGGGCTTATGATAGAGCTTGAGGATATAGGCAGCGAGGTTTCAAACAATATTCCCGATGGAGAAGCCGAGGACGAGCTTCCGCTTCTTGAAGAAAAAATGAGCGACATTCTTCGGCTTAAACGCCGCTATGCCGCTGAACTTGACGATATACTGGATATGTGCGATAACTGGCGTTCAGAACTTAACGAGCTGTCAGATGCGGATAATACGCTCGCACAGCTTGCCGAGGAAAAAAGAAAGCTGGGCGAGCAGGTCAAGGAACTTGCGCTTGAGCTTTCAAATAAGCGCCGAGAGGCTGCGGTTAGCCTTACAGAGGCTATCGCGGGAGAACTGAAATTTCTTGATATGCCCGATGTGCGGCTTGAGTTCACTGTAAATCACGGTAAGGTCACCGTAAACGGAATGGATGAAATCGAAATGCTCATTTCCGTTAATAAGGGCGAAGAATTGAAACCGATAGCTAAAGTTGCTTCGGGGGGCGAGCTTTCGCGTATTATGCTTGCAATAAAAACCGTGCTTGCGGAGCATGACGACACTCCCACTATGATTTTTGATGAAATAGATACGGGAATAAGCGGCAGAGCAGCGCAGAAGGTAGGTAAAAAATTGTCGGAACTCGCAAAAAAACGTCAAGTGATCTGCGTTACGCACCTTGCCCAGATAGCCGCGCTATCCGACAATCATCTTCTCATTGAAAAGAAAACAGACGAAAACCGCACCTATACAACTGTTCACACTCTTGACTATGATGAAAAAGTGCGTGAAATTGCGCGCATTATTTCGGGCGACGCAACAAATGATGTATCTTTGCGCAACGCTGAAGAACTGATAAAGAACAAGGAGCGGCAGATATGAATTTTCGCGCTGAAGTCTATACGAGAAAACAGCTTTGCGAAGCGTTGGAAAACACGGCGATTACATTGGTGTATGCGCCGCTGCGGCTGATTGAACCTGCGCTGTCGCAGTACAGCGATAAGATCGTGCTTATTCCGCCGGTTTACCTTGCCGACTGCGAAAAAAAGATTGTACAAAGGCTTCGGGAATTAAAAGAAGAAGGGTTTGCAAAAGCCCTTGCGCATACGGTCGGGCATATTGAAATGCTCAGATCTCTCGGTTTTGAAATATACGGCGGGGTAAGGTTAAATTGCACGAACAGCGACGCTGTTCATCTTTTATCGGAATATGAACTGAAAGATGCGATAGTTTCGGAAGAGCTTACGGCGGAGCGCCTGAACAGACTTGAGAAACCCATTCAACTGGGATTTGTCGCATACGGTTTTCTGCCGCTTATGATAACTCGGAGATGTCCGATAAAAAACGGAAAGCCGTGCGGAACGGAATGCTGCCGAAAAAGCGTCACAGACCGCAGCGGAAGAAACCTTAACGTGATATGCTCCGAAAATACCGCCGAAATCCTGAACAGCGATGTTCTTGTTCTTAGCGACAGGCTTGAAAGATTTGTGAACATGGATTTTGCGGTTCTTAAATTTACCGTGGAAGATAATATAAATGCAGTAATTGAAAAATATATCAATCACGAAACGTGCGAAGTGCAGAATTTTACGCGCGGACTATATTTCAGAGGAGTAAACAAGTGATGTTCATAAATGTAAAAAAGCTGAACGAAAATGCGCAGCTGCCCTTTCGGGCAACGCGGGGAAGTGCGGGAGCGGATCTGTTCGCTTGTATTGATACCGATATTGTGGTGTTGCCGCAGGAGCGTGTTCTTGTGCCTACAGGAATCGCTATTGAGCTTGAAAGTCCCGAAACGGGAGCTTTTATTTTTCCGCGCAGTTCGCTTTCGTCAAAATTCGGTATTTCACTAGCAAACTGCGTCGGCGTGGTTGACAGCGATTATCGCGGAGAGATCAAAGTTCCCGTTATAAATCATTCTAATGAGCCGTACACAATCCATAACGGCGAACGGATTGCGCAAATGGTAATTTTGCCTGTTATTCTGCCGACTTTTGCCGAAGCTGATGAACTGACCGAAACCCAAAGATCGGACGGCGGATTTGGTTCTACCGGTGTATAATGCCGCGTTAGCAAACTGCACAAAATTACCGCCTAAATTTTTCATTTTTTTCTCTTTAAACAGTTGTATGAGGTTTAATTTCGTGTTATAATAAATGCTGAACAGTAATTTAGGGAGGTTGGTAAGGAAATGTTTACTAAGGACATTGGAATTGATTTGGGAACGGCAAACACCCTTGTATATATGAGAGGCAAAGGTATAATTATCCGCGAACCTAGCGTTGTTGCGGTTGACGTTAAATATGAACGCGTTCGTTATGTAGGACAGGAAGCAAAGGATGTTATAGGACGTACTCCCGGCTCAATCGTTGCGGTTCGTCCGCTGAAAGACGGGGTTATTGCGGATTTTGATATGACGACAAGTATGCTTCAGGAATTTATTTCAAAGGCAACAAAAGGCAGAAAATTCCTGAAAAAACGCGTTATAATCTGTATTCCTTCAGGTGTAACGGCGGTTGAAAGACGCGCCGTAAAGGAAGCTACGCAGAGCGCAGGTGCAAAGCGTGTGTCAATTATTGAGGAACCTATGGCGGCTGCAATCGGAGCAGGACTTCCCGTTGCCGAGCCTACCGGAAGCATGATAGTTGACATCGGCGGCGGAACAAGCGAAGTCGCTGTAATTTCGCTCGGAGGTATTGTAACGTCAAAATCGGTGCGCGTTGCAGGCGATGAATTTGATAATTCAATCATAAACTATATTAAGAAGAAATATAATCTTCTTATTGGCGAAAGAACGGCGGAAAATATCAAAATTGCTATAGGTTCCGCTTTTCCTTATGCCGAAAAAGAAGAAGAAATGGAAATTAAGGGGCGTAATCTGCTTAATGGTTTGCCCGAAAATATTACAATTACAAGCACTGAGATTCGTGAAGCTCTCGCCGAGCCGCTCAGCCATGTAATCGAAGCGATAAAAATAACCCTTGAAAAGACTCCTCCGGAGCTTGCGGCGGATATTATTGATCAGGGCATTATGCTTGCCGGCGGCGGTGCGCTGCTGAAAGGGCTTGATAAACTCATTAACAAGGAGACCGGAATGCCTGTAAAAATTGCCGAGCGCCCGCTTGACTGCGTTGCGGACGGAACGGGAAAGGTTCTCGAGAACATTGACAAGCTTGTTGATGTGTTAAGCGACGACGATTCAAAATATTGAGAGAAGAAAAAGCGTTTTTGATTCGTTCATTAACGCTTTTATTTTTTAGCGGGTTTGATGTTCCCGACGGAGGAATATGAAGGATTTTTTTCACAGCCTGAAATTTAAAATAATACTCTGTCTGCTTGCGCTTGTGCTTGGCTTTATGATCTATGCGGCGATTTCAGGCGGAAATGTAATTTTTCCGAAAAGTATTCTCGAAACCGCCGCACAGCCGTTTGTTACTGCGGCAACTGCCGTTTCAAACTGGGCTGAGCGCACGTTGGACGCTTTTCTTAACGCGGAAAAATATCGCGAAGAAAATGTGATGCTGCGCGAAAAACTGACGGAAATGTATTCGCAGATAATTGATAAAAATAAGACCGACGAGGAAAATGAGCGTTTGCGCGAAATGCTTGAAATAGCGAAGGAAAACGATGATTACGAATGGTCTGCGCCGTGTACTGTCATTGCGAGAAACGCCAACGATATTTTCGGAGGATTTACTATTGACAAGGGAAGCAGCGACGGTATTGAACTATATGACCCCGTGCTTACCGAAATAGGGCTTGTCGGATATATAACCGAGCTTTCGCCGCATTATGCGGTCGTTACGACGATACTTTCCCCGGAAATAAAAATCGGCGTTATTACGGCAGAAAAGAATGTCGTCGGGATCATTGAAAATGACATTTTATATTCTTCCGACGGATACTGCCTTATGAGCTATGTGAATAAAGAAAGCGACATTTCGGCAGGAGATGTTGCTATCACATCGGGAGGAACTGTTTTCCCGTCGGGGATTTTTGTCGGGACGGTCGAATCTGTCTATTCCGACCCGAACGGACTTGCGCTGCACGCGGTGATTAAGCCTGCGGAAAACGTATTTAATGTGACGAATGTATTTGTGGTCACTGACTTTGAGGGGCAGGGAACGGGCTGATGAAGTACCAAATTCTTGGAAAAAATGTCAAAACAAGGCATGAACAAAAAATGACTGCTATAAAATGGCTGCTATATGTTCTGTGCCTTTTGGTGTTTTACACTTTGATGCGATGCGGCATATTCGGCGCATGGCAGCCGGTTATGCTTATTCCTCTTTCTGTCGCTGCGGCAATGCACGAAAGTGAGCTTCCGGCGTGTATTTTTGCTGTATTTTGCGGACTTTATGTTGATATTTCTTATCATTTTCTATTTGGGTTCAGCGCATTCTGGCTGCTCATAGTCTGCCTTACGGTATCGCTGCTTGAACATAATCTGATACGAATAAATCTTTTGAATTTCTTGTGGACTACTGCTGCTGCAGTGATACTTGAGTTTTTAATGGCATACTTGTTCAACACGGTCATCTGGGATTACCCGAATTACGGGATTGTTTTTACAAAATCAATTCTTCCGACTATGATCTCAACAATAGTTGTTTCGCCTGCGGTTTATTTTGTCGTAAGAGCGATCAACGCAAAGTTCGGAAAAACAAATGAGCTGAACAGGTATGAACCTGCTAAAAATGAAGAGGAAGATTCGGCGTCAAAGAGAGATTGAACGGAGGCGAAATGATGTCAAGAATTTCAAGACTTATCAGAACGATTATTTTACTTATTCTTGTTTTCGTTATGCTCTTTTTGTGTATTCTTCGCCTTATGAAGCTTCAGATTGTCGACGGCGCAAAATATCTTGCTATGACCGAAACCAGCTATACCGCTTCTCAGGAACTTATAGCTACACGCGGGCAGATATTCGATATAAACCACAAAGTGCTGACTACAAATAAAACGGTTTATCGCGTTATTTTGCAAAAGTCGTTTATAACTGCCGGGACTGAAAATGAAATAATAAACGAGACTGTAAAAATTCTGGAAAAAAATGGCGAAAAATGGAACGATTCGGTGCCTGTGTCGATGACCGAGCCTTACTCATTTACCGAAAAAGAGTCCGTTACCGACGCATTTAAAGAGCGAATACGCGTTAATTTTGACGCAACCGCCGAAAACTGTATAAATGCACTTATAAAAAAATACAATATCGACTGCGAGAAGTACAACGCTTCGGAACAGCGTGTAATTGCAGGCGTTCGGTATGAAATGGAGCTAAAAGATTTTTCCTATGATAATTACTTCACTCTGGCAAATGATGTTAAAATCGATACTGTAACAGCACTGAAAGAATCAGGTTTTCGTCTTAACGGAATTGATATTATCGAGCTTTCGGACAGATTTTATGTCGAGGATGAGACAGCGCCGCACGTTCTCGGGACGGTGGGGGCAATTTCCTCTGATGAGTATTCCGCGCTGAAAGCAGATGGGTACGGTTACAACGATACAATCGGCAAATACGGTGTTGAACTTGCAATGGAGAGCGTTTTGCGCGGCGAAAACGGCGAACGCACTATTTCACGTGACTCTAACGGTCATGCGATAGCCGACAACATTACAAAAGAGGTAATCGCGGGAGAAAGCGTAGTTCTTACAATCGATTCGGATTTTCAGAAAGACCTTCAGGATATTCTCGCAAACCATATTAACTGGCTGAATAATTCCGCAGATCGCGGAAATGACTGCGACGCAGGAGCTGTTGTCGTTCTGAACGCAAAAACAGGCGCGGTTATCGGAATGGCAAGCTACCCGACGTACAATCTGACTGAATCGGTCGAAAATTACAGCGCCGTTCTCAATAGTTCAGGCAATCCTATGTATAATCGCTGCATAAACGGACTGTATCGTCCGGGTTCGGCGTTTAAAACGATCACGGCGGCAGACGGGCTTATAAACGGACTTATCGACCGCAATACAAAAGGAACCTGCACGGGGGTTTACACGTTTTACTCCGCGTCGGATTACCGCCCGAAATGCACAGGTTATCATCTCGGCTACAATGTTGTGGATTGCCTTAAATGGTCGTGCAACATTTTTTTCTACGACTTAGGCAGACGGCTTGGTATTGACGAACTTTCATCCTTTGCCGCCAAATTTGGATATGGTCAGAATCTCGGTCTTGAAATCGGCGGACTTTCGGGTCAGATGTCCAGCCCCGAGCTTTATGAAAAGCTTCGCGGAGAACCATGGACCGACGGAAACACGCTTCAAGCTGCGATAGGGCAGATGGATACCCTTGTAACTCCGCTGCATCTTGCAGTTCAGGCGCTTACGCTCGCAAATGACGGTGTGCGAATGAAACCATACCTTATAGATTCTGTGTGGAATTATGACTGCACCGAGATGATTTATCAAAACAAGCCGCAGGTGGTTGAAACTATTGAAAATAAAAATGAAGCGTTTCAGATAGTGCGCGAAGGAATGATCGCCGTTTCAACGCTTGTAAACTGGCCGACAAGCTCCGCGCTGTGGAATTTTGACTACCTCCCGTATAATGTTGCGATAAAAACAGGTACGGCAGAAACGGGAGACGGCTATTATACCTCTACGGTTATGGGATATTATCCCGCCGAAGACCCTGAAATCGCTTTCGGGATTATACTTGAAAAGGGTGAATATTCACGCTATATGGTGCGTAATGTTATTGACGCATACTTTTATAAATATGAGCCGGACATGAACGAAGAAGGAATTGTTGTAAATCCTTGGAAACGTTGGGATAGTAACTCGTTTGCCACTAATCAATGGTAATATTTCACATAAAAAACGCCAAAATCATGTTGTTTTGCACAAATTTTTATATAATTGAAAAAAAACCTTTAAAAATGTAAAAAAATATGCTATTATATAATATGGTAATCAGAAAGATATGGAGGTAATCCTATGGCTCAAATTATTGCTGTTACTGCCGGAAAGGGCGGAACCGGTAAGTCTACGACTTCCGCAAACATTGCTTCATGCCTTGCTTATCACGGAAAAAAGACCCTTGTCGTAGAGCTTGACTTCGGTCTGCGCTGTTTGGATATTATGCTCGGCATAAAGGATAAGGTCAAGCATGATATAGGCGAATACCTTGAAGGAAAAATCGACATAATGACTGCAACGACAAAGGTTGAACGCAGTGAAAACCTTTCGCTTGTATGTGCAACAAGAAATCCTTTTATGGATATCAACCCTGAAAAAATTATCGGCGTCTGCAACGAAATGCGTGAATATTTCGATTATATTATAATTGATACCGCGGGCGTTGGCAGTTCCGTGTTCAGCGTTATAAAGGCAGCCGATTTAATACTTATGGTTACAACCCCCGATACCGTCTGTGTGCGCGACGGTGCAATTCTCTCTGACTTTCTTTATGTAAAGAGCTGCATCAATCAGAAGCTGATAATAAATAAGGTTCCCGTGCGCTTTAAAGACGAAGAAATTCTTGAAGACCTTGATGTTGTAATGGATACGGTCGGAATACCGCTTATCGGTGTAGTTCCTGAGGATAATGACATAAGAATCTGCGGTGCAAAGGGTATGCCTCTGCCGAAATCCAGCGCAGGATTTAAGGCGTATGATTCTATTTGCCGCAGAATTCTCGGCGAAGATGTTCCTTTATCCATAAACATTAACTAAAATAAAGATTAAGGAAGGTGTTAAAATGAACATTGCGTTGATTGCTCATGACTCAAAAAAAGAACTGATGGTTCAGTTCTGCATTGCATACTGCGGAATTTTAAGCAGACATAATTTGTGTGCCACCGGAACAACCGGAAAGCTTGTCGCAGAAGCGACAGGGCTTCATATCCAGCGTTATCTTAGCGGCGCCCAGGGCGGAGATCAGCAGATTGCAGCAAGAATTTCATGCAACGAAATAGACGTTCTGTTCTTCTTCCGCGACCCGCTTAACGCGAAGGCTCACGAACCTAACGAAATGACGCTTTTACGCTTGAGCGACGTTCATAATATCCCTGTCGCTACCAATATTGCTACGGGAGAAGCGCTTATTCACGCGCTTGAACGCGGCGATCTTGATTGGCGCAACATTTTACGCGTGTAATCGAAACAACAAAACAGCCTGTGAAGAGCTACTTCTCAGGCTGTTTTTTAATTTCATTTATTCTCATATGAACCATGTGCTTTAAAAATTTCAGATCGGAACTTGAAGGATTGTCTATTCTGAATGTGCAGCCGCAAATGTCCGAAAACTCTCTTCCAAATATAATCTTTTTTCTGCCGCCGCTGCACGAACCGCAATGACCGCAGCGTTCTGCATATTTCCATGCAGCTTCTTTTATATCATCTTCAACTTCGATAGAATTTAAACACTTTGAGCTTAGGTCGTCGGACCAGACAGTCCAATGATTGTTAGCTTCATCGGGGTCTTTTATTGCTATAAAACAAACACATTCATCATTAATTTTAACCCAATAATAAATTTTACTTTTCCAACATTCGCCGTTATCTTTGTAAAATGTCATGCCGTTTTCTTCCAAAAAAACGACAAATTCTAAAGCGGTTTGCTGTTCATTAGGATTTAAATTTTCATAAATATAATCTTTTATTGTTTTGTGCATTTTTCTCACTTTATAATTTTAGCAATTCTGGGTTTAATAAACTTCACATAAATTTCGCGCATATAACCGAGAAAAAAATCATACAGCAGGAATGCAGCATTACCCGTACCCCAAAGAACATAAACCGCATAAACCCCGAAATCCTCAAGACCCTCAAGCATTTCTTCGGCGGAGAGGAGGATACATAAAATCTGATATGTTATAATTATTGCTGCATTGAAAATGCCTAGCTTTATGAAGAAGCGCACAACTTTATTTTTTATCTTGTCAAGGCAGAAACGCAGGGTAGGGTAGTAGCCGAAAAATGATAGAAAGAAAAAATCCGCTTCAATTTCGGGAATCAGCATAAACGACAGTAAGGCTACAGCAACGTATGATAAAAAAGCCCATTTTTTCCCGATTTGCTCGCTTATTATCCAAATAAATATTCCCGCAACTGCAGGCATTGCATAAGCAAACGACGGAATCAGTGAAATAAACATTACCATTACGCTGAGCGCCGAAACAATTCCGCAGAACGCGACGTTGAAAGTAGCTCGGGAAGATGATTTTTTTGGCATATCCCCTCCGATTAAGACTTGCTGTACAGCAGAAGGCTTTTTTCCTTTAACTCGCGGCCGTCGCGAAGTATTTCGATAAGGCGTTCGCGGTCGGAATCACGTATTGCGTCGCGATACTCTGTAATACAGTCGAGAATGCAGTTTATTTCGTTCAGTAAAGCTTTTTTATTGCACAAAAACAGCTCAGACCACATATATTCGTTGAGCTTCGCAACACGCGTCAAATCCTGGAAACTGCCCGCTGAAAAGCCGTCAAAATTAAGCATTGTTGGGCTTTTAACATAGGCGTTAGATACGACGTGAGCAAGCTGCGAGGTGTACGCGATGACTTCGTCATGCTTTTTTGGCGTTGAAACCACGGCTTTTCCAAATCCCAAACTGCTCGCGAGCGTCTGAAGCAAGTCAACGGCGATCTGTGGAGTGTTTTCGGTAGGCGTGATAATGAAGCTTGCACCGTCATAAAGGTTATCGGTCGAATAATCAAAACCCGAGAATTCGCGCCCCGCCATGGGGTGTGTTCCGACAAAAATAACCTCGCGTTTCGCAAGTACGTCGGTACATTCATTTACGACATATTCTTTTACGCCGCACGAATCAATAACAATGCTTCCTTTTTTGAAATTGTCAGCATTCGTTTTAACAAAATTAACGATTGCTTCGGGATAAAGGCAAACGATGGTGAGGTTAGCTTCACTGAGGCGTTCCGGGGTTATTTCTTCGTCAATCGCGCCTACCTCAAGAGCTTTCTTTATTGTTTCCTCATTCGTATCAATTCCCATGATATGGTGAAAAGTGTGTTTTTTAAGAGCTTTGCAAAACGAGCCGCCTATAAGGCCAAGCCCAACAACAGCAATATTCATTTTATTCAATCCTTTCAGTGGTGTATCACGTTAAATTACAATAATCATTATAGTACATAAGCGAAAGAAAATCAAGAGTTTTTATTACTTTTCTTGCTCGGCGAAATTTCGCCGAGCGGATTATGTTCGATTGCGTCGCGGACTTGTTCGTTTGCAACATGAGTGTAGATCTGCGTTGTGTCAAGGTTTTCATGACCTAGAACTTCTTTGAGTACGCGTACATCAACACCATTTTGATACATAAGAGTTGCGGCTGTGTGGCGAAGTTTATGGACTGAAAATCCCATTCCGCTCAGTCCTGATAATTTCAGCTTTTCCTCAATTATCTGCTCAACGCGGCGGTTTGAGATGCGCTTGTTCATGCGGCTTATAAAAAGAGCCTTATCGTTTACAGCGGGTCGAACCTTTATATAGTCTTCGTATGCCGATATGCAGGCATTGTTAAAGTAAACTATGCGCTCTTTGTTGCCTTTACCGGTTATTTTCATAAATGCAACTTGTTTTCCGTTAATATTTGTATTCGTGTAATCGTTTACATTTATTTTTACCAATTCGGAAAGACGCATTCCGCAATTCAAAAAAAATGTGATCATACAGTAGTCGCGATAATCCTCCCATGAATTAAGCGTAGAACAGGTTTTTAGCAGCTCCGTTGCTTGTTCAACAGTAAGGTGCTTCGGCAAAGCCTTTTTAGGCGTAGGAAGCTCAAGATTTTGTGCAGGACTGACTTCAAACCACATTTTTTTGATTGTGAGATATTTGAAAAACTGGCGCAAAGATACGGCTTTTCGCGCGCGTGCTTTTGACTGGTTATCGCGCTCTGAAGCTGTATAAGAAAGAAACGCGAGAATGTCGTTGAGCGTGACTGTCTTAACAAGTTCTTCGGATACATCGACAATTTTGATTTCGTTGAACGGTTCTGCTGAACCAAGCCGTTCCAATTTAAGATAACGCAGAAAAAGCCGCAAATCCGTATAATAATTCTTAACGGTCAGCTCTGAACGCATTTTAATTGTTGATATGTAGTTCAGATATTCCTGCAAGTAATCGGGACAATCTTCAAATTTCATATTATTTCTCCGTTAACGCCTTCCCTGAATTGCGTAAAATTTTAATTTTACGCAATTAGCTATTCGAGAATTTTTTAACTGCCCTTATTATAGCATTTTTTTACTGGAATTTCAAGGTAAACCTTATACGTGGGATACTTACTGGTAAGTTACCGGGAGACGTTCGACGAACCCCACGTTATCATCTTGCAGAATGATGTATTTCAGAAAGTGTTAAAACGCCTTCGAGCCTTAAACAGAATATAGGTTCTGTAAACGCTACATTATATACGCCTGGCGCATTGGTTTTACAAATATGAATATTGAGATACCCGCGATTTTTCAATCGTTTACGAAATGCTAATATAATTACATCTTGTGACATATATACTCCTTCGGGTTACTCGCTGGTAAGTACCCTAATTCATCTATATTTTTTCGGCGGCATATAGCCATTTATTTTATCAACCTCGGCAATATAACTTTTATACGGTTCGTGCCGGAATACTTGCAACGCGAAGTCCGAACAGCGCCGCAGAACCGGAAACGGCTGATATACACATAAACAGCAGCTTCGGCAATTATACCGCTCGGAACATATAACGCATTTGCAAATGTCGCATAACCGATAAAGCCTTTCAGACGGCGGCAAGCTGTAGACTTCTTCATCAACCAGGCGCGGCAACTCATAATTTATAAACATCACCTAGAGAATTTATAAAATCATCATTATTAAAAATATGCGATTCCATATCTTTAACATATTGTTGTATTAAAGAACGCTGATGTACAGTTAGTCGGGATTGCCTTTTTAAAAGATTATCCAAAAAGTTTATAAATCCTTGACACTTTATATATGTATCAATGCTGTTACCAGCTTGACCAAACACATAATTTCCCAGACGAGACAAATTGTAATCAACGTCTTTCTTAGTATAAATACTGACCTTTTCGCATGAGCCGAGAAAATTAAGCCAATATTTACGAATTTGCCACCTAGATTTATTAGTATCTTCACACGGAATTACAAATCTAAGATAATTATAAATAACACCGCGCAACTTTTCACCAAGCGGCAAGGGATTTTTTAAAAATGTAAATGCCCTATCCTGTTTAAAACAACATTCAAGACGTACCCAATGTTGATTGTGAAAACCACGTTCACGCGCTTTGTCATAAATTCTAATATAAAAATCCGAAGAATGACTGCCGAACGTTATTGATATTGCATCAGAATTACGCGTACCGTCATTTATGTGTCGAAATTTGTTACATCGACACACATAATTGCGTTTATTTGTATCTTTTAAAATCTTATTAATATCAAAAACATCAGCATGATCATCATAAGCCACATCTAATCGTGTAACGTGAAAAACGTCAGGATTATCAAGAACCATGGCAAAAAGAAGATCCCAATTCATAGATGAATATGTATCAAAATCACGGCAGCCCTGACCAGTCATTTCAACCAAAACAAATTTATCTTGTTGTGGATCACTGCTCTCTGTTGCGTGATTCCACATTATATGAACACCATCAAAAAAAATTCGTTTCATATAACCGTAAAATCCATATTTTGCTTCTTGAAATTCAATATCAGAAAAGCCGAGCAAGTTAATAACATCAAATATAGAATTGTAATTGCGAATAGTGAAAGAAAACCAGTCGATAAGAATACAATTTTCCATATCAAAATCAACTTTCATTTTTATTGAACCGCCTGAACAGTTCTAAGAATTAATTGATACGTATAATAAGTGATAACACAAGTTAGCCACAAAGAAGTAATTGATAACAGGGTTGAAATTGGAATATAATAATTCAGATACCCGAGAAAATCACGAAATCCAGACAGCAAATACTGCTTTATGTTTGCAAATGGAGAAGTTGGCAATAAAATAATAATAGCTTCAAACACTTTATTTGCAACATCATTTATGCCGTCAACTATACCGGAAAAAGCATTGCCAAAATTCATTTTAGCACCTCACTTCCATATCAATTTTTTAGTGCCGGTAATCAGACATGCAACAATATCATAACCATTATATTTGAATCGAGTCAAATCAATTTCTATCGTTTCATCTATCTTCTGATTAAGCCCACCAACATTCATTGTTGTTTGTACTTTGAAATAAAAAATAGGTTCTTTCGGATTCTCGACAAGAATCGTAATCAGATTATAGAAGTCGAATGGAATTGAAAAAGGAAATTTATCTATAATTGTTGTACTGGAAGTATCAAAATCAAGATTTTCCGTTTTAATTTCGGCTAAAGAATCAACAAATTCACGTATAGCAGATATATCACCATTTTGTTCTTCAACAAAATCCTTAATATTTTTTAAAATGGTAAGCTGCTGACTCTCGGTTAAATTACCATTTGCAATAAGTGTTGACATAGTTTGCAAATAACTCTGTATATCATCAAATTCAAGCGTACCGTTCTGAAGCGCTTCAAGAATTTGTTGTAACTTATCAATCGGTATGCCGTCAGCACTTGCAAGGGAGCCATCGGCATTGAACGCAAGCAAGCTATCCCTATTGAGCAGCCCGAAGCCGAGACCGCCAACAAGGGCGGCTTCATCTTCTGTAAGCGGTATATCAATAGAGCCTCCGCCCGTAATAGCGTTAAAATCGTCATCAGAAATATCATCATCAGGATAATACTGTTTACTATCTGAGTTTGTATTAAAACAAAGCCCGATAGGTAAACCATTAACATTAGAAGTTAATGTAGATAAAACAACACCGTCTTTAGATACAAAATCAGATAAGTCACTAAAAAAACCATAATAAGGAAATAAATCCCCGCCGCCAGTATAGCGCTTATAATAAAATAACTTATTATCATAAATGACATAAACACTAGAAAATAAAACAGTTGGAATAGTAAAGGAAACTTGAACACCTTCATCTCCGGCATCTAACGTACTATTATACCAACCAGACGGTAAACTAGGTATAAACAATGCAGCTTCGGCTTTAGTCATGTAACTAGTACCATTATATCGAACGGGTGATGTGAAGTAAAAATCGCCTTTCTGCAAGCCGATGCGAGTTGTGCCGGAAGGAAACGTAGCACCTTGAATTGGTCCTACAAAGTCAAAATCATAAGTAGGTACGCCAACATCTTCTTGTAATGCTTTCCCTGCTTTCTCACGAACGACGGAAAGCCAGGCATTAACGACCTGTTTTTTCATCTGTTCATAGCCCTCAGTAGTAAGAACAAGGGTGTCAGACAGAGCATTATAAGATAGATACTGCTTTATATTTCCAGAATTGTTAATTGCATCACAAATAGCCTGCGCTATTTCTAATTCATCACCGGTAAGTGAGGAATTAGGATAAACACGATCAATATCATGTACCGTTGTATTAGGATCCATAACCCAGTAAGAGACAAGTATAGAATTATTATTCTGGACTAGATTATGAAACGCGCTTCGGCATGACGATACAACGTCTTGATAGGCTTCTACCCCAGATTCAACGGCTTGTGAAATAAGTCCTGCGGAAAGCTCGGCAATCGCGCCCACGGCAAGCCCAAGGACTACAGCAGCGGCGGCAGCCATAAGAGCTTCGGCGCGTACAGGTAATGTAAAAAAGGTGAACGCCATTATAATAGCGAGCAGAACACTTATAATTTTTAGAGATTTAGTTTTTACCATTGAAATACCTCCCAAAAAGCAATCGCATTTCGCGCGGTCGCTCTCTCGCTCCGCGCGAAATGCTCTGTTCTATTCTTCATCAATTTCAGCATTTTTCTTTTTTCTCCTCTCGTTCAATTTGTCAATATCAATGCCAAGGCTGTTACTTTCGGTTGCCTGCATAAGTGCAAGAACATCACCATAAAGGCGTTTAGCCATACCGAAAGTATCATAAAGACGGGTTACACGCTTACGAATATCAAAAATATAGCTATCGCACTTTTCATCTATTACGAACCAGTATTTAACAGATATAAAACGTTTATGAAAAACAGCTACAAGAAGCCAGCCTTTAAGCCCGAAGCTGGTTAACTTCCTGTGCTTGAAATTATATTCCACAAGTCCGAGAACTTCGGAATTAACATCTTTGTAATTCTGCGTAATAAGGATTATGTCAAAGCCAAGCTGCCGATGAAGCCGCAAGAACATCATCCAAAGATAAAATTTCTTTTTATCATAATCCTTTTTAGGGAAAATGATAGCGGCTTCATCAATTACTACAAGCGTTTGATGCTCAACAGGTTTATCAAGAATATGATGTTCTTTTGCGTATTCCATAAGGAATTGAACGGAAAATTCGTTATTATCGAGAAAAACAAAATCCCCTTTGTGGCTTTTGTTGGTCTTAATGAGATAATTACAGATAACGTTAACGCCGCGTTTTAAGTTAATATCTATGCGTTCTGTAGCGTGGTAGGACTTACCAGAACCGGGCGTTCCGGTGTACAAACTTATCATTTCAAAATCACCTCGCTAAAATCGACTTGCCCCGAAATATCGGCATCTTCATATGAACATACTAAATCATGTTCATTGATATATAACAAAAGGATTTCGCCGACAAGCTCGGATCGGCTCACCAAATTTCTTTCAGCTTCGTTATCTAAAATCTTTACGATATTGGGATTAAGCATTAAATTATAACGCTGCTTTACAATCATATATACACACCTCCGAAAGTGCAAATTTATTCCCCCGTGTACGGGGGAATAAAAAGGGTTAGGCGCATTAGCCGGCTGCCTTGCCAAAAAATTTCTTTGCCATTTTGAACAGATAAACAACCGCATAAATGCCAAGACCTACAACGCCGATAGAAATGAGTACCGGGGCAACTGACGAAGCAAGATTAGTAAACTCAGTTGTAAGCTGAGAGCCGGCATCTGTAATAACCTTAGAAACCGCAGAATAACCGTCATCAGCAGAAGCCGCGATTGCAGAACCCGCAGTAGTAAGAACTACAGCAGAGCTAGCAGCTATTAACTTACCCTTGTTCATGATCTTGTGACCAAAAGCCTTTAACTTAAGCATAATTTTCACCTCCTTCAATTTTTAAAAAATACACATATAGAAGAGGTTACAAGATATCCTATAACCCAAACTATAGCACTTATGAAAATGCCGAGAAAAAAAGACAAGGAAAATAACGAAAAGAAAATTTCCATAACGCCCTACTTTCTGAAATGTCGAAAGACAACCGCACCGAATATCAAACCGAGGGAGATTATTACAAAAATGAGGGCAGTCAAAATATCGGCAAGATTTACTTTACCTTCAATAAGGGCTATACCGTTACTTTCAAAATAAGATTCAGTTCCGATAGTTTCAAGCCTTTCTTCAATGCGGTTCAATGTGCTTTCAATCGAATAAAGCTGACCGCTGTAATCAGCGGTTATTGTTGTCTCCGTTTCCTGTTCCTGTTCGGTCTGAACGTCCTGCGATTCTTCCTGTAATTCTTCCTGTGCTGACATCTGTTACTTCACTCCCCTGCCCTGATTGCGTTTTAGGTTGACTTTCGATTTTGGCAATGCGGCATTTCAGTATAAAAATTACAATGCCGAGCAATGCGAGAACTCCCAACGCCCACGGGAGAACAGCATATACGATTTCGGAAAACTCAGCCATTTTAAGCACCTCACGCAATGCTTAAGCCGACAAGCTTTCCTTTGCGGTCAAACTCGAAGTCCATAACACAACCTATGTTATCCGCAAGCTGTTCAACGGTCACGCTGAAACTGCCAAAAACACTAGGGCGCACAAACGAAGAATCAGCCGCTTCGCCGCAAGTATTTTCCTCGGGGTACGAATAAAATATTTTTAAACCCTCGATTTTTTCGCCGTCGTTATTTTCAAAATTGACGGACTTGAACCCTAACAATGTACAATTCATTTCTTGTACCTCCTTTAAAATATTATTCCATTTCGGAATAAATCAATTATATCACAAAATATTCCAAAATGGAATAGTAAAAAATGCCAAAAAAGAATAAAAAAATATATGAAATATGCTATAATGGAAGAAAAAGAAAAGGAGATAACAAAAATTGTTCAAAGAAACATTTGCAGCAAATTTGAAAAGGGCTAGAATAAATGCCGGATATACACAACAATATGTTGCAGATGTCCTGAACACATCACAAAGCAACATAACAAAATATGAAAATGGAACGTTAGAACCGAACATCGAAACAATAGGTCAATTATCGGAACTTTACAATGTTTCAACTGATTGGCTTTTTGGAATAATCAAGAAGAACTAAAATAACAAAAAGGAGAAAATGCCAAAATGTAAAAATATGTCTAAAAATGCGGAATGACTGCAAGTAAAGTCGATTTAAAACAATGAACTGTATCACAAAACAATATTAAATTGAAAGATGAGGACACAAAATGAATATCACAAATATTTTAATTATTAGCTCTATAGTATCATTCGTATGCACCATTATAATAACAGTTAGTATAGTAAAAATTAAAAATGTTCAATGTAAGCCATTCCAAAACAAAAGACCAGATTACCCGAATAAGGTTTTAGAGCTGCTACAATCTATAATTTCCATGCAACAGCATCAGATGCAAGAATTTGAAAAAGTTAGAAAAGAACTAGAAGTTAAAAACAATGACGGAGTAAAGCCAGGAATGAAAAAGCCTGATGTTGCGCATCATGAAGAAATGGTAAAAATCCATAAAGAACAAACAGAGATATTGAAAAAGATACTCGAGGCAACTAACGGTGAAGAGAAAAAGAAGATGCTTGAAAAATGGAAACAAGCAACAGATCTAATAAACAGCGAATATAAAGAATAATATATTTATCCACCTCTTGACAAAACACATACAATGTAGTACAATGTACCATGAAAGGAGTTGGTATTATGTCATTCTCAATCAGATTAACAGAACAGGAAAAGAATTTAGCCGACAGTTACGCGCGTCTTCACTCTTTGTCTTTAGGCGAAGCTTTCAAGCAGGCTTTATTTGAAAAAATCGAAGAAGAATATGATATAGCCGTATACGAAGAAGCCCACAAGGAATATGAAGAAAGCGGAAGAAAAAGCAGACCTATAGAGGAGTTGTGGAAGGAACTTGACTTATGAAATACCGTATAGAAACAACTCCGAGGTTTGACAAAGAATTTCGCAAACTTGACAGGTACACAATGCGAATGATAAAGGCATGGATAGAAAAAAATCTATCAGATTCCGAAAATCCCAGAACGCACGGAAAAGCCCTAACAGCAAACAGAAGTGGACAATGGCGGTATCGTATCGGCGATTATAGGCTAATATGCGAAATACGCGATAACGAACTTGTTATTCTTGCGCTGTCGATAGGTCACCGAAGAGAAGTGTATGATTAAAAACCGCTCTCCTCTGCCCTGTTCCAGAGCAAGCGAAAGCGGCGAAATTATGAAAAAATTGAAAAAACCCTGCAAACCGCAGAGCAAAGCGAAATTTCAAGGAAATATATGTAGATAGTACCCACCTATTAGCATAGGTGGGTTTCTGCTTGCCCGCGGAAAGCTCGGCGATACCCGATAAGTAAATATTCGATTGTTAAACGGAAGAATAGATATAATTCCCGGTTTTTTTCTTTTGTTCTCCTCTGCTTATGAACACCCGATAGCGGGCAGCTCATCCGTTCGGCTTCTTTTGTAACACAATTCCGCAGCACAATCAAGGGTTGTAAAATTTTTCCGTTTCATACTGTATCGGAAAATTTTTACAACTTTTTTGTTTTCATGCTGTATACAAAAAAGCAAGCCCTTGACTGTACTGCTGAATTGTGTGTCGAATACGCCGGAACGGAAATGAGCCACCCGCTCCGGAGGTGTTCAAAAATAAGCAGAAAGGAGGCAGGCAAAAGAATAAAAAAACCTAGAGTAACCAGCTCCGCAGGGAGCCAGTCAGGAGATGTTCAATCCTGAATTGAGGAAAGGGGGCAAGAACACACGAACGCTTGACTTTTTTTAAAAACTGTGCTAAGATAATAGCACGCGGAAAATCGGAAAGGACGGTATATACTACTATGGCACTTACTAAGGAAGATTTACAGGAGATTGCTCAGCTTATGAGCGAGCAAATCAAGCCTATCAATGAAAGACTTGACAGAATGGAAGAACGTCTTGACACCATTGAAGAAAACACTGAAATCACAAGGGGCGCAATCAATTCCGTTATACAATGGATAGACACCTACTGGCGGAACGATTTTGACAAGCCATTCCCTCCTAGAGAAAAAGACATAGTTTAATGAAAATGCCCTCGGAAGCTTTTCGGACTTCTGAGGGCAAGTTTCTTTATTGCACATTTCACAAAAATTTTACGCATAAAGCTGTTAAGCAAAATTTTTAAAGCGAAAATTTTAATTTTACGCAATTAGCTATTCGAGAATTTTTTAACTGCCCTTATTA
>OQVQ01000186.1_pt1 | contig 29667 bp, 17 predicted proteins | sample 1691491 | NCBI WGS metagenome assembly OQVQ01 (sample SAMN03418252, study PRJEB22391) | human gut metagenome | biome: human-gut; feature: organic feature; material: feces | host: Homo sapiens | place: Tanzania | collected 2013-01
GCAAGGCGAATATTCGGCTTTGTTAGCGGCGGCGGCAGCACTGTTCATTTTGCTGGGATTGATAGAATTCGGAGTCAAATATATGATTTCTGCCATTGTAAGATAGCAATATTAACAACTGTTGACGAAGAAGGGACTTATCGCGTTGTTTATTGTTTCGAAGCGATAGCCGAACAAAAGACGTAAACATGGACATTCAACATCACCCCTGCCTGCTTTTCGCAGGCGGGGGTGTACAGTTTGCATAATCGAAAAAATTTGAGGCAATCTCCGAAAGATTGTTCGGAAGATTATTTGTTTTCGAGGTATGCGTTGATTTTTTCAACGAGAGCATCGCAGTCGATACCATGGACGCCGCAGGCCTGTTCAAGGTCTTCGCCGCTTGCCATGACGCAGCCGAGGCAATGCATACCGCTCTCCATGAGGATATTTGCAATGCCGTAATCGGTTCTGAGAATTGCCGCCGCTAACAAAGCCGAATATTCGCCTTGCTTTATCAACAGATATATCCATATTGTTATAACACAAACAACAATTGTTTTAAGTAAATTTCCGATAACCGTGCTGAATATTCTTATCAGCACCGCCCTGCCGAACGACACTCCACCTTTCAAAAACAGGCAAACAGAAATGAAAAAAACAGCGATTGTTGCAACAGAAAGTGAAATCGAGGACAACACAGCACCAATGCTTTCTTCCAATGCATTTTTTGCGGCACCAACTCCAACACCCGTCAAATAAGCAACCGGAATTGCAGTCAAAACAAGCACAACCAACTCCTTTATGCGATACGACATCGTTTCCATGTATGCCTCTTGATCGTAAACAGAACCTGCCGGAAGCTTAAGGAAAATGCGTGAAAGAATCCGTGCAATTGCAGGATGTATGCATGACATGATCAATACTTTTAATACGTCTGTAATCAAATCATTTGCCGAAAGCAGTTCCTCACCTTTGTCCAATTTCATAAAATTGCAAAGTACCTTTGAAATCGGGCCTGCAAAAGGCAGTTCCTCCATGGCCGTATCAAATGCGTCTTGATTTCCGTCTTCGGTTATCGCACCGCCCACTGCTGCAACCAGCAGCAGCGCGACTATTATCAATATCAGTTTCGGTATCAGTTTGTTTAAACACCCGTACATATTTCCTCCCTCATATTATTTTACTGACAAATTCGCTTTTTGGCATTGTTTTTCTCTTCCCGGCACAGTTCCTATACTCACATTACTAAACAGCCATGCCGACAGACACAGTATGCTTGTAATTGCATTCAAGTCCATCGGCAACGCCGTTCTGTAACATTCAGCAGCATGCGCTGCTCAGCCTGTCATTTCATCAGAGTAGTCTTGCTTTCTTCCGTTGAATCGCCTCGGACAGCTCTGCAACGTACGGAATGGTCTCCTTCACCGCATGCCACAGATGGAACATCTGCCGCAGGGTGTGCCAAGCGTAATCGTAGTAGAAGTCAGCAGGCAGCTCTGACCCTATCGCGCTCCGATTATCTCCGTGCTGCATAAGGTCTACACGACTGACAACGCCGTTCTGTTCCAACTGATTCAGGCAGTACTCAAGGTTAAGATCATTACGACTGTTCGGAAGTTGGTTCAAAATATAACTTTCGAACTCCGAACCCTTCCACCTCTCAGTGACAGATCCGACATCCTGAGTTTTGTTAAGCCTGAAGATCGATTTGATCTGCTGATCGGGATAATTCGGAGAATCCATAACCATGCCGAGGGCAACGGCGGTATCGTAGTCCTCCTTTGCGGCTCTAAGATTCCTCTGCTCTCTGGGCTGATCTCCTCCGAAAACAAGGTTGGGAAGGTTTACCCAATTGTGGATGCCGCTTCCACATTGCTCAATATGAATCCCGGGGAAATCGTTCCAGTGTGCTTCATAGATGGGTTCGTTCTGCACCGTAGTTTGGAAAGACAGTGCCGGCAGTCCCTGCAGCATAGTTATCATAAGCAATTCATCATCCGACTCTGACTTGTATACCTTTACCCTTGCACCGTCGGCTTTCGCACATTTCTCAATCTCTTCGAACAGATGAGTGCACTTTTTCGGGACAGTGATAAACCTGCGACCGCTGACTCTGTTCTCAATACCGCCCAGGGTGTTTGCCATTGCCGCACCTTTTGTGGTAAGTGTGTTATATATCTCTCTCGCAGCTCTCTTCAAAGCATCTGTCGCAATCCTTTTTGCAGGGTCATTCGGGTCGGGCTGCGTAGGTTCTGCCTGCGGGTTTCCGGAGAAGAACTTAACGAGGAACACCTCTATGTTCTCGTTAATTATGGTTTCGAACTTCTTCTCAATGAAGTCCCTTATCATACAAGCGGGGTCGAACTGTGCGCTGATACCTGCATCCGTTGATGTTACGCCTGCAAGCTTCACAAGGTTGTCCGTAAGCAGGATCTCATCAATGAAATCCTCAATAATCCTATCCTCTTGTCCTTCATAAATGCCGGTGATGAATTCCATCAGTGCATTTGCCTGCCTCTGTGTCTCTATGCTCTGCGTCAGATTGATCGGACAGAAGTAGAGCGTCCTATTGAAATTTCTTTCAAATATGTTGACATCGGTCAGAATTCCGCTTTCTCTTTCAAGAAGATCGTGGAAAGTTTCAAGCACGATCCTTGACGTTTCCCAAACGGTGTTGTTAAGCCCGATAAGGTGATCCTTGACCGCTGTCAGCAAAAGCGTGGTTTTGGTCCAACTTTCCTTGAAGAATACACTTCTCGCTCTATCGCTCGCATACGGAATGTATTCATTTTCCAACAGTCTCGCCGCCTCCCTTGCCACGTTGATCATGGCCATGATTCCGTGTCTGCGGATAAATTCCCTTGACTTTTGCTCAACCTTATCGAGCAGCTCATTTTTTGACTGTATGTTTGCAATCTTTCTAGCCTCTTCAATCCCGCAGTCATTAAGGAATCTGATATGAGCATTCTTCCCGGGATCCTTATTCCATGCATCCCAAAGCTTTTTAAATATGTTGTGCACCACCACGCTCGTCAGCAGCTCAACAGGAACCTTTACAGAGGCAAAACCTGCTGCATTGAAGCTGTAGCCTGCGTAGCGCGGGTACCTGTCAAGGGGCAGGCTTGCGATCGCTGTGTTCATCTCTATCGAACGGTTCGAATATATTGAATCGACAAGGCTTACCTGTTCACCGCCTACAACATCCCTTGCGGTCATACTGCCGAGGATGGATTGAACAACAACATTCCTTGCGGTCTTTGCGGGGTTATTGAAGCCACCGAAAGCGGGAGTATCACAGTCAACAATCATACATGTGTCAAAGATATTCCTGTTGAACGTTACGTTTGTGATGCCGTAGTTCATTTTTATCTTTTCGCCGCGGTCGCCAAGCCTCATGAGATAGGCAATTTCCTTCATTGCCGCATAGTGATTCGCTCCCGGATGACGTCTCTCGTTAATTCCGCCCTCGCGTGCTGAAGGGCTGAAAATATAACCGAATATGCATGTGTTATTATACAAACCGGCAAAATTTGTTTCAAGAACATGCCTTGTCATATACACAAGATCAACGATCGTTCCGCTGCCCGTTCCTCCCGCAACGCTGCAAAGGAAGAAGACTTTCAGTTTTGTTCCGTCGGGATGTTCTGTTCTGTCGATGACCTGCTTTATTCTGTTGATAGCTGTAATTCCTCCGCGGTAGGTGAGCCTGACCCGGCCCGCCTGACGCCAAGCACCGGCTCCGTCGCTTTCAAAGCCGGGATGCCTTTCGGGAATACCTCCTCCTGTCGCACTGTACAGGCACGGATCCACCCATTCTTTTTTATCAGGCGCAATGTGTTGCGGACTGATTGTGTCATGAGCGCCTTGATAAGGAATTAACATGATCTCGCTCTGTTCAAAGACTCCATCTCTAACAAGCTGGTTAAGCTCATTCTCCGCACAGTCAACAACAAGGTAACGAACCTGCTGCTCATGGCAGTTCGGCTTTATGGTTTTGTTAATCGTTTCCTTTATGCTGCGAAGTGCCTTCTGTCCCGTACCGCCTATGCCGATAAAAAGGTAACTCTCGCTCGGAGAAAGAGTCTTTTTCTCAGCTTTCAAAAGGCCGTTGCCGGAACTATAATCCAGCTGTTTCATGTTCGCGTTAATCTTGGCTCGCCTTTCTTGTTCGGAAAGAGCCGGGTTTCTGAATTGTTCGGTGTTGATTGGCATAATACGTTTTCCTTTCTTTGTTGGATTAATATCATTTGAGATCTTGAGCACGTATGCAGCAGCCGTCATTCTCCGAAGCTTTACGAGTGTTCTGTTTTATCCCGAATAAACTCGAATCGGTAATTTTTTAAAACTCCCCGTAATCATCATCATATTCTTCCTGCCTGTTCCTTCTTTTCCGTCTGCTCGGGAGACTCAAGTTCGGAAGTCGAAAGCGTCTTCTCCGCGTCCCGCCACCGCAAGCTTTTCGTTCCCTGATCAATCTTATTACTTCCATAACCGCCATTGGGAAACCAACAATCCAACACACGAGTGTCAGCAGCCCCAATCCGATGGGAACCAGTATTAGAATGACAATAGCCCAGAGGAACATTCTGAATAGGAATAATGATGCCATTGCTTTAAACATTGACCGCAGGAACGCAATCATCCATGGTCCGATGCGCGTTATCCCGTACACAAGTCCTATCAGATATATCGGCAAAATGAGCAAATACCCTGCGTCTCCACCTCGGCATATAAAGTATATTCCGATGAGCAAGCCAGCAACCGTTGGTATGCAGATTTTAAGAATTGTTTTTCTTGAGTCAATTTCCACTTTTGTTACCCCCCAGACAACTTAAATCAAGTACATTGTAGCGCCATCCTCGTTTGCCGTCCTTATATCCACACTGCACGATAGCCATGTTTATATCAAGCATAATAATATCTTCAGGCAGAATAATTCGTCTGCGTTCTTCGCTGCGTGTAACCGTGTTGCTGCTTGTTTTGCTGAAAAACCTATAGTTTTCCCTTGAGTTTCCAGATGAAACCTCTTCTTTTTGCGCATAATACTCGCCAAAGTATGTTGACCACACATCCGCACTGTATCCTGATGTGTGTGCAAGCACAACAACATTTGTGCCCGACCCAACAATATCATTGAACAATCCGAGTTTTCCGGCATAGCTCTGAGCAAGATCGGGGGAAACAATCATAACGGGAGACTGAACATCAGTGCTTCTGTACAATTTGAATGCAATGCTGTTTTCGTTTAATGCAGGAATTGAATCAATTACACTCAAAAAACGATAACCCTTTTCCTTATTCAGCTTCAACAAAGAAAACAGAGTTTCAGCAAGCACATCGTTTATATCCGTTCCGACATCAATTGAAACAATGCAGGCACCGCCTTGAAGAACTTTGCTCAAGCTTATTTTTTTAACATCAACACACTGTTTTTCCATCAAATGGACCTTGAATTCGGTAAATAAGGCCGCAACCGCAGGTATTTGCTCTGAAAACGGCGCAAGTCTTTGGATCAAAACCAGCTTATCGGAAACATCAATATTTCTGCTGTTGAAAATAAATGCTGATATCATCTCCCACGGAAAGCTGCACAGTGTCAGCAGGTCAATCGAATCTCCGTTCTTTTTCAATGCTTCGATTCCTATCGAAATCACCGTTTTTGCCTCAATCCCAAGATTTGCAGTGCTTTTCCCTACTTCATACAGCACGCTTGCCAATTCGTTTTCCGAAATATCTCCAAAGAGATCCAGAACATATTCTTCCCCATTGTATACAGCCGTTCCTGACCTGTATTTTTCGTTGAAAACAAGGTTTGACCTATGAACAATCACAACAGGATTCCCGTTGCGGCATACGTTTTCCGCAAGCATAAGTGCAAACTTTGTTCTGACAACATTAAGTGAACCGGAAATCACCGTTTTCCTTATCATTCCCGAATTCTGTGATCCCGCAAGAAAAAAATCGTTTAATATGCCGTTGCTGGCTGCTATTTCTTTTCTATCTCTCATATTCTTTAAACTTAAACTTAAATGGGCTGTTCTCAATGATTCTTATAAATGCTTCTCCCGGCTTCAATTTGCTGACTTCCCACGCTTCAACCACATGGCCTTCCCTCCGCTCGGTTGAGGGCAAACTGCCGGCTAATGTAGTCTCGCTCAGATAGTTCAATCCGAACGCATCCCTCACGTACTCCGTTGTCAGCCAATCGTTTGACCGAAATGCCATAACAGAGCTGAACCCTGCTGCAATACTGAGCCCCTTATCTTTGCCGTAGACATCATAAAGCTGCGCCATACTTTGCAGTCCGGCAGCAACTTTTAAGCCCATGCTCCTACCAAAGTTTACGGCATCATCGATATGAGTCAAGTTGGGCAGAAGTTTAAACTCATCAATTATAACGTATACATTTCCTCGTTCTTTTTTTTCCTGTCGGCCGAGCGCCTCTTTAAGTGCAAGGTCAAGCAAGAGACTGTATACCTGCGATAACGCTTCACCAATCGCCATATCATATTCGATGAAAAGCGTTCTCCCTCCTTTTTTGCGCACGAACTCACGTATTGAAAAATCACCTGCCTCACCGAACACACCAAAGAAGCTGTCCTTTATCATTACTATTGCTTCTGAAAGCACACCCAATGCCTGATTGTTTTTTCCGTCGCCAAGGTACAGATTCACGTTCGACAGATCCGAATATTTTTGAACCATCTGCTTGTAATCATCAGCAAGCGATCTCTCGAACCAATCTACTAAATCCATATTGCATATTTGCTCATTTGTGCCACCGCCATCTCTTTTCTCGCGCATCATATAAAGCATCACAGCAGCAACAAGACCGCGTCCTGCATTTGAAAAAAAGGGTTGACTTGATGACTCATATTTTTTAAACAAACACCTGCACAAATCATTGATGTTCACAACAATGCTGTCATCATCTTCTCCATCCACCGCAGCCTCACAGAACACGTTCCATCGTTCGCTTATGCTGCGGAATTGCTTTGAATTACCGATTACTTTGTCGCCCGAACTATAAAAGTTTTCGTAAAAATCACCTTTTGTATCAAACACAATCATAACATCGTTGTCGGTCATACGTGCTTTAATCTGGCTGACAAGCTGATTTATCGTGTTTGTTTTACCGCTTCCTGTCCCACCGATGCACAGCAGGCCGCGCGACAGGATCTCCTCGCTGAGCGAAAAGCCGGTTTTCCCATCGGAACTCATAAATTGAAATTCATCCTGTAAATTATAAAGCGGCACGTTTTCCGCGGCACGACTTCCGTATAGTGTTTCAGTAATAATTGGCATATTAACACCTCATTAAACTATAGATTCAGCATCAGCGGTCGTGTCCTCCGTCGTTGTCACGTTCGGTTTTGTCCGTCTGCATCTCTTGAGCCGAGTCGCGCTCGCGCTGGCCCTTATCCGGCCCCGTTTCTTCAGTGTTATCCTCAGAGTTTGATTGGTTATTATTTTTATTTTCGTTAAGTTCCTGTTTGGATACTCTTATTCTGTCCAGAAAAGATTGCCTGTCCGAATTTGCCATATTTGTTTTTCTCCTATTCTTCATTTTCTCTGTAGATGAGCAGCGCAGTGCCGGCAGACACCGCGCTGTCATTTTCACATGTCCTTACTTATTGCTGAGACCCTGCTGTTGTTACAGGCACAGCGAGTTCTGATGTGTTTGTTGTCTACCTGGATGTATTTTCGGTCGGCGCGGACCCCTGTGCACTTGTATACTGCTTTCGCACCCATTCGTTATACTGTTCTTTCACACTTCTATCCGGCGGCTCTACCAATTCCGCTTCTGTCGGTAATGTTGTTGCCGGCGGCTGCGTCGGAATCGGAGCTTCACTTGTCGGCTCGACAGTCGGTTGTGCCGTTGCCGGCGGCTGCGTCGGAATCGGCTCCTCATCTTCTGCAAAGAAATAATTATACAAATAAATCCCTGCAAATGAAAGTATAAGCACGAGCGAAATCAGAATTACTATTAACCGTATATTGCTCGATTTAGAGTCCATATACTGGCTCTCCGACTCTTCAAACTCTTTTTTCAGTTCATTTTCAATTTGCTTGAGTTTCTTTTTCTTGTCCTCACTCAACTTGCACTTTTTAAGCATTCTTATGCAGTCCCTCTTGGCCTGCACATCTTTGCATTCATCCCAAATTGATGTGACGTTTTTGCGTGACAAGCTGCTGGAACTGCTGCTCGTTTCGTCTGATGCGTTCCCGCTGTCGGAAGCACCAGACCTCTCATTGTCACCGTTGAGACTCACCTCAATTTTTCTAATCAAGTCCAGAGCAACACCAAGCTTAATTTCAAACTCTGTTTCTTTTCGGCACGGGAGCTTCTCCTTAAACATCCGCAAAAGCGCCGGTCCTTGGTTCACGATTTTTTCTTCCTGCGTGCTGTTCTTTTTTCCGGAACTCCCGGCAAGGTATCCTTCCGTCAGGCACTTGATTGTATACTCATCTCCCTCTTCCGGTTTAAGATATCTCAAGTAAAGAAGTTCCTCTCGAATATCAGCAAGAGTTTTGCTTCTGCTCGCCATTATCGATACCAGTCCGTTTTCTATAATGAGTTTGACCGCATCATAGACGGTTTGATCTTCATAGATATCATATTTTCCCGAGACAAACTGAGCCGCATGCATCAAGTCCTTGACACTGCAATCAACACAAACGTTCTCCTGCATATTTTTACGCAGGCGGTCAATACACTCACCACGCCAATTGACCTGTTTGCCTTTTTCGCAATACCATTCAATAAATGCCTTGAAGCCTGTCATGCTTTTGAGAACGCTTTCCTTTTGTTTATCAGCTTCCTTTCTTTTTTTGCAGTCGGCATCAAGCCGTTCAATGTCCTCTCCGCGGAAGAAATTCTCAACGCATTTGCAGCAATTAACGATTTCTTCAAATCGCTTTGTTTCGATTCCGTTTGCTATCCGTTCGATTGCTTCACAAACGTTTTTTGAATACTTTTCCTGAATGTCGTCAGCAATCGTTGCTTTCTTGCATTCTTTCATTTCTTCAAGCAACTTTTCCAAGGTTGCTGTCGAATCTGACTCGCCTCTGCTGCGGTCTGCGTTAAGATCTCCGGCGTCGTGGGAATCGGAAGTTCCAAGGAGCGCAGTTTCAAGTTTCGCTTTAATATCTTCAAGATATTTTTCTGATGCCTTTCTGTTTTCAGCTTCAAGCTCTTGCATGCGGCGCTCAATGGCTGCATTTGATAGAAATTCTATGATGCGAGAATGCGTATCACCGGTTTTCAGCTCCTCATAAAAATCATGTGTCTCTTTTAGGATATCCTTGGGCTCCTTACCTTTTAATTCGGTCGCTCTTTCTATTAATGTTTTTGACGTTGCTCCATCAAGAGTTACGCCGTTATCCTTCAATGCTGACAGAAGGATTGAATGTTTATCTAAACTTTTTTTCAGTTTATCTAAACTTTCTTTCAGTTGTGACGGAGTTTCGCATTGCAAAAAGTCGCTCTCAGAGGATGTTAATACACCACCAAGGTTGCTAATTTTTTCTCTAAACGAGTCTGCAACAAGCTTGATGATTGTTTCATCGTCCTTATTGTTTGTTATCATTTCACTATATTCACAAAAAAGCTTCCAATTGTTCTGGCAGCGGGAGTCCGCCAACTCACATAATTGTTCATAAGCTGCATATGCATATGTGCTTGGAAAAGTGCGTCCACTGTATTTACTCTCAAAATCTTCATAGACTTTACTGCGAAATCTTCCGTCACTGTCATGACAGTAATCGTAAAGCAACTTCCAAAACGAACTCAGTTCTTTCTCTTCTGATGTTGACAGTTTAAAGTTAACAAAGAACTCATTATCTTTGTTTTCTGCCTTATTCCCTTGTTTAAAAACAACGCCTCTTTTTTTCCCTTTCGGATTAGATTCGTTTACAGAAAAGCTGAATGATTTCCATAGGCCGTATGGCACATGCTTAAGAATCTCAACCACCGAACTTCTGAATGTGGCTATAAGGTCATATTCAGCTGGGACAACTAACTCAAACATCTCTTTGCACAATATTACCGTGCGTAATATTTCCCAAATTAGATCCGTATTCGGCACAGCTGCCTTTTCTTCACTAATGCACATTTCATAGCTGCTGTACCATCCCTTGGAAATACAGCTCTTATTTCTAAGTTGTTGAATGTCAAACGCCGTTGCAAATCTTACTTTTTTGATAAAGTCAGCAACATTGACTTTTTCCGAGCTCCTGCCCGCAAAATCATGCACCGTCATTTGCGAAAGGCAATACGTATGAGTGTAATGGCTGGTGCTATCCTGCCTCGCACAGTGTGTCAAAAGTAATCTGCTGCTATCGTCAAAATACACCGCTTCACAGGGCAGATCGCTATTACTTAGTTCGATGTCCGGTACATCTTTTTCTTCTCCATCATAGCCTATTGGTTCATACCCTTTTTGTGTATGCCAATATACTGTTTCGTTAATTTTCATTTTGTTTTGCCTTTCTGTTAAATATTACACAAATAATGCTTTTTATCCGCTTCCGAAGACAGCGTCGTTTTTTCCGTATTCCTGCCGGAGTTTAATCCTAACCGGTCTAACAATCCTACAAACCACCCCGGCTCATCTTCTCGATTAATTTCGACCATCATCCTACCTTCCATCGCTATCATCCAAAGAAGCGGAAGCATTGTGTTAAATGGCTGTATTATTCCACACTCGCCTGGTTTGTGTCCGTAGTTTGAGGTTGCAAAAACACAAGCTCTCCCTCCCGCTCCGTGGCTCACCTCCGTGAACAAGCTGTTACCTATAAAATGTATCAGTTTTTCTTTAATATGGCTCGATTGACCTTTTATAACCGCTGCATCCAGAACAGACCCCCTCTTTATAACGCCATAGCCATTGTCATAATTATTACTATACCTTTCAGTGTATCTTTTCCAATCGGCAAGCACTTTGGAGGGTTTCTGAGTTACAACCCCCATGCGATCCTCCTTCGGATATACATCGATTTTTCCCCAAATCAAGGCTACCCCTTTCAGCTTATAATCCGAGCTTCTTCTTATAACCACCTCCTTAAACGAATTAATAATCGCATCTATTCCAGTAAATTCGACCTCCGTTGGACTATCTTTGTCATCCTTGTCATCCTTGTCAGCCTTGTCATCCTCATATCCAAGTGCTTTTTTAACTTGTTCGTCTTGTTCATTAGCCTGCGCAGTTTCATGGATCAAGGTTGAAGCATCAATGCAAATCCAAAGATAATCAACAAACTTATATTTTGTTATATATGTGTTTAAAATTTCATTTTCTTTGTCGTTTTTATTCTCACGTGTCGAAAGAGTTCTAAAAAGCTCTCCAGCAATATCTATTGCTGAGATAAGTACTCCCGCCCTGCCTATCTTCACGAGGAACGAGCAGGCAATCCCGGTTTCTGCAATTGTTTTAGTTGAGCCAACCTTTTGATTCGTACGATACATATATAATGGAGACTTTTCGTCATCTTCTTTGGTGACTGGCCATTTGTCTGTTAGCTTCTTATTGTTGTCAAAAGAAACGGTTATGTCCCTTACCCTTTCATGATCACGCTTTAATGCGTGTATAGCTGCACAAAGGGTCGTTGTTTTCGATACTCGCGGTCCACCAAGCAATGCCATTACTATCTCCGGATAACAACCGGAATATCGTGATACCTGACCATTTTCTTTACATTCAGGACAATATCGTTCCGATGAACTAAGTTGTTTTCCCCCGATGCTAACAGACCCTGTCACAGCATCATTATCTGGTGATGGTATTAACTCCACTTTTCCAAAGCGCGAATTAATAATTTCTTTTATTTTTTTTGCGAGAGACTCTTTTTCATCCCGCGTAAAACCGGCTTCTGGAGCTTCTACTATTTCTTCAATTTTTTTGTAAATTTCATGTGCTTCTGTGTTTTCATCGTCGGCCAAGCCTTGTAATTCAAATCCTTTTTCTGTGTAGCTGCGAAGTTGCTTTGTTGATTTCAAGATTTTAATTTCTCCCACAACTCGCCTCTCGAAAATTTTTTGTTTTTCTTCACTCAAAAAGCCCTTTGGAGCTTCCGTCACATACGAGATTATAACCTCGCTAACATCAAACAGCAGATCATCGCAGTCTCCGCGCCAACCGCAATTGGGGCAAAAGGAATAATATCTGCCTGTTCCGTCAACTTTCTTGCAGTAATCTATCGCTCTGATTTCGGTCATCGTGTTGTTAGTCTTTCTCATTTTCTTACACATTTTCTTAACCCGTTTATTTTTACCTTTCAAAATAATTATCCCTTTGTTTTTATAGTTCAATAGGTTTTCATGAGCCCCGTTCAGCGCTCGGTTATCATTTTTATTGTGTCGCTGTAAACTATTTTCCATATCATGTTCACTTTTTTGGGCAAAATGGTGAATTTGCCGCCTTTACCGGTTATGCAAAGTGGAACTGCGACATTAACAGTTTTTCCGTCACGCCTCCCTGTGAAATGTATCTCCGCGTCGCCATCAGTAAGTTCTAATCCTTCCGACGTTATCGTTACAGTTGTACGCTTTCCGAAGCATACTCCCTTCTCTTTAATTATCGGAAGTCTGGGCTTTCTCCCGATAAAAATTTTTCCAACTTCTGTCTGTCCTTCATCAGCGTCATATGAATAACGATATAAACCGGGATTGCGTCTTAGTGCATTATTAACTTCTTTGCCAATTGACAGTTCGTGAACAACGCCGGCTATGTACGGTTCAATTTTACCGGTCGATATGTTCACTGACTGGCTATTAGAGTTAATCAGTCGAATCGATTCGAACCTGATAGTTGTTTTCTTAATTCCGGGTTCGGTATAACTTGCCTTATAGCACAAACTGCCTAAGCGTTCTTGATTACTGAACTCTATCTTAATCATTCCTCTTCCCCCTGCTGCGCGCTTTCATCCATGTTTTCCGTCTGTACACTTCTCTGCGCCGAACCTTGTCTACGCACCAGCAATCGTCCTCCGAACATAAAGCCGGGCGTCAAACCCCTGATCCGAATCCTGTGTTTGCAGGATTGTTCGATATCATGCTGCGTTTCCTCACCGGAACTGAGCAGATAGTCTTGCTGCGTATCACTGCCGTCAGCAGCACGGTTCTGTATTTCACCCCAGATCCTATCCTGCTCATTCATTTCAAACCTGCTTCTCGCTTCGCATGTCTCCAGGAGTTTATCGCAGTCCAGCCCCTGCCAGTTCAGTTTATCAGTATGCGAACCGACGTTCCCATCCTCAAAGCAAATTGGCCTTAATATATCTCTGCAGGAGCAAAGATCATTTCGCATATTTCCTGCGTCCTCAACCAGAGCCTTAAACTTACTTCCCAAAAAAACGATAAACTTTTCTTTTATGCCTTTCTCAAGGCGTTCTTCCCATGCCGCAGCATATTTTCTTGCGTCTTCGAGGTATTCGTCTTCCTTCCGGTCGGCCAATTCAGCCTTTTCTTTGAGATGTTCAATCAGTTTGGCTATGTTTTTGTTTTCGAACATGTTCAGGGGGAACTCTCCGAAAAACGGTTCCTCCTGTGAACACAATTCTTTTTCGAAAAACTCTTGGGCAGCTTTAAGAATATTCTTCCTGAAAATTTCGCAGATCGGATGACCTTCTTTATCCTTTCCGTATACGGTGTGTATATCTGCATTCCGCGATAATTTTGAATATTGCGGAAGGAGTTCAAGTTTACACGGCGCAACAGAGAGGAATGTTTCCGTCAATTCGTTCATTTTCTCTTCAGCGTTTTCCTTGCAGGCTTGCAGCTGAGCATCGAACTTCCTGCATTGATCCTGATCATTTTCGTCATTGACCGTTACGCCGAGAATACTGTTGATCCGCCCGCACACAGCCCCTACGCGAGAGGACTCCTGCGCGCTGTATACTTTTCCGTATTTAACGCGAATGTATTCAACTTCTTCTACTTTATTAAGCACGTGCAAAGTTAAAAACAAAATCAAGTTAAATGCTGCAACTTTGTTGGGATCTGTCAGTTTCCACACGCGGTTCACGCCGTCCGGAACGTCCCTCGGCAAACAGTCATTTGTATCAAGCTCTTCTGCATTTTCAATGCAAATCTCAACACGGCAATAGTCTCTATTTTGTTTTTGTTTATTTCTGTTATTAATATGTTCGACTATTGGCTTAATTTTCGGAATATCGTCTGCTTTTTCAAGCAAAAGCAAAAGCACTGTCACAAGTCTGTCGGTCGATGACGTGGCAAGGACTCTTTCCCTTTCGGCTGCAGCTCCATTCAAAGCTTCGTCTATGGAATGCCAAGCTTCATCTACGGATGTAAAATTAAGAGCACATGCGACTTGTGTCCTGCCGTTCAGAAACATTTTATTAAGCAACGGATCTTTCATGATCTTGCTGCCGTAATGAGCAATAACAACATCACAATTTGTATTTACCGGACTGATCTCCGTGATGTTGCTTGTTGCTTTTTCTTTGATTTTTTGCAAAATATTCTCAGAAATTGGCATTGCATTCTCCTTTGCTGCACAAGCCGGCAAGCGGAGTGAGCCTCCGCCCGCCGGTTTGTTCGGTGTGTTACCTTGAGTTTTTTACGTTACTGATCAACATTCTCAATCAGATAATCATAGAAATCACGAATCTTCTGTCCGATCTCCGGGTCATTCACCGCAGCCGCCGCATTCGCCAAGAAGTCAGCAGATGCCATCGGGTATTTTCCGCCCTTGGTCCTTTGAACAAGCTCTTCGTAGCTCGCTTTAAGCGTTCTCCCTTGCTCCTTATCTTTGTTCCAAACAGCAGGGTTCGGATTTGTCGCTCGTTGAGAGACCGCATCCTGGATCTGCTTGAATTTTTCGTCATCAAGTTCAGCAAACTTTATAAATGCGAAATATTCTTTACATTCTTTCTGCAATGTACTGCCCGTTAAAAACGGTTTCACATCTGCAAGAAGCTCCTCATTCCTGTTATCCGGCTTAATGAGCCATCTTTCTTGGGCAGTATCAAAGCGGATATAAGCAGGAACAAGAACACCGTTCTCGTCCGTCTCCGGCGTTGGGTCGTCCCCCGAACTCCACTTGACAGCACGAAGTGCGTACGTGAACGTAGCTATACGTTTCTTCATTCGCTCCTCCTTTTCAAGCGCATTACGCTTTTCGTCGATTGCATCCTTAAGCTTTTCAACGTACGGAATAGTCTCCTTCACCGCGTGCCACAGATGGAACATCTGTCGCAGGGTGTGCCAAGCGTAATCGTAGTAGAAGTTGTCGGGCAGCGTTACTCCATCAACGCTTAGGACATCACCACTCTGACGCAGGTTTACATAGCTGATCACACCTTTATTTTTCAACTCATTTAGGCAAAACTCAAGATTGAGTTCTTGAAGATTGGCAGGTAGTTTGCTTTCGATATATTCATCAAATTCTTTTCTCTGTAATCTTTTCGTAGTCTTGCCTGTATCACGAGTTTCGTTAAGTTTACAGACAGATTTAATCTGCTGACCGGGATAATTTGGAGAATCCATAACCATGCCGAGAGCAACAGCAGCATCATAATCGTCCTTTGCAGCTTTAAGATTACTCTCTTCTCTCTCTCCGAGTTGTCCTGTGACATCATATAGCAGGTTGGGCAGATTAACCCAGTTATGAATGCCGTTGCCACACTGTTCAATGTGGATTCCCGGACATGTATTCCAGTTGGATTCATAAAGCGGTTCGCTTTTCACAATCGATTGAAATGCCAATGCCGGCAAACCCTGCAACATAGTTATCATAAGCAGTTCGTCACTGGATTTGGACTTATGAACCGCAATAGCCGTGCCCCTTGTATCATTCGTAGCACATCTCTCAATCTCATCAAACAGATATTGGCAGTTTTCAGGAACGGTAATGAACCTATGGCTGCTGACCTTGCTCTCAATACCACCCGCAAGAGTTGCCATTGCCGCGCCTTTGGTGGTAAGTGTGTTATATATCTCCTTCGCAGCTCTCTTCAAATCATCTGACGCAATCTCATTTGCCTGATTATTCGGGTCGGGCTGCGTAGTTACTGCCTGCGGGTTTCCGGAGAAGAACTTAACGAGGAACACCTCTATGTTCTCGTTAATTATGGTTTCGAACTTCTTCTCAATGAAGTCCCTTATCATACAAGCGGGGTCGAACTGTGCGCTGATACCTGCATCCGTTGATGTTACGCCTGCAAGCTTCGCAAGTTTGTCTGTAAACAGGATCTCATCAATAAAAGCCTTTGTAATCTCATCCCCTTTTCCTGCATAAATGCCGGTGATGAAAGTCATCAATGCATCTGCATGCTCCTTTGTCTCTATGCTCTGCGTCAGATTGATCGGACAGAAGTAGAGCGTATTATTGAAAGTGTTTTTAAATGTGCGGACATCGGTCAGAATTCCGCTTTCCTTTTCAAGAAGACCTTGGAAAGTTTTAAGCACGATCCTTGACGTTTCCCAAACGGTGTTGTTAAGGCCGATAAGGTGATCCTTGACCGCTGTCAGCAAATGCGTGGTGTTGGTCCAACTTTCCCTAGTAAACCAGGCGCTTCTCGCTCTATTGTTCGCATACGGAATGTATTCATTTTCCAACAATTTCGCCGCATCGCCTGCCACGTTGATCATGGCCATGATTCCGTGTTTTCTGATAAAGTCCCTTGACTTTTGTTCAACCTTTTCGAGCAGCTCATTCGTTGACTGTATGTTCGCAATTAATCTTTCGCTCTCAATCCCGCAGTCTTTAAGGAATCTGATATGAGCATCCTTCCCGGGCTCCTTATTCCATGCATCCCAAAGCTTTTTAAATATGTTGTGCACCACCACGCTCGTCAGCAGCTCAACAGGAACCTTTACAGAGGCAAAACCCGTTGCATTGAAGCTGTAGCCGGCGTAGCGCGGGTATTCTTGAACCGGAAGTCTGGGGATTACTGCCGAAACATCCTGCCTGTTGTTCGAAAACACAGAATCAATGAGTGTCGTAGTGTTACCCCTGTTAGTTACTGTTGCGGTCATGCAGCCAAGTATTGACTGAACAACAACATCTCTTGCAGTCTTTGCTGGTTTTTCAAATGCACGGAATGCGGTCGTATCACCATCAACAATCATGCAGACATCGAATATATTCTTATTGAATGTCACCGATTGTGTATCGTACATCATTTCAAGCGTTTCGCCGCGATCCGCAAGCCTCATGAGGTAGGCAATTTCTTTCATTGCAGCATTGTTATTCGCCCATGGGTTACGCTTTGCGTGGACATTACCCTCGCATGCAGTAGGACTGAATATATAACCAAATATCCTCGTGTTACTGTAGAGGGTATTATAGTCGTGCTCCAAAACATATCTTGTCATGTACGCAAGATCAATGATCGTTCCGCTGCCCGTACCACCGGCAACACTGCAGAGGAAAAAGACCTTCAGCTTTGTGTCATGTTGAGTTGTAAATTCTCCTATCTTTCCACTTATTTTTTGGATAACAGCCATGCCTCCGGGTGAAGTGAGTCTGATCCTTCCCGGCTGACGCCAAGCTCCTGCGCCATCAGGATTGAAGCCCTCGTGCCCACCTGGAGCATCCCCACCTGTTTCGTTGAAAAGATTTGGATCCACCCAATCTTTCTTATCGTCTCTCATTCTTGTCGGATTAATCGTATCATGAGTGCCATCGGATGGCACAATCATAATCTCAGATTCTCCAAAAACGTTTTGCTGCCTTAGCATATTTAATTCACCGGCATCGCAGTCCACAACAAGATACCTTACTGAACTGCGAGATCCGTGCTCAATCGTTTTCTCTATGGTCTCTTTTATGCTGCGGAGTGCTCTGTGACCTGTTCCACCGGAGCTAATAAAGAGATAAATCTCTTTATCTAAAAGTGTTTTTTTCTCACAGTTCAAAAGACCGTTGCCTTCAGCGTAATCCAACCGCTTCAGGTTGGCTTCAACTCTGGCTTTTCTGGCTGCATCAGACAAGCCTTGGTTCTTGTATTGTTCGGTGTTAATTGGCATATTTATTCTCCTTTAATAAAATATCTCAGTAATCTCTGCGGAATTCGAATTCATAATCCGCGTCGAGGACGCATTCTTCCGGGCAATTATCATTGACCTTGAAGCTTTCCCCTTCAAGTTCACAATCCACGACATTGCCGAAACGGACTTTGTAGCGCCAATTCTTTCTTGTTATGTTGAGCTCATCGTCGGTCGTTTCCTTGAACGATTCAACATAGATCTTTACCTTTTTGAGGATGCGCTTATCACCTGTTGAAATATTGTTAAATCCTGCCTTAGCGAACAGATCGTACGCCGTGAATGAGCGCCCGCGCACACGCCAGGATGAAAGACTTTCGCGCACACCGCCGCACTGCAGATAAAACTCGCCGTGAATCTTGTTGAAAGTCAGATACGAAACCGCGATTGCTGCCGCGACAATTGCAAGGATCGCAGCCGCAATGATGATCAGCATGGGGATATAGTTCTTTGTTACAGTAACGTTATAAACGATAACGTGGTTGCCGCCGAACTTATCGGTGATCGTGTTGGTGACAACACATTTGCCTTTGCGGTTGGCATGGATGACGGCCTTGCCGTCCTGCTCGGTTACGGAAGCAATATCGCTGTTGCTGCTTGCAACAACATGCTCACTGCCGACGTCTATCCAATCGGTGTAGAAATCGGCTGCAATGTCAATTGTCTTGTCCTTTCCTACAATGATTGAAATGCTCTGTTCTTTATCGGAAACGGTTTTTGAAACGAACTCGATTTCCGTCTCGGAAGAGACCTTTTCGTTTGAATCGGAAACATACTCCTCATCCATCACGGCGGTGATCTTGTATTTGCCGGGCAAACCGACAGAGAAGGTTCCGTCGTATTTGCCGGTTGCGGAGTTAAACTGCAATCCGGAGAACTCGACGCTGCGGGTATGCGCTTCTGTCTCACCGGTTATCTTCAATCCGATAAGGTTAAGCAGGCTGCCGTCGGGAGATTCCGCATTGCCGTCCACAATGCGGTTTGCCGTTACGGATATGCTTCCTTCGTTTGGTTTGCCCGTGATATTTGCTGCTTCAACGGAGACGGAATACTCTTCCGTTATCTCAATCTCCTTATAATAAGCAATGTAATCAACGTTTTGGGGCAGTTGGATTGTGTATTCGCCGAGAGCGGGGGCGTACATTGTTACATAGGCGCTTCTGTCTTTTTGCGTAATTGTGAAGGTATTATCCTCATAATCGACCGCAGGGTCATAGTACTCCTCGGTCTCGGTCAATGTGACCTGTTCATTGTTGTAAAACAGCGAGACACTGTCGATATCCCGGATATCGTCCGAAGTTGCAAAGATGTTAACGATCACGATTTCGCGTTTGTCAACATTTATCACGCCTTCGTATTTATCGATCTTAACTCCGATTTTTTCGGAAATGATATCCATCAGGAACCTTTGAAGATCCTCATTGATTGCTGTTGCAATGAGGTAGTTCGCTTTGCTGAACGAAGTTTGAGTCTTGTCGCTGTTGGGTCGCTGGGCGATGCCCTCCGTACGCTGCGTTGTGTTTGCCATGCTGTAAATTGTTTTTTTCGCAACGTCGTCTATGCTTTGCCTTGAATTAAGGCCGAGAACCATAACTTCGATGTCGTATTCGCTCATTGCTTTTATTGCTTCGTCCGGCCGGTTCAAAACCGAGTTCGCATCTTTTCCGTCGGGCTTGCCGTCAGTGAACATGAAAACCATGTTCTTGCAATCAGATTTTGTTACCGGAAGAGCGGAGTAAGCAGCTCGGAGCGCGGGACCGTAGTAAGTTGCGCCCGTGTTCCTTTTTTCGAACTTAATCCCTTCAATTTTCCGTAGAATATCGGCACGATTTGATTGGTCACTGATGTCGGTCAAGTCGGAAATTTTCGTTGCTTTGTCGGAAAATGCGTATACGCCGACATTTATGTCAGGCAAGTCATAGCCGAAACTCTCGGCGATACTCATCGTTTCGGATAGATATTCAACAAAATTCTTAGCTGCCGCAACTGATATTCTGTTTTTGTCGTTTCGATTCATCGAACCGGTGTTGTCGAGCAAAAGAACTATGTTTACCTCACTCGGGGAGGCCGAATCTTCTGCCGCAACGGGTAAAAAGCACGAAAGCGCGAGTATGAAAAGCATCACGCAAGAGATAATCCGTTGTGCGGCTGTTCGTCTTTTAGGGTTGTTGTACATGTTTTTACTCCTTTGGAATAACAAATTATTATATTAACCTTACAGCATCATGCGCTGCATCGGTCAACATCATTAGGGGTCGTTGGGGGGGATCCTCAAGGTTGGTAAGCATTGACGCTCACTTTATCGCTCGTTCTAAAAAGAACTGTCAAATAATCAATCGTTTCCGAAGTTATTGCTATGTTTGCATGCCGCTTCGGCAATGTTTATACTAAATTGACACCATTATTATACACGATGCACAAAATTTGTCAATGTGGCAAGATATGGCTTCTTTCAATATATTATCACATTCCCTTCAGACCATGTTTCGCTCTGTGTCTCAGCTTATCGGCATGCTCTCTTTTGTGCAAATATATGTTGCGCTCTTGCATAGCGCATGGTATAATTGGTTATATAAAGATATTTAATCCAGTAAAATTGTCGATTTTAAAGCGAAGTGTGAACAATATGACATAATTATTTTGCCGGATGTCCGGACATAACAATAAACACCTTCCTCGGCTCATCCGCAGAAGTGTATGTATTAAATAACAAAATTTCATTCATACCACCTTAAAGGAGGCTTATTTTGAAAGAGTATAATCTGACACGTTTTTTATCAGCGCAGGAAGCCACTGTAGACGGTTATTCTCAGGCACTTGCGGAAATTCGAAGCGGGAGAAAAGTTCACCACTGGATATGGTATATTTTTCCGCAATTGCATGGACTCGGCAAGAGCTCCAATTCTGTGTTTTACGGCATTCGCGGACCTGGCGAGGCAAAAGCCTACCTGTTGCATCCGGTATTAAAATCGCGACTTCTGGAAATCAGCAAAGCATTACTTGAGTTGGAGACAAATGATCCTCGCGCCGTGATGGGAACGCCGGACAATTTGAAGCTGCGCTCATGCATGACGCTTTTCGAAGCAGTCGCAGAGGATTCGACTGTTTTCAGTCAAGTGTTGGAAAAGTATTATCACGGCAGACGGGATAGAGAAACACTCAGAATGTTGGAATCTCAATCGCGGCAAAGTTAAAACCTATAAAGTGCTTCTTGCCGCAACATCCTTCTTTAATGAAGTCGGATTAATGATTTTTCGAGAACTTTCTCGCTGCGGCAAAACAGGTTTTTACTGCCGCCGACAACAGCCGCACTGTTTTGCATACAAAGAAGTTTAACTGATTGCGAGATTCTATTCCAACCGTGGGTAGCGGCCGTTTCTTTTGCGGTACCGTTAATATAGCTCCGCAGCTTCGGCTCCGGGCTTATTTTTGCCGATTACTATTGTATCGGGTATCGGGCCTATTGCTGTTAAGCTGTTTCTTAGTTTGGCTTCGGTGTTTAATTATGTAACTTTTCGGCATAGCCGATATCAGTCCAAGCATCGGGGCAGGCGAAAAAAGTTTTTCACTTCTGCTCATCCACCGACGGAACCATTTCCGCATCCGTCAGGGCAAAGTCAAACCGGTCAAAGTTGGCCTTGATATGCTCCGGGTTCTTTGAACCGGGAATAACTATGCTGCTGCTCCGGATGTTCCGGCGGAGAATGATCTGCGGCGCGTACTTGCCGTACTTCACACCAAGCTGAGCAAACAGCGACTCCTGAAACAGTGCCTTGTCGCCGTGTCCCAACGTGTACCACGCCTGCGGCACGATGCCGTTTTCCTTCAGGAAGGCTTTCATCTCCGGTTCCTGATGATAGGGGTGCAGCTCGGTCTGCAAAACGGTGGGATTCACTTCACAGAGGGAGAGAAGTTCCTCGATCTGCGCTTTATTGAAGTTTGACAGGCCGATAGCACGCACCTTGCCCGCCTTGTATGCCTTTTCCATCTGGCGGTAGCCCGCTGCATATTTGCCTGCGGATTGATGGATCAACAGCAGGTCAAGCAAGGCTGTTTGCATTTCAATGGTAAGAGGCGAAACGGAATTCAACCGCAAACAGAACTGCTGTATTACCACAGCAGCGACTTAATGCCTGTTGAGAACAACGCTCAAAGCAGCTTTCAATGTATTCGCGGATGCGTAACATAAGCTCCGGGTCGCAGTATATAATATTGCACATCGCATCTGTGCAATATCTTTTTTGTAGGTGTTTAAGATAAGCGAGTGCAAGCTTCATTGAAGCTGCGCCGGCACAAAAATATATTTTTATTTGATGAAAATTTATGCATTTGCGGTGTTGACAAACATTGTCACAATTGTGTACAATAATGACGTGCGAAGAACGATTTTTCTGTTGACTACACTCGTATTTGACGCAAAATCCGCTCACGGCGGCGTTCTCCGCATATGGTTTTCAACTAAAACGAATATATGATTATCATACATACGGCAGCTATGTGCAGCATCCTTTTGAACCTCAAAGAAAAGTCAGTGTGTGCTTAACACAGGGCGCGGCAATGCAGCAGTACCAACAATAAGCTTATCACTAACGCAAGTTAAAATGATTGCAGACAACGACAGATTCAAGCCGATATTCAGCAACCGAAGAATCGGGGCAGCAAAGGAAATAAACATGACCGCCAACAAAAAAGAACAGCAAAAGTTCGAAACTCGTATTTTGATTGTTAATGCGCCATTTTTCATGGCTGCAAATAGATTCCGGAGGAAAAATATGAAAACACTTCTGAAACAAGTATGTTCCTTGATCTTGGCACTGCTGATGGTGCTGTCCGTTGTATCGGTTCCGACATTTTCCGCAAAAGCGGAGGATGGAGAAAATCCGCCGTCAACCATGACTCTCAACGAAGCCCTGAACGTCGAAGGCGGCAATATCGAATTCACCAATTCCGGCGACTACATCGATTCCGAAAACGGCAACTATATTTGGAGAGTGGAAGATGACCACATTGCTTCACCGGAGATCGGCAGGTATGAAAAAAAGGCTATCATTACCGCTGAAGTCACTGCGAATGAGGGCGATATAGTCTCGTTTGACTTTATCTGCACGGTATGGGATGCAATCTACGTGCGTGGCGGATTGCTTTTCAGTATCGATAATAAGGAATTGGAGAGCGGCTATGGGTATGGCTATGTGGGCTGTTATGACTGGACACATAAGGAATACGCTCTTACCGCCGGCAAGCATACGCTCAAATGGGTTTTCCAACTATCTACGAATGCAACATCGGGCCGTGCAAAGCTTGACAATGTATACGTCGGCGAGCCGGTTCATCCCTCGGAAATTGTTTTGCAGGATACTGCCGAAGTCGGCGTGAACTGCCGCGTGCCTTTAACATACGAAGTTCTTCCGGAGGAAGCGTTTAATAAAGAAGTTATATTCACTTCATCCGATGAGAGCATTGCCGTTGTACTCGAGGACGGCAATGTGGTAGGAATGAAGACGGGCACCGCAACCATAACGGCAGCGACGGTTGACGGAGGACTGGTCGATACCTGCGAGGTTACTGTTATAGAATCCGAAGTGGGGTCTGCCGAACTTTTTGCTTATGATGGTGTTTACTCACGAGAACAGAGCAAGTGGCATACTGTTTTATACAAATTTTCAAGCGGCCTGCCCGAGAGAGCGGAAGTGGCAGCCGAACTGTCATCCGAAGAAGTAAAAGACTGCAATGTAGTGTCATGCGCTTATGTCGGTGGAAAAATTTACGGCTACATGACAAGTGGGTATCGCGAATTCAGGTATATTGTTATCGACGAGGCAACACAGACTGTTGACTATTGGGGCAGAACCAATATGCTGCACCCCCAATCCATGGCATATGATTATTCAACCAATACGATGTATGCAGTTGCCTACGCAAGCCAATCGAGCAGTAAATATGCATTATATAGTGTGGATATTGATACGGGCGACTTGACAATGATCGCGGAGCTGTCAGAGAATGTAACAGAAATTGCTGTATCACTTGACGGAAAGATTTACGGTTTTTTGGCTCATACAATCAATGAAATTGATAAGGCTACCGGTGAAGTTAAGAGGCTGTTCTACTTTCAGGCGCCGGATGGATACAGTAAGGTGCCTGGGAAGGCTGTCTGCGATTTTCGGACGGGCTTGTTCTACGTACTCTATGAATCCAGAACCAATTTACAGGGCAATATCAATCATAATTTGTACGAAATAAATGTGGATGACCTTACGGCGAGATCTTGCGGTTATGTCACCGTTAACAACAAGTCCGGCACGAGGGACATGTTTATAAAAAACGATATTGAACTCCCTCCGAGAGAAAAAACAAAGTTTACCGTAACTTTTGCTGACAGCATGGATGGTTCCGTGATCGGCACGGCTCAATACGAGGTCGGCACAACACTCGATGAAGCGACCTTCCTTACTCCGCCCGAACATGACGGCTATGTATTTACCTGTTGGGAATATGACGAAAACTATGACGGTGAATATCTGCTTTACGATGTAACCGCAACAGCGTATTATCACGAGGCGGAAGCCCCCGCAACGATAATCGTAAACAATAATTATGACACCACCGGTTCCTATCATTATTGGACTACGTATGGCTGTCAGATGCTCATTGATGCAGACGCCACTGCCTACGGTACAATTATTCCCGAGCAGAGGACATGGCCTGTAACGGTTATTGAAGAACCCGAGACATTCTACGATAACTTTGAATATAGGCTGCCGGAGGGTGCAAGTGCGGAGTTTTCACCGTATTCATCAATGTATCACAAGAAACAGCTTATCAACATTCCGGCGGGTACATATGACTGGTGCTTTATCGCTCCGACTGCACAGGGCAATGAGGTAAAGTACTATTTCATGAGTGACGAAGGGGATATCCCCGCTTGCTGTGACAACTATACTTTTGAAGCAGGATATACATACGAGTTTAATGTAACGCATCATAACACAGGCGATATTTGGACTCGCGTCATGAAGGTTGAACTGACGGTAACACGCGGAAATACCGAACCGATATATGCTGAACGAATCGAGATAGATCTTGATGAATTGGTCGTGTACGGCGGATATGGTTACGAATTTAATGTGACGGTGTACCCGGAGGATGCATTCGATAAGCAGGTGCTCTTCACCTCCTCCGATTCCTCCATCGCCAAACCTGCGGCGGATATTAATTACTACAATACGAATGCAATCAATTACCGGGAGTTTTCATCGGTGTCGTACGTATCGGGCATTTCGGCAGGCAGCGCTTTTATCACGGCAACGCCAATGGATTCTCATGCGGAAGGAACGACAATGAATGTTACCGTAAGAGAGGACATTCCTGACGTTAGTTTTGTTGGGTATCTAGAGCATTGCTCGGAACATTCATTCAAAGATTATGGTACAGCCCAGGCATGGTTCAGATTTAATACCGGACAAAGTATGATTTCGGTTCACAAACAAGTGTCGGAAGATAGGTACGATGAGTACTGGAATTTTCCGTACAATGTTGCAGCCGCAGCATATGCCGGAGGAAAGGTGTATGGGTATCAAAACAGGTTATGGTATGGCAAAACCCGTGCAGATTTCTTTGTTATTGACTACAACAAGGATCCAAATAACCTTGAAGAAGTTCTGACCGGGGTCAATGCAGGTCTGGAAGTTGTCGATATGGCATACAACCATGCGAATGACACCATGTACGCAATAGCCTATAACGAGGAGTACGGCGATGCTTTGTCTCTTTATACGGTTGACATTGCTCTGGGAACTTTGACAGAAGTTGCCCCGCTGTACGGCGCGGACGAAGAAGGCTTCGACCTTAAAGTAATTTGCTTCGCAATAGATGAAAACGGAAAGGCATATGGTCTCAACGAGATCAGTTCGTTGGCATGTAAAAAAGATTATTTGCTGGGTATCAACTTGAATACCGGAGAGGTTACTGTTGAAAAAGAAATTTTTGAAATAAACAGCGGCACTTCCTATACAACGTATAGGAGTGCATACGGCACAAGTATTGTTTATGACTATGAAAATGACCTGATAAGGGTGAGTTATTATATGGAATCACCTGCAATAATTTTCCCCGAAACAGGAGAGATTATATATCGAGGTTGGGGAAGCGGAATAAGCTTATCAACATTTTTCATTCCGGATGACATACCCGTTCCCGAACCGGTTATGCCGAGCTTCACTGTGACCTTTATCGATGGGTTCGATAACTCTGTAATCGAAACACGCACAATAGAGGGCGGCTGTGTTCTTGATGAAGCAATATTCCCAGAAACCGCAGAGCATGACGGCGTGGTTTTCCGCGGTTGGGAGTATTTCGGCAAGGTACTGTCTTCCGATATTACGATCAGGGCATTGTATTCATCTCCGGAATATTTAACGGCAATAGTGAAGTTAAATGTCGTTGAGGGCGGGTTCAGAACCGATTTCGGCATTCCTAATCCGGAAAACGGTTATCAAATGCTACTCGATGTCGATGCAAATACATCGAATGAGGGAACTAAGTATCATTATGGATGGAATACTCCGATAAATGATGCCGGCAGGCAATATATGGACGAGTATTATTCCAACTATGAATACAGCATTCCGAGAAATGCAAGCGGTTCGGAAAAGAATGCCGAAACCGTTTTGAACGAAACCAAGTCCGTACGCATTCCGGCGGGAACTTACGATTGGCTTATTCTGTACGATGCGGGGCAGTGCAATCGTCCTTTTGCCGACTCGTTCGGAAATATCGGCGGCAGGTTTGATGACTTTGAGTTTCTTCCCGGCTTTGTGTATGAATTCAAGGGTGTTCTTCGACAGGTCGTTGACCGTCATATCCATATTCTTTTCACCGGCTTCGGCATCTTCGGGAATCTTGACCTTCATCTTCATGATTTGGCCGTTTCCGCCGAACGCCATTCCGCCGGACTCCGCTTTTGCGTCTATCGTGCCCGTGCTTGCGTCCGGACTGCCCGAGCCGCCGCTGCCGGTACCACTGCCTTGCTGAAGCTCAAATTCTCCGCCGTTTTCAACAATTTCCTGAATCACCTGACCCGGCGTTATCTCAAGAACCTCTATGTCGCTTGCATCGTATTCAAGTGTCATGTCGAAACTGTTTGCTTCATAGTCGCCCTCGATAACGACTTCCGTTTCGATTTCCTCACCGGGACTGCCCGCTATTTCACCGAGTATTACGCATACGCCTGCGTCGGGGTTTTCATCGGGAACAATGGGGGTGATTTCAAGATCAATGGCGTGGCGAATACCTTTCCAACGTACCTTGAATTCATACACATATCCTGCAACAAATTCAAAGTCATCAAACCTTCCGCCTATATCTTCATATGGATGAGCCACACACATCCCTTGATTTTCTTCCAGAATAAACCAATCATACACTCCGCTCGGAACTCGAACCGATAGCGTGGAATTCAGCACCGTCAGTGCATCTTCTTCCGACCCACATGCATTTCTGGGTACTGAATATTCAAACTCCGAATAGAAAGCATCCGTTTTCTCCCTTCCTTCATCAGATGAATTAGAGAACCAAAGATTGATCCTTTGCCCATACTTTTCAATCATCTCAGCATCTGAATCAATAAGCATATGATACCCACAAAGAGGATTCGAACCCAAACTATTCCCTTCATAATCAACAGAAAGTTTGACAACTGCTGTTTGATACTCTGCTTGCGAATACAGACCCTTTATAGTGACATCGGAGATTATTCTGTCACCATAATAGTTCCAACCTCTGAACAACATGCCATCATGCTCCGGAGCATTTGGAAAAGTTGCTTTGTCAAGAACAATTCCGCCTTCTACTGTTTCCGTACAGATTATTGACCCGTTGTAATCATCAATAAACGTTATGGTAAATTGAGGCTTTTCAACTTCAGAAGCCGTAGGAATATCATCTACAATAAACATGCATGACAATTGTGCACCGTAATATCCCGGAGCCCAAATAAGCTCTCCCGTATCGGGAATTATTGAGCCTAAAAGACCCGAATATGAGTACAGAATTTGATTGTTTGCATAGTCGTATGTGGTAGAAACCGAATCATAATATCTGCACAGTGAACCACTCGTCCCGGCTGCAGTACTACCGTTTACAACCCTTATCTCCTTATTGACACGCACCTCACCAGTAGTAAGGTTTATATCTAAAAGATAATTCCGTGTACACGTTCCAGCATAACCAGTATGGTCAAACTCGTTTATTCCATATGCATGACCATTGCCATCAATAACGAAGTTGAGAACGTAAATTTCACGCCCTTCGTCGTCTACCCCTGTTAGAGGGGCAACTTCGGTCAAAACTCCCAAGGAAAGATCCACCGTATAGAGAGACAATGATCTTCCGAATTCTTCATTGATGGCTATTGCGTACATAGTATCGGTTGAATGGTCGTATGCCATGTCCCTTATGTCAAGGCCTACATTGATATCAGAAATAATCGGGACCAGTTGTTTGGAATCGCTGTTAACATCCATTGAGAAAAAGTCCATTCTCCTGTTGCATGAATCTAAAACATGCCTGTAACCATAGACTTTTCCGCCTGCATATGCAGCCGCAACAATATTGTACTGGACTGTTTCCTCTGCCGCTTCATTTGATTCCGAAACAAAGGTTTGAGAATTTCTCATGCCTTCAGAGTCGGTATACTTACACCAGATTTGTGTATAAGGTATTACGTCTCTGTAAATTCCAGATACATATTCTATATAACCATAGAAATCCACTGTTGGTCGCTCTGGAAGAACCGTTACTTCAAATGATACTGGTTCGGCGTGACCGTCTGTGGGAGTGGCAGTTATCGTTGCCGTTCCTTCTGATAAACCGAAAATGGAATTATCGATTACTATTGCTACAGTAGGATCCGAAGATTCATATTCAACTGTTTTATCAAACGTATCGGTTGGAAGAACCTTTGCCTGATTATAGTTATACCTTCCACCATACACTTGAATTTCATGGCATTCAAACTCAATACTTTCACTGAAAATTTGTTCAACATTGCCGCGAGTCACTTCCATGTCGATTTTTGAGTTAGAAACCTTAAATGAATATGTATACCCTGCTTCAAACATGAAGTCATCATAACGTGATGTAACATTTCCATCATTTCCGACATAATCGTACGAAATGGTAGCATTATCGTCAGAAGTTCCTTCATTCTTACTAAGGTGAGTGAAGCACCAATCATATGTACCTGCTGGTATATTGAGTACAAGCTTTTTTCTGAACATTACTGAACGCGGGGTAAATGCTTTGGATGCTTCTTCCGGAAGGGTATACTCAAATTCCGAGTAGAAATCATCAGTTCCGTTGTAGGAGTCATTTTCTGCATCAATTGCTGTCCCATATGCAGTCGCATCTGCGTCAAGTAAAAACTGAATCCCGTATTTTTTCCAGCCATAATCTTCTCCACCATAGAAGTGATCAATATAAGCATTATCAATAATTATTGTTGCAGGAGCTTCCTCCTCATGGTAGTAAGCTGTAACCGTGGTATCGTAGAGAAGATACTCGCCGTCGTAGTTCTCATCGTATTCCCAGCAGGTAAAAGCGTAGCCCTCATGTTCGGGCGGAGTGGGGAATGTCGTTTCATCGAGTGTTGTGCCGACCTCGTATTGAGCCGTGCC
>OQVQ01000196.1_pt1 | contig 29039 bp, 20 predicted proteins | sample 1691491 | NCBI WGS metagenome assembly OQVQ01 (sample SAMN03418252, study PRJEB22391) | human gut metagenome | biome: human-gut; feature: organic feature; material: feces | host: Homo sapiens | place: Tanzania | collected 2013-01
CCTGCAGGTTCATGTTCATTTTCCAGTTACCTGCTACAATTTTCTTTCTCATTTTCTTTTTGCGTTTAAATAAATTGAATATGATAGTTGAATTCTCTTTCTTCTTTAGCCATTTTGTCCATGCCCATGTGCGGTCGGCAAGGGTGAGAATGGATAGTGGCAATATAAACCACAGTATCACGATGAACACTTTTTGTGGTGCCGACTTCTGGTTGGCATTCTGCTTCTCCAGATTTGCGAGTGTCACTCCAGGTTGTCCTACGTCGGGCAAGTTGTTGTGACTCCATTTACCCACAATCTTCGAACCTTTCAGCATCAGCAGTCCTGGATTGCTGCGCACAATAGTCTTCAGCGTTGTCTCGTCGGTAGTAAGGAACGGATATTCCGCACCTGTTATGTCTTGCCAATGTTGACGTCCCTTGTCTGCACTTGCTGTTAGGCAATAGAACGGAATGTTGTTTTCCTTTGCATACTCGTATATCTGGTCAATCTCACCGAAGTTAGAGTCGTCGGCATTTTCCAGATGTGGCGATATCAGCAGGAATGTATATCCTTTATGTTCAAGGATGTCTGCCGTTATGTCGTTACCCTCGGCATCTTCCATGTTGAAATCATGGATAGGTGGCACATAGCCTTGCTTCGTCTGAACCGTCTTCGAGTCAACGAAAGTCCAAGTAGAGTCGGGATAGTTGTCGATGGTGAAGGTTTGCTTCTTGCCATCTTTTTCCAACACGAATGTTGTCTCAAACTCTGGTTGCTCAGCTCCTTTTGGTATTTCCATTCCTTTCGCTATGTCGGCACCTATATAATAAGGTCGGAAGTCGAAAGGTGGAAGCAGATACAGACTCAGTATTGACGAGACGATACTAAACAGTACTGTATAGTTGGCGGCTATCCATTGAGCAGGGCGCGATATGAATCGCACCATCTTCTGCGGATATATGAATATCATCACCGAACAAGCCAAAAGCACAATGTTCTTGATGAGCGTCTCTACGTTCGTAAGTATTATCGCATCGCCGAAGCATCCGCAGTCGGATACAGGATTTGCTATCGCTATCCAAACTGTGATGGCAGTCATCATTGCCATAAAAGCCAACATCAGTTTCGATGTTGCATGCCGACGCATAGCGAAGAGAGTAAAGATACCCAACGAAAACTCTACAGCCGCCAGTCCTATAGCCATGATGAGCGTGAGCCAGTCGGGTATGAAGCTCGCCAACCCTAAAGCCTCAAGATAATCATGTATCTTGTATTGGGAACCTAAAGGGTCTGTAGCCTTTACATATCCAGAGAATATGAAGGTCAAGCCAAGAATAGCCCTACATATATTTACTAATATTGCAAGCATCCCTATGTTAGCTTTCCTTAGTCTTTATAGCTCCAAACACAGAATAGTTTATGATGTCCATATAGTTGGAATCAATGCCTTCTGATACGAGAGTTTGTCCGTTGATGTCCTCAATCTCCTTCACTCTCTGTATCTTGGTAAGAATGAAATCAGTATACGACGATACACGCATATCGCGCCAAGCCTCGTCGTAGTCGTGGTTTTTCTTTATCATCAAGTCGAGAGCCTCTTTAGCCTTTTCGTCATACATAGCCAAGGCATCCTCTGGAGTGATGTCCACCTGGTCGGCAAATCCCTTTTCTATCTGTATCAAGCCCACTATACCATAGTTGATAAGAGCTATGAATTCAGGGCGTATGCCTTCGCCCACCAGCGACACCTGCTTTATCTCCAAAGAGCGAATGCGTTTTGCTTTGATGAATAGCTGGTCGGTAAGCGACGATGGTCTAAGTATTCGCCACGAAGCTCCATAGTCGTGGAGTTTCTTGGCAAACAAGCTACGGCATTCTGCCATAACATCCTTAAACTGCTGTTCTGTATCTTTATTTTCCATAATGTGGGTGCAAAGTTAGTGATTATAATTGAGATATGGCACGCCGAAGGCGAATTTTTCATTTCTGCTTCATGCGCACGGCTCTCACTACGGCACATTGTGTGTCGTATCTCACTTGCAGCGAGTCGCGCTTTAGTCTCAGTTTGTTGCGTGTGGCAATATCTGTAGCAGCATTCATCTGTGCTATCACCACCTGCAATGCAGAGTCGGTAACGGCGATGTCTTGCTGTGCAAGCTTGATGTTTGCATCTTGCCACAGAGTTAGCGACTTCTTTCTCAGCTCTATAGCCTTAGGGTATTTTTCTCTCAACACCTTTATAGAGTCGAGGGCAGCCTGATAGTTGCCTGTCTGATATAGGTTTTCTATCTCGGAATATAGCGACTGCGCCTTGTCTTCTTCCTTATTGCCACAGCTTGCCAACGTAAGCAAAGCCATAGCCACAATAGCAATGTTTGTTTTCATATTGTGGCAAAGTTAGCAAAAAAAATGATAAATGCCATCATCAAAGAGCAATTTTGACCAATTATATATTATTACTTGCAGATTTTTATGTAATTTTGCACCTCCAAAAGTATTTTGATAATGAGAAACCTTACTAATGCCCAATTGGCAGAACTCCTTGATAAAGATATTTTCCATAAGATTTCACAAGCCGCTGACTCGCTTGGTATGGAATGCTATGTGGTAGGTGGATATGTTCGCGACCTATTCCTTGAGCGCCCTTCCAACGATATCGACGTAGTGGTAGTGGGAAGTGGAATTCAGGTGGCAACAGCCCTAAAAGGTATTCTTGGCAAGAAGGCTCATATTTCTGTATTTAAGAATTTCGGTACAGCACAAGTTAAATACAAAGACACAGAGGTGGAATTTGTGGGTGCACGAAAGGAAAGCTACACTCACGACTCGCGCAAGCCTGTCGTCGAAGACGGAACTTTGGAAGACGATCAAAACCGTCGCGACTTCACCATCAACGCTCTTGCCGTATGCTTGAATGGAGATAGATTTGGCGAATTGGTAGACCCCTTTGATGGCGTCTACGATATGGAAGACGGCATCATAGCCACTCCGCTCGATCCTGACATCACTTTCTCCGACGATCCTTTGCGAATGCTTCGTTGTGTGCGTTTTGCCACTCAGCTCAACTTCACCATTGAGCCCGAAACCTACGAGGCGTTGGGCAGAAATGCTCATCGACTAAAGATTATCAGCGGAGAGCGCATACAGGAAGAGCTAAACAAGATAATGCTTTCTTCTCACCCAAGCAAGGGCTTCTATTATCTCAGAGAGTCGGGACTGCTCGACCTTATTTTGCCTGAGCTTGTGAAACTCGACATCGTTGAAGAACGCAACGGACGAGCACACAAAAACAACTATCTTCACACCCTCGAGGTGCTTGAGAATGTTTGCAGGCATAGCGACAATCTGTGGCTTCGTTGGGCTGCTCTGCTCCACGATATCGGCAAACCACGTAGCAAACGTTGGGAGCCTGCCATCGGATGGACATTCCACAACCATAATTATTTAGGTGCGAAGATGGTGCCTGAGATATTCCGCAGGCTGAAGCTTCCGATGGATGCAAAGATGAAGTATGTGCAAAAGATGGTCGACCTCCACATGCGTCCTATCGTTATTGCTGACGAAGAGGTTACGGATAGTGCTGTGCGCCGACTAATGAATGATGCTGGCGACGACATCGACGACCTTATGACTCTTTGCGAAGCCGATATTACCAGCAAGAACAGCTTGCGCAAACAGCGCTTCTTGGATAATTTCCGCATTGTTCGTGAAAAGCTTGCCGACCTCAAAGAGCGTGACTACAAGCGCTTGTTGCAGCCATGCATAGATGGCAACGAGATAATGGATATGTTCAACCTCAAGCCTTCTAAGGAAGTTGGCGAGTTGAAGAAAACTCTAAAAGATGCTGTTCTCGACAATGTGGTTGAGAATGAGCGCGAACCTTTGATGAAGTTATTAATGGATAAAGCAAAAGAGATGGGACTTGCATAAGTCCAAAATATCGGGCGAGAAATTTGGAGGTTACAAATTTATTGCTTAATTTTACAAATGGTAAAGTTAAAATACATTTAAGCCATGGCTATAAGAGAAAGAAGAAAGCGAATCTATCGCAAGCGCATACCATACGGCATGCAGAACTTTGAGGATGTAATCTTGGAGGATTGCTACTATGTTGACAAGACCCCATTCATCGAGGATATAGAGGATTCAAACAAGTACTTCTTCTATATCCGTCCTCGCCGTTTTGGCAAGAGCCTCACCCTCTCTATGCTCGAACATTACTACGACATCAACAAGAAGGACAAGTTTGAGTCCCTCTTCGGTGGATTGTACATTGGTGAGAATCCTACGCCAGAGCATAATACATATCTCATCATTCATCTCAATTTCGCTGAAGTGGATGCAGGAATAGATAATTACAAGAAAGGAATGGACGGACATTGTAGCATTAAGTTCAATTCTTTCTGCAATGTGTATTCACATCTTCTTCCCACAGGAACAAAAGAAGAGATGAATAAGCGTGACGGTGCCATAGAGCAGTTGGCATATCTGTGCCAAGTGTGTGCGGAAGTCAACCAGAAAATCTATCTCTTTATCGACGAGTACGACAACTTTACCAACACAATCCTTGCCAACGAGGAGCATCTGGAGCGATACCGCAACCAGACTCATGGAGAGGGTTATCTACGTCGCTTCTTCAACACTATCAAGGGTGCTGCCGGCTCGGCTTTGGGACGTGTCTTCGTCACGGGTGTAAGCCCTGTCACCATGGACGACCTCACCAGTGGCTTCAACATCGGCACAAATTACTCGCTAACTCCACAATTCAATGAGATGACGGGATTCTCCGAAGAGGAAGTGCGGGAGATGTTGGGCTATTACTCAAGCGTGTTGCCGTTCAACCATACCGTAGATGAGCTCATCACCGTGATGAAGCCATGGTACGACAACTATTGTTTTGCCGAGGAATGCTATGGAGAAACCACCATGTATAATTCCGTGATGGTGCTCTACTTTTTGGATAATTACATCCGAAGCAATTACAACATCCCAAAGAACATGGTGGAGAGCAATGTTCGCACGGATTACAGTAAGCTGCGTATGCTTATCCGTCACGACAAGGAGTTCGCCCATGATGCCAGTGTCATCCAGCAGTTGGTCACCAAGGGATACGTTACAGGCAAGCTCGTAGAAAATTTCCCAGCCGACCATATCAACGACCCAGACAACTTCGTGAGCCTGCTCTTCTATTTCGGCATGGTGACGATAGATGGAGAATATAAAGGCGAAACAAAGTTTGTCATCCCTAACGAGGTGGTGCGCGACCAGATGTACACCTATCTTCTCGACACCTACAAGGAGAACGACTTGGTGTACGATACTTATTACAAGACCCAGTTGGAGAGCAAGCTGGCTTACGATGGCGACTATAAGGCATATTTCGGGTTCATCGCTGATAGCCTGAAACGCTATTCTTCGCAGCGTGACAAGCAGAAGGGCGAGGCTTTTGTGCATGGTTTCACCTTGGCGATGGCAAGCCAGTGCCGCTTCTATCGCCCTATTTCCGAGTTAGACAATGATGGCGGCTATGCCGACATCTTCCTCTCCCCTCTTTGCGACATCTACAAGGACATGGTGGACAGCTACATCATCGAACTGAAATATTGCAAGACGAGCACCACGGACCAGCAAGTAAAAGAACTCCTCAAGGAGGCCTCTGCGCAAATCACCCGTTATGCCGATAGTGACATAGTGAGAGATGCCGTAAAGACCACCCACCTACACAAGCTCGTAGTGATGTACCGAGGAGCAGAGATGGTGGTCTGCGAGGAAATCGAATGATGGCATTGATCATCAGTACATGGTTGTACTAAAGATACAGAATCATAATATACAAAAGGCAAAACACATTTATAAGATCCTATTCTTAGTGTTGCAAATAAGATCAGCGGTAGCAGAGTGAGTCTTCGTCTTATGGCTCCATCTATAGACAAAATGCCATTGTTTTACTTCTTCGGCGTTTTCGCCAGTTTATACGCCACGTGCATCATCACATAGTTAGGTATGGTGTTGCGCCATACTTCGGTGCGTCCTTGGGCATTCACAGTGTATGTGGTGTTGGACAGTTGGTGGAGGATGTCGAAGCCTTCGGCTGTAAGGGTGAGTCGGCCCTTGCAGAAGGAGCGTGCGAGCGAGGCATTCCACACGAGGTCGTCGGTGTTCATCGACTTGTCGCCATAGCCACGGCGTGAGTATTGCTTAAGGTCGGTGGCAAGTTGTATGCCGAGTGGCAACTTGTAGGAAAGCGTCATGCCGTAGTTGTAGTCGTAGGCATTAAGTGTATGGAAATTGTCGCGATTGCTTGTAGAGTTGCGCCATTGTGCGTCGGCTACAAGAGCCAAACTTAAGTCGCCCTTTTGGAACGACAACCTAAGATAGTCGCGAAGTATAGATGTGTATACACGGCTCAATGCTGAAGCTGCGTTGTTGATGTCGGCATCGTAGGCTATGTCGAAATCGGTACTCTTGGTGTAGTAGAGCGAGAGGCGGGTCTCTATGCCAAACAGTCCCTTCTTGTCGAGTTTGCCAGAATAGACGATATAGGGGTTGAGAGTCCAGTTGCCCGAATGCACGTTGTCGCTCATATAGGCGTAAGCACCTGTTTTGGTATTATAGGTGGTGCGTGTGCCTATCATGTCGGTATATACCGAGCCGTTGAGGACAATCGATAGACGGCTCTTGTTCTTGAAGCCGAAGCTAACATAACTATTGATGTCGTGCGTTACGGATGTCTTTAGATTTGGGTTATTGATGCGACGAGCAAGCGGGTTGATGTCGTTGTCTATAGGCATAAGCGACTCCATGCTGGGTTGGCTACTGTTAAGAGCATATCTTACACTTACTTCAAACTTATCGTTCCATTTGTTGAAAAACAGCGAAGGCTCAACAAGCCACTTGCGTCGAACAGCCGTTGTGTCAACCGAGGTACAGTTGTAGTTGATGCGCTCGCGCACAAGACGGTATGGCAATTTCAACGAGAAGTAAGTGTTGTTGTGGTTGTAGGTCAGAGCCGGCTTACCAGTATACTGGCGTGTCAGCAAACTGTATGTCTTGCTATTCTGCATGTCGAGAGCAAGGAGTAGGGAGTCGCAAGTTGATGGCAAGCGGTCGAGCTGCTGCTGGTCGAAACGGTTGTATAAGCCGCCAAGACGTTCAAGACGATAGTTGAGTTGGTTGGTAGAAGTCATGTTCTGATTATATGCCTGGCTCAATCCTGCCTGCCAATTATTCAGCATAACGGAGTAATTGGCTGATGCACCATAGTTGTATGAATTGCTGTGACTGTCGGCATAGACACGGCGCAGATCGTTCTTGTTCTCGCGCAGATACTCGTTGTTAGAAAGGCTGAAATGGTCCTGAGGCTTGTTGGATGTGTAGCTGCCGTTCAGATTGAAGCCGAGCATATCGCCCCAGGGCAGGACAAATCCAAACACAAAGTTCTCGTTGACTGATGTTGTGCGGAACTTTGTGAGGCTAATTGTCTGCGAGCGGTTGGTGGGGGAATCCGCAGCCATATTGCCTTCCGAATCGAATGTGGCACGCTCTGAAGAGGAATTGTTGGTGCCGTCGCCATAGTTGAACGATGTTGACGACTGTAGATAGAACTTGCTCTCATCGGTATACGTTATCTGGTTGTTGGCATACAGGCGAAACTCCTTCTGCACGGAGGTTGAGGCAGAACGGTTAAAGATGTTACCTGCCGAGGCAAACTGTTCGCTTGAAGAGCGTGTGATGTCTGTGAAATCGTTCCATGAGGCTGTGGCATCAAACTGCTCGCGCAGGCTGCCTGCCTTGTTCTGTGTGCTGAGACTTGCGCCCATCTGCTTGGTCACGGCCTGACCTTGCGGACTGTTTGACGGACTCCAGTCGCCTTCTCTTCCCGGACGGCGGTTCTCATTAACGTTGTTCACATTGCCAAAGACGGAGAAACGGGTGTAGTCGTCGTAGTAAAGTCCGAAGAGACGAGCCATATAGCGGTCGCGTGTGCCTCCTGCCACTTCTGCATTCGATATGTATCCACGGTTATACTCGCGCTTCAGTTCCACGTCCATAACGTAGTCTTTCTTCTCCACTTCCTTACCCACAAGTCGGCTCTTCTCTGTCGACTTGTTGTATACCTTAAGGTCCTGTACCGTGTAGTGAGGCAGATTGTCGAGCATAATCTTGTTGTTGCCCTTGAAGAAGTCCTTGCCGTTGAGCGTGAGGTAGTCAATCTTTTTGCCATTCACATAGATGTCGCCATTGCTCTTGATCTCGGCTCCAGGCAACTGGCGCACGAGGGCATCGAGCATCGAGCCGTCGGGCACGTTGAAGGCGCTGGCATTATACACGAGTGTGTCGCCACGATAGGTGAACTTCACCTTTGTGCCCGTCACCACCACTCCATCCAGGTCTACCTCTTTATATATGTCGCTTTGGGCGAGTTTCTTCAGGTTAAGGTCGGGCATCTTGAAGCCGCGGTTGCGTGCCACGTGCTTAATCTCGTAATCTTGACAGTTGGTGGCATAGCCCTCACACTCTGCCTTGACGATATATTTTGCAGGCTTAGCCTCCACATTAAAGCGCGCAAAATAGTTACCATACCATCCTTTGCAGGTGATTGTGTCGACCACCGTACTGTCCTGGCGCATCAATGTGACATGAGCCTTAAGCCTCACACCCGTGAACGAGTCCCTGACAATCTGTCCCAGCATTACAGTACGCTTGGGCTTGTCGGTCTTGGCGTTTTGTGCTGCTCCCCCTATCACATTAAAGAGGAGGAGAAGCAATAACGGTAAAAGATACTTTGTTTTCATAAGTAAGAAAGATTAGCTGGATGTTTCTACTGTTTCCTTAAACCCTCATGCACCATCTTCACATATCCGCCATTGGTCACAATGTCCTTGACATCGTGCTGGCCTATGCGCAGACGATACTCCAGTATTCCGCCTTTATGATGGAATGGAGCGGTAGAGAGATAACGCCAGTCGTCATCATTATGCAGAACATTGTCCACCCATGTGGTACTGTCGTTTTGCTGACACAATAATGGTATCTTGCGGCTTTCCTCCCACAACAATCCCTTGAGCGGAATGTTTGAGGCTGAGCCATAGCCGTCGAGACGCAACTCCGAGAGACACTTGCCCTCGCTCCACACGCTAAGCGTGGCATCAACAACCGAACAGTTCGAAAGACATTCAAGCATATAGTCGCCCTCTTCCCTCGCCTCCTTGCGGCTCATGGCAAACTCTATGGGCTGGTTGCTCTTGTCTGCCCTAATGCGGATAGGATTCTTTTCTATACACAAAGGGTCAGCATCCGACCAACCATAAATGGTCTCGCCAAAGTTCTTGGCAACTTCTATGTTCCAGCCATTCTGCGAAATCAAATCCCAGTTGTTGCAGTCCATATAGATGCCATTGTGCGTATTTTCTAACCTATTGTATTCTCTGTTTTTCTTCTGCATCTGTATGCCTATCATTACAAACATAATGAAGCCTAACGTCATCGCCACAATCCAAATGCCCGAAAGCATAGCTATAACGCCTGCCCGCATTGGCTTGGGTTCTGATTTGAAGGAACGGACGATAGGGAACAACGGCAACAAAGCTACTATGAAACAACACAAAGCCGACACTACGAAATAGAACTTCATGTAAGGTATAGAGGCCATAAAACTTAGGGTAATGTCGTCGTTGGTGAAGAGTCGTATGAACGGTTCGCCTATCACGGCGTAGGCTATCGAGAAGATGAGATAAGCCAAGGCAAAGGCTGTCAACGCAGAGAAGCTTATAAGCGCAACTGTCTTTATGCAGAACTTCACAATCTCTGCTATTCCCGACAATAGGCTGCCACCCTTACCACGCTTTACATTAGGCTTCACCTGCTCCTCAGCCTCGGCAATTATAGCCTTGCTTATCGACTCTGGCGTTACCTCCTTGCCCGTCATGCTTAGTCGCTCCTCGGTTGTTCGTGCCACGGGAGCCACAAGCCACAGTACTATATAGATAATTATTGGCACGAAGAAAAGAAAAACTAACAAAGGACTGATGAAACAATAGGGCAATGTCTGATTGAGGGCAAATGCCGCCATAAGAAAGAGTACTATGCCTACTCGCCATACAACGATGTCGCCACCACCACAATAATGACACAATCCGGAGATAACTCCTCCACCTATCTTGTCCTTACCGTCACGATAGAAACGATGGGTGCTCACGTGATGCAGAACACGGTCAGTCCATTTTCCGCCAATGGCTTCTGCCTTGGCGTTGGTGTAGGTATCGTTGGAAGCATTGGAATTGCTTTCGCTTTGAGCTTTGCCTTCGCTTTGGCCGTTGTCTTTGCATTCTCCTTCGCCTTGGTCTTCTCCTTCGCTTTGCTCCTTGTCCTCGCTATCAGCTTCTGCGTCAGAAGTTTCTTCTATCTTAGAATCAGCAACTTCTTCCACCTCACTCTCCATTTCGTCGGGATTGCCTATGCTGCTGATAATCTGCTTCACGGTGTCGATGTCGATGGCAGTCATGCCATTCTCCTTCAAGCTCCACAGATGTTCTGCCACACGATGCTCAATGTCGTCGAATATCTCGTCGCCTCCATCGCGCTTGGCAAAATAGCTGCGCATGTTGTCGAGATAGTTCTCAAGAAGTGTGCAAGCGTCCTCGTCGATGGCATAGAGCGTACCGAAGAGGTTTATGTTGATGTTCTTCTTCATAATTTCATTCAGATTTCAGGGTTATTCATTTGGTTTTATGTTCTTTAATATGGTTATGGTGTGGGCTATCTCTTGCCAAGCCTTGTCGAGTTCGCTAAGCGTAGCCTCGCCGTCGGGTGTAAGGGAATAGTATTTGCGTGGCGGTCCTTGCGTCGACTCCTGCCATTCGTATCCCAGCAGCCCGTCCTTCTTAAGGCGCGTGAGTAGCGGATAGAGCGTGCCTTCCACCACTATTAGCTCTGCCTCCTTAAGACTGGCTATTATATCGCTGGCATAGGCTGCACGATGGCGCAGCAGCAGCATTATGCAATACTCAAGCATTCCCTTGCGCATCTGCGATTTAGCGTTGTCTATATTCATTGCTTTCGGTTTTAAATGCGTTAGTATATGTTTTCAATTGCAAATATAGGTATAATCTAAGTACTATGCAATGCATAGTACTATAAAACTTATGATATAGACTGCGTATTTAACCTTTGTTAGCAGTTTAATATATGGTTATATACTAAATCAGATAAGTCGGAAGAACATATTATGTTCTGCTTTCTACTGTTCTTCAAACCTACCATAGCATCTATAACTTCATATAACAGTTACGTATGAGCAACTTCGCACCTTTATGTCTGAGACTATATCTACCATACTATTTAACAATAGTTCGTTAAAATTTGAGATAACGGCTAAGCGACTTTAAGCTGCAAGCCAAAGAGTTCCTTGATGGTATGACTAATTAACAGAGTATTATTCGTTGTAAAATTGAAAAATACATGCTACAAACTATAAATCCAACTTGGGTTTATATAAATCTGGCTTGGATTTATATAAACCTGGATTAGATTTATATAAATCTGGCTTAGATTTATAGATTGTATCTAATGCTTTTTTACTTTTTCAGTTTGCTTGCCAAGGTTTTGCTATTTGTAATCATCAGTTTTTTGTCCTTTTATATATAGTTATTTTGCTTTTTAAATATTTCTATTTTTTCTAATAAATAGTTCCTTTTGTCTTTTCGCTACAAGTTTGCCAATTATTCGTTTTTATCTTTTATATAGTTTCGTAACTACTCGTAATCTTTGTTAAAAAACTAACTGAATTGTGTTAGTTTTCAGTGATAGTTGTTATCTTTGCACCCACAAAAGCGATAATAGTCTTTAGACTATAGCTGAAGTATAGGAAAAGAGTCAACTATTTACACCTTATTAATATATATACTACGACACATGGGCTATGATTGTTCATTGTGGTTTGTCGTGTTTATATGTCGATATCTATAAAGAGGAAAGATTCGAAAATATTAATATAATTATAACAATTAGGTATGAAAACAACAAAGATGTTAATGATTGCGGCTCTCGGCGCAGTGCTCGCATCGTGTGGAAGCAAATCGGGTGGCGGCAAGCCAAACTTTGCAGACAACGAGTATGCAGTTAGAACCGTTGAGGCTCAGGGAACAGAGTTGCAGACCACTTATCCTGCAACTATCAAGGGTATCCAGGATGTTCAGATTCGTCCAAAGGTATCTGGTTTTATCACTAAAGTTTGTGTGCAGGAAGGTCAGACCGTAGGCGTAGGTCAGCTTCTTTTTGTTATCGACAACGAAACTTATCAGGCACAAGTTCGCCAGGCTAAGGCTGCTGTAAATACAGCAAAGGCTCAGCTCGCAACTTCTAAGCTCACATACGAGAACTCTAAGCAGCTCTATAACAATAAGGTTATTGGCCAGTTCGAGCTCTCTACTTCTGAGAACAATTATTCTACTGCAAAGGCATCTCTCGCTCAGGCTCAGGCTGCTCTTGCTTCAGCCGAAGAGGCTTTGAGCTATTGCTATGTAAAGAGCCCTGCAGCAGGTGTTATCGGTTCTTTGCCTTACAAGGTAGGTGCTTTGGTTAGTGCTTCAAGCCAGGAGCCTTTGACCACAGTTTCTGATATTTCTACTATGGAGGTTTACTTCTCGCTCACAGAGAAGGATATGATTTCTCTTACCAAGAACGCTGGTGGTATGAAGGGTGCTCTCTCTGCATTCCCGGAAATCAAGCTCCAGTTGGCTGATGGCACCATCTACAACCACCCAGGAAAGGTTGTTAAGGCAAGTGGTGTTATCGACGCAGCTACTGGTTCCGTTTCTCTTATCGCACACTTCGCTAACCCAGAGCATACTCTCCGCAGCGGTGGTTCTGGTCAGATTGTAATCCCTACATTGGCAAGCAACTCTATCATCATTCCTCAGGAGGCTACATCTGAGGTTCAGAACAAGAAGTTTGTTTATGTAGTTGGCAAAGACAACAAGGTTAAGTATACCGAAATCCAGGTTAACCCACAGGATGATGGTAAAACATACATCGTTACTGCAGGTTTGAAGGTTGGCGACCGCTACGTTTCCAAGGGTATCACATCGCTTAGCGACGGCAAGGAAATCAAGCCTATCTCTGAGGCTCAGTATCTCAAGAAGATTGAAGATGCTGCTAAGCTCGCAGAAAAGCAGGGCTCAGCAAAGGGATTTGCTGATGCTATGGGCAAGAAATAATTAGTGAAGAGTGAAGAGGGAAGAGTGAAGAATCAAAATGATTTAGTGCTTAAAGCTCTTGCATCTTCAATCCTAACCATATAATAATAAATCAAATGACATTTACAAACTTCATAAAGCGCCCAGTACTTTCGACGGTGGTTTCCATCTTCTTCGTACTGTTAGGTACCATCGGTATCATCTCGCTCCCTATTGAGCAGTATCCTGATGTGGCTCCTCCTACCATTTCGGTGCGCACAACATATACTGGTGCTGATGCACAGACTGTGCTCAACTCCGTGATCACTCCTCTTGAGGAGAGTATCAACGGTGTGGAGAACATGACATACATGACTTCTCAGGCCACCAACGATGGTTCGGCTTCTATCACCGTATACTTTAAGCAGGGTTCCGACCCTGATATGGCTGCCGTAAACGTTCAGAACCGTGTTTCTCAGGCTCAGGCTTTGCTTCCTGCCGAAGTAACTCGAGTTGGTGTGACTGTTAATAAGCAGCAGACTTCTAACGTTATCATGTATACTCTTACTACAGAGGATGGACGATATGATGACGAATTCCTTACCAACTACAACGATATCAACGTAGTTCCTGCATTGAAGCGTGTAAGCGGTGTGGGTGCTGTGCAATCGCCTGGTATGAAGACATATTCTATGCGTATATGGCTTCAGCCTGATAAGATGAAGCAGTACAACCTCATCCCTTCTGATGTAAGCGCAGCTTTGGCTGAGCAGAATATCGAGGCTGCTCCTGGTAAGTTTGGTGAGCAGAGCGATATGGCATACGAATATACCATGCGCTATAAGGGTCGTCTGAAGACTGCTGAGGAGTATGGCGATATCATCATTCGCAGCGATGCTAATGGTCAGACTCTACGTTTGAAAGACGTTGCCAAGGTTGAACTTGGTGGTTTGATGTATAGCGTTGGTATGAAGAACAACGGTCAGCCTTCTGTAATGGGTATGGTACAGCAGATTGCTGGTTCTAACGCTACACAGATTGCTAAGGACGTAAAGGCTGAGCTCGAAAAGCAGGCTAAGTCGTTCCCTCCTGGTGTAGAATATAAGTTGAACTACGACGTTACCGACTTCCTCTTCGCATCTATGGAGGAGGTTATCTTCACCCTCATCATCACTATGTTGTTGGTGTTCGCTGTGGTTTACATCTTCTTGCAGGACTTCCGTTCTACTCTCATCCCTATGATAGCCGTGCCAGTAGCGTTGCTCGGTACATTCCTCTTCCTTTGGGTGTTCGGCTTCTCTATCAACTTGCTGGTACTTTCTGCTTTGTTGCTGGCTATTGCCATTGTGGTCGACGACGCCATTGTGGTTGTTGAGGCTGTGCATGCAAAGCTCGACCAGGGATACAAGTCGGCTCTTACCGCATCTATCGATGCCATGAACGAAATTACTGGTGCCATCATCTCTATCACCTTGGTTATGGCAGCCGTGTTTGTGCCTGTATCATTTATGGGTGGTACAAGTGGTGTGTTCTATCGTGAGTTTGGTGTTACCATGGCTGTGTCTATCCTTATCTCAGCTGTCAACGCGTTGACTCTTTCACCAGCTCTTTGTGCCATCTTCCTTAAGCCTCACGATGGTGAGCACGAGAAGAAGATGTCTGTGATAGACCGTTTCCATGCAGGTTTCAACTATCAGTATGAGAAGATTCTTGAGAAATATAAGAAGGGTGTGGCTAATGTCATCCACCATCGTATTCTTGCAGGTGTTGCCGTAGCTGTGGGTATCCTCGCTATGTGTGTAACTATGGCTACCACCAAGACTGGTCTTGTGCCTGATGAGGATACAGGTGTTATCTTCTGTACTGTTTCTATGGCTCCTGGTACAAGCCAAGAGCGTACAAAGGTTGTCATCGACCAAATTGACAAGATGCTTGCTGACAACCCTGCGATTAAGAACCGTGAGCAGTTGCTTGGTTACAACTTTATTGCTGGTCAGGGTTCCGACCAGGCTACCTTCATCGTTAAGCTTAAGTCGTTCGAAGAGCGTCCAGCAGGTTTCTTCTACAACCTCTCTGGTTTGTGGCAAGGCGATGGTATCATGCGATTCTTCGTCAACCCTATGTCGTATACCTCGGTGCTCGGTATGATCTATAAGCAGACTGCTGAAATCAAGGATGCTCAGATCTTGGCGTTCGCACCACCTATGATTAGCGGTTTCGGTGCTACCAACGGTATCACATTCTCTATGCAGGATAAGACTGGTGGCGACCTTAACAAGTTCTTCGAGATTACCAAGAACTATCTTGCTGAGCTTAACAAGCGTCCTGAGATTGCTACTGCTATGACTTCTTACAACCCTAACTATCCTCAGTATATGGTGGATGTTGATGTTGCTAAGTGTAAGCAGAATGGCATCAGCCCTCAGACAGTATTGTCTACACTTCAGGGATATTATGGTGGTCTTTATGCTTCCAACTTCAACTCATACGGTAAGCTCTACCGTGTAATGATTCAGGGAACTGTAGACAGCCGTAAGAACCCGGCAACTCTTACCAATATATATGTGCGCACCCCTGCGGGCATGGCTCCTATCAGCGAGTATTGCTCTTTGCGCCGTGTATATGGTCCATCTAACGTCAACCGTTTCAACCTCTTCACCTGTATCAATGTCAATGCTACTGCAGCAACAGGCTATTCTTCAGGTCAGGCTCTTCAGGCTGTTGAGGAAGTTGCAGCACAGGTGCTTCCTACCGGTTATGGTCTCGACTATTCTGGTATGACACGTTCGGAGCAGGAGTCAAGCGACTCTACAGCTATCATCTTCGCCCTCTGTTTGGTATTCGTATACTTGATTTTGTCGGCACAGTATGAGAGCTACATCCTTCCGTTGGCGGTTATCCTCTCAATACCATTCGGTTTGGCTGGAGCGTTCATCTTCACCAACCTCTTCGGTCACTCTAACGACATCTACATGCAGATTGCGCTCATCATGCTTATCGGTTTGTTGGCAAAGAATGCCATCCTTATCGTACAGTTTGCCCTTGAGCGTCGTAGAACGGGTATGGCGATACGCTATTCTGCCATCCTTGGTGCTGGTGCTCGTCTGCGTCCTATCTTGATGACTTCTTTGGCTATGATCATCGGTTTGTTGCCATTGATGTTTGCATCGGGTGTAGGTAAGAATGGTAACCAGACTCTTGGTGCTGCTGCCGTAGGCGGTATGCTCATCGGTACTCTCTGTCAGCTCTTCATCGTGCCTGCTTTGTTCGCTGTATTCCAGTGGCTACAGGAGAAGATTAAGCCTATAGAGTTTGATGATGACAACGCACAGGTAGATACAGAGTTGTTGCAGTATACACATCCTATCGGAAAGAAATAGTTTGAACACCATGAACAAGAAACATATAATAACACTATTGTCGGCAGCTGCTTTGATGAGCAGCTGCGGACTCTACAATAAGTATGAGCGTCCTGACAATATAGATACTAAGGGCATCATCCGCGATGCTGTATCTAATACAGACACTCTTGCTGTCAACGACACCACAAGCTTCGGTAATCTGCCTTGGCAGAGCGTCTTCACCGACCCTCAGCTTCAGGCTCTTATCCAGCAGGCTTTGGAAAAGAATGTTGACTTGCAGAATGCGGCTCTCAATGTTAAGATGATAGAGTCTACACTCTTGATATCTAAACTTGCGTTCTTGCCTTCTGTTGCTATCAACCCTCAGGGTACTCTCTCGTCATGGGATGGCGCCAAGACTTCTAAGACTTATCAGTTGCCTGTGGCTGCAAGCTGGAGTGTCGATCTCTTCGGCAATCTGCTTTCTGTAAAGCGTAATGCTCAGATGCAGCTCCTCGCTACAAGGGATTATCAGATGGCTGTAAAGAGTCAGATTGTTACTGGTGTGGCAAATCTATACTATACTCTCTTGATGCTCGACCGTCAGAAGGAAATCCTCGACGAGATGGAGAAGATAACAAAGGAGACTTGGGATATGATGGCTCTGCAGATGCAGTATGGTCGCGCACGCTCTACAAGTGTTCAGAGTGCTGAAGCAAGCTACTATTCTGTTAAATCGCAGGCTGCTGATATGAATCGTCAGATTCGTGAAACAGAGAATTCTCTCTGCCTTCTCCTTAACCAGCCTGGTCAGCAGATTAAGCGTTCTTCTCTCGATGCTCAGCAGTTGCCTACAGAGTTTAGCACAGGTGTTGGCATTCAGCTTTTGAACAATCGTCCTGATGTTCATGCTGCAGAAATGAAGCTCGCTGCTTGCTTCCATGATGTGCAGACTGCCCGTAGCCGCTTCTATCCAAGCATCAAGATTTCTGGTGCTGCCACATATACTAATAGTGCTGGTGCTGGTATCATTAATCCGGGTAAATGGTTGCTCTCGGCAGTTGGTAGCCTAACTCAGCCTATCTTTGCTAACGGTCAGCTTATCGCAGGCTTGAAGGTAGCAAAGGCTCAGCAGGAGCAGGCTTTCAATAGCTGGCAGAATGCTGTGTTTAAGGCTGGTAATGAGGTTGGCAACGCTCTCGTAAGCTACAACACTTATTCTGAGAAGTCTGAGTATGATGCAAAGAACATCGACCTCTATACAAAGAATGTTGAAGATACTCGTCAGCTCTATATGAGCAGCGGTACAACATACCTCGAGGTTATCAGCGCTCAGGCAAACCTTCTCAATGCCCAAATTTCTAAGGTCACCGACGACTTCTATAAGATGCAGGCTGTAGTTAGTCTATATTCTGCTCTTGGAGGTGGTACGAAATAATAAAACAATCACATTATGAGCAATATTAGTGACAAGGCTTGTGTAAGCCCAAAGGCGAAGATTGGTAACAATGTTACTATTTATCCTTTCGCATATATCGAAGACGACGTTGTGATAGGCGACAACTGTATCATCTATCCTTACGTTAGCATAATGAACGGCACTCGCTTGGGCAATGGCAACAAGGTGTTCCAGAATACCGTACTTGGTGCTGAGCCTCAAGATTTCAACTATCGTGGTGATGCTTCGCAGCTTATCATTGGCGACGAGAATATCATTCGCGAGAATGTTGTTATCAACCGTGCTACATTCTCTGATGGTCAGACTGTCATCGGCGACCGTAACTTCCTCATGGAGGGCGTTCATATCTCTCACGATACCAAGGTTGGTCAGATGAATGTCTTTGGCTATGGTACAAAGATTGCGGGCGACTGCATCATTGGTGACCGCATCATCTTCTCTTCTGGTGTTATCGCTAACCCTGGCGCTCGTGTGGGCGATGCCGCTATGATTCAGAGTGGTACTCGCTTTAGCAGGGATGTGCCTCCATTCATCGTAGCTACCGACAACCCTGTACGCTACGGTGGTGTAAACAGTACCGTACTTCGCAACTACGGCGTAGACGAAAAGGTGATTGCACACATAGCAAATGCTTATCGTCTGGTGTTCCACGGACAAACAAGCGTATTCGATGCTGTCAACCAAGTTGTTGACCAGGTGCCTGATGGTCCTGAGATTCAGAATATCGTGAAGTTCATTCGTGAAACAAAGCTTGGCATAATCTCCAAGCTCTAAACAAGTAAACAGTATTTTTCCTATACATTTTACTCTGTTCTCAAGGTGGGGTGGTCGTGAGACCTGTCCCACCTTTTTTTCGTATTATATGTTCATTGGTATTCTTGAGATGCGAGGTGCAATATATACTTGTTAAATAATGCTAACTATTTAATATTTTTTTCTATTTTCTCTTGAAATAATTGTTTTAATGTTTAACTTTGGCAAAAATTTAGTGCGTTATACGTACTATACAAAGGAAATATATCGGAAAGGACGTTTTCGAACCCTTACTCTTGAGTCTTCAAATCTCGCAAATTTGATCATGTCCCAGGGGAGAAAAGGCAACGCATAACGTTCACGACAAGGAAAATTATATCCGTATACAAAGGAGGTATTGTATCTTCTTGTATACGTGGGATATAATATATCATGGCGTGGGCTATATGTGTTGCTTATCCTTGGGACAAGGCAATGCGAGAGCCTGAAGACTGGGATAAGTGGCACGTATGGATTCCACGTCTTTTTTTTGTATACATATTCCTAATTACTTGAAACTATAAGCTATATTATTAAATTATTAACCCGGCATAATGTACCAGGTTTATTGAGCTACATGATGCCATAAAAAAGTATGTATATGAAAAATGTTAAGTTTTTAATGCTAATGCTCTTAGCTGTTTTATCACTTTCATCTTGTGAAAATGAAGAAGAGGAAGAAAAAGAACCAAATTTCTTCACTTATTTCCAAATGAATGTAACCAATTGTGAACGTGTAGGTAACAATTTGCAAGTTGACTTCACTATGAAAAACATTTCTGGTGTAGACCTGAACCAAGTTCAACTCAATGGTTCGTCGGTTAGTTGTGAGGATAATACAGGTGAAAAGTATAATTCAGAAATCTCTTTAGGTGGTAACTGGTTGGGAAGTGTGCGTACCTCAATGGATAAGGGTGAGACAATTAGCGGTTCTTTCCTTATCAGGGACTTTAATAAGTCTCTCAAAGTCAATCAATTAAATTTAATATTCAATTGCTCTTGCCCTACACTTGATTTTAATGGACGTGGAGAGATTGATAAAGTTAAGGTTTTGGATAATCGTGTGATGAGTGATGGTATACGTACCAACGATCTTGGACTTGTATATAAATTGGTAAGTGCAGAATGTAAGACTGTGGATAATGAGAATGTTGCTGACATTACTTTCACCGTAACAAACAATACTGGACTAGATCTACAAGACTTTCAGTTGAACTGTAACACTCATTTTGAGGACAATCTAGGCAAACAATACTATGGTATAGCCATTTCTAATGGTGGTGATTTTTATACCAATGTACATGGAACATTTAAAAAGTCAAGCACATGGCAATTAACAATCCGTATACCTGGAATTAATATAAATTCGAAGAGATTCAATGGCTCGGTTCCCTGTACTGTAGATGGTTATCCTTTAGGTGATTCTTACGTTAATTTCTACGATATTTCATTGTAAATACATAGATACTAATACGTGTATTACAAAACAATTATGAAAGGATATTTTTCAATCGGGAAAATGTCTGTAGTAACTAATATTTATGTATGAAAAAGTTTAAGTATTTCTTTCTTTTTGCGCTTTTCTTGTCTTTGTTCAATGTACAAGACGTTCATGCGCAAGGCTTTTTTAAGAAGCTGGCAAAAGCTGCAGGCGAAGTTCTTGAAACTGCTGCGGCTATTAGTGGTTCAAACGATAACTCGTCGACAAGTGGTAATTCTACAGGCAAAATACCAAATGTCAATTTCCAAATTACTAAATGTGAGTATTGGGGCAATGGTGTGTTGGTTAGATTTTTGCTTACCAATACTTCGTCGGAAGATTTAGAGATTATAATAGATAACAGTACTGATGATGAAAATTATGTAGCTCTTGATGAAAACAACAATAAGCATGCTTTTGCTGTTGTCGTTGGTGGTAAGGAATTGACCGGGTTAGGGTCTGGATATAGTGCCAAGTTGCCTGCTGGTGTGCCTGTAAAGGGTTATTTTGAAATTGGGAATGTTTCCACAAGTTGCACTACAATTAAAAGTTTAACTTTTGGAGGTAGGTTTGCCAATCCTGTGAATGGTGGTAGTAGAGACAAATACACTTATCACATTGGCTCTCAAACTGTCTCCTATGCGAATAATACCAATGGCGACAATATTTTCTTGAGTTATCCACCATTGAATTATACCTATACGAAAGCTTACAGGAATGGGAACAATGTTGTCTTGGAGGGAACTCTTACCAATAAAAGTATTTCGGATATCAGTATGACAGGTCTTTTTAACGATGAACAATCACAAGTATATGATAGTGAGGGAAATTCATATAATGTTTCTCTTGTGGCAGGTTCTAATACTGTGTCTAGTTTTTATTCTGCATCAAAGTTTCCTGTTGACATTCCTGTAAAATTTAAGGTTGTAATCGAAAATGTTCCGACAACTATTCATGAATTTAGTTTGGTAAAGAAATATTTTGAGATAGGGGGTGAACCATATTATTTGCAATTTAGAAACTTAAAGTTCTAAACGAAGACAGAATTTTTAAGAGTAACAACTTCTGTTTGTTATATATGAGTATTTGTATTTCATAAAATTTGATGATTTTAATAATGGAATTATGAAAAAGATTTTTAAAGTTACATTGTTGTATTCTTTAGCTTTGTTTTCTGTTACGCTCGTTTCATGCAAAGGAACTGGTAATAAGGTGAGCAGCCAGACTGCTAATGATAGTATACAAGTGGCAGATTCTCTTTCTTCTGATAGTTTAGATCAGAAAACTGAGCCAAAAGAGGAAAAAGAAGATCTAACTCTTGGTGGCAAGGGAGATTTGGCAGCTTTTGATTTGCATGGCAATGTGAAGAGCTGCAAGTGGAAGGATGAGTTTGGTGCAATTCATAACCTCGTTTTTGATGAGCATGGTAAGTGGATTAAATACAACGGTAAGCCTTTGAGCGCACTTGAAGAACATAAGCGAGACAAGAATGGTCGCATAGCTTCTTATGTTTGGGGAGAAATGGGCTGTGCCGATAATCATATCTTGACTTTTGATGCTGAAACTGGTCGCTTGAAGAAAATGGAGGTAACAGGTGAGGGACATGATGTCTATACCTATAAGTATGATCAGAAAGGTCTTCTTACCCATCGTCATCTAAAAGGTGAATTTACAGAAATGGGAGCAGAGGAATCGGAACACTATGAAACCAATATGGATTATGAGTATTCGTCCATTGATGATTGTGGAAATTGGACAAAGCGTACCGGTTATGGGGCAACAGGTAGTGATCCTGCTGTAGAAACAAGAACTCTTGTGTATTATTAAAAATACATTTGTCCTGTTGTCTGTGCTTCAGATGATTAAAAAAGAAAATAATAAATATCCCCCTATGCATAAGCGTAGGGGGAATAAACAATTAAAACTGTTAGCTTTATGAAAAGTATTTTTCGAGTATTATTGGTATTTTTGATGTTAATGATACCAAGTTTGGTAAAGGCTCAAGGAGACTTGGCTGCTTTTGATTTAAAGGGAAAGGTTAAGCAATGTATTTGGGTGAACCATAAGGCTGGTTGTATATACAAAGGCTTTTCACAAGGTGCGAATAAGGAAGTGCTCCTTTTTTCACAGAATGGTCGTTGCTTAAAGTGGAATGGTGCTAATTTTGTAAAGATGGGTGGTAATGCTCTTTATTCAGAGTGTTCCAGAGATACAAAAGGACGCATCGTTAGTGGTGAACTTTATACTGCCTATTATACTCCAGGCAGTGGTGAAGACACATTTGCTTACAATGCGCAGGGAAAAATACTAAAGCATACTTATGAAGATGGTGGAATGTTGATAGAAACCACTTTTGCTTATGGTGCGGATGGTAATGTTAGCTCTACAATTTCAAAGATAGAGGACTTTAATACCGAGAAGACTTCTACGATAAAAGTTACTTATACTGTTCAAGCTAAAGATGCTAAAGGTAACTGGACGAAAAGAACTGCAAAAAGAAATAACGGAACCTCTTGGGTAGAAAATAGAACGATTACTTATTATTCTGCAAAGTAATAACATAAATGGTAATGGGACCTAAATTTGTATTATTAACAATTAACCTTAACTTGTATGATTAAAAATATTCGATTATTAATGTTGTTAGTAGCTACAATTATGCTTGCGTCTTGTTCTACTAATAGTGATAAAGAAACGGAATTTACCAATGAAGGTATATTCTGTGATTTGCCAATTAACCTCTTTCACGCTTGTGATAGTATGTATGAAACTTCTGGTAATGTCACCGCCTTTACCCAGTCATTCCCGCTTCAAAAGAGATTGGAGGTTTTGGATAGAATAAAGGCTAAAAAATTCTGCGTTGATACATATGATGGAGAAAAAACGAAAGATGCTCAAATTCTAAAGATGTCATCAGTGAATCAAGTCTTCTTTCTGGATATGAAGATTCCGTTCGAAGACTTTCCTGAGGATTGTTATTTAGCTTACTATGATGCAGATAATCAAATTGTAGCGTTAGATATGGTTTCTATTTCTGATGATGATTCAGAAGAAACTAATGTTTCATACATTATGAATGGTTATCCGAGTGTTCAAGAAGAAAATACTCTTTTAGGGATGAAAGCTTTTTGGTTGGCTTATGACAAAGCGGTAAGGGCAGAAATTATTCACCCAGACTCTATGGTTAGTTTAAGTGGTCAAGTCCAAAGTTACTGTTCTCGAATTTATGAAAAGTTAATAGAGGAGTCTAATACGGATAGCGGTGATGACGATAGTGATACTGATGGTGTTGAAAAGTCTAAAACACCTGTAAAAGAAGGAGTATTCGGTGATATCCCTGATTTGTTTGAACAGCAAATACGCTTTAATTGCCAACATGAGTTTTATCCTCCTCAATTACGAAATGAAGAAATGGATAAGATAGTTACACCTGATAAAGTTCAAAAAGTTAAGGATCAGATTTTGAATAAGCATATTCATACAATAGATGATGATGGAATTACTAATGGCGAAGCTTACATTGGGTCGGTGCAATATGAAAACCATTATTTCTCAGTAGATATATATGTTCCTGTAGCTGATGAGAATGTATCTATTAAGGCTGAATTTTGTGATGTTGATGGCAATGTGTTATATACGAGCTATCCTACGATGAAGCCAAGAATGGGAAAAGTTGTTATCAATCGTGGATTCCTTTCACTTGGAGTTTCTGCTAACCATGAAGAAAGTCTTGTCGAGGATGCTCGTGAAGTTAAAAAGGTTGCGCAAGTTAGAATTGTGAGACGGAATTCAAGGAAATAAGAATATTGTTTCAAAACACAAACCTACTTGAACTGTAATAAAACAAAAAAGCCACACCCTTGTGGGAGGGCACTGAAAAAGTTCCCATTTTTAAGGACTAAAACGGAAAAATGTTACGATTTATAACTTCTCTTTCTATAAATCGCCTTAATAAGGCTGTATTTGACAGAAAAAGAAGGATAAAACTACGATTTATCCGTCATTAACTTTCAATCTGAAAGTGGATTTTACTTTTTCAGTGCTCTCCCTTGTGGATGTGGCTTTGTTTCTTGTATGTTATGATTTTGTATCTTTAGTACAATCATGTACTGGCGATTAATGCCATATCAAGAGTTGGGCAGTTTAGTGCCAACCTCATATGTCTTAGGAGAAAAAGCGTGGCTATCCGATAGAAGAACTAAAAATGCTTGCCTTTTGTGTTTATTTTAACCTTGTAATATTACCTATACTACAAATCTGACAGGTCGAGCTTGTAGGTTACATTCACTGTTTGCTCCTTCTCCAAAAACATCAACATATAGATAGGCATATACACCACCTTGCCATCAACACTTACATTGCCATTACAAAGCATCAAAGCTTCTGGAAGAGCATATTCTGCTGATGACATGACATTAGACAAGGCATTATGACGCTCATAATCCTTACCCGACTTTACCTCTATAGGCAAGACATTGCCATGGTATTCCACTACAAAATCCAGCTCTCCCAAGCGCTTACTATTATAATAATAAAGGTCAAAACCATGAGCCTTTAGCTCTTGCGCCACAACATTCTCATAGATAGCACCATAATTGATTACTTGATTATCCCCCAACAATTTCAGTTGGATACCATCGGCAAACTGACTCGTCAGCAAGCCCACATCGCTTTGGAAGAGTTTAAAAATCATTCAAAAATGCGTCTATCTTTCTGCCTATCATACGTTTATATTCTATGATTTACACTTTTCTAAGGCAAATAGCACCTTGTTTTTACATTTTTCCAAGGCAAAATAAAGCATTTTCTTACACTTTTCCAAGATAAAAATGTTTTTTTTCTACACTTTTCCAAGATTTAATATTTCTTTAAAGCAGTATATCTATTACATTGATGATTGAACCCAAATCAGCCTAATGACCGATTTAGGTTCAATTCCAAGGTGGAATGCAGCCCTCAGATTTGGCGCAATAAGAGGTAATAGTTGGTGTTTTTTCTTGTCATTCCTCTTTATTTTGTCATTTTTGCGGTGTTTATTCCTCTTTATTTTGTCAATTTTTAGTGGTTTATTTCTCTTTGTTTTATCAAAAAGTTGTATCTTTGCATGCAGAAGTGCTGTATTTCTTCAGCGAATAGAATAAAATAATAGAATTATGTATATACAACGAACGATAGACAAGTATCTTTTAGAGTGGAAGAATGCGCCCACGCATAAACCTCTTTTACTGCGAGGTGCAAGGCAGGTAGGCAAATCTTCAGCCATTAGGCAATTAGGAAGGACATTCAAATATTACATTGAGGTCAATTTCGAGAGTCGAGATGACTTAAAGGAGATATTTGAGCAGTTGAGCGATGTGCATGAGATAGCTAATCGCTTAGGACTGATATTCTCTAAGCCAATTGTGCCAGGTGAGACCTTGTTGTTCTTGGATGAAATACAGTCTTGTCCAGAAGCTATTAAGAGACTTTGGTTTTTCAAGGAAGATTTCCCTGAACTTCACGTCGTGGCGGCAGGTTCATTATTGGAGTTCGCTCTGAAAGATCTATCTTCATTTGGGGTGGGGCGTATTCGTTCCCTTTTCATGTATCCTATGTCTTTTGACGAATTTCTTGTGGCGCAAGGTAAGGACGGACTCTTGATGGAAAAGCAAAATGCCGATTATGCTCATCCTCTGTTTGCTGCATTTCATAATGATTTGGTTCAACAATATCGCACATACCTAATGGTAGGCGGTATGCCAGAGTGTGTCAAGGCTTGGATTGAGACAAAGGATTATCAACAGTGTCAGGCAGAACAGGAGGACATCCAGCAAACCTATTATGATGACTTCGCCAAATATGCTAACAAAGTTGACCCTATATTGCTTCGTAACACTCTGCAGAGTGTCATCTTGCAAATCGGTGGAAAGTTTATGTATAGTAAGGTGGAGGGCGGTTATCGAGCAGATGATGTGAAAAAAGCTTTGCAGATGCTTTGTGATGCAGGCATCGTGAAGCGTGTGAGCCATACTGCCGCTAATGGACTCCCTTTAGGAAGTGAGGTCAACGATAAGTTTCGCAAGTACATCTATTTGGACAGTGGATTGCTGCTTAGTATCTTAAATATGGATTTTGGTGGTTCCCAAGCTTTAACGGAGTTGATTTTGGCAGGTGCAGCCGATGATCTTGTCAACAAGGGCGGATTGGCAGAGATGATGCTGGGCTGGGAACTTGTGAAATACAGCAATCCTCGCTCGCAACATGACTTGTACTATTGGGAGAATGTAGTAAACGGAACTTCTTCAGAAATAGATTATGTAATAGTTAGAAACATGAAAGTGATGCCTATAGAGTGTAAGGCTGGAACGAGCGGCAAGATGAAGAGTCTTCGCTTATTTATGCACAACAAGCATTTGAATGATGCCTATAGGTGCTCGCTCGAAAACTTTGCCCTCTTGGAAAATCAAGATGCCCAAGATGACAATGCGGTTAGGCGAATCGCCATTAACCCATTGTATGCTATCTCGAATTTGTGCAAATAATTGCATAAAAATCTTATCAGCTACCGACAACCCTGTACGCTACGGTGGTGTAAACAGTACCGTACTTCGCAACTACGGCGTAGACGAAAAGGTGATTGCACACATAGCAAATGCTTATCGTCTGGTGTTCCACGGACAAACAAGCGTATTCGATGCTGTCAACCAAGTTGTTGACCAGGTGCCTGATGGTCCTGAGATTCAGAATATCGTGAAGTTCATTCGTGAAACAAAGCTTGGCATAATCTCCAAGCTCTAAACAAGTAAACAGTATTTTTCCTATACATTTTACTCTGTTCTCAAGGTGGGGTGGTCGTGAGACCTGTCCCACCTTTTTAATTTTACGACAATTATGTATGTGTTCTCTTGTGCTCCTTAAAAAAAAGTATAACTCACGTTATTTATGTCATCTCTGTGCTATTAGTAATTCAAAAAGCTCCAAAACAACTTTTTTTGCTCGTATTTTATGATTATCAATGAAAGGAATGATATTGTGAAATACTCGATTATTTACATGTTTCGTAAACATTTTTATAATTTTGTACCTTGTTTTTTAAAAAAACACTATCTTTGCGCCTTGGAAAATATAATAGAGACTTTCACGAAAGAGGAACAGGCTATTTTTATAGTAGCAAGATTTGGCTGAATGCGCAAAAGTATTTATTTTTAAAAGAAATTATTGATTCAAAAACTAACAATATGAAAAAGAATTTTGTAAAATCGAGATGGTTTTTCACGATGCTCTTGTTCGTGACAACCATGATTATGCCATCCATGATGTTGGCGAAAAGTATTACTCCAACCAGACCGGAAGGTGAAGGCAGCGCAGAAAACCCATATCAAATTAGTAGCCGAGAAGAACTTTATTGGTTTGCAGGTCTGGTGAATGGTACGCTTAAAGGCGTGGAAAAGAATGTGTCTGCCAATGCAAAACTCACGAAAGACATTATCGTGAACGAGGGCGTTCTTGACGAACATAAAAATCTGGTAAGCGGAAAGGAATTTATACCATGGACACCTATTGGTACATCTTATTCTGATGATAAAGCATATTCTGGCACCTTTGATGGCAATAAACACACCATCAGCGGATTGTATTTCGATAAAACTAGGTCATATCAAGTTGGCTTGTTTGGCTACATAGGAGCCAAAGGCAAGCTTTTCAACGTAGGAGTTTTGGATTCATATTTTCAGTTCAATGCTGAGGGGGGAGGTGTATGCGGAGTGAATTATGGCGTACTCCAAAACTGTTCTAACAGCAGCACTGTAATTGGCACCGATAATGGTGCAATAATAGGCGGCGTGTGCGGCACGAATAATGGCACTGTCAGAGATTGCAAAAATACAGGTTCTGTCAGAGGACATGAAAAAATAGGCGGCGTGTGCGGAAGAAATGAATTCAACGGAATAATAGAAAACTGCTTTAATGAAGGCACTTTCAGCGAAACAGTTGAAAGTGTCGGCGGCGTGTGCGGCTATAACTCTGGTGGCACAATCAAAAGCTGCCATAACACAGCTTCTGTCAGCGGAACAGGTAATAAACTTGGCGGCGTGTGCAGCGAGAACTTGGATGGTGGTACAATAACAAATTGCTTTAATGAAGGCACTGTAAGCGGACAATATTCTGTCGGCGGCGTGTGCGGAATTAACAGTAAAAAAGGTGTTATAACAAATTGCTTTAATAAAGGCACTGTAAGCGGAGCAGATTTTTCTGTCGGCGGCGTGTGTGGAAATAACCAGAGCCATTGCACAATCAAAAGCTGCTATAACACAGGTTCTGTTCATGGAATAGGTGATTCTGCTGTCGGCGGCGTGTGCGGATATGGCTATGGTGGTACAACAAAAAATTGCTATTATCTTAGTGGCACAGCCACACGCGGTATAGGAGGAAAGCCTGATGTGAGTGGCAATGCAGAGGAAAGGTCCAAAGAGCAGTTTGAAAGTGGCGAGGTGGCATGGCTGCTGAATGGCAAAGGCTTAGGCGAGCAGGTATGTGGACAGCAGTTAGGCATAGACCAATCTCCCGTTCCCGGCTCTGCCTATAAAGTAATCAAGGCAGCACAGGGCGACAAGGATGCAAATGGCAACTATACATATTGGGCAACATTCAGCAATCTGACAAACGATGTAACCCTTTCTGTTCCATTAGAATCAGGCAGAACGCTTAATGTCTATAACGCAACGGTAAGCGGTGGCAAGCTGACATTGACAGAACGCGACAACCACCAAGTGGCAATGGACGAGGGTGTGCTACTGAAGACTGACGGAGAGTATGTCAATGCAAAGGCAAAC
>OQVQ01000205.1_pt1 | contig 28594 bp, 53 predicted proteins | sample 1691491 | NCBI WGS metagenome assembly OQVQ01 (sample SAMN03418252, study PRJEB22391) | human gut metagenome | biome: human-gut; feature: organic feature; material: feces | host: Homo sapiens | place: Tanzania | collected 2013-01
TTTGCTGGTCAGCTTGTGAGCCATCCTACTTATTAGTCGCCGAAGAACGGCGCGCCTATATAGACCAGCTACTAAGTCAACTAAACTCCCAAAACTATTCCCCTACCACCTCTGAACTAGAACTTTTTAGTAATTATATACTTTATGGGAAAGAAGCTGATGGAAAATCTCCGGTAGAGAAAAAAGACATTGAAATTGAAACTCGTTATAAGACATATCAACGGAAAAAAGATAAGTCTTTAGATGAACTTATGGAAATGCCTGGGTTTAGAGAAGATATTTTTCGCGGCGATGCCTCGCTAAATGACACAGATAATACCACGGCGCGCAGTCGGTCTAGTAGACCCAGCCGCTCCGCTCTATTATCATTATACCATACTCCTACATAAAAGTCAAATTTTGGGCGGAAATTGTAGGCCAATTTGCTGGTCAGCTTGTGAGCCATCCTACTTATTAGTAGTCTACTAGACGTGGCCGGTTTAATGATGGCGCACCAGCAGGCTTAGAATTTGCTTTTTCTTTAAAAATGTGTTATTCTATATATATAGAAAGGGGTAGATATTATGGTTTTATTGGCTATTCTTATTATTATTGGCTCGGCAATTTGGGGTCTTATTCAAGCTCTTCCAGATATTTCCTTTTGGCTTGGTTTCTTACTTATTCTAGGATTTATTATTTGGGGAATTGTAAAAGTAATAAAAGCCATCGTGCGGGCGTATCATTGGGTAAAGGAGTTTTTAGAGTTATAATCTTATCTACCTCTTGGAGGACTAAAAATGCAAGAAATTTGGAAAACAATCCCTTTTGCCATGGACTATTCTGTTAGTTCTTTCGGCAGGGTAAAATCTCGTAGGCGCGGAAGAGAAACTTTCTTATCCTTAACTAGGGTTTCCAGTACTGACAATCATCTAAACGTAAAAATAATTGTAGATGAAAGTCGAAAAGTATTCAAAGTTCATAGACTAGTAATGTTAGTTTTCTGTCCTATTGACCATCCAGAACTATATGAAGTAAACCACAAAGACGGAAATCCTCAAAACAATCACTTAGACAATCTTGAGTGGGTTACTTCAAAACAGAACCACGAACACTATAAAAACATTCTAATTCCACAGAGAAAACAGGACGGGACAGTTACGGTGGGCAAGAAGAAAAAATTCTATAAAATTACTTTTTCGAATGATATAACTAATTACTATGTTGGCTATGAGGGAATAAAAGAAGAATTAGGAATCTCGTCGGCAACAGTTATTCGATGGAGGAATGGAGAATATTCTAATTATGTGAAATCTGTTGAAGAAGTCCAAGAAATTCCAGAAGGATGGGTAAACATCCCAATCGAGTATTCGTCCCCTCGAAAAATGGTCCACATTGAATATTACAAAAAACCAGAAGAAATTTATGAAAACTGTCGAGAAGCAGATAGAGCATTGGGTCTAGAAATTGGAACGATTCAAAGATGGACAAAAAGAGATTGGAGTAAGACAAATAGTGGAAAAGCCGGAAGAATGGGGATTTGTAGAGTGTGGAGAGAGGAGTAGAAATTTTCAGTCTATTTATATCCATAAGTGAAATTTTATTCAAAAATTCTGTCTAGGAATTTTCCAGGTCCATCCCCGCCCAGAAAATCAAAATGTCGCAATGCGCAAAACCCACCCCGGGGGTAGGCTTATTCCCATTTCTTGCCACCCCACCCGGGGCCCCGGTATGCCGAAAAAATTTTTCAAAAAAATTTGAAAAAAGTATTGACATTCCTTCCCCCTTGTAGTATTCTATACTCAAGAAATCCACCGGGGAAACCGGAAAGCATTTGAAAGGGGATTTACACAATGACTAACAATACTTTTAGCAAGAATATTCTGACTGCTACGGCGTCCGATATGTTTGACCTCTGTGAAGCTGAGATCGACCGACAGAAGGCCATTCAAGCCATGGGCCGGAAGGTCAATCCTTCCGCCTATTCCAATACTAGCAAACAGATTCAGAAAATGACTGTCCTTGAATCCGTTCTCATGTCCGTTCCCGCTGACCTGACTATCACGGTGGAAGGCTGTCGTGGTGATGACGAAAGGGGTTGGGCGCTTTGTAATGCCGGCTCCATCGTTGAAGCCGTGGTCAAGTACCACATGACCGGACATCCCGAGGAGGTCAGCAAAACTTTCGGTGACGGGAAGGATTTTAAGCAGGGCTGTATCGGGGCTGAGGTCAAGGCAAGCCTGACCTGCAACAGTTTGGCAACGCCTTCCGAGGCTGAATATACCATCCTGGTAAATCAGGTCGGCGTATTCACTATTCGCAAGGTTGACGTGATGAACTATGTGAACAAGGCCGGGCGCCTGCCGTTCAACAAAGCTTGTGGCAAGCGGATAAAGTGGCTGTCTGAACGGTTCGGCCTGGGGGAGTAATCCCCTAGGCTGGGCCGGAAGGCCGGAAGGGTAAACAAATGGACAGGGCATAAGCCCGGAAAGGAAGTTAGTATGAATAAGGAATATTTAGAGCGGTTTCTCGCTAATCAGCTTGCCTATATGCGCAACCTGCGTGGCAGTAAGGATTGCCTCGAACGGCTTGCAAATCAGGCATTCGGCGCCTGCTCTTTTGTGAGTGACTGCCTGTATGCTGACGGCGTGTTCGATGCCGAAGTTGACGAATGGCTGACTAACCTGTGGCATGGCTTCCGGGGTCAGGTGTTCGAGGAATTTGGGCTGGAGATTTAAAAGCGGATAGGGGCGGGGCGCAAGCCCTGCCCCGGAAAGGGGTAGACAATATGGCAGTTTGGGTAAAAGCGCTTTGGGTAACGGTCAGCGGCCTCGCAATGCTGGTGGAAATCGATGCCCTGCACGGCGAGGAAGGCAACATTTGCAAGGTTATGATGGCCGCCGGGCAGTTTATTATGACCATGGTAGCAGTACAGGTTCTGTAAGAAAGGGGTATGGATATGGAATTGATGTGCGCAGGTAACGGCTATGCAATCTATGTGAATGGCCAATTTGAACGTTGGTATCCGGACGGGAAGGCGGCGCAGTCCTATTTTGAATTCCTTCGGGATATGCTTCCCGATACTGAAACGGTGGATCTGGTGGATTTTCTCACGGGAGAGGTTTTGGCGTCCACGGCGGAATGGAAACATGAGGACTAACACGGCAGGCGGGGCGCAAGTCCCGCCTTCCCGATAGGATGACTTGTGAAAAAATTCACAAGCGCCGGTGTAGTAGTCTGGGGCAGAATACTATGTGAATGTTTTCACAAGACCGATGTAGTAGTCTGGGGTAGACTACTTCAACCCATTGACAGGCCGGGCGGGTCATGGTATAATGAGGTATCACTTGAAGGGGAGGCCGCTTGTATGCGTTATACTGCTATCGACATTGAATCCGGGGAGACCGTGACTTTCTGTACCTATGAGGGGCAGAGCCTGCACCAGGCCCTGGAAGAGGCGCTGTATATCATGTGGGAGCTGGAGCCTGCCGACCGGGATTGGTTCCGTCAGCTTGCTACTGAATGTTGCTGCGAGTTTCGCTATGGGACGTCCGAGCGCTACATCGTGTCCTATGGCTGGGACGGTACGACCATCGAGGTGAGGCCCTATCCGAGTTTTTAAAAGCTGAGAGCTGGGAGGGCCGCAAGGCCCTCCCCTTTTTATGGGCATCGTAGTAGTCTGGTCAGAATACTACTGAAAGTTGACAGGCGGCGTAAATTGTGGTATGATTATACCATCAAAGGAGAGGAGAATACACCATGTACGAACTTATTAGTCCGCTTGTTTATGTAGTCAGAAACGTCGAAACTGGCGATTATAGTATCCATTCCACCGTGAGCGGTGCCATCCGGGCGGCTGTGGACGCTATCGAGGAATCTTTTAGCGGTATGGGTGAAGACTGGTTCCTTCACGAAGCTGGCGAAGCCTGTGGTACTCCGTGTAAGGAAGCCCTTGTGCGTTACTTCATGGTGAGACCGAATCATCTTAATGATTACGGCATGACCGTTGAAAGTCGGTGTGTGAGGGACTAAGTCCCTCCCATCGAATGTAGTAGTCTACTCAGACTACTACACTTTCTTGACAGTTAAGCGATAGTATGTTATACTCATATCATCAAAGGAGAGGAGAACATACAATGATAAATGTTCGTTCAATTCGTAAACTCACTAACAATGATGGTCTCACTCTGCGCGCAGGTCGTATCATCCGCTACAAGACGGGCTGGCAGGTAGCTACCGAGGGCGTCGAGTGTTCTACTCCCGAAGAGGCTATGCGTGCTGTCAAATCCTATGACGGTAACTGTGGCGTTTGGCTGGAAAATGGCGTGTATTATGTCGACCGCTCCAAGCGTGTGAATACCAAGAAGCTCGCACTGGAAATTGGTCGAGCTTGTGCGCAGATTAGTGTTTATGGCTGGGCACGTGGAGTGTTAGCGTATTGCTAACACCCCAAGCTATGTAGTAGTCTGGTCAGACTACTACACAAGGTTGACATTCACATAATAATATGATATACTTCATAATGTCAAGAGGGAAGGCGCACTGATTGCTCACGAACCCGGTCGCAAGACTTAACCCGTGGGGCTTGAGGAGCGAATAATTCCCCCATTTCATGGGTGACCTTCTCTCTTGATATGTCAAGAAGGAAAGGCAAAGGTTGTTTGAGACTGCCTATAAGAGTGACAAGGATAAGAGAGAATGAGATTGCCAACGGCATAGATGTTTAATGCCTATCACCGCCTTCTTTCTGGCATTTCGTGTATCAAAGTTGTTTTCCCTTCCGCTTCGGTGGAAGGGGTAGTAGTCTGTACCAGACTACTACCAGACCACGGAAATTTTTCAGAAACTCTTGACTTTCTATGGGGATATGATATAATGTATCCATCAGGTGAAGGAAACACCAATCAAAAAACCGGAAAGGAAATGAACATGAGAGTTACCAAGACCATTCGGGAGTATATCGAGAAGGAAGTCCGTGCCCGCATCCAGCCCAAGTACGCCGCTGAGGAGGCCGAGGCCAAGCGCCGTTTCGCCGCCCGTGACGCCTTCTTTGATAAGTGTGCTAAGGCCGCCGAGGAAGCCTTCAATGCCGCTTTCGAAGCTAATTTCCACGAAGTCAGTGACTTCATGGAGGACGTTCGGCATCGGCAAGCTGGCAATTCTCCCATAAGTTTCTACTACAACCGGGCGGCACAGATTTTCGACCAGACGCAACGCAATTCCGTGTATCAGTATCAGTACCGCATGAACGCAGAGGTCAACAAGATTACCGAGGAAATCGTGGTGGAACTGGAACTCGGCGGCACGAAAGCCGAACTCATGGCCATGTTGGAGAAAGTTGAAAAGTAAGTGAGACGGGAAGGGGCGTAATGCCCCTTCCTTTCCACCGGAGAAGTAGTAGTCTGGACTAGACTACTACACAAGGCGCACGGTAGGTTGACAGACCGGGCGCAATGTGTTATAATATGGGTACAATAAAGAAAGGAGAGTGAGCACATGACTATTGATGCTCCGAACAACATCAAAACCATAAATGAAATTTTTCCAGGTGAGGTATTTGTTTCTGAGGAAGATTTTTTTCTCAAGACAGAAACAGTTATTGATTCCGACGGCGACGAAATCATCAATGCTGTGCAGTTAATCAACGGTGAGCCGTGCTATTTCGAGAACGAAGGTACTTTCTTCGTCTACACGCGTTGCACTCTCAAAGTGAACTGAAACGAAGAATCGCACAGGCCGAAGAGGCGGGGAGGTAATCTTCCCCCCCCCTCTATCGTAGTAGTCTGGTACAGAATACTACACCGAAAAATTTTTTTCAACTTCTTCTTGACTTCCCGCCGGGGATATGATATTATAATCATGTCAGGAGGGGAGAGAAACCCCGAGGACAAAAAACAGGGTGGCGACCAAACGCCGATTTTAGAAAGGAGTCTATTATGACTACTCGTGAATTCCTGACCGCTATCGCTACTTCCGAGGACATCGCCAACATTGCGCCCGAGCTGACCGAGGAGGCTGGCGTCCGTATCGCCAAGCTGGACGCCGCCAACGCCGCCCGCAAGGCCAAGGCCAGCTCCAAGCCTTCCAAGACCGCCCTGGAGAACGAGCCTATCAAGGCCGCTATCCTCGCCCACCTGGCCGATATGACCGAGCCGCTGAGTGCCGCCGAGCTGGGCGAGGCCCTGGACATCACCACCGCCAAGGCCGCAAGCCTGTGCGGCAAGATGGTGAAGGAGGGCGTGCTGGAGCGTACCGAGGTTAAGGTTCCCAAGAAGGGGAAGACCAACAAGTACAGCGTGGCAGAGCACGACGGTACTTGTGCCGCCGAGTAAGAGAAACAAGTGGAAGACGCCATGCCGGGGCGTCTCCCTTTTTTTGGAAGAAAGTAGTAGTCTGGGACAGAATACTACGAAAAGTTGACAAGAAAAACTAATTGTGGTATAGTATAAGTACAGAAAGGAAAGGAGAACCCAAAATGAATAAAGAACTTGCCCGCATTATTGAACAGAGTAGTTCAGAGGATTTAAGCGAAGCCCAGCGCACCATTAGTACTATTCTTGAAACTCGAAGAAATAAGGCCAAAGAAGAGGCATGGCGTAAGCTCACGAATGCTATCAAAGATTACGCCTCTACTTTTGGTAGTATCGAAATCATTGCTGATGATGATACTTTCTATATGAGTAGCATTGATGACTACTCTTCTATCGGCGAAATTCGAATCGATTTTGATTGACAAAAGGACGTTTATTCGTCCTTTTCTTAGTAGTAGTCTGGACTAGACTACTACTCTCACTTGACACAACGGACACACTATGTTATACTACAAATACAATAAAGAAAGGGGATTGAATCCATGAAAATTATTACTTACTATGAGTGCGAGGTCTGCGGAGAGCGGTTCAAGTATAAAGAAAACTGCACGGCCCACGAACTTCGCCATTCTCTTGAAAACCTGTTTGCCAGCGGTACAAAATTCTATGACCTGAACGGAGACCTTATTACCATCGATAGTCTTGAAAGCGAGGAAAATCTTGCTGATATCGTCTACGGCATTGTATGTCCTAGTGCCAAGGCGGCAGATGATGTTCAGAAATTTTGGAATGAGGTTGGACGTGCTGCTCCCTTTGATGAAATCGATAATACGACAGCGATGCCTTATAGAGTAATGTACGACGAGGATACTTGCGCTTGGTTCAACGTTGATGAAGCACTTACTCGCATCAAGAAACAGTTTGGGGAGGAATAATTCTCCCCTTTCTGCGCCGGATAGAATAGTAGTCTGAGTAGACTACTACGAGTTTTCCAAATCACTTGACAGACCCGGCGCAATGTGTTACAATGTGTATACAGTAAAGGAAAGGAAGTAAATAAAATGAAATGGATTTTTGTAGGACATATTGAGTCCATGGGCTTCGGTTATGATGAATACACTAATGAAGATAACACTAAATGCCGGCAGGTATGGGACGATGGCTACGAAGAAATTTTTGAAATTTCTTGAAAAGGGGCTTAACAAAAACTCAATTCTATGATACAATACAAATACAGTAAAAGAAAGGAAGTAAATAAAATGAAAATCACCGTTATGAATAGTAAACTCGTTCCCTTTGAACAAATTGCCGAAGGCGTAGTTTTCAAAGACCCAACCGTTGAAGACTATTACATCAAAACTGCCTCAGTGGTCAATGAAAATACCGGTGAAGAGGAATGGAATTGTCTCCGCTTGGACAATTACACTTTCGACTGTTTCGGCCTGAAAGACATGGTTTATCCCATTTACAGCGCAGAACTCATTATTCCTTGATAAAACAAACTTTGTTCATATCCCCTTTTCAATGGCTTTGGCGGTTGTTTTAGAAACAACCGTCATTGTAGTAGTCTGGTCAGAATACTACGGGAAGTTGACAGACTTGGTATAGTATGTTATACTACAAATACAGTAAAGGAAAGGAGTTCCCCGATGAACAAAACTAAAATGATTTGTCTGGACATGGACGATACTCTCAATCTCTTCTATAACTATCCCGACTGGCTCTCCCTTCTCCGAGCCGAAGACCCTGCGCCCTACGCCGAGGCCGAAGCCAAGTGGGACATGGAACGCCTTGCCACCGTCCTCCGGATGCTTCAGGGCGCTGGCTGGGAAATTACTATTATCACCTGGCTTTCCAAAGATAGCTCCGAAGCCTATAAGGATGTCACCCGACAGGTCAAACGGGATTGGCTGGCCCGCTATGGTATCCCTTATGACCATTTTCACGGCGTGCAATATGGCACGACTAAAGCAGACACCGTGCGCCGAAGCGCATACTATGCCGTTCTGGTAGACGATAACAAAGCCATCCGAGATGGGTGGACACTGGGCGCAACCATTGACCCGAACGCCGTGGACATTGTGAAAGAGTTGAAAAAGTTGGCAAAATGGGCGGTTTGACCGCCCTTTTGCATCAGAAAAGAGTAGTAGTCTGGACAGAATACTATAGAAAGTTGACAAATTTGAAGTTGTATGATATACTACAAATACAATAAAGGAAAGGAAGTAAATACTATGAAGGAAACGGGTATTGTGAGAAGAATCGACGATTTAGGCCGGATTGTTATTCCCAAGGAAATCCGGCGTACCTTGCGCCTTCGTGAAGGCGACCCTCTGGAAATTTTTCTGCCGGAAGATGGCGGGGTTGTATTCAAAAAGTATTCCCGGATGGGATATAATGAAGATGCAGTCCGCACGGTGAAGCAAGTGGCCGCAATGTCGAGAATGACTATCGGAGTATATGACACTGATGGCCCGATATCGGCCCCGACTAGTTTTCCACGCTTTATTCCCGACGATTGGTTTGACCATGGCACCGAGCCCTTCCATGAAAGTGCTTATTATGTATGCAGTGTATTCTCTAACGGAGAACGTCTTGGGTTCGTCGTGTCGGATAAGGGCGGAGCAGAACTGACCATGATTGTTCGGTTTTTGTCTGCGACGTTAGGTGACAACTAAAGAACAGGGCGGGAGACCGCCCTTTCTTTTACTAGCGAAATAGTAGTCTGTACCAGAATACTATACCAACTTGACACGGTGCGAGGTCTATGTTATAATGCAATCATAGAAAAGGAGGAGCGCAAAATGAAAACGTTTGAAAACTGGTTTGAGGATAACTACAACGAGAGAATGCCGGAGGGATGTATTTCTTACGGATGGTTTGCCAAGCATGGTCTTCCGATGATTGTTCATTGCACTTGTTGTGATGGTACCATGCTTTTGCCCAATTCCATCGTGGCAGAAGACGGTCGTCTCTATTGTCCCAGTTGTGCCGAAGGATGTTTTGAGGAAGAGGAAGAATAATCTTCCTCTCCCATGTAGTAGTCTACTCCAGACTACTACACACGGCACGACTTCCAAATTTTACCATTGACTTTTCCGGTATTTCTGATATAATAGTAAATGCAATCGGGGAACGATGGTAAACCCCTTTTGACACTATATGAAAGTTGGTAGTAAAAAAATGGTAAAACTGGATAAGCGCCGGGAGTATTTTCTGATTCTGGACTGTGAAACGGCCTGTCTTCCCCATGTCGCAGACCTGGCCCCGGCACAGCGTAAAACCATTGGTATCTCCAAGCCGCTGATTTACGACATTGGCTGGACTATCATTGACCGTCAGGGCCGAACTTATGACCGGAAAAATTTCCTCATTTCCGAGATTTTCAGCGTTCCGGCCATTTTCGATACCGCCTACTATGCCTATAAGCGTCCGCTTTACCTCGAAAAACTTCAGGCCGGAGAAATCGTTCTCACCGACTGGCGTACCGCAACAAAGGAACTTGAAGACGCATTGAACGCCGTGAAGGCTGTCGGCGCATACAATGCCGCTTTTGACTTCAAGAAGGCAATTCCTTTTACTGAATTGTATATCAACAAACTGTATTCCCCCGACTTCCACGACTGGCTTGACTATCAAAACTACCTCATTGACCGGGCGGCGAATGGCTTCCGCAATCAGCGCACGACCTCCCGCAAGCCCGCAGACGAAAACGAAATTTTCCGTTTCCGTGGCGGTGTGTATCCCCTCTTTGATATCTGGGCGCTGGCGTGTGAACATATCATGGACAGTGATGAATACCGGGATTTTGCCTGGGATGAAGGATTGCTAACCGATTCCGGCAAATACTACAAGACCAGCGCCGAAGTTGCATACCGTTTCATTTCTCGCAACCGGGAATTTGTGGAAGCGCATACGGCGCTTGATGACGCCGAAATTGAATCGGAAATTTTGGCTTCCATTATCCGGAAGGACAAGAAGAAACTGAAAATGGGAATTGTGGCCTTCCCGTTCCGCATTGTGGGAACGGTGAGGTAACAGAGAAGGGAGACGGTCGCCCGTCTCCCATTTTCTTCCATTTCCGGCGCAGTGTAGTAGTCTGGACAGAATACTACAAGCGATTGACAGACCCGGCGCAGTAGGTGTATAATGTAAACATAATTAAGGAAGGAAGTAAGAATGAAAATGAACAATTCTGATTTCGTGTGGGTTCTGACTGACGGAGAAACTAACGAATATGATATCTTCAAGTCCGAGGACGGCGCCATGTATGAAGCACTTAAAGCCATTCGTGCCTCTTACGGCGGCATCATCCCCAAGGATGTTCTTGAAGATTTCTGTGGTTCTTCCAACGAATGTGATTTCTTTATCTATCTATGCGAACATCCAGGGAGACTTCACAATTTTGGTCTTGATGTGGAGTGCCGGGTGGTGAGAGACTAAGGTCTCTCCCCTCTAGTAGTCTGGGGTAGACTACTATTCTCCCAAAATCAAATCTTGACTTTTTCAGAAAATTCTGTTATACTTGTATTACAAGATGAGGGAGGGAAAGTCAGTCGGGCCTTGCGTCCGCCGGATTCCCAACAACTCACTTGAATTCAAAAAGCCAATTTATGGCAGAAAGAGGTATACTATGGCTAATCCTATTCGTGACAATCTGCGTAGTCGCTACATGACCGCCGTGCGGGAATTCCTGACCCAGGCCGGGGAGGAAGTCCTGGAAACCAATTCCAACGAGTTTGCCATTCCTTGCGTTGACGAGAAGGGCAACGACGAATTCATTGTTGTGTCCTTCAAGATTCCCGTGGGCAGTCGGGACGGAGACCCCTATGACGGCTACTCCATGGCCGAGGACTACGCCATGAAGAAGGAGGAGAAGGCCCGCAAGGCCGCCGAGGCCGCCGAAAAAAAGCGGCAGAAGATGGAGAAGGACGCCGCCCGCCGGGCCAAGAAGGAGAGTAGCAAGGAGGCCCACGCCCGGCGCATGGAGGAGAAGGACAGCGCCGAAGAGTAAGCCAAAACTAAACCGGGGAGGGGCGAAAGCCCTTCCCTTTTTGGGTCATATTGTGAAATAATTCACAACCGCGCGGCTTCCAATTTCTACCAGGCCGTGATAACTTCCAGAAACTCCCAGTTTGGAACTGAGTAGTAGTCTGGTCCACACAGTAAACCGTAATGGTGTAAAGTGATAACACACTAATACACTAAAGTGATAATACAGAAGTGAACTAATACACTAATTCGATAATACGTTAATACTTTAGCGCGCGAAAACGGCAGACTACTACTCTTCCAGATTTTGTCATTTCTTCCAAATTTTAGGTGAATACGTCAAATTTGGCTTATACACTGATGTTGCTGTCATATAGGTGTTTTAGTATATGAGCTGGGAAGCTGCGACTTGAAAAGCTGCGTCCAAAAAAGCTAGGATTCACTGCGCGCCAGCGTGTGTCAAATTTTTTTTTGAACTCAAGCGACTTAGTCCACCCCATTTTATTATACCACAATTTTGAAATAAAATCAAATTTGTAAGCGCAGCAAGTATTCTGTAGAACTCTAATTTTGACGGGGAAAATTTGACAAGGCGCGCTTGCGCAGAATTTACCTATAAGCCCGTTCTGAATTTGCTTACTAGAAACCGGCGGCAGTTTAGTCCCAAACTAAAGCCTTCTCCAGACCGAATCTCAGAGCAAAACTTGTACTCCAGGTTTATGGTTTTCTGAGACAACTTGGATTCTATTTAAAGAAAAATTTTATTTACAACTTCTAAAACTTGACAACCCCAAAATTTGACAGCGCCGCAGTACCTTCACCATAATACAGAGCGCGCCGCCGGGATTCTATAGGAAAAGACAAATTTGGAAAGCCCGCAATACTAAGCCTATAGTAAGCCTATAGTAAGCCTATAGTAAGCCTATAGTAAGCTTATAGTAAGCTTATTGTCTTTTTATTTCCTTTTTATTCCTTTCTTTATTATATTATTTATTATTTCTTATTATCTTTCTTATTATTTCCTTACTATTTCCGCTCCAAAATTTGCTTCCTTTCGAAATTTGCGCCAAGCACCATTTCTATGGTACTCTATTTCTTATTACAACTCTTTGTCTCATTACCAAATTCTTCATTTACCCCTACCTCTCTACCTACAAAATATACATCGAAATCCGCGGAGAAGACCTCGTCCCTTGTCGGGGAGGCTAGACCCCGATACCCCTAATAAGCCGGCTAGGGGCCAACCCCGGTCGGCGAGGCCATTCCATACTCATTTCCGAGGTACTCTGCGAGGTGCCTTGTTTATTGCCTGCGCACTGCCTGCTCACCGACCTTATTATAAGCCGGCGAGAGTCCGCGAGGTTCCGGTCTACACTCGGACTACTTCCTTTCCGAGATGCTCTGCGAGGGGTTCTGCCTATGTCCCCCCCCCTAATATAAGCCAGCTTACAACCTGCTTATAGCCAAATTACTACCCCCCCTACCATCCTCCTCCTTTTCTACTTCTCTGCCCCCTAATATAAGCCAGCTTACAGCTTGCCTAACGCCAGCTTATCATCAGCCTATCTTTCTGCTTATTTCCCTGTTTACCTAGCGCGCCGTCCATTTTCTACCTTTCCCCTATCAACCCCCTAATATAAGCCAGCGCATCGCCTGCTTATTGCCTGCGATGCGCCTTGTTTATTCCCCTTCTTATTCCCCTTGTTTATTCCTCTGCTTATTCCTCTGCTTACCCGGCCCCCCGTGACTGTCCGCCGTTGGCGGACACTCACTTCCCCCCTCGGGGGGGACGGCCCGATGGGCCGAGCGGCCTTTCGGTCGCTCTTCCGACGCGCCTACGGCGCCTCTCCAGGCGACCGAAACGCCGAAAGGCTTTTTGGGGGAAAAGGCCAGAAAGAACCTTTCTACCTATCCTCCCTAGCTTACCTTCCCTTATTATTATATTACTTATTATTTTCTTATTATTGATAATACTCCTTTTCTTTACACCTATAAGTAAATTTTCTTCTACCTCTCCTCCACCCAAAAAATCTCCAAATTCCAAATTTTCAAATTTTTCACTTCTTCAATTAAACCCACTGCGCGCAGAGCAAGTTTTGTATGGAACATATCCACTCCAATACAACACAAGGCGCGCCTGCGAAAATCCTATCAATCAAATAGAACTCGCAGGCGCGCCTTCAGTTTATTTACTTTTTGTTATGTGCTCGTGTTTATTTAACCCACGGGTCTGCCACGGGTCTGTTGTAGAACTTACTTCCTCAGAGGTTGGAAGTCGTCCAAGGTATGGATTCGTTGCAAGCGTTGCTTCCCAAAATTCTCTCGTAGGCGGGTGCGTAAACGGATTAAGCGGATTATTTACTCGGCGCGAAGTCTTCTCTATCTGATTCTTAGCTTCCTCCATCTCCCGGTCAGCCTGGGCCTTCAACCGCTCGATGTCAGATTGAGCTACTTCTAACACATCCTTCAGGCGCTTATCTCTCTTCGCATTATTCTCGCGGCGCTTAGTACCTCTCTTCCAGAGCCGATAGCGGAGATAGTCGAAAAAAGAAAAGTGAATATAAGCCCAATAACCGCTCCCATAAGCCTTACCGGCGCCATAAATGTAGCGATTAGGAGTATCTTCAAGATACCAATCTTTAGGATTAAGGTAATACAAGTCAAGCCACTGCTCAAACTTTATGAGCGAAGTCCAAGAGGATTTACGAGAAAGCCAAACACTAAGAAAGCCAAGATACAAGCCTATCAGAGTCATTAGTGCTACGAGTCCCACAGCGACACCAAGGCAATCAATCAATCCCATTTTATCTTACCTCTCCTTTTCTAACTGACTTCGAACCTGTTCAGTCCGAGCTTTTGCTTCTGCCAATTCTTGCTCACTCTGCGCGCGAAGCTTTTCAATGTCGGTTTGGGCCGCACGCAATAAGAGTTGCAATTTCGCATTAGAGCGAGCCTGCTTCTCGCGCTTCTCAGCACGAGACTGCCATATTATATAACAGACGGTGCCAAAGAAAGAAAACCGAACGTAAATGTCTTTATGATACCCGTCTGTATAGATGCAGCGATAAGGATTGTCACTATCTGCGTGCCACTCCTCTGGATTTAGGTCATATAACTTTCGCCATTGCTTGAATTTCATGTAGACATAGCCCTTATCTTTTCCGTTTGCCCAAGTGATAAATATGGCAATTAACATCCCTATAAAAATTATCCCACCAGAGATAATTCCTACTATTTTCACAGCATAGAACATCGCACTCCAGAATCCCATTTGCTGCTCCTCCTCTCACTTTCTATATATATTATAGAACAATTTTGAGAAAAAAGCAAATTCCACAAAAGCCAAAACGGCGCGCTGGCTAAGTCGAAACTTCACATTGAAGTCTCTTTCTAATTTGCGCGCCGCAGTGGGTTTAGTTGTTTGACGTAGAATCTGAAGGCCCATCATCAACCTTGTGTATCTTCCCATAGGAATCGATTACCCAAGGGGCGTAAGTGCTATTGATGTTCAAGTAATCTTCAACTGCCTTTTGGAATTCCTCCGGCGTTACGGAATTAGCCAAAATGGGCGAGACCGAAGGTGCTGGTGTTCCAGTATTGCAAGTCGGCCCACAAGGCACCGATACCTTACCATTACACGTACACTGGCTTGCCCAAGGTGCATTAACTTTTCCACACACCGGACATACCCAGCCATAGGTCATAATAGATACCATTTATTTATCCTCCTTATTTACTGGTGAGACCTTATCAATAAGTTCAAAAAAAGTAGGTCTCTCTTCTTCCGGCATGGCGTCCTCGAAGAGAACAACTCTCACTCTCTGGCCGCGGCAAGTCGGAATTTCCATGACGGTTTCGTTGGACAATTTAGTTGTCCTCCTCTTCTTTAGACACAATCTTACATACCTTCAACCGCACTCGCGCGCCGTCGAGAACTAACTCTGTGTCGGCTTCATACATACACAAGAAATTCACTACCCGGAACAACATAGACGCAGTGGGCGTGACAGTATGACCATCCAGTGTAGTAGACTTCAAACCATCATATGCGTGATAATCCGATCCATCCAGAAGTTCCACTTTCAACTCATAGTAATTGCCAAGCACCCAATAGAACAGAAAAATATCTTCATGCCCGCGCACATGCCCGCGCAGAAGGAGACTTAAGAATTCAATCAAGTCATCTGCGTCGCCATAATCCCAGCTAAAGCCGTTCTCGAATTGCGTACCAAGAACGAAACGATAGTCTACCTCGCGCATTTGAGGCGTACCTACCTCCAAAAGCAAATCAGCGTTGAACTCATCAAGTTCCATGTTGATGGTGAGAGAAGAAGTAGTACCTAAATAAGACAAGTTCATCAGTTCCACTTCGTTCCCCTTAATCGTTCCCTGAACAGGACAAATTAATTCTTCGGTAATTTCGATAGAATCGGCTTTACCAAACAGAACTGACTGTCCATCCTTGGAGATATACACATTCATTGGCATATTGCTACCTTCACCCATTATCGTGTTGCCACCACCTTGAGTTCACAGAATGTCTTGTTACCAAACTGAATGCGCATGGTATCGTTCTTTGAAAACCCTCGAATTGCTTTGTTCTGAATGAACAAGTCAACTGTCCTGGAATCAAGGCGAACCGAACGATCATTCCACATAAGACCAGTAATTGCGCAGCTGTCTCCCGGCTGTAAGTTAAACCCAATATCCCGCGTCAGAGTAATCTCATATTTGTTGAGTTTTCCAACGTGATAATACAGCCGCACCGTTTCGTCTTGTGGGTTATCCTTATCTAAAATATTCCGGAGAAACATTGCGCCGAGGTAAGTGAACAAGCTATTCTTACCAAACTCCTCATCGTAACAACCGTTCTTATCATAGTAACACAAATGGTAGTAGGGATAGGGAAGAGGCGGCCCAATCTGGGTAATATAATCGGTAGAAGTCTTGACTTCATAATGACCCGGAACCCAAACTAGATTCTTTCCATTCAGTTCCTCCCACGCATTACCCATTTCCTGGACACACTCAAGACAGGCCGTCCACTGGTCTCCCTGCACCGTATCATCAGCCTTGTCATAAAGTGCTTTGGGAATCATGGTCTTCAACTCTTCAATATATTCACCATCTGTATTCTCTGAAATATTTTCCGTATGAGAATTTGTAACTGTGGCGGCGTCAATACCCAATTCATCCAGCAGAAACTGAAGTTCATCGACGAGGACTTTGTATTTCTCACCACGTCCTTTTTCATAAAGAAACTGAGTCACTGTAATTGGCTTTGTGATATTTAAATTCATAGTATGAGCCATCTCTTCGATATATGCACACATTGCTTGAGTTGGCGCCACAATTACCGCGCCTGTTTCAGCCGATTTTTTGATTAGTAAAGTTGTCTTACCACTTGCACGTTTACCAATGTAAATCTTATTCATTATTTTGCCTCCTCTTCTCTCAGCCAGCGGCAATAATGTGGATTTTCGTCAGAGCAAACAAACTCCTTATCCCAGCAGCGAGGACATTGCCCTATGCAAGCATCACAGCAAACGCTTTCGAGTGGACAATATTCCTGATAATAAGGTAGACTATCAACCAGAAATCTCATTTACTCAATCACCTTGTTCCAGAATTCTTTTCTACACTCGCAGCAACTAGAAAATTTCCCACAGTCGTCTCCACTACTGTTACTGTAAGAATCCATAATAAGACATGGATCAGCAGTGGGATATCCATCATCTCTAAGCCGGCAATCAGGAAACATCTTCTTATACTCGGTCAATCGTGTTTTCGCCAAATGGTCTTCCACCCATTTCTCAACAATCTCTACGGCTTCCTCGGTATCGATCTCAGTCCATCCATTCCAAGTTTTACCACAAAAGGAACTAATCACGCAATCGTTACAATTGCTATTCTGGCAAATCCGACGCATAGTCATAATAAACTTAGCAACATCCATCTTACTCAACCTCCTTGCCCCAATACGCTTTTTTACACTCAACACACTCTCTAGGATGCGCACCGTCGCAATCTTGTGCAAGAGTTTTATCAAGCCAACAGGGAAGGATATTGATTGTTCCATAACCAACCACAGCATTTGGGAACTCCTTCAGAAACTCACTCTGTCGAGTCTTCACAGGATGATCTTTCAGCCACTCTTCTACGACTTTCTCAACTTTTTCAATATTATCTTTAGTATTTTTATCAAGGCTGTTCATGCAGAAAAATCGTGCAGGGCAATCATCGGTACACTCATTGTCAGAACAAATCCGAGTCATAGCTGACAAAAAATCTCTTGTCTCCATATCAAATCTCCTTTACAAATTGGAATTTATACACCCTTTCAAGGTCTCTTGATGGTCCAAGAGCCAACAATACCAGAGGCACTTAACATAAACACTTGGCTCGATTGCGTGAGCCAAACACTTAGCTAAATTGGTGCATTGTGGGCACGCTGGCTTGAGCGTATCTGCCGGCACACTTTTAATGAATTTGACATTCTGTTTGATCTGTTCTAATCTCTCTTGGCTAAGCACATTTTCTTTAGCTCCCGCTTTACGCTGACCGAATATGTAAGCGTTACTACTCATTTAAAGCCTCCTTTCGTCAGCCACATTCGATAAGAAATCACTTCTTCAAATCTGACATTATATCGTTTCGTTAGATATTCCATGAACTCATCAGTTGACAGTTCGTCCAGTACATCAGCCAGTTCCGGATGTTTTACAAGAATGGCTCGTTCGCGGATGTCCCATGGATCAACCCAGCCGACGTCATAACACTGTAGTAGAAGTTCAGATAGGTCGTATTCATCCAATGTCGCGGCGGCTTTCTCGCTGGCAAGGTCGTAATCAAACATGAAATCACCCTTTCCTCATGTTATTCCACACACCGCAAATCTTGCAACTCATATGGGAACACTCACCGCAATTCGTGCCATCAGGAGCCCACCCGCACCCGGAATCATGGACTCCTCCAAGTTCATCGATATAGTAATCTTCTGAATCAGTCGGATAAAACGTGACAATGCAATGCGGGATTCCGATTTCGTCGCCAAAGTCATTTACTGCAAGACGACCATCAGGCTTCAAAATCAGACCAGGATTATCAGTGATATATTTCTGACGAACTGTATCGTAAACTTTATATCGCATATAAAAGCAGCCTCCCTACTCGTTAAAAACTCTTGATATGGTCACAACTATTACTTCTTTCCATGATACAACCAATTCTGCCACATGAGGAGGTAGGTGCAAGCGCAGGTCACGAGAATGGTATTTCTCGTAATGACGCCCAAAATCAGTAATACACACTCAATCAGCGCGCTAATATTCCACCAATACTTTTCCATTTACTTACTCCTTCTCATCAAAATTTTCTTGGCTCTTTCTTTGTCCATGGGAACCCAAGTCTGAATATTCCGCCACTCTACCAAAAACTCTGCCATTCTGTCAATGTCAAAGCTCTTCAACTTTTCAAAGTTACTCGGACACTCGGCGCGCCGATGGTCCAAGTTCTCACACTGGTCTTCGTCTCCTTTACACCCCACGCAAGGCATTCCTTTCTGTGCCATACACACACCACCCTTATAGTAGTAGGGCGTATCATTGCCCTTCCAGCCACAGATAAATTCCCTCTCCTCATAATATTTACAACTCATTTCGAGAATCTCCTCCTCTCATCTTCTACTTATATTATATCAAAATTTTCTCAAAAAATCAAATTGCATAGAGCAAAAGGCGCAGAGTTTTGAACCCTGCGCCCTTGCCCGCGACTTGACTGTAGATGTACTTGTACGGAGGCGATACACAAATACACAAAAGGCTTCGCAGAGCCCTGGCAGCGCTAGCTGGACTTGAACCAGCGAATCGGGGAGTCAAAGTCCCCTGCCTTACCACTTGGCTATAGCGCTATGTACAGCGGGCTTACACCAGGCGCGCCCGCAACGCCAGTGTGTTCTGGAATCAACACCATACCACGTTCTTTCTTCTATCGCGCTTCCCGCCGTGTGCGCGTCGTCTAGAGCCTCGGAAGCTATATGTTGAATACGGCTTCAACTCCAATAACGAAGATGGCGCCCATCCGAAGTGTCGATCTCCATGCTATTCCTAGCACCAACGGTTTTCAAGACCGTGCTTGCCGCCGGGCAAGTTGAACGGGCATTCGTCTCCTCTGCGTTAGGGGCTTGGAACCCGGACGCTTGCGCGCCGCCGCATTAGACATAGAGGAGAGAAGGAGCTTAGCGCTCACTCTCTACCAGGCTGACTTCACCATAAATCATGTCGTCGATGTCGTGAAACATGAACATTCCTCCTTATTTAGTTTTTGCCTACTCTGCGCACGGTCTGATAGTTAGAACAATTCCAACGTAGCATGGCCGCGCGCAGAATGTATGGCATGGTAGTCGAAGTCAGATTCGAACTGACACGTCTTGCAACGATGCATTTTGAGTGCATTGCGTCTACCAATTCCGCCATTCGACCATTGGTAGTCCCGCCTTGATTTGAACAAGGGTCTTAGAATTATAAGTTCTCTGCTTCTAACCAACTGAGCTACGGGACCAAATAGTGGAAGCTTCCCTGCAGGAGGTTTACCAACCCGACTAGTCTACGCACTCCGTTTTCAGCCACTGAGTGCAGATGGCGCAGTCCATTTTTCTTGGAGTTTTCATCTTGAAACTCATTGAGGAGTCCTGTCTTACCTCGTTGAAAGTCAACACCTTTGGCAAGTGTGACCACCATCTGCGCACCTTGAATCCCCATTGGCCAAGTTGGTTCATTCGCGGTTTACAGGTGGATTTGATGGTCGGAGCGATGGGATTCGAACCCATGATGCCCACATTATGGAGTTGGATACAAGTCTTGAACTTGCCTAGGCCCAAACGCTATCCAACAAAGTGTGGTGCCTTACCACTTGGCCACGCTCCGATAATACAATGCGGGTTCATAACCGTAACGGCATGGTTGCCGCAGCCGTTTCCACTTTTTCAGTGCGGTATTGGTAGGCGAGAGGGGCTTCGAACCCCTACGCCGCGAGGACAGGAAATTTTAAGTTTCCTATGTCTACCTATTCCATCACTCGCCCATTTTCACAATATCATCCAAAGTCGGCTCTCCAATCTCCACTCCCGCATAGATTGTGCAATCCATATATATTAGGTCGGCAATGAAGTCCAACTCAACCATGCACCGGTCGAGATTTTTATTGTCGTCCTCAAGGTCGGAGATTTGGCTATAATAATCATTCACGTATTCCATCTTCTCTTCCACACTATTATTCAGATGGTAGACGCTATTGATTCTCTCCCAAATCCGGGTAATCGCAGCCGCATTATCTTCCTTCATTTCCTTAAGATGAAGAATCCTGGCTTCCAGCTCTGGATAGCTATATTCCCGAATTTTCTCATATGGCGCATTTATAACCGAATAGACAGGAGAGGAACGAGAGTAATCCCTGAGAGGAATAAACTCGTCGCCCCGGCGCAGAAAGAAATTTACATACTGAGACATGAACATTCTCCTTTCCTAGAAATGCCTTCTTGAAATTAGGACACTGATAGTGCCGCTGGCTATATAAACTCACTATAAAGGCGGCGTATTCTGTTGCCCCAGCACCAGATGGAGTCGAACCCTCCGGTTGCGGAATCGAACCGCAATTCAAATACGCGCCGGGCCGCCCGGCATGGTCGCCTTCTGGAGCTGGATGAGGATTCCGAGACCTCGACCTGCGCTTTACAAGAGCGCCGCTCTACCTCTGAGCTAATCCAGCAAATAAATGGCACTAACGTAGTTCCCACGGCCTCTCCCAATCCTCTTAATACGTCTATTAAGAAGTTCGTTACCGAGAGGACTTTAGCATAGAATTCATTATGCCATTTATGCTGTTTTAGGTGCGCCATCCACACCAATACTGGCCAAGGTTGGGCTCGAACCAACGACATACCCTCATCGGGCTGCTCTACCAACTGAGCTACAAGGTCAAATTTTATAAACAGGAGAGCTCGCATATCATCACTCTCAGTAATTTACTTTCCACGCACTAATCCCACTGTTGGGCGGCAAGTGGTAGCCTTACGTTTCAAATAAAATTACTTAACCCCACTCTTTACTACTCGCATATGCCTTTACTGTTTATAAAATGGCGGTCACACGGGGAGTTGAACCCCGGTCGCTTGAGAGACAGTCAAGCATAATAGCCGTTATACCATATGACCAAATAGGACAGAGAAGGCTTCTAGAAAACCCGTGCGCTTACTGCTCTGTCTGTTCAGAATATATCGCACTAACCTTTATACTATCTCTTTTGTATATATAAGGTTCTATACATTTTTTTCAGGAGGATAGCTTCCTGGCGGTTTGGTAATAAATTAAGCGACCTTTGATACCGCGAAACAGTGTCGCTATATGGTAGGGGAGGTGGGATTCGAACCCACTCAGCTATGAAGCAACGGTTTTACGGACCGCCCTAGCTCTCCAACTCTAGCGCTCCCCTATATAAAACGGTTAGGTGTAGGAGCAACCGTAAACTCCCTTTCTCTGTATTTTTTATTAAGGTTCAGTTTCCTTTAAGACTTCCAGCTTGTCTAAGTAGCAATCGCCCATGCTCGCATTCATTTTTAATTAACATACCTGTTCGCTTTGTTAAACTACTTTTGGAATTAAGAATAAACAATAATATGGCATCTATGACCCGGTTTCATGGTAAATTACGAAGAGCAGTTAAAAGTTGTTATCTTTTACCTAAAATCTCTCTTCAACCTCTTATGAGGGACTAAGCCGTATCATTTGGTTTTCCCAACTCATTTCGACTTGCGGATTTCTTACCTACCGCTGTAATGCCTATTAGCCTTTCTTTGCTAATCCCGACCCGTCTATTCAACTGCCGTTAGCTATTATTGTTTAATGGTACTCGGTACGGGATTTGAACCCGTGACTTCGCCGTTAGTGTTGAATACAAGACTTGCACTTGTCAAGAGCCTAATACTATCCAACGAAAGGGCGATGACTTAGACCGCTTGTCGAACCGAGCATATGGTTGCGGGAGCAAGAATCGAACTTGCGACATTCGGCTTATGAGGCCGATGAACTACCACTGTTCTATCCCGCAATATGGTGGAGATATTGAGACTCGAACTCAAACGCCTTTCAGCACGGGAACCTAGATCCCGAATGTCTACCTATTCCATCATATCTCCATACCGGTGAGGGTTTAGTCCTACAAAACCCACAAATCTACGAGTCTCTTCTCGATTCCTGACTACCTACCTGCGCTTGCTAGCTTGGCGCAACCATCCACCTTCACTCAGTGCAATCTGCACGCCGTCTCAGCAGTGGGAATGGAGGGGACTGGGCTATATGCACCCCTGTGTATCCTCCATAGGACTTTGGGCTATTAGTGCGGGTGGTATTCCCACTCGCGCGCCGCCTTCCGCGTGCCGCCCCAGGCGCGCTCCCCTAGGCTGGGCGCTGTCCATCCTTCCGATGAACTTGGAGGAGTCCATTTATTACGCGCTACTTCTCTACTCCCCTAAGCGCTCTGGTCCAAGATGTCCGATTTGAACGGCGATTCAAGCTCCCAAAGCTAGCGTGTTACCCTTACACTACATCCTGGATAGTAGGAGCTCTGCTCCCGTTTAAAAGTCCCACAGGGCCTCACAAATGGGACATCTCTCACTCAAATCCCAATCATCTGCCCAGTCATCATACAGAATCGGGTCGCCGCATTCAGGGCATTCAACCCAGAGTTCCCCGTCTTCCACATCATCCTCATTGTCCAGATAGGAATGAACACCATATGTATCCACCATTTTCTGAACCCACTTGCGGAAAGTCTTCTCACTCATTTCGTTCAGCCCCTCTCTCACTTTCTATATATATTATATCATATTTTTAAAAATTTGTCAAATAAGGTTCTTAATGCTCGATCCTCTCATGTGTTGCGATATATTCCTTAATGCGGTCGCCATCATATCGACTTGCGCAATTGTAACAATAGATAGTATTGTATTTGCCACAAACATGAATTTCCTGACCAGTGTTGTGATCAACGCTTGGATTTAGCGTATCATATGCGCAATAAATCATCTCACTTAACCTCCATACATCTAGTCAATACGGTCTCCCTCTGGGCCTGATACATCTTAAGGGCTTTAATTGTTCCCTTGAGATGATGAATTGAGTTCTCCTCCCAATTTTAGCAGGAGTAGTCCACAAGCATGGGAATTTCTTCGATATACCAAGAATAAACGTAATTCCAGAGCACATAGCCAATAGCACTAACCTGACTTAGACCAAACTGCGCCACGGCCTTATCACGCCAACTACCCTTGAACTTAAAATACTGCTCAAGAGTCCAGTCATCGTTAATGAGATTGTCACAGAAATCTTCAAATGCGCCTTCCTCAGCCACAGAGAGGAGAAACTCTTCAGCATCTGCCCGAGTATCAACACAAATTACGCCATTATTCCACCAATCGCGCACAACGTACTTATTCACGGTTTTCAGCATTTTAAATCTCTTCCTTTCTCATTTTCTATATATATTATACCAAAGATTTTTGAGAATTTCAAATTTTGAAAGCATCGCCACGAGTAATCAGACCACGGAAGGCTTCAGAAATCCAATAGTCCTGGTCAACAGCCCAGCCATCATCAGACTTCCGCACACGCCAGAGCACATTCCCTTCCGTCAGAGTGGGAACCACCGACTTTGCAATCTGCCGACGAATCACATTCTCAGGAACAACCCGCTCCCGCTTGGACACACGCGCAAAGAGTTCCTCTTCAGTCGCTTCCATCCACACCAGATAGATAGTGGCATTGTACTTACGTCCAATGCACAGGAACTCTTTGCGGGTTCGCGGAGTAAGATTGGTAGCATCCACAATGACATTCTCGTCCGCATTAAGACAACCTCTTACTATTGCACGAGCCTTACCAAACACTGCATCACCATGAGACTGGTCGGATTCATCGCCCAGCATTTCCTTGCGAATGGCATCAGTAGACACAATCTCTACATCGCCAAAATACCCAATGTTCTTGAGATACTGGGCAAAAGTGGACTTGCCGCTATAGGAAGGGCCGCACATGAGAACCAGATATGCCATGTAAATTCTCCTTTCTCAACTTTATGTATATATTATACCATAGCTTTTGAGAATTTTCAAATTTTGAAGATTAGAACTTCGCTCCGTTCTGATCAGCGGGCGCGCCTTCGGTAGACTCCTCAGTCTTCTCTTTGTTAGTAGACAGCCAGTGAACAAACAAGAACGTCAGCAAAAGTTCCACAATGCACAGGCTTCCCATAGTGATAACAGTGTAGCCAATACCAGTATTCAGACCCATGTATACCAGCGCGTTCAGGGCCAGAAGAAACACCAGCCCTACAACAGTCTGCTTTAGCTTATTCATTTTACCTTGTCCTCCATTAGTTCAATAATATGGTCAAGCGGAACCGGTGCGCATCCCCACGCATCAACCTCACAATGAACAATAGGCGCGCCGTATTTATCCCAATCTGCGAAAGCATTGGTGGTGTGGGAATGACCGCAGAGATTCAATGTCCTCTGCTTGAGAGGCCGGTTAGTGTCGAAATTAGAACATAGTGCCGGATAATGGGAAAGGAAGAAGTGGTACTTCTTATAGGTGAGATACTTGGCTTCCACTACTTCCTCCACATTCCACAAGCCCTTATACATCTCAATTCGAGTATCAGTGTCGTGATTGCCTCGAATAATATGTAGGTGCCCCTTCATCTGGCACATCAGCGCGCGAGCGTTGTCCAGGTCTTGACCCAGGCAACAATCTCCCAGCACGTAGATATGGTCATCCATGGAGACAGACTGGTTATGATTCTGCATAATAGCCTTATTCATGTCCGATACGGTCTCAAAGCCGCGCGCCTTGTAGATAAACTCTTTGTTATGGTTCAAATGTCTAATGCCAGTCTGAAGTAATCCAGACTTTGCTCATAACACCACCTCCTTTTTAAGAGTAGTAATTTTTATTATACTTCTTCCAAATAAGCATCAAGGATTTCCAGGATATGGTCGTCCTCAATGTAAAAGCCATCATTGCCAATGGCGCTTTGAAGATTAGAAATGAGTTGCATAAAACGCCAATCCGGCGCCTTCTCACTCCAAATTTTAGCAAGCCGCTCACAGAACGGGTAAATCCGATTGATATCTCGCATATTTACTCCGCCTTCCCAATAAGAGTAGCCACGGCGTTTTCCAGATACTCATTGCGCTTACGACAAGTCTCCATTTCCTGCTGGAGAACCTCAATAAGCCTCTCCATATTCTCAATGACGTCAGCAGCACGGGACAGCACGTCCGGCAGGTCGATAGGGACCTCGTAGATATTACTCTCTGCCCACTCTCTAAAGTCGCGCAGGTCTTCAATCAGGTACTTGTTATTCATTGGTGTCCCCCTCCTCTCCAATAACTTCGCTCTTCTTATTCCATGCAAAATTCTTCTCATCTGCTTCATCCAAGGAAAGCACGCCGCTACAGTCCATATCAGCAATACTGAGAGAGATAATGTTGTCGTCTTCCTCAAAAGCTTCAATTACCTGTCTGGCGGCATCAGCATAATCTTCCGCTGCGACAAAGCCACGACTAGACATCGCATCATGGTCCCAGATATACTCCACTCGGAAAGCATAGAATTTCACTTCATCCATAATAAACTCCTTTCTGTTTACAGCCAGCAAGACTTGGCTTCTTCGGTCTGAAGAAAATCATACATATCGCGTCGCGTAAGAATCCGAACCTCACGCCCACGGCAAAGAATTTCATCTGAAATCCAATTGAGGAACCAACCAGCATCCGCATCAAAGTTATCGCAGATGGCTCCCGCATACGCCACAAGAGCAGTATCAAGCGGGTTGTCATCACGCAACATACCCAGGTCATAGAGCTTGGTGGCCGTTTCATTTAATTTCTGGTACTGGTCACAATGCTCACAAAATGTTTCATAAGTCATCATGCGCTTTCCTCCTTTCATTTTCTATATATATTATATCATAGCTTTTGGAAAATTTCAAATTATGTAATCTTCTTATTCACAGCACTGATGAAGGTACTTCTAAAAATATTACGAATAGCCTTACGCTTGGTGATAAAAGTATAGGTAAATACCAAATGTACCAGCGGCACTAAACAACATAGTGTCAACACAACAATGTCGCTACAGCGCCCGAGCCGAATTTCTACATTCAAATCTTTCAATTTTGCGTTCAAACGCGCGGCTTCCAACGCATCCACAATGACATCCAACATATATATTAGGTCGAAAACCGACACAACAAACCAAATACCCACCACAAATTCCATAGTTTCCTCCTAAAAGTCGAGAGGACGCACAACAAGCGCGCCCTCTCTTCCTCAAACATTATTCTTTATCTTACTTTATCCACAAAAGTAATTATACGCGGTCGTGGCGCAAGCTCGCCGCATACCGTATGAAAAGAAGCCGCACCGTTCATATGCTCTTGCAAAAGCAAATGCCGCTTCCTTCTCATTTGTGAGACTCATAAAACTGGAATAATCAAAGCCTCTTTTATATAAATGACCATAGGTGTTCAGCTCTCGGGCAATGGTGTTAGCCAAAAATTCGCATTGTGATTCCAGGTCTTTACCCGACATATTTGCTTGATACCCGGTGCTCCACTGGCACAGGCCATAATAACCAGCGGAGGAGTAGATTTCGCTTTCTAAACTAAGAGTGTTTCCACCACACTCAACCATCATGTTCCCTAGGATACCTGCTTTCACCACATCAGACATTCCTAGGTTGTCCAAATACAACCAGACATAGGTGGCAGTGGGATACTCGGTGCTTCGCTGCTCCCAAACGGCATTGACCTCATCATAAACTTGCTGATAGAGGCCTTTGAGATAGTTAGCATCCGCGTATTCCTGCTTTGCCAGCACTATGACTTCGTGCGATTCATCATAACCCAGTGCGCGCGCAGCATCGGCCATTTGATGCGCCGCTTCCATGAGAGAATCGCACTCTTCCAAAAGACTTTGTAGTTCTTTACGGTCTCGAGTATCTACAAAGTCTTCTGGAAGTTCTTCTACTACCTCCTCGTTAGATTGGGCGGATGGCGCCTCTATTACAATCGGAATATCAAATTCCATTGCGCGCGCCCACTGAGTTCCGTAAACAGCCGAAAACAGAACTGCAACAACTAGGATAATAGTAAGAATAATGTTTGAGGATTTGGTATGATTGTTTTTCATACTTACCTCCTCTGCGGCAAGCCGCATTTATAAAAAAGAGAGTAAACTCCCTATTTTACAAGTAGGATTTTAGTATGGGAATTATAGAGTTTTAGACACCATAGCGAGAGAACCAATCTTCTGGCCGGTCATAGTCATAGAGAAGCATGGCATAGCCAGAATAGTCAATGATTACCAGGCGCTCGTCGATAATGCCAAGATTGGCGCTATGAATGTCATCGATGTCGTTGAGTTGACAGAAGGAATCGAATTCATCATAGTCCATCCACTCATCCTCCAGGAAGTAAGCCACTCCTTCACAAGAACCGCTCTTTATCTCAGAACGCTTAGTATACCAATTATTGTCTTCCTTCTCTCCATTAGGATGATTGGCATCGAAGGTTTCAGTGATGTGACTAATCATCAAATCATCATCACACTCTGCATATTCCATGATGTAGATAGTGTAGTAGCCATCTGTGGTTGGGAAAATGCAAAACTTGTCACACCAAGCAAACCGGTCCGCAAGACCGGCCTCCTTGGCGGCACGATAGTTGCGCACCTCAGCACGACAAAAATCAATGTGACGATGAAGGAATGGAAATTTGAACACAACGCCCAGGTCTTTGCAACACAGAACACCTTTGGTCTCGCCGGTATAAACTTGAAAAACTCCACCCAATTCATAAATCAATGTTTCAAAAGAGCAGAAATTATCAAAGTTCGGCTCATAACGAAAATCCACTGCACGGGCATCGTTAGAATAGAACGCCTTCTCCAAAATGGGCATCCACTTTTCCTTGATAGTGTTCAAATTCTCCATACCCTCACTCCTTCACAATCCAATAAGAAGTATACCCCATCCCACAGTTAGACTTGGCAACTTTTCCTCTCGCTACATACTTCCGAAGAACCCCACCAATAGCAGCAGGAGAGTAATCTTCTTTATACTGCCGCTTAATGTAATTACTAAGCGCAATAGTAGTACTACAGGAATACTCGTCAAGTGCTTTGAGAATCAGTTCATCACGACTAAGACCATCTTGATTCATGGGATTCCTCCTCTCACTTTCTATATATATTATACCAT
>OQVQ01000208.1_pt1 | contig 28309 bp, 33 predicted proteins | sample 1691491 | NCBI WGS metagenome assembly OQVQ01 (sample SAMN03418252, study PRJEB22391) | human gut metagenome | biome: human-gut; feature: organic feature; material: feces | host: Homo sapiens | place: Tanzania | collected 2013-01
CATCCATTCCGGCTGCTGGCTGGCGGCATCAAAGCGGCATGCCGGGATGCGGTGGGGGTAATCGGCAAAGTTCTGGTTGCAGTAAAGCACGCCGTCCTTGTCGAACCCGGCAGGGAACAGCCCCACGCGGCGCAGCGCGCCCACCACCGCCAGCACGCACAGCAGGCAGGACAGCGTTTTTACGTCGTAGTAGCCTAGATAGGCCGCGTCCGGCGGCACGAATACCGCCGTCACCGCCGCCGCCAGCACGGCGATCACCGGCATGGCATTGGCCTTGCACCATCGTAACAGCTTCATAAATACCTCGCACAGCCTCGTAAGAGGCAGAAAGAATCAACGGCAGTTACTGTAGCATATCCTGCCGCAAAATACAAGAACGCGGCGAAACAAAGAAAAGGCCCTTCAGAATAACGGCTTTTCCGTCCGCTCCTCTTTCAGCCTTTCCGCGCATTTCCGCGTGTGGGTCAGGGTGTGGGTCAAAGTTGACCCACACCCTGACTCACAGACTAAATCGGCTAAAAAGTAAAGAAAAAAGTCCTGTTTTCGATAGAAAACAGGACTTTTTGGAGCTGCTGGGCGGATTCGAACCGCCGACCTCATCCTTACCAAGAGATTTTTGATAATTTTTATAACAATTTCTACTTGTTTTTAGTCATTTTTGTTCCAAACAACGTTGTTTCCAGAACTTTCGAGAAGTGCAGCCTCCGTTGTTTCCACATCTGTCTGTGGTGGAACTGTGGTCAAGCCGCAATTTTACGCATTCGCCCGCTGATCGTAAAACTCGCTCTCCGCAACCTTGGTTACAAAGTCAGAAACCACATCCGCTGTATCTCTATCAGTTACTCGCCAGATTTTTTTACTTTATATACCGCTTTCTTCAGCCAGTATATTATAGAATGCCTCTAACTCGTCAATTACCAGCTGTGTAATTGTATGCCCTAAGAAACTATTTTCATTAATATCATGTTCGGCAAGAACTCGGAACAGCTTTTCATTAAAGTTATATGCCTGAATCTGTTTCAAAAACTCTTCTAAACTAACTCTTGCAAGTCTACCCTTATCGCAAAGCTGATAAACAACAAATGCAACACTCATCTTGAAACGAAGCTTGACTATGTGCTCTATGTCTAACATACTTTCCGACAATAGTGAGATGTAGTGAAGCGAAACTGGATATCTAATATATGGGATACAGCCGTACTCTATACACGATACAAGAACATCAATGGCTTGTTGGATACACCCAAATACAAGTATAAAGAAATTGTATGAATCTGGCTTGGCTCGATCTACCATGTATTTGGTTCCAGACAAAGCGCCCCTGAACCGCTCTCCAAATGGTAACATCACATTATCATCTTCCGAGAACATCACTAATCTTCCAATATCTTCACGGGCAAATCGTATAATATCATCAATGCTGTTACACTTTGCAAAGTAATCGTTCAGATTGTCGATTCCATTAAAAAGGCTAATAAATGCTTGTCCCCCGACGCTATAGAGCGAATGATAGCCATTTGATTGGTTGAGAAGTCGAAGCGGCAGTATGAGGATTTCACCATGAACATTTTTTAATAGCTTCAGATTATCTTCTGCTGTCACTCCGATTTGCTCATATAGAAATTCAGCATCTTTGCCATCTGGCATTTTACTTCGTATTTCTGAATACTTACTCAGAGGATCATCAAGAATATGCTTGTCTCCCATTAACAAAAAAGGTAAGTGTTCGTTATCTTCAAAGTCCATGAATGTAGCGGCCGTGAAAACATAACTGTTTTCACCTGGGAACCAAGCCTTTAGATACAGCTGAATTTCCTCAATATGACGCAGTCAGAACAAATTAATTTCATCCAGTGCTTCTGGTGAATGGCTGCTTTTTAGTTTCGGCAATAAAGCTGAGAGCAATTCTTTATATTCAGTTTGTATTAAATGAATCTTATCCAGCAATAGGTTTGATTTCAAAGTTAATTACCTCATTTAACAACTGTTCTGGGATACCATATATCTCGTCCAAAAAAGATATAGTTTTGTTCATAATCATAATACAATCTGGCAGAACGGTTTTCAATCTGGTTTCGTCCTCAACATCCGGAACACAATGATATTTATGAGCGGGGTTGTTACATTTCAAAAGAGAAGACTCACGAATAGCTCCCCATAATCCATGTTCAAAAGAAGAATCGTAATCGTAATATAAGCCATATAGATTCTTCTCTCCGACATCTTCCGCTTTAAGCCTTATGTTTTGCTTATCAAAATATTTAGTATCCATATCAATGAATTCTTCACCCTTAAATTCATTGACTAAAGCTTCGATATATTTTTCGTCGAAATGAGATTCCTCTAAAGCACCATTTTCCCTGTTCCTTGCTAAAACGAGCTTATATAGCCCCATACCATACAGCTGATAATCACGCCAAATATTTTCATGAAACGACTCGTTTTTTACGAGATATTTCATCATAATATAGTCTTCAATCAAGACACGCACGCAACTTCTGCCAGATATAGAATTAAATAACTGATGCTCATAAATTTCCTTCAATCGCTTATAAGAATATGTCGCAATCCCGAGCAAAACACTCATTTTCTCATTAAGCGGGACAGCTGTTGAAAACAGTTCCGAGAGATACACAAATACCTCATGCAGTTTTTCCATGTATGCGGTGATGTTTCTCTTTTCCTCTGGAAATCGAATGGCGAATATACTGCAATCTGTCATTTCGCTTACACACCTCCAAAATTCCTTCAAGTATGCAGAGTCAACCTCTTCAAAAGTCAAAATCATCATTTCAAGAGAACGTACTGTTGGACGAGCCATGCGCATTATTTCATCAGTGTGTTTGGATGACGGATAGGCCACCAGCAAATCCACCTGTTCTCTTAAAAGATGTACTTCCCCTGAAAGTTGATTAAAATAGAGTGCTACAAACCTGATATCAGTTGCTTCATTAGATTGGTGATCCATTATTTCACGCATTGTCTGAATTATCGCTTCACACCTGTCCTCAACACTCTGATCTGGACAATAAAAACACTTAGCAAAAACCGGGGCTTTGCTTGCAGTAAGAAAAACCGTTAACGGCGCAAGTGCTTCTTTAGCTCCACTGCAAGTAATGTAATCATAAAATCTCTTTTGAATATCTGCGTCCAGCTTTAATATCTGTGATAATCTTGATGTATAGAGGCCAGGTGCCAATTTGTGTAATGCAGAAATAATACCGTAGGACTTTCTTAACCCTTCATCCCGTCCATAATATTTCAAAATCAATCCAATCCAAAGGTACTCTGGCATGCGGCCATAAGTCCACGACTTTTCGTCTTCAAGTTCATGCATCAACGGTATTGCATTTATTGGCGTTATAAACTTACCTTTTTGAAAGGTATGGTCAGATAGTTTGCTGCGTTTCATTTCTCTTCCTTTCGCCTTCTCAATCGCGCTACAGCTGTTCTAAAACTAACGGAGGCACCCCTAACGGATGCCTCCGTTAATTTTGGAGCCCCGAGTTTTTCAACAAGAAAAGAGTTTTATTTTGCGCTGCTGTAAACAATAGAAAGTCAATCCTCCGGCAGAGCATCATGCGTCGACTGCTCCAACATGAGGAATCGATCGAAGTCGCTCTTGTAGAGTCGATCCTGAATAATTCGATATTTCTCAAACTCTGTTTCGGCATGAAGCTTTGCCTGCTCCGCGCTGATTTTACCGGGTCCCGTCAGCAGTTCGTTTCCGTTAAACTCCAAGAACCCGTCCAGACGCTTCGCCCAATCCTCCATACTCATAGGAATTTTGCGTTCAGCCTGAAGCTCAGCATAGTCCAAATAGAGAGACACGATCCGCTCCAGATATGACATTTCCTTTTCGCTCAAATAATTCTTGGCTACGGTCACATCAGCCTTTACGATTTTTCCATCTGGTGCATTTTCCCAGGTTGCCAGCCCCATGTGTTCTTTCGCCGCATCAGCCCGCTCCACGATCAGCTCTGCCGCTGTGTGGCGATGAACGGCATAATGCAGCTTGTTCTGCACGGTCTGGAAAAACAGACGGGTGGTCCTTGCATCCTTGTCGTAGTCGAAAGCTGTAGCGTAGAGGTCCGTGACCTTTTGATAGAATTTCCGCTCAGACAGCCGGATTTCACGGATGTACTGGAGCTGGCGCTCAAAGTATTCATCCGTAAACATATGTCCTTTTTTCAGGCGTTCTTTATCCATGGTCCAGCCTTGGATGGTATGGTCTTTCACGATTTGCCCCGCCCATTTGCGAAACTGTACCGCGCGGGGATTGTTGACCTTAAATCCAACAGCAATGATCATTTGAAGCGTGTAATGCTTCAGTTCTCTGCTGACCTGTCGTCCCCCCTCAGTTTGAACCATCCGGAAATTCCGGATAGTTGCCTCCTCCGAAAGTTCCTGGTCATCATATATTTTCTTGATGTGCTCATTTACGGTCCGAACATCCACATCGTAAAGCACCGCTATCATCTTCTGGGTCAGCCAGATGTTTTCGTCCTCATAACGCATCTCAAAACTCTCGTCACTGCCGCCGGTAGAGGCCACAAAAGTCAAATATTCCGCAGCAGAACTGCGAAGCGCCAATTCTTTTTTCTTGGAGTTCTTGTCCATTTTGTTGCCGTCCCCCTTTTATTTGCTCACCTCGGCACGGCGTAGTTTTCCACATTTCGAGACATATAGAAAACTACGCCGTTCATCTCATCAACAGACAATATTACGCCCCAACGACGCACTTTGTCTCTTCGATAATCCTGTCCTTGAGCTGTATAGCATCCCGAATGGCCGACTTTTCCTGTACCCGGATATACTGTTCCATGTAGCTATAATCTGGCTGCCCCTCTGCCGTAACAGGAAGTAAAATGCTGTCATTTTCTACTTTATTTTCCCACCGCGGCGGTCTCTCGCGGGAATATTTCGGGTAAAGAACTTTGTTCAATACACTCGCAAGATATAGATTTGTCCGATAGGAAACCTCGACATTTTCCAGCCTAATAAAATAGGAGTGGCTGTATACTCCGGCCTCTTCCGGTTGAGCATAAACAAGGCCGGCCGAAACCGCACCATCAGCTATAATGGAAATCGCATTTGTATAGGTGCGGAAATCACCTTTCTTGCCCCAGTACATAATACCATTGTCCCCAAGCTTGGCACAAGTCAGCGGTATACAATATTCCTCACTACGCGCTTTCGTTGCAGAACCAATTTTCTTTCCGGTACCAATATACCCACCTTTCAGCGGGACAAACAAATCTCCAATGCGGAAGGGCTTAAATGTAGCCTTCTTATTCAGCGTTTCCTGATCTTCGGTCGTCAGCTTGTAGTCATCCAATCCAGCAGCCAGGAGATACTGCTCCAGCACGCTGATTCGTTCCTGCTCCAGCACGCTGATTCGTTCCTGCTCCAGCACGCTGATTCGTTCCTGCATATACTCCCAGTCCGGCGTTCCTTCATCTGTGACCGGGAGAAAAATCTCATCGTTCTCAACCTTGCCTGTCCATGTTGCCTTATCCGCTCTCGAATATTTTGTATCATGGATTGCCTTTTCGACCGCAGTTTTAAGATAAAGACACAGCTCCATCGACATATGCGGCATTACAGATTTTTTGAGTGCTATCAAATAAGCGTCGGTGAAAACTCCAATCAGCGGCTGTGCATAAACCGTGCCAACCGTAGGCGGACCGTTATAAACAACAGACAGGACATTTTCATAGTGAACAAAGTCAGAAGGCCGACCATAGTACATGATCCCATTGTCGCCCCACTTACAATTGATTAACGGCAATGAAAACTCTTCTGTTCTTTCCTTAGAGACATTGTCCTGTTTGCGGCCAGACCCAATATATGGAGCATTTAATTTTTCGAACAAAGCCCCTATTCGGAATGCCTTATACTCCATATCCACCGTCCCCTTTAATTGCTTGGGAAACCTTCCACGCCAGATAGTCCGCCACAGTTTTCCGGAAGTCCTCCTCCGTAGGCATGGTATCGATCACCTTGTGCTGGGCAAAGGTCCAGTCGTTGCCATTTAGCGATACGGTATCCCGAATCACAAGGCCGTTTTCTTCCGTATAGTATTGAGTCCTGGGCTTTTTACCCAGCACAATGGCCTCCACCTCGGCATACCGCTCAGCAGCGTGATCGGCATCCCGCAAATTGACCTCCTGGCTGGATTTTTTGCGATTTTGCCGGGCATAACCGTCGTTGCTAAAATCAATAAAGATTACCATGTCGTCCACCTCGTGGGGACGGGCGACCTGGAACACATAGATAGCCGTCTGAACGCTGGACTTTCCGCAGAAGATATCACTCATGTGGACACTGGCACAAAGGGTGTTTTTCTCCAATATCTTTTTCGTATAGGGCAAGCCGTTTCCACTGCCCGCATTTTCCTGGATTAGAACGCAGGCGTAGCCGGAGGTCATCTTTTCCAGCGCCTCTTGCACAAAGTTGAAGCCCTTGCCATCCGCAGAGTAGGGAGGGTTCAGAAGAAATACTGTGGCAGGAAACTTTCCGGTCTCATTGTTGTAATCATGACCATCGCCATTATAAATGTTGGATGAGCCGTCCCCCATCAAGATCATGTTCAGCACAGCCAGGATATAAATATTACCGAGGATTTCCACGCCCAAAAGCTGATGCTCCTTGATGTTGGTAATTTTCTTCTCTAACTCTTTTTGATCGTGGATTTTTGCCTGCGCATCTTTTATCATGATGTCCATAGCCGACACAAGAAATCCAGCAGAACCCATAGCTCGATCCCACACGAAAGAGTCCATATTAGTGCGGGCCAGCTTCGCCATCAGCGTTGTTACATAGCGTGGCGTGAGCACAACATCATTCTCTCTGTCATTTTCGATATGTACCCAGTCTCCCAAAGAGTTGAGAATTTTCCCAGTAAAATCAAGGTGCAGATTGCTCTCCAAACAGGGGATGATATCCTGCTTCACCTGCTTAAACAGGCTTTTGAGGATGCTCTCGCCATTTACCGGTCTCCACAGGGTTTCCTTTTTAAACACTGGCTGCAAAAGGTCTAAAATCATGCGTATCTTATCGTCGCCACATTTCTTCTTTTTCAGGAAAGAGCGAATTCGGGTAATAATGATCGTACTGTCGTTGTCCTCCTGATCGTCATTACCAGTAAACTGATTTACGTCCAGCGGTGCCACACCCTTGGTAGTCAATCCGACCATGATCAGACCGCAGAATAGGTACAGTTTCTCATTCGTGGTCAGCGCCGTCCGCAGCTTGGGATCATCATACAGACTTTGGTGAATCGACTTAATTTTCGTTTCCAACGCAGTCTCTGTCCGCTGTCTCAAATCTTCCAATTCCTTCTCGGTCAGCGTCATTTTGCCCAGCATTGCAAAAAATCTATCCAGATTGTCCGCCTTCAACAGCGACCATTCCTTATCCAGTTCTGGAATATGCTTAGGGACACGATTATTCTTTTCGGAGATATAATACGCCCTGCATTCCGCATCCTGAACAGAGCCATCGGCGTTCATCTGTGTTCCGTTAATACCGATGGCGATCACTTCAGTGTAACCTCTGCTGTCCAAGATGGCGTTGGCGTAGTGGACAGCTCCGTTCACGGCGTAATTCATAATGCTGGAATAATTGGCATCGCCAGCGTGATGCTGTATCGTACCGTCCTTGCGCTTACTGTCTTTCTCATAATAGGTGATAAGCTCGATCTGCCCGGACTTCGAGATCTTTTCCAATCGATTCTTTAACCCCTTGGCTTCAATCATAACAGGAATTCGACGGGCAGTCTTATTTTCCAAAAGAAGCTGAATATCGGGGTAATTATTTCCAGAGCCACCAGATTTGGAGTCCGCAGACCGCAGAGCATCTGTAATGGTTCGATTAATGCTCTCCGTTTTTCCATAGTGCCTGATTCCTAACTCATCCAGTATCTTCTTGTAATGCTCCTCAACTTTTTCCTCAATGCTCGCCATGGTCGCTCACCTCCTGTTGCTGCTCTATATGCTCTTTCAGCCATTCACGGATCAACGCAGATGCCGTGGTATCCTCATCCAGAGCAAGTTGTTTTAATGCTTTTCGCTCCTCCCGCGTCATTGTAATGGTTATATTGACCATATTTCTGTCGCACATTGCAGCTCACTCCCATCCTCTTGTGTATCTGTGTAATAGTGTAGCACAGAGAAATAGCCTTTGCAAGAACGGCTTTTAAGCGACAAGCCCGCTAATTACAGGTACTTCCAACCGCCGGTATCTCCATGTTGCTGTTCTGCGCATTAACAATTCCGTTGCCCTAACGCCAAGCGAAGGTTCAATCTCACAGCTTTCCGGTGAGATTTACACCCATGTGTGGCCTCAGACATTCATGGGGCTCGTAGGGCAACCATTTTGCAGCGTTCCCGTTTTATATCTTGCGCTGCTGTAAACAACAGAAATACTCGGAATCAGTTCTCTCGAACCGGTTCCGGGTATTTCTCATTTCCTGTATTTCTCTTTTAGGCTCTGGTGTCCCTGTTGGTCACGGCGGCGCAGATCAGCAGCCGAAAAGATCTTCCACTGGGGGGCTTCATCGTTCAGGTTCAGATGCGCATAAGATTCCGGATAATACCGCTCCGGGTCAAAAGTAAAGTCCTTTGCAACAAGCCGCTGCCACATGCTCGGCTCATCGGGCAGGTCGATCTTGTCCACCTCGTAACTTGTCAGTTCATGGGTGGTGTCGATCTTTCGCAGGAATTCCTCTGCGGTCAATTTCCCCTGAACATATTCCTCCCGTGCCAGCCGAGCGTTCTCGCTCCACTGGTCGTACTGCTCGTAGTCCATGTGCATCAGGTTGGAACGCTCAGAAGGTGCCGCGTCCTGCCAGCGGAGCAGGCGGGAATACATTCTGTCCCGCAGCTTTTTACAAATCAGGAGCGCCTCATCCTCCGAAGTCTTATCCAGTCTTGCCAGATTCGCGCCACGCTGTTTGCAGCTCTGCCCATCGGTCACCCGGTCACAGTACCGGGTGGCCTTTTTCGTTTTTGGGATGAAATAGCCCCAGCAGTAGTCACATCGGCAGACCCGCTGATTGTCCTGCTCGAAGTAAAGCGCCAGCACCAGCATCCGCAGTTCCATCAGGCTGCGAAGCCGGAACGACCGTGGTTTTTCCAACCGCGGCAGCTTTGCCGGATCGCAGATCCGCGCAATGTCGGCATAAGCTGCCTGCAGGTTTTCATACTGCTCCGCCGGTGTTAATCCAGCCGTGCCGTCGAAGGTGACCTCCATGATGTTTCGAAGATAATTCTGTACACGCAACGGTTCCTCCATCACCCGCAGGATCTCCTGTCCAGCAGCCAGCAGAAACATCGCCGTGCCGTCATCCTCTGCCTGCAAAGTTTGATGCAGAATGTCCGTCACAACAAATCCGCTCACAGGATCGATCTCACACAGATCCGGTGTCAGCAAAATGGCCTCCGCGGCAAAGTCCTCTAAGTCGCTCACAGGAATGTCGATCCGCTCCTCAAACAGAGGATGCTCGTTCCGCAGCCACCGCACCGCCTTGCGGTAGTCCGTGTAGTCCAGTTCAGAAAAGGCGATCAAGGTCTCCGCGGGAGTCAGTGCAGGCATCTGCGTGATTGACCTGTCATCACAAAGCAGGATGGAATAACGTCCATCGCCCACCTCCATCAAGTACAATTCCGAAGCCATGCCGATACCTCCTCAAAGATCACTTCCTGATGTAAGCCGCCTTGAAATTATTTTAACATAAAGGTGAACACAGCGAAAGCGAAAAGTTTCATGACACCTCGACAACTGAATACCCGCAGCCGGAGTGCATACACCGTGAGGGAAGCAGCGCCAAGATCCGCAAAGGGGAGCGTGCCGACACGGGACAACGCCGCAGAAAGTCTGGGGCAGGAAGGTGTACGGTGTGCGGCCAATCAAAATCAAAACAGAAAAGAAAGGAAAATCAAAAATGAAATCATCTGTCTACAAAAGCTACGATGAACTGCCGCTGTTCCTCAACTCAGATCTTGTTGCAAAAACACTCGGCATCGCACCGTCCAGCGCATACGAACTGATGCACGAAAAGAATTTTCCAACACTGCGCATCGGCAGCCGCATGGTGGTTCCGAAAGAAAAGTTCATCCAGTGGGTGGAGGAGCACACGAAGGGCGGTGAGCGCGCATGAGAAAAACAAAACCTCCCGTTGGTTGGGAACACGTGAAAAACTGCTTCCCGGTTCCGAACATCCTGCTGGACATGGATCTGCCTGCCAGTGCGGTAGCAGTGTACCTCTATCTGCTGCGCAGCGCGGACAGGAAGACAGATCAGTGTCATCCGAGCGAGGCGACCATCGCCAAGAGACTACACCTTTCCCGTAACACCGTTGCCAAGTATGTGCGTCTGCTGGAGGAACGTGGTCTCATCATCACGGAGCATACTAAAATCATCACAAAGAACGGCATCAAGAAAAACGGCAACCTGCTCTACACCCTCGTCTCAATGCATGAGATCACGCAGGCATACTACGACCGGCAATTTGAAAAAGCAGAGCTCGCTACTATGCAGCAGAAAGCGAAGGCGAAAGCTGAGAAACTGGGCATCGAGTTCATCCCGGCGGGCGATGGGCAAAGCGCATGAGCACCCCGTGTTTGCCCCTGTGTGCCGCTGTGTGCGCCCCTTCGGGGCTGGGTGGAGTCCCAGCCCCAACGAGGGGGTTGGGACGGTTTTGCCCCCTTTTGGACGAGGTTGCGAGGACGAAAGGAAAAGCGGGATAAAGCCCTGGCGCCACTTCCGGCGTTATGGGCAACCACAACTGCCCGCAGTGCGGGCAGTTTACGGGGATTTTGCGACACCTCTTAGGTGCATGTGTTCTGGCGTCTGTTTCAGAGCATTTGTTCACGATTGGCGTCTGCTTTCCCCAAACCGCCGATGGTCACAGGCTTTCCAGCGGCATCTAATATGACATTAACGAAGATTGGAGTGATATTTGTGAGCGAAAACAAAGACCGCCTGACCTACCGGCCGGAGCCGGAAACCAGGCAGAAGATTGAGCAGTGGTACGAAGCGGATAACTGCCGCAGTATGAATGAGTTCATCGACAAGGCCGTCAGCTTCTATGCGGACTGGCTCTCCGCCAACCGCAATGACATGCTCCCCAGAGCGATCTCATCCGCTATGGACGGACGGCTTAAAATCCTGGAGAAAAATCTCTCCTCGCTGTCCTTCAACCATGCGGTGGAACTGGACATGCTGATGGGTATCATTGCGGATACCATGCAGATCGACCGTGACGATCTAAAACGCCGCCGTGCGCAGAGCGTGAAAAATGTGAAGTCCACCAATGGCCGCGTCTCTCTGGAAAAGCGTGCGCAGATGTGGGATGAAACTACGGATTGGGATGATGACGAATGGCAAAGCTGATCCTCAAGAGTCCCTACATCAAGAGTACTGGCGGTGCGTCCGGTTACCTCAAGTACATCGCTACCCGTGAGCGGGTGGAAATCATCCCGGATGACCGTCCCCCCACACGAAAGCAAGAGCAGCTCATCACAAAACTGGTGAAGGATTTCCCAGAGGTCAAAGAATTGTATGAGTACGGCGACTACATGGACAAGCCCACCAAGGCCAACGCCTCTGCGTTCATCACGCTGGCTCTCGAATCCAATTGGGATTCGGTGATGCAGTCGGAACGGTACATGAAGTACATCGCCACCCGTCCCCGCGCGGAACGTCTGGGTGAACACGGTCTGTTCGGAGACAGCGATGGGATCGATTTGGATGCAGCGATGAACGAGTTGGAGAACTATGCCGGAAACGTCTGGACCCACATCATCTCCCTCAAACGTAAAGATGCCGCAAGGTTGGGCTTCGACAACGCCGCCGCATGGCGGGATCTGCTCCGCGCTCACCGCAACGACATCGCCGCAGCGATGAAGATACCCTCCAACGACTTCCGTTGGTATGCCGCCTTCCATGACGAGGGCGAACATCCCCACGTGCATATGATGGCGTGGTCTGCAAAACCAGGACAAGCATATCTCTCCAAAGATGGTATCCGCCAAATCAAATCCACGCTCACCAACCACATCTTCCAGAACGAGATGCTCCATCTCTATGAGCAGAAGTCGGTGTCCCGTGATGAACTGGTGCGCGATGCACGGAAGGCGATGCTGGAAATGGTGCGATCCATGAAGGAAGGCATCTGCAATCATCCAGATGCGGAGCGGCTCATGTTGGAACTGGCTCTGCAGCTCGAAACTGTGAAGGGCAAGAAGTCCTACGGGTATCTTCCGAAGCCGCAGAAGAAACTGGTGGACCGGATCGTAGATGAGATGGAGCGGCTTCCCAGTGTGCGCAAATGCTATGAGCAGTGGCAGATCCTTCAGGGCAAGGTGGATGCGTACTACCACGACAAAGAACTAAAGCGTGTGCCCCTGTCACAGCAGAAAGAATTCCGGTCCATCAAAAACGCTGTGATAAAAGAAGCAGAAAATATCCGGCAGTGCAAATTGTTCTTTGAGGACAAGGGCGTGGAGCATGAGAGCGAACCGGAGGAGTTTCGCAACGCCTCCTATGACTACTGGGACCTGCGGGACGTCATCCGTGATGACACCCTGACTCTGGAGGAGCGCAGCGACGCTGTCTCTGAGCTGAAAGCACTGGCCGGGAGCGGCGACAAGCACGCGCAGTATCTCATGGGCAAGCTGTGGCGGGATGGTCCTCTGCTGACACCGAACTCAACTAATGCCCGGTACTGGTTTCAGCAGGCGGCGGAGCAGGGACACAGCTATGCGCAGTACACCCACGGAAAATTGCTGCTCTCCAATGATGTAGAGGTGCGTGACCCTGAGCAAGGGATGCGCTGGTTGAAAACCGCTGCACAAAGTGGAAACAGCTATGCCGCCTACCGTCTGGGTAAGGAGTACTACAGAGGAAAAAATGTAGCGCAAAATCTCGCCGCAGCAGCAAAATGGTTTGACCGCGCGGCGCAGGACGGAAATCAGTATGCGCAGTATATGCTGGGCAAGCTGTACCTCATGGGCCAGGGCGTGGAGTACGACAAAACGATGGGCATCCACTGGTTAACCAAATCCGCTGTGCAGGGTAATGCCTATGCCGAATCGCTTCTCCAACAGCAGAACAGTGGTAGACCTCCCAATGTGTTCCTGGGCGTCACCCGTCTGCTCCACCACATGGGCAGTATCTTCCAGGAGAACTCCTTGCCGCAGTCCAACCCCGGCGGCATCCAAATCGACCGCAAACGGTTGGAGCAGCTTCAGGAAAAGCGTGAAGCCCACGGTCTGAAAGGCAATGTGTACGAGGAGTACAAAGGGCCAACCATGTCTATGTAAGACCCGCGCGGCACCGTCATATTTTGGGCTGCTGAAGTCAATAAAAATATTCTCAGAGCAAAACCCAAATCGTCCGCATTGTTGGTTTTGTAGAATTTTCGCAGCAGACACTTCTTTCATTGGCTATTCATCTGCTCTTCCGGTATTGTGTGTTTGCAAAAATACAGAAACGGAGGAAGCGACTATGATGAATCAACTTCCGGTCAGGCAGTGTCAGCACTGCGGCGGCAAAGATATCCGGGTCGGCTGGCAGAGCGATGCGCTGGTGACCTTCAAGCGGAACGGTCTGCTGGGCAACCGCATCAAATTCCTGATCTGCGGTAACTGCGGAGCGGTCCTGTACCAGTGTGTGGCAGAGCCGCACCGCTTCCCGCAGGCGAGGTAAACAGTATGTACGATTACATGAAAGCACTGCAAAGGCAGTTCGAAACCAAGCCCCGATCGATACAGAACCTGTCCGATGAAGTCGACCGGACTCACAAAGAGCTCTCTTCCCGGCTGGTGAAGGATGACCGGAAACTCCTGCTTCGGCTGGTGGATATGGAGGACAGTCTGCGGGGCCTCGCAACCCTCCACAGCTTCATCTGTGGCTACCGCCTCGCCTGCGGAATTCACAGAGAACTGGCAGAGGAACCGGTGTACTCCTTCGCCAGAGAGGAAGAGGAACGGGCCTGCAGCAAAGCGCAGGTCCATGATAAGGACGATACAGACGCATGATCAAAAACAAAATTCGATTGGAGGTGAAAATCCATGGCAAAACGAAGACCGTCCGGTGACGGCATGGTACGCAAGCGGGAGGATGGGCGCTGGGAAGGCCGCATCGTGGTGGGCCACAAGAAAAACGGTGACTCCATCTTCCGTTACATCTCCGCGCCAACGCAAAAAGAGCTGTCTGTCAAGCTGCGACAGCTCACCGAAGCCTATAAAGGTGTTGATCTGACCGAAGAAAGCAATATGTCCCTCTCCGTCTGGCTGGACAAATGGCTGGACGAGTACATGGCCGCTACGCTTCGTCCCACCACCCTGAACGGCTATCGCCGCTCTCTGGAACTCCATGTCAAACCCTATCTCGGAAACAAAACTCTCTCAAAAATCACTGCCGTCGACCTGCGGTCGCTCTACCGCTCCTTACAGGAAACCGGGCGGGTACATCCCAGAGATGGACAATCCCCCGGCCTTTCCGCCAGAACGGTCCACGGCATCCACACCACCCTGCACCACGCCCTGAAAACGGCTATGGAGCAGAACCTGATCCCCAACAATCCCGCGGCAGAAGTTGACCCGCCCAAGTTTGACGGCGCACCCATGAAGATCCTCACCGAAGCACAACTGGATGCTTTTATGAGAGTCATTGAAAAGGATGCGTTCTGGCATGATTTCTTCTACACCGCGGTGACCACCGGTCTGCGCCGCGGCGAGATCTGCGCACTGCGGTGGGAGGATTTCGATACGAAACAGGAAACGCTCCATGTGCGGCGTACCCTCCACAAGGAAAAAGGCAAGCCGCTCACCACAGGCGATACCAAGACTTATGCGGGAACGCGGAAGATCATCCTGCCGCCCAGTACAGCAGAGATCCTCCGCAAACGACAGAGCCAAATCTGCTCCCCATGGATCTTCTATGACCCGTTCCGCCCAGAACTGCCGATAAATCCCAGTCGAGCCTATCAGCAGCTCAAAACCTTGCTGACCGAGGCGGGACTGCCGGACATCCGCTTCCACGATCTGCGGCACACCTTCGCCACGCATGCCCTGTCCTCCGGTGTGGATGCCAAGACACTGGCTGGCATTCTGGGCCACACAAAGGCCAGCTTCACGCTGGACACCTACACGCACACCACCGGAGATATGCAGAAGCGGGCCGCTGAGATCGTGGGCGGTTTCCTGACCGACTACCTTGGAGAGGAGATGAATCCTTGGCAAAGCAGAGAAAACATGGCAGCGGCACCGTCCGTCTGAGAAGCGATGGCCGCTGGGAGGGCCGCCTTGTCATCGGCTACGATGACAGCGGACTGCCCAAAACTAAAAATGTGCTGGCAAAAACAAAGGCCGAATGTGAGAAAAAACTCAAAAGTTTGATTGCCGCACAAAAAGGATCTGAGCCGCAACCACCCCGGCAGACCATGACAGTCGCCCAATGGCTGGACTTCTGGTACCAGACCTACAAAAAGCCAAATCTTCGCCCCAACACCCAGATGTCCTATGAACGGCGGATCTATCAGCACATCATCCCAAACTTGGGCCCCACTCCACTGAACAAACTTACCACCGGAGATATCCAGCAGTTCTATACCGGGCTTAAACAAAATGGCCGTCTGCTCCGGCAGGAACAGTATGGCGAAGGACTTTCCGACCAAACTGTCCGCGGCATCCACACCACCTTCCACGCGGCGCTGGACAAGGCAGTCTCTGAGAAGATCATCCCCAAAAATCTCTCCGACTTCTGCCGTCTCCCCTCTGCCAAGGCCAGAGAGATGCAGGTTCTCTCCCCAGAGGAAATCCAACGGCTGCTTATCCAGGCCAAAGAGGACGGCTGTTTCGAACTGCTCCTGCTGGAACTGTCCACCGGCCTGCGTCGTGGTGAGATCTGCGCCCTCCAATGGGATGACCTAAACTTCAACACCGGAGAACTTCAGGTAAAGCGGCAGGTACACCGGGTCAAGGGAGAATTGGCAGTGTCCGAGCCGAAAACAAAGGCGTCCAACCGGAGCGTCATCCTCCCGCCCCCTGTTCTGATGGTACTGAGCAACTACAAAACCGAAATAAACTCTGCATGGATGTTCCCCTCCCCGCTGAACAATGACTCGCCCAGAGATCCCGCTGCTGTCCGCAAGCGGCTGACCACCATACTGGAGCGGGCAGACTGTAAGCGTGTCAGATTTCATGATCTGCGACACACTTTCGCCACCGCATCTCTGGAACACGGCATGGACATCAAGACTCTCTCCACCATTATCGGTCATGTCTCCACCGCAACAACTCTGAATGTTTACGCTCATGTCACAGATGAGATGCGCAAAACCGCAGCGGCAAAAATCGACCGAGGGATCGCCAAATCAGAAATCAGCCAGGATATAGACACAGCGCCAAGGAAACCGGCTCCATCCACCTTCCGGCCCTACAAAGGTCGGCGCCGTAAACCCGGCACCGGCTGCGTCAGCCAGATCAACGAAAACCTGTGGGAAGGACGGTACTCCCCTCGGCTCCCCAATGGATGCCGCCTCGCACGAAATGTCTACGCCCACAGCGAGAAAGAATGCGAACAGAAACTGGCAGAACTGATCGTCCAAATGAAAGCAGAAATTGCCGCCCAGCGGCAGCAGCCCCAAGCCCCGGCATGAAGCAAGCAAAGAAGAAACGCAGAGTTCCCGATGCCATGTCGGGAACTCCGCTTCGTTCTGTCTGTGGTATTTTATGTGGTCAACGAAAATTTGCAAAACCGTATTCGTTCAAAAAGTTGCAAAAAGCAAAAGAAAACACCTGAAACCGTTGGATTTCAGGTGTTGTTCTGGAGCTGCTGGGCGGATTCGAACCGCCGACCTCATCCTTACCAAATATTTATCACCTGTTTTTTCTTGTTGTCGCTTTTCGTGCATTGCTCCTCGGAAGTGTTGGCATCAATTATGCTGCGCGGTTTCTTTACTGTTCCTTGCTATAGGTTGTTGTGTCTTGTTTGTTGCGGTTTTTTGGTGACGGTTGCGGTTTTGTTGCGGTTTCTATTGGGCCGTCTTTTTTAATGCTTCTCTGAAGATCTGGCTTGCCCGCCTCATGCTTTCTGCATCGGCATGGGTATACATTCGCAGAGTAACCGCTTTATCAGAGTGTCCCAACTTCTCTGAAACGCTGGCAATATCCGCGCCGTTTGTGATGGCGATACTGGCAAAGCTGTGACGCAGCTTGTGCGGGTGCAGATCGCCAATTTCGTATCGTTCGGCAAACTTTTTCAAGTACCTTGTGGGAGACTGTGGGTGCATTGGCTTCGGGCTATTGTCCTGTGTAAACACGAAAGCGCTGATGGCGTGTTCTGCCTGCTGCAGCCGTAGCTGCTGCAATAGTGCGATTACCGCCGGGTCAACATCTATTGTTCGCATTTTGCTGTTTTTCGGTGTATCAAGATATACGCCTTTTTGCGGCGTGTAGCAGAGATTTCCCGCGACGGTGATCGTATTCCTGCCAAAGTCGACATCTTTCCATTGCAGGCCGCAGCATTCGCCCCGGCGAATGCCTGTATCAACCAGTAGCCGCACCAACGCCTGCCACTTTAGCGGCTCTTTCTCAAGGCAGGAAAGAATATGCTGCACTTCCTCAACCGTGTATGCCTCTGCTTCAATCGTTCGGGCTTCATCCTTTCGCTGTTTCGGCCTTTCGACCTTATCCATTGGATTTTTGGGGACAACATCGGATAAGTATGCCATTTTGAAAAGAGAATTTAGCACCGTATAAACCTTGATTACGGTCGCGTGAGCCTTCCCCCTCGCTTGCATATCAAGCAGTAGTGCAGATATATTTGCCGCTGTAATATCAGGCATTCGCAAATTCCCCATAGCGGGGTATATCCACCGGTCAAGGTTTCCTTGAAAGCTGCTTCTGCTATTCTCGCTGATCGTCACAGCTTTTGCTGGCATAAATACGCGCTCCCCATATTGGCGCAGAGATTGAATTTTTGTGGCCTCCTGTTTTTGCAGGAGGTCAATTTCTTTTTGCTCCGCCCGGCTTATAGCCTCCCCATTGTCGCAACGGCGCTCAAATTCAGCGGCAACCTTCGTCAATTCCCGGTCAATCGCTTTCTTGCTCCACCCTTCCGGCGGATACCAGCGAGAAGTCAACCGAGAACGAGAGCGACCCCGCGACACCTGGATTTCATAGAACGTGCGTCCGTTCTTAGTCTGCTTTTCTCTGATCGACGGCATTGTTGTTCACCTCTGCTTCTATTATGCTTGCAATCCTAAACAGTAGTTTTTGCGCCTCGAATAATGATAGTTCCTTGTCTGTCACAGCAAACTTATAATCTTTCTTTGCTCTTCGCATCGCATCTACGTCCCCACGTTTCTCCGCCTTGCTATAAGTAATCGGCTTTTGCTTTATTACACCGCATTCGTGGTGATATATAGCAAGCCGGTTGACCATATTCCAAAAATCATCACACATAATGAGCCAATTTAATTCCGGCAAATCAAAAACGCTCTTTGTGATATTTTGGCTTGCCTCATTCAATTTAGTTGCAGCCGCTTCCGAAAGGCCGGTTGTTTTTGACGTTGTAGCAATATCTTCATTAACCGTCTTTGTTGTTGTCCTCCCAAGCAGATAATCAGTTGTTACGCCGTAATAGTCGGCAATCTTACAAAGGTTCTCTAATGATGGGCGCGATATTCCAAGCCGGTATTGGTTGATAGCTTGCGAAGAAATGTCCAAATAAGTTTTCAGTGCGTTTGTATCCGTTATAAGTTCATCCAATCTTTTGGCGAGCGTGGCGTTCTGCTTCTCTGCCACATTCATTGATGAAGTCGGTGTTGTTTTGCGCCCCATAACTACCTCCAAAACCAAATATTACTTTCATTTCCGATAATTTGAAAAGTGCTTCTTGCGTCCTGCCCAAACTTGAAGTATAATCGCATTAGAAAGCGGTGCTTGTTGCAACTTATCATATCAAAGTTTTACTTGTTTGTCAACAGGCAACCTCAAATCAGATGAAAGGACGGCAGAAAATGAATACAACGAAAGGTGAACGGAATACGCCATTTTTGAAAATCGGGGCCGCAAGCAAGGCTACCGGCCTGTCGCAATACTATTTGCGGCGCGGCTGTCGCGATGGGAGCGTTCCTCATGTGATGTCCGGCACAGTTTATTTGGTCAATGTTCCTGCGCTTCTCCGAAAGCTGGGCGCGGCAGAGGGAGGCGCGACGGAATGAGCGAAAACAAAAAAGCCCCTGCCGGCGCGGGAACACCGGCGGGGGTAGCGGAAACGGCGGCTTGTAGCGGGGCAGCTATTTCCTGTCCACATCTTATCACGCTGGAAAGTCCGCGTCAAGTGGTGGCTGCTGCACTTTTGGCTGGCGCAGAAAATGCCATAGAGGGCGCAGCACTGGCGACGACGCTGGGCTTCAAGGATCGGCGGGCGTTGTCAAAGCAGATTGAGAGAGAACGCCGCAGTGGTCAGCCGATTTGTGCAGCGGTTGCTGGAAACAGCCGGGGCTACTATTTGGCCAGCAATCCCGATGAACTGCAACGGTACATTAGGGCGCTGGATCGCCGCCTCCGCGAGATACGCCGTACCCGCGATGCCTGCGGGGACACGCTGCGGCGCATGACCGGGCAAGAAGTTCTAAAAGGGTGGTGAGCAGGTGGCGGAAATTAAAGAGAAACATCCATCGTGGTTCAAATTGAAAATTGAACGGCGGCAGCTTATAAAGCAGCTCCCGCCGGAAACTGCGGTCAATGTCCTTCTTGCTTGTTGGGAGTATCTGGAAACCTGTGAAATCCCCGACACGTTGCAGCCGTTGGAGAAAATCGCCTTTTCTGCGTTCTTCCCGGATATGGAGGAAGCATGGCAGCGATATGAACAGCGCGTAAACGCCAAGAGAAACAAATCGGTCGATATCGACCGATAACGCTCGACACAGAAGGAGAAACAGAAACAGAAGAAGAAACAGAAATAGAAACAGAATTGTAAAAGGGTATAAGGGTGTCGCGCTTCGCACGCCACACCCCCCCGCAAAAGAAGTTGTGTTGTTATGATCTTTGATTTTGAAAAGTTTTCCGACATTACCGCCAGTGTGTACCCTGGTGGGGCGTACAGCCTGGAGGACGCTCTAAGCGTCTTTCGGTACTACTTCGAGCAATACGAAGAACATACCGGCAGACCACACCCGCCGATTAAAGCAAGTCAGATCGTGCGTATCTGTCAGGATATGCCCTACATCAGCCGAGAGTGCAGCGGCGGCCGGTACGCGGACATAGAGCCGGAAGATTACCCCGTTTTGATCGACAAGTATTTTGCCACCAGATACCGTGGCTGTGACCGCAACATCAACCACTTTTTCAGCGGTCGGATACGCGAGTTAAAATTTTATGAGGAGTTGTATTGATGAATTACTGGGAGAACGAAACGCCTGTAAAGGCAACCACCAGGAGAAATGAGATCGAGTACTACAAGGCGGCAGGTAAGCTGGCGATTTCTCGCCCTGCGTGGACAGATGACAGCGGGAATACCCGGCGCGGGAAAACCGTTACACTTGACCTTGCAGCGCTCCGGGAAGCGCCGGAGGCGGTTGCCATCTTCAAAGAAATCACTGTCGCCCTCTGTGACCGCCAGAAAGCCGCAGGACACGTTGAAGGAAGGGAGGTGGTAAGCAACGCCACAGAAAGTTAAAAACTCACAGGCAGGGCTTGCAAGCCGCGCAAAAGGCGGGAAGCGGTCACAGCGCAAAGGCGCGGACGGGGAAAGGGAACTTGCCGCTATTCTCCGCGAATATGGGTATCCCATAGAGCGCGGCGGCTCTATGTCCTTCGGTGATGTTCCCGATCTTGTGGGGCTGCCGGGAATACATATTGAAGTCAAAAGAGCCGAGCAAGTCAGGTTTTCAGAATGGATGGCGCAGGCATCGCGGGACAGTAAGCGCTTCCGTGATGGTATGCCCGCCGTATTCCACCGCCGGAGCCGTGAACCGTGGTGCGTGACAATGCGCCTTTCGGACTTTATGACGCTTTATTCCGCAAAAATCCATAATTTTCCGAGAAAGGAGATCTCAACCAATGGCATTGACGCAAAACCAACAGAAGGCAATCGCGGCGCTGCTGTCCAGCCCGTCCCGTGAAGATGCTGCCCGGAAATGCGGCCTCACGTCGCGAACGCTGCGCGTCTATTTCCAGAGCAATGAATTTTGTGAAGCGTACCGCGCCGCTTTCCAAGAATTGACAGAAAATGCAACGCGCAAGGCACAACGGCTCTTGTGTCCAGCGCTTGAAACATTGGAGGAGGTCATGCAGGATGCGGATGCACCTCCGGCGGCAAAGACAAACGCCGCGCGGATCGTCATTGAAAGCACCCTAAAACTGACAGAGGTCAACGACATTCTGACGCGCATTGAAAATCTCGAACGTGCGAGAGGTGATGACTAAATGAGCATCAAGACAATTCGTGACCGGCTGGATAGGTTGGAAGAACTGACCTTACAGCGCCCCGGCGTGGCCGTTATCCTCCCCACAGAAGATGGGTTTATAGCATCTCGCGGCGATGGTAAAGCGGCACGGCTCTGTAACACGCTGGGCGAGGCGCAGCAATTCTGCGCCTCCTGCGAAACAACAATAATCATTGACGTTTGAAAGGAGAAACTATGAATTTTGGTAAATCTGTACGTGAAAGCGTCGAATTGTGCGTAACGACACTTGGAGAAATCGCGGTGGTAGAGAAGGATCTGGCCGCAGCGAGAAAGGCCGGTAAGATCGCTCCGGCGGATGCCGAGGCAAAGGTTGCTGAACTCGCCCATGCCCGCGCCGATGCCCTGGGTACGGCCAATACCCGAATCGAACGTGACCGCCTTGCCCACCATGCCGCCGTTGACAAGTGGAACATTGCCGACGGCTCCAAAATCGACGTGGGCGATTTGAAGCTGCTGCAAGCCGATTTCCACTTTGATCCGGCGCAGTTTCAGGCGCTTTGTGACAAGCACCGCGACAATGCGACCATGCTGCAGCTCCTTGCGGAGTACAGCGAGAAGCACCGCGACTGGAACTTGACGGCGGATCGTCCCATCGGCGCACAGGCCCGCAAGGACGCATTTGATCGGTTCTGCCGCGATGCAAGCAGCGCCGCTCGTGATCCGAACAGCCTGCACGCTGCGCTGTGGCTCTCCGGCAACGGCACATCGGAGAGCGTGTTTATCGACTATTGAGAGGCACAACGAAGGAATCACCACCATCACCGTACACATCATCATACAAATCAGTTCATTTCCACCACAAAAAATGCAAAGGCGCACCCATTTGGGGTGCGCCTTTACTTGATCCTAATATGTGCTTTCGCACTGCCGGCAAGCGGCTTGATAGTAAGATCATACCACAGTATATGCTATATGTCAATGAAGAATTCGCGACACTACTGGTTTTTTTGTGGGAAGTATAACGACACAACTCGAGCGTCGATTTTTTCAAGGTCTCTGGAAGATAGCCTAACTCCATACAATGGATGGGATTTTTGTAGCGGCTGGGATATACGCATCTTACTAATCGTTGTTATCTGATCTACTTTTGCAACCGACCCTGCCTGTAAATGAGAAATTTCATCAACCCATGCGGTCGCCTGCACAATAAGGCGCTGTGCAGTGTCGATTTTTTGCCTTTGCACCGCCCTTAGTACAGACTGCTTTTCGGGGGATGCCGCCTTAATTGAAGCACTCATTTCACGAGCTTCGTCAGCAGTTCTCTTCGCGTCAGCGATTAGTGCATCCAGTTTCTTTTTCACCGGCGAATACACGCCATCCACAAGAACAACATTATGCATGTCATCTTTAGAATCCGCCTTCTTTGATCCAAGAGGTATGACCGTCACTGTATTCCGATTTATAGAGTTGTTGTTATCAAGGACAACTGCATAATGTCGCCCCCCTAACTCTCGACCAATCCTATATCCGAATTCAACGCGAACAATCGCTCCTCTTTTCAATCTAAATACACTTTGCGGAGAAAAGCTGTCCTCCTCACGGAGATATTTTGTGTACGTTCCAACCCAATAAGAAATAAGCATAGCTCTTTTTGCCATCTTATCAATGCCAGATGCGGAAAAATCCGCAAGTAAAGCTCCTAACGACGAGACAGCTCTACCACAGTGATCGGACAACTCTTCAAGTGACATTTTCCTGCTCATGTTTCTACATCCTTTAATCTCTTTTTCTCCATGATACAGTGTTTTGTTGGCCGTGTCAACTATTGTTGTTTTGGTTAATTCGCCATTGACTAAAATTGATTCTATGCTTTCGATAATAAAATTGGTACGACTGTGCCCCTCCTTTTCTACTCATTAGTAGCCATATTATTGCCATTGTCACATCCCATAGCTTCATCTATAGCCCGGTTTATGAAGCCGTTTACGCTCTCACCGTGAGCCTTTGCGTAAGCCTGTATTACCTCTTTCCTTCCTTTAGGGACAGTCAAGTTAATTCTATCAAGTTTTTCTGCAATCCAGCTATTACGATACTCTGATTTACTGGTCATTTGTTTCTCCATTCCGGGGGAGCAAATTTTTTGCTTCCTCCTCCATTGTATCTATATTATACAATACAATCAAGTATTGCGCAATACTCATTTTGCACAAATATTGCGCAATAACTTTGGTCGTTCTGCCTATTGATATATTGCGCAATATAATATATACTATAATTACCGCAAGGGAACAAGGGGCGGCCTTAAACAAGCCACAAGCGGGCGACAGACATACTGGTGAAATACCCTGAAACAGTGGGTGCAATACATTCCAGACGTTACCCGGCCTCAACAAAACGAATGGAGGAACAAGAAATGAGCATCAACGAAATGGACAGCAAGATCAAGGAGCTGCGGGAGTTGCGCCGCATGGCTGACGAGCTGACCGCAGAGATGGAGAGCATCACGGACAGCATCAAGCGGCACATGGACGCCGAGGGCGTGGATACCCTCAACGGAACGGATTGGAAAGTGACTTATAAGGCTGTGACTTCTTCCCGCCTGGACACCACCGCACTGAAAAAGGCGCTGCCCGACCTGACGGCGCAGTTCACCAAGACCACCACCGCCCGCCGGTTCTGCATCGCATGATGGAAGCCGTTATAACCGTGGCAGGAGCGATCCAGCTTACCCGCTGGGTGCTGACACTACTGGACGCAATAGAAAAGCCCTCTGTGTCCTCGCCGACCAAAGCACGACACAGAGAGCCATAACCACCACCCACCAAAGGGAGGTTGGTACACTTATTGTACCAGCCTCCCACCGATAAAACAAGGAGGAAAATATGAAAACTATACAAGAACAATTGGAAGAGGAGATTTTACTTCTTACCGACAAGCAACTGGACTATGTTTTGAAGCGAGTGGAGGAACTTCTATCCGATGCAGAAGAAACAGGGGAAGGAGGAAAGTAAAAAATGGGTATCCCGCAAGAAGTAAAACAGGCCATCGCTTCCGCAAACCGCATTGAATTGTTGTTCATTATCGCTGCTGCCCAAGTTAGATTGGCCGCATTGGGATATACGGCAATCCCGCCAACGGCAGAGGACTTAACAAAGGCCGATGCGAAAAACGTAATCAAGCATATTCGCAAAAAGCAATCTCTTTTTGCCGGTGAAGATGTCGAGTTCTTAGAAAAAATAATTCACCACATCCGCACCAACTGGCTACATAAACTTTACGAATAAAGCGCAACGCCGGGAGCAATCCCGGCGTTCTTTTTTATCCTCGTTGCAGTTTTTGTTGCGGTTTCTTTCTTTCAATCAAGCTGGTTTGAAAAAGGAGAAAACCTTGAAACCGTTGCGGTTTCAAGGTTTTTCTTTGGAGCTGCTGGGCGGATTCGAACCGCCGACCTCATCCTTACCAAGGATGCGCTCTACCTACTGAGCTACAGCAGCATATATGGCGACCAAGAAGGGGCTCGAACCCTCGACCTCCAGCGTGACAGGCTGGCGTTCTAACCAACTGAACTACTTGGCCATGCGTTGGTGGGAACAACTGGACTCGAACCAGTGACCCCCTGCTTGTAAGGCAGGTGCTCTAACCAGCTGAGCTATGCTCCCGTACCTGTCGCTTCAAACGACAGGATTGATTATACTAAAACCAACCGCATCTGTCAACAGAAACTTTGGAAAATTTCCCGTTTTTTTGTTACAGTCCGGCGATAAGGGCGCGGAGGTCGTCGGCGGAAAAATCGTACACCGCGTCGCAGAACTGGCAGGTAAGCTGACAGCCGCCCTGCTCGGCCAGCATCTGCTCCAGCTCGGGCTTGCCCAAAGAGATGAGGGCGCGCTCCACCCGCTGGCGGGAGCAATAGCACTTGTAGGAGACGGGGCACGTCTCCAAAATCTTCAGGTCAAAATCGCTCATGACGGTACGCAGCAGCGCTTCCGGGTCGTCGTTCTGCTCCAGGATGGCGGAGACAGGGCCGGCGGCCATGACGCCGCCCTCCACCTTAGCGATGGTGTCCTCCCCCGCGCCGGGCATGAGCTGGATAAGGTAGCCGCCGGCGGACTTGACGCTCTGATCCCGGTCCACCAGCACGCCCAGGGCGCAGGCGGTGGGGATCTGCTCGGACTCCACAAAGTAGCTTGCCACATCCTCGGCGATCTCGCCGCCCAGCAGGTCGATCGTGCCCACGTAGGGCTCTTTCATGTGCAGGTCCTTGATGACAGTGAGTGTGCCGTCATGGCCCACCGCGCCGCCTACGTCCAGCTTGCCGTCCGGGCGGAGGGGCAGGGCGGTGTGGGGATTGGTGACGTAGCCGCGGACGCAGCCCTCGTTGTCGCTGACGGCCAGCACCGTGCCCAGCGGACCGCCGCCCTTGAATTGCAGCGTTAGGCTGGCGCCGTCGCTTTTCAGGGCGGACGGAGGACACCCTCTGCCTGTGGCGCACCGAGTACAGCCGCGGCCTTTGCAGCTATTACATGGACCTGTTCTTCCGCCGTGAGGACGGCGCGTGGGGTTATACTACCTCTTTTGCTGATTTTGCTTTGCGGTTCTGTGCTGTTTTTCTTCTCTGTCATTCCGAGCCAATGCTTGCACTGGCGTGGGAATCCGTCTCCCTCACCTTCGCCCTCTCCCTGGCATAGGATGGGGTGCGTACAAAGGAGGTGCGATATGGAGGAGTATCTGATCACCGCACGCTCCGTGACCCACGCACAGCGAATGGCGGCGGGTGGGCTGTATACTCCCGGCGGACAGCTCCGTCAGCCGCTCTGCCAGCGCATAAACGCCCAGCATATAGCGGTGCATGATCTCACCCTGCTGCTCGGCAGGGAAAGCACGGCTGTACACATCGCTCATGCTGCGGTTCATATCCCACTTGATATACTCGATGTGATGCTCCCGCAGCAGCTTGCCGATGGCTTCTGCCAGATAGTCCACCACCTCCGGGCGGGAGAGATCCAGCACCAGCTGGTTGCGCCCCATGGCGGGCTTGCGTCCGGGCAGGGTCAGCGCCCAGTCCGGGTGGGTGCGGTACAAATTGGAGTTCTCGTTGACCATTTCCGGCTCGATCCACAGGCCGAATTTCATGCCCATGTCGTTAATGCGCTGGGCAAGGCCGGTAATGCCATTTGGCAGCAATTCCTTATTTGGTGACCAATCTCCCAGACCATGATAATCATCCCGGCGGGTGGAGAACCATCCATCATCCAGAACAAACAGCTCTACGCCAGCTTCCTGAGCCTTGCTGGCAATCCTTACCAGCTTGTCCTCATCAAAGTCAAAATAGGTGGCTTCCCAGTTGTTGATAAGGATAGGACAAACCTTGTCCCGCCATACGCCTCTAGCCAGACGGCTGCGGTACAGCTCGTGGAAAATGTGGCTCATGCCATTCAAGCCTGTATCTGACCAAGTCATAACAGCCTCTGGTGTCTGGAAATGCTGGCCTGGCTTCAACTGCCAGCAGAAGGACTGAGGATGAATACCCAGCATCACTCTGGAGGTATCAAAGGTATCTACCTCTACCTGAGCCAGGAAATTACCGCTGTACACCAGAGAGAAACCCATGGCCTCGCCCTGATTTTCATCAGTATTAGGACGCTTCAAAATCAGGAAAGGATTGTGGGTATGGCTGGACTGGCCTCTGGTACTGCCAATGGACTGAATGCCCTGTCTCAGATGAGCGGTTTTCTTATGTCTTTCTCTAGTCCACCAGCCGGAGAACTGCACCATATCATAGTCATCATCTGGTAAATCCAGATTGAGACTCATGGCCTTGGTGAGATTGACTACTTCCTCCCCTGTATTCTTGAAATAAGCATTTCTGGCAATGGCGTCAAAATTAGCAAAGATAGTATAGGACAGAATCAGTTCCATGCCATCCTTGGCATCCATGAGCTTTACCAGCAAGGTTTCTGCTTCCTCATCCTTTTCCACATAGGTAGCAGGCAATCCCTCCAGTTTTGGCTTGCCAGGGACAATCTCATGGGACACATAGCAGAAATCAGAAAGCCTGCTGCCATCCTGCTGTAGTACCTCCACAGCTCCCTCACGGAAATCAGTGGCGCCATAGGATGGATATTCCTGCTTGATCTGCTCCAGAGAAAATCTATATTCATTTTCGTAAACCTGAGCCAGCATAGAACGATAATGCATCTTGTCCTGGAGATGAGAATAATTTCCCTCCAAAGGCAGAGCCTTGCCAAAATACAGCTGTCCAAGCTGTCCATTCCGCATGATTTCAAACACATAACTGATATTGCCATTGGTCAAATGAAACTGCTTTGTTTTTTCGTTAAACTGAATTGACATAAATATACCCCCGTCTTTCACCTATTATTAATTTTGGCGGTTGTAATCAACCTAGTTATACTGTTTAGTCCCCCGTCTCGTCTGTGGCGAAAAGGGGGACTAATTTTTTATTTATTCATGGATTCCCATTTTTATCAGATTTCTCTTCTTTGTTCTGGGCAATTTCCATTGTTTCCATATACACATTCTTAGTCTTTGTCTTATCCATTTGTCCAACTGCGTAACTATATATTTACACTTTGCTATGCCATAATAATTAATCCAACCTATATTTACTTGATTTAGTTTAAATATTCTTTGTTCCAAAGTCATCGGTTTTGACCTTGATAATATTTCTCGGAGTTTGTCTTTATGTTTCTTTAATGATTGTTTAGATATGCTTGAGTATGCCTTGCCAAACATGATTCCTAGTGTGAACCCTAAGAATTTTCTTTTCCAAGGTCTTTCAACGGCACTTTTATTCATATTTACTTTGAGTTTTAATTTTCCTTCGATAAAGCTAGTCATGCTTTCCATAACCCTTTCTCC
>OQVQ01000210.1_pt1 | contig 28215 bp, 16 predicted proteins | sample 1691491 | NCBI WGS metagenome assembly OQVQ01 (sample SAMN03418252, study PRJEB22391) | human gut metagenome | biome: human-gut; feature: organic feature; material: feces | host: Homo sapiens | place: Tanzania | collected 2013-01
ATGTTTGGATTTGTTACAAATATCCGAGATTTTATGTTTGGATTTGTTACAAATAAATGTATAATCATTTGATTATCTGGTATTTTTTATTTATCTTTGCACCGTAAAGTGATAACTAAATAAGAGAATAGAATTATTTATATAAAATAAGGAGTGATATGTTTGAGAGAAAAGCTTTGGCATGGTTGCGTTCCTGGAAGAATAAGGAAAGCCATAAACCATTGGTAATTCGAGGTGCAAGACAGGTAGGCAAGACATCACTGGTGGATGCCTTTGGTAAGGATTTTGATGTCTATTTGAAATTCAATTTGGATGACATAAGCGACAGAAGTATCTTTGAAAAGGAAATGCCAATAAAGGAGCTTTATTCCATTCTGCTTGCCATTCGTGGCAAAAAGAAGTATGAAGGTAGCACATTGATATTCATTGACGAGATACAAAATTCCCCTATCGCCATAAAGATGCTCAGATATTTCTATGAGGAATACCCTGAGGTGTATGTGATAGCCGCAGGATCCCTACTTGAAACTATGCTCGACCGAAATAAGCACATCAGTTTTCCTGTCGGTAGGGTAGAGTATATGGTGCTCCGCCCTTGCACTTTTGATGAATTTTTAGGTGCCGTTGACGAAAAAGGACTTCATGATATGATCTGTTCGGCTACAGTACCAGAGGCATTGCATAGTTATGTCATGACATTATTTAATAAGTATGCCCTTGTGGGAGGAATGCCACAAGCTGTTGCCGAATATGCAAGAACATCAGACATCATTGCCCTTGACGATATATATCAGTCTCTCATAGCAGGATATATGGACGATGTAGAGAAATACACCACGACAGATATGAGCCGTAATGTCATTCGTTACATCATTATGAATGGATGGGCTTATGCGGACGAGCAGATTACTTTCGATCATTTTGCATCCTCCAATTATAAAAGTCGTGAAGTGGGCGAAGCAATGCGAACTTTGCAAAAGACTATGCTATTAGAACTTGTATATCCTTCAGTAGAAACAAACGTGCCTATCGTGCCTGACATGAAAAAGCGTCCACGACTTATGTGGCTCGATACGGGATTGATGAATTACGCTGCAGGCATACAATCAGAACTGTATGGCATAGATAGTCTTAACGATGCTTGGAGAGGAAAAGTGGCTGAGCATATTGTTGGGCAAGAGTTGATAGGGCAAAGTGGTAGATATCTTGAAAAAAGAACATTCTGGGTTCGTTCAAACCGAAACTCACAGGCAGAGCTTGATTATCTATATCTCAGTCGCAAATATGGACTTATTCCGATAGAGGTGAAGTCTGGAGACAATGCCCATCTGAAATCCCTTCAGGAGTTTATGCTCAATTCTGATTGCAAGTATGCTTTTCGTTTTTGGAACAATCCAGAACGCACCGACTCTATACATATAGAGAGGAAAGACAAGGCTGGCAATATAATAAAGAGTAAAGACTATACTCTATGTAGTTTACCATTCTATTATGCAGGACAATTAGAAAAGGTACTTGAACGTGTCATGCAGTTGAAACAATAAAGGAATACATATTGGGACAATGACGGAATAGAATATCAATAAATAAAAATACAGAAAGATATTTTTCTCTGTTTTTATTTATTGATATTTTTTTGCCAGCATCTATTGGTATTTTATAAAAGCCCACAACAAGCCACAGCCTACATCCCATCACCATCGGATATTCCCAGAGTCCGCCACGTTATCAAGACCCTTTCTCTTCCCCCTGTAGGGGGAGGCCAGATACCTTCTCCGCTTGCGGTCACCCAACCTCGTCAGCGCGATTTTTCACTTTTCACTCTTCACTTTTCACTCCTCACTAAAGAAAAGGTAACTTCCATTCTTCATTCTTAAGCATGACATTATGTAAACAATGACAGAGGGAGAAAACTCATTTTCGCAATCTATACTTTACAAAATGTCAATTTCAAATTAAAAATTTCCCAAAAAAGTAAAAAACATTTGGAGGTGTCAAGGAAATTGCATACTTTTGCCCTCGTGAGTCAGTCACAGAGTGCGTTTTGCAATGCAAAATCCAAAAAAGGAAGCATACACTAACCACTTGGACCACTGCCACGAGATGGCGGAAAGACACACCGAAAGGGAAGTAACCGCTCCCTGACAATAGGCAGAAAAGCCTAAAAAACAGAAATAATATATAACCATATCTAAAACCAATAACTTTCTAAATCCATAACCATGAACGTAGAGAAAATTATGCAGGACCTGGTTGCAAAGCACCCAGGTGAAAATGAATACCTTCAGGCAGTTCGTGAGGTACTCGAATCCGTGAAAGACGTATATGATCAGCATCCTGAGTTTGAGCGCGCTAAGATTATCGAGCGTCTCGTAGAGCCAGAGCGTATCATCACTTTCCGTGTACCTTGGGTTGATGACAACGGTGAAATCCATGTAAACCTCGGCTACCGCGTACAGTATAACAGCGCTATCGGCCCTTACAAGGGAGGTCTCCGTTTCCACCCTTCTGTAAACCTTTCTATCCTCAAGTTCCTCGGATTCGAGCAGACATTCAAGAATGGTCTTACTACTCTCCCAATGGGCGGTGGCAAGGGCGGTTCAGACTTCTCTATCCGCGGTCGTTCTGACAATGAGGTAATGCGTTTCTGCCAGGCATTCATGACAGAGCTCTATCGTCATATCGGTCCTGACGAGGACGTTCCTGCTGGAGATATCGGCGTAGGCGCTCGTGAAATCGGCTACCTCTATGGCATGTACAAGAAGCTCACACACCGTTACGAAGGCGTGCTCACAGGCAAGGGTCTTGAGTTCGGCGGTTCACGTATCCGTCCTGAGGCTACTGGCTACGGCGCTATCTACTTCGTACAGCACATGCTTCATACACACAACCTCGACATCAAAGGCAAGACTATCGCTATCAGTGGCTTTGGTAACGTAGCATGGGGTGCTGCTAAGAAGGCTACAGAGCTCGGTGGTAAGGTTGTTACCATCTCTGGTCCTGACGGTTACATCTATGACCCAGCTGGTCTCAATGAGGAGAAGATCGCTTACATGCTCGAGCTCCGCGCTTCTGGCAATGACGTTTGCGCTCCTTACGCTGAGAAGTTCCCAGGTTCTGAGTTCTACGCTGGCAAGAAGCCTTGGGAGGTTAAGGTTGACATCGCTCTCCCTTGCGCTACTCAGAATGAGCTCAATGGTGACAATGCACGTCAGATTATCGCTAATGGCGCTATCTGCGTAGCTGAGGTAAGTAACATGGGATGTACCGCAGAAGCTGCTGAGGAATTCGTAAAGGCTAAGATGATCTTCGCTCCTGGTAAGGCTGTTAACGCTGGTGGTGTTGCTACTTCTGGTCTCGAAATGACTCAGAACTCTATGCGTCTCCAGTGGAACAACGAGGAAGTTGACCGTCGTCTCCACGAGATTATGCAGAATATCCACGAGCAGTGCCTCACTTACGGTAAGCAGGCTGACGGATATATCAACTATGTCAAGGGCGCTAACGTAGCAGGCTTCATGAAGGTGGCTAAGGCTATGATGGCTCAGGGCATCGTATAATACGAAAGAAGAATATTTAGAATGAAGAAAAAGAACTGAAGAGTTGAAAAGAAAAAGAATTGAAGAGTGAAACAGCGTAATGAAGACTGTTAGGTCATAGTCAGATAATCAGATTGCGATTTGCCGGTCTTCATACGCCATTCCAATCACATTCATCTTTTCATTCCTCATATCATTCTTCATCTGATAATCATAAGTCTAATCTCAAAATTTCATTCTTCTTTGGTATTCCATATCTAATGATAACTGTCCCTCGACATCATGAGGGCTTAAAGGAATACGCTTATTGAATAAACTTTTGATTATATTTATGTTAACGATAACCTCTCTGTTGGGTGTAAAGGCTCAGCAGAGAGGTAAAGCGTCTTATTACTCCAAGAGAGCCACAGGCGCCAGAACCACAAGCGGACAACGAATGCACCACGATTCGCTGGTATGCGCTCACCGCACACATCCTTTTGGCACAAAGCTCCTTGTCACTAATCTCAAGAACCATAAGCAAGTGGTCGTAAAAGTCATCGACCGCGGACCTTTCCATCGTGGCAGAGTCATAGACCTATCATGGGCTGCGGCTAAAGAACTCGGCATGATATCAAGCGGTGTTGCCGTCGTAGAGGTAAAGGTATATCACGAAAACAAGCAAGGTCCATACCTTCCAGACCCTGACGAACTGCCAGAACTCGACTTTGAACAGAGCGAAATGGAAAGTCCTGACTCCATAGTGCCTATTTGGCAACGAAAATCTCAGGAGGCTACTGCCCAGCAAGAATCATCAGAGTCACACAAACACGCCACCAAATCACATAGCAAAGGGCATAATAAAGCCAACGCAACTGGACAATCGAATAAGAAATCCACACAGCGAGCTGTCAATTCCAACAGAAAATCTACACGCTCAAAAGCGAAAAGAAAACGCTGACGCGGTTATTAAATGAAGAATGTTATTAAATGAAGAATGTAGAATGAAGAATGAAGAATGAAGAATGGGAGTTACCTTTCTTCTTTTAGTGAAAAGTGAAGAGTGAAAAGTGAAGAGTGAACAATAACTGTCTGGAAGACAGTGCCAAATAACAAGCGTCCAATAACCGAAGAATCGCCAAACGCAAATATACGGAAAGCAGAGGAAAGATGCAGAGGTATTGTATTTCTTAATTACAATTTGATACCTAATAATATTAACAAAATGCGAAAGAATAGAGAAAAGCGCAGAACAATGTGATATTATGATACCTATTATTGGGTATATTTGTCATTTTCTTTAGATTTTTTGCATCTATTATATTATTTTTTGTAACTTTGCAAGCATAACTTTAATAATACAACAGAGTGCTTGCAAAATTTCGATTATTATTACTCTTGATATTTTGGGGAACTACGATTGGCGTAAAAGCCAGCGTAGAGGATTCGTTATGCCTCGGTGTAACAGACAGAATACTGACATCTGAGATGATGGAGCGCGTCAGCGCACGTGATCTCTGGACAGCCATACGCACGCTCGATGCCTCCACTTATGATAATCCAGAGATACTTATAGACGGTGTCCGAATGCCAAAGACAGCCCTAATAGGTCTCACAGTCGGCGAAGTAGCAGAGGTAAGGATTATCAGAGACGCGGCCAAACTGGCGCAATTAGGCATCCACGGCGGAAAAGGAGCAGTGGAAATAGTCACAAAGAAGTATGCCAAAGGTCCACTAAGTCTTAGTTACAAGGCAGACATACAGGCAGGAAAACCTGCCGATGGCAGCAAAGGCACCATGAAGGGGGCAGAGCATTGGCTTACTGCTGACGGGGGAGATGATAATGTAGGTTATCGTTTCACTGCCATCTATGACCCGGGAACGGATACGAAAACTAAGGGAACAGACCGCATTCAGATGCGTTCATATATAGGTTACAGGCGTAATGCGCTTGCCATAAGCAATGACTTGCAGTATGGTAATTATGGCATCCACGAGACATTCAATGATGATGACACCGACAAGACCCGCTTTTCCACGCTTACTGATCGTATAAGGGCGACGTTAAGCCTTATGCCAGGATTGGAAATGATGGGCTATTTCTCATTCCTTCGTCAGGAAGTGAGGCGCGATGTTTTCCTATCTCCATATTCGCCTGCATTCAAGGATGAAGACAACTTGCGCAATAAAGGTACTTATGACATAATGCGCGAGACGACAATGACTTACGATGGCGGAATGAAACTCGCATATCAGAAGGCTGTCATGGGGGGACATATGCTCTTTGCCTCGGCAGGAGTTAGCCTTTATAGTGGAGAAAGGGGAGGAGAGTCATACGCCGGACGCGGAATACTGAATGATATTCTCAACTATGTATCATTTACCCAGACTTATGACACACTGCGTAAACCTACAGCAGTGAGGGATTTTGAGCGCACATTGCAGTGTATGGCAAATGTGGGTTACGACTATCGTGGACGTTACAGTGCCACGATGAATGTGACAATGAACCGCTCTTCACTCCTTGCTCCTAAGCATCGCAACGAAGTATATTGGGCTGCCGACCTGGGATGGAACATCAGTAGGGAGGCATGGATGGCAGGAAGCGGAATCGATTGCCTGCGGCTTTCTTTAGGTTTGGGAAGAAGTGCCACGGTACCTTATAGTTATAAGGCTTTTACACCGATGTATTCCAACATCACTAACGAGACATACATATATAATTACTATCAGACGGGAGCACAATTGCAAGGCTATTACGATGAGAATATCCGTCCTGACGCAGTGACACGCGGTCTGTTGTCGCTCGACTTTGAAGCCAAAGGATGGCATCTTAATGCTTCCGGCATGCGTGCAGAGTCCACAAATATGCTCTATGGCGATGTGGGCAAGACGCTGAGGGGTAAGGACTGGACGGCAAGTGCATCGCTTTCTGCCGCTTATGATGATGTAAGGGAGATGCTTGCAGGCATGGTTATCTACGGACAATGGCACCGCTGGACAGCTTCAACATCCTTCTTCACCGATAATTGGGAGACCAATAGGTTGCAGAGCATCCAGATAGGCTACGCGTTTCCATCGCTCTGGCGCTTTGTCAAAGGCGGTATGGTGCGCCTCAGTGGTGAGGAAAATTGCCATAGGGCTTGCCTTACAGTGGAAGCTAAATTCTAAAAGGGTAAACGAAATCCATTCGACAATGAGAATAAGAATAATATATATAATGATGATAGCTTGCACAATGCTGCAGAGCTGCGATGGTTTCTTCGACAAGACAGGCGACGACAGCGACGTCACTGCGGGGAAATTCTTCAAGGATGAGACAGCATTCATGCAGGCATTGACAGGCATCTATATGCAGATGCGTGCTCCAGAACTTTATGGCAACACGCTTTCGCTCGGCATGATGGAGTTCGCCTCACAGACATTAGAGCCTTATGACGAAGAGACCACAGCGGCATCTAAGCTCGATTTCGATGCGCCAGTATTGCGTCAGCGTATGGACACCATGCGGATTTGTGCTGACCGCGTCATCGAATCATGCGATAGAATAATAGATGAAGCAGAGCATACGAAGGTGGTATTCTTCACTTCAGGACTCAAGGAGATAGTTCTGGGCGAGTGTTATGCCATCAAAGCCGCCATGACCTTTGACCTCCACCGCCTTCTGGACCTTCCTATGGACGGTGTAGAGGAATGGCTTGACAAGGCAGACAGGCTGCTTTCTGCAAATGATCCCATAATGAATGCCACCAATCCATCATCGGTGAAAGTGGGCGAAATAGACCGCAGACTGCGCACTTTCCAGCTCAATGCCTATGCCGTAAAGGCACTGAAAGCCAGGGTAGCATTATGGAAAGGTGACTATCAGAAGGCATTGAACAATGCAGACTCCGTGATGCTGCATACAGATCCGGCACGTGTAGCAACGCGATACCAGCTCTTTTACTTCGTCACACCGGGCAAGTATGGTTCAGATTTCTGCTTCTCCCGCGAGAATATCTTTGCTTTGTCATCGTTGCCAACCGGTTTTACCCGTCTGAGTGAAACGCTTTTCGACCAGAAGAAGGTCAGATGCCGTGCTGACATCGACAAGATATACGCCCAGCAGACCGACATCCGCCGCAGAGCATGGTTTCGTGAGCAGGAAGACGGCACACAGATAATGTCAAATAAATACGGTCCCAACACCCTGCTTACCGGCTATGTGAGCACAGAAAGCGGTGGAAGTACCGACCTTCCGGCTGCAATTCCTTACATCAGGCTGGGCGAAGTGCAGCTCATAGCGGCAGAATCCCTGTGGAGATTAAATCGCAAGCAGGAGGCACGCCAACGCCTTATTGCAATGCAGTCAAGCAAGGATGTGACCTATGTAGCCGACGCATCGGAGGACGCAGATCTCCTTCCGATGATATATGATGAATACCGTCGTGACCTTTTTGGCGATGGACAGTTGTACTATCTCAATAAACGTATCAGCCGATGAAGACGAGAATATTGATCATACTGATGCTGATGGCGGCAGACACCGTGGTCTTGGCTCAAAGCAACACGCAGAAGGTAGCCAAGGGAAAGACTGCTATGGCAAAGAATGACAGCACCAGCCAAAAGAAGGACGTGCTGCTGTCAGGCGAGATAGGCGAAACGGTCGTCACGGGATATTATTCGAAGACGAAGAATAGTTTCACGGGAACGGCAGTTCAGGTGTCAGGCAAAGAACTGATGAAAGTCAACAGCACCAATCTACTTGAGGGTCTGAAGGTATTCGATCCATCGTTTCAAGTAGTCGATACCCGTGGCATTTACGGTTCTGACCCTAATCATATACCTGACCAAATAGAGATAAGGGGACAGAATACTATGCCAGACATATCGCAGAGCAACCTGCAGACGGTGACTTCATTGCCTGTCTTCATCCTCGATGGGTTTGAGGTAAACGTGCAGAAAGTCTATGACATAGACATCAATCGCGTGAAGAGCATCACCATATTGAAGGACGCAGCCGCAGCCGCAATATACGGTTCGCGTGCCGCAAACGGCGTAGTTGTCATTGAGACCATCACCCCTATGGCAGGAAAATTACAAATCAGCTATACGATGAACGGCAAGTTTGAAATCCCAGACCTGTCGTCCTATAATCTGATGAATGCGGCAGAAGTGCTGGAATTTCAGAAGAAAGCGGGCGTATTTGATGCTTATCGTGACGGAGAAGATGCTGGACTGAATGCCAATTCCTATAATGTGGCGCGTCGTGCCGTGCTCAGTGGCGTGGATACCTATTGGCTATCTAAGCCTCTGCAGATGGGTTTCCAGCACAAGCATTCACTCATCATCGAGGCTTCACCAAAGACATCGCTGCCTGGCGGAACGAAAGTTCGCTTCGCGGCAAACCTGAGTTACAGCAATCTCAGCGGTGCAATGAAGGGCAGTGGACGAGACACTTACGAGGCAGGCACCAAGATAATCATATCCAACCGTCGCATCAGAGTGACCAATGACTTGCAGCTTTCCATGGTAGATAGCAAGGAATCGCCTTACGGAAGCTTCTCTTCCTACACCTCGGCACTGCCTTATTATCAGGAGAAAGACGCAGAGGGAAACTTCTATCGCATGCTTTCTCTAAGCAATATGGCGCCAGAGGGCATTGCTCTCGGTGTGCTGGCATCCATGCAGTCGCCTGTCTATGAAGCGCGATACCTCAACAGTTACTCCACTTCGAGAGGGATGGACGTGACTAATAATTTCGGAATAAACTGGACCATCACCGATGATATCCGCCTGAAAGGGTCGTTCTCACTCAGCCATGACAGTAACCGTGACGATGCATACGTATCACCAGGCAGCTTCGAATATATCAACAACAATTCATCCATCACTCCAGATGCGCTCTATCAGCGTGGCAAATACACGCTCGGACACAGTTCTTCGACCACTGTCTATGGCAGTATGCTGACATCATATACCCACAGTTTCGGGCGTTTCGATGTGCAAGCAATACTCGGAGCTGAGGCTAAGCAGACATCAAATGAGAGCGACAGCTACACCATGACGGGATTTCTCGGCAATTCGCAGGACTATATCTCCTACGCTGTCCAGTATGAGAAGTATGGCAGAATTACGGGAGGTAAGTCAAAAGTTCGCACAGCAGGCATCTTCTGCAATCAGAATTACAGTTACGACAACCGTTATCTATGCGACCTTACTATCCGTATGGACGGCAGTTCGCTCTATGGTGACCGTCAGCAGACTACGCCTTACTGGAGTGCCGGACTGAGATGGAACGTGCATAATGAGCGTTTCTTCGCCGGAAGCGGAGTGGTATCACAGCTCGCCCTGCGCGCAAATGTCGGTACTACGGGTAACCAAAACTATAACCGCAACCAGGCAAGCAACCAGTATAATTATCTGACTAAGGTCTATGGAGGATATTTCGGAGCAGTAATCACCACGCTCGGCAATCCAGACCTTAAAGGACAGACCACATATAACCGCACCATCGGACTGGAGGCTTCGCTCTGGAAGAACCGCCTCAACCTGGAGTTCAACTATTACAACAACAAGACCAAGGGCAACCTGACCAGCATCACCGTCGCTCCATCATTGGGATTCGACACCTATAAGGCAAATATGGGCGACTTGCGCAATGAGGGATTTGACTTTAATGTCAGTTATTCCCCTGTACGCACAAGGGACCTCCTGGTCAATGTCACGCTCAACGGCACAAGAAACCATAACACCATACTCAAGATTTCCGATGCTCTACAGCGCTATAACGATATGGTAAATGCCAACGGTTCGGGTTCCACCACTCCTGTATTCCTCTTCAAGGAGGGCGAATCCATGAATACCATCTACGCTGTGCGGTCGCTTGGCATCGACCCTGGCACGGGAAAGGAACTCTATATCGACCGATACGGCAACACCACATATACATGGAATGCCAAGGATCAGGTGCCAGTAGGCGTCAATGAGCCTGCTCTCAATGGCTATGCCGGACTGAATATCCGCTATAAGTCATGGGAAATAGGCACTCATCTCAATTATTCTTTCGGCGCAGACAAGTATAATTATACACTGCACCAGAAGATAGAGAACGTCAACTATATGACAAACAATGACCGCCGTGCGCTTACCGAACGATGGCAGAAGCCTGGCGATGTGGCTCTTTATAAGGCTATTACGGACAATAGCGCTACTAAGGCGACGTCAAGGTTTGTGCAAAGGGAGAAGAGACTGAGCATGACATCGCTCAGATTGGCATACAATATGGACTCTGACAGACTCCGTGGCAGCTGGATATCCATGCTTAGACTCTCCATTACGGCTAATGACCTCTTCTATGCCAGCACCATAAGGCAGGAGCGAGGTCTCAGTTATCCTTTCACCCGTTCGGTTACATTCAATGTCCAGGTGAATTTCTGATGGACGAACACTGTATTGCAAGTAGCTGACAGACTGCCCGTCAGAAGAAAATATCAATAAATAAAAACAAACAAATATATTATGTTTTTCTATTTTTTGTCTATTTTTCTCTATTGATATTTTTCACATCCCCACGCAAGTGGGGACTGAGGGGTGTCACTTTGCTTACGAAGATAGAATAAATAAAGACAAAACCGCATTCCACCCTTTTGATTATGCGCAAAACATTATTATACATATTATCCATAATACTGCTGCAGAGCTGCTCATGGTTTGATGTAGGAGCCGAGTCGGAGATTGACGAGAAGGATATGTTTGTCAATGCCGATGGCTACTACACCGCTCTGACGGGCATATATATCAGCATGGGCAGCACCGAACTATATGGTGGCAACCTTACTCTGACTGCCCTAGAACCTCTTTCACAGCAATATAACGTCAAGGAAGATGACCCCGATCGCGTCGCTTGGTCACAGTTCAGATACGCCACTGACGGAGGACAGGAACTCGTTTCTGCCATCTGGCTCAAGATGTATAACACTATAGTCAATGCCAATATGCTACTTGCCAAACTGCCTGAGGCGGAAGGCAAGATCGACAGCGATGTGATTGACATCATCCACGGTGAAGTGCTCGCACTCAGGTCATTGATGTATTTCGACCTTATGAGATTATTCAATGAGAGTTATGAGGTAAATCCAGAGTCGGGAAATGTGCGTTACAAGACAGACTTTGGCTTTGTCCTCGGTAAGAAAATGAGTAATGAGCAGCTTATTGATACCATCATCTCTGACCTTATGCAGGCTCGCGACTACCTGAAAAAGGACCCTCTATATTGTAATAAGGCATACAGCAACCGCTATCTGGCTTATGACCGCACACAGAGGATGAACTATTACGCTGCTACTGCTTTGCTCGCCAGGATGGAAATCTACCGCGGACATTATGCTGAGGCTGCACAATATGCCGAAGAGGTAATCGATTCGGAAAAGTATAGGTTTATCCTTCCAGAGGAAATTCTGGAGACAGACATCTACGGAGTGGAACAGAAAGCCGACCGCATCTTCATGCCAGAGATGATTTTTGCCCTCTATTGTGAGAACATACTTACCGTTTCACGCTCATATTACGAAGGTCTGACTGGCGATTTTGCCAAGAGTGCCAACGCATACGAGGACAATGATGTGCGCAGAGCATGGCTATACCAAAACCCGAGCGCAAATGAAAAAATCAATATGATACGCTATCAGCGGTCTGTAAAGTCGGAAGATGCCGGCAAATACGGTGATCCCGTCGTTCCTATGCTGAAAATAAGCGAGATGTATCTCATACTGGCAGAATGTAATCTCAATGGTATTGATACCAAAGAGAATGCTTTAAGCCTTCTGAACACGATAAAACTAAACCGCGGAGAGGCAGCTCTCCCGGCTACGGCTACCGCTCAGACTCTGTGGAATGAACTGACACATGAGTATATCTGCGACTTCCGAGGCGAGGGACAGCTGTTCTATTATTACAAGCGCCGCAACCTCCGCGCCGTCGATGACGGAAACTATAACGGCAATACTGTCAGCGTTCCTGCTTCGGCTTATGTGCTACCGTTGCCGGATTACGAGAAACAGTTTGGATATTGACACTTTCACCTCTTACAGCAATGCGAAAAATACTATACATAATGCTTACAGCCACAGCCCTATTGTCCGTAGCAGCCTGCTCGGAAGATACGCTGGAAGCCTACGATACATCGACCAGTGCGCTCAATATAGCCCGCGGCACTGTCTTTGGTTCTGCTGCAGACTATCCAGAGAGCTATAGTTTCAATGCTTATTTCCTTGGTGGAAAGGTGACGGACTACACGCTCCAGATACCTGTTCGCCTGCAGGGGATGATAGATTATGGTCGTGACCGTCATTTCGGAGTGATGATTTCGGAGGCAGAAAGCGAAGGTGTCACCGCCAGTTCTGCGGTGGTAAGTTTCGACAGCAAGCAAGTGTTTCGCAGCGGAATGTATCAAGACACGCTCCGCGCTACAATCCACGTCGATGAGATGGACAGCGAAATGACCTACAAAATGAGGCTGGCTCTCGTGCCGGGAGAAGATTTCACGGTGGGAGTGCCGGAGTATCAGTATGTGGATGTGCAGTTTACAAAAAACCTTACCATCGCTCCTGCCTTCTGGGAAAACAATAGCAAACTGAGAAAAATCACCTATTCAGCCCGTAAGTGTGCCGTCTTTCTGGAGATTAGTGGCATCACGAATCCAGAATGGGTGGACGATGGCAGCAGTGTCATCCTCGATTATTGGATTTCGCTCTGCAAGCAATGGTTTATACAACATGAGGAATATGACTCCAATGGTAACAGAATATACTTTGAATAATGCGTAAAAAGACAAGAATATACTATCAGTTGCTCATCCTCGGCATCGTGATGACCTCCCTTCTCTCATGCTATGGAGACAAAGACAGCGAAGCTACGGACGACATACAGCAGGTAACCGCCATAAACGGCATTGCCACTGACGGTTCATATACGCTCTATCAGGGGGACACTCTGAGGATAAACCCTTCGCTGACCTTCTCCGAGGGGGCTGATTCCCTTCGCTATGACTACCGTTGGGTGGTGGGTAAACAGCAGGAAATAGCCACCGGCAAGCAGTTGGTATGGGAGGTTTCATTGCCTTCTGGATATAATATGGCGACTGATATCCCCGCTGTCTTCATAGCAAAGGACAGGGGGAACGGACTGGAGTTTCGCAAGACATTCTCCTTCCAGGTGCTGAGCACATACACACCGTCCTCCATTGTGGTCTATCAGAAGTCTGACGGACGCACCGAATGGATGTCGCTGCAGGGTGATGTGCGAGCTTTCACCAACTATTATCCCGACATGATAGAGCGGATAAATCCCGATGAACCCATCAAAGGCAAGTACTACGGCACGCTATATGCCCTTAATGAAATAGCCATTTTCACTGACCAAAGTCCGTCATGGGGCAGATGTGTCAGTATATGCAATGCTGATCCAGACAATGGTTTCTATCATAATGTGGGTGAATATACCGGTAATATATATAATAAGGTGTATATGGGCAGCGCTACTCAGTTGGACATCAGCAATATCACCTTCGGCTACGGCGCATCTAAATACTTCATCTGCAATGGCGATCTCCATGTATTCAATGGTCTGGACCGCAAGCTTCCAGTCTTCAATGAGAACACTTTTGTCAAGAGTCGCAATGTGCGTCAGGCCATGTCGAGCAAGCAGTTCCAGAGGTTTAAGAAAGTGACTTTCGTGCTGCATGACGATAATACGGTGGGTTGTTACCACGTCTATAATGACCAGATGGAGCATATCAGCATTGAAGGCGAACCTTTCCGTCTCGACAGTCTCTGCGGATGCTTCACCGAAGCCACAGGAATGGGTTCCAATCAGCCATACGAAGTATATCTGATAGGCAAGCGTGACGGAGAGTATGCCATCTATGAATTCCATGTCAACTATGTCAAGACCAAGGTGCAGCCTATCTCCCTCAAGCGCATCATGCCGATTGATGCCGCTCTGGCACGGACCATTGGTTATTGGTGGGGCTCGTTTGGCGAGAGTTATGCCTTCTATTCTGTTGGTAATAAGGTATATCGCTTTGACTATTACAATATGAAAGAGTTTAATCCTGCGAAGTCAAAACTGCTGATTAGCCTCGATGAAGGCGAACAACTGGTGGATGTATTCCCTCTTGTCACGGGCTTAGGACTGCGTGATGAGGACGATTGCACCGTCATGCTGACCTACCGTCCTGCCACTGGCTGTTCTTCCATCCGTGTCTATGACAGCGTGACAGGCAAGCTCATCAAAGCATATCAAGACATCATACCCGGCTATGCCACCTATTTCACGAGGTGTTTGTAGGGTTGTTCTTAAATGAAGAATGATGAATGAAGAATGAAGAATGGAAGTTAGCATTGTCGCTTGATGGATTCTGCGCAAGAATATGAACCATACTTGGATTCTTCATTTAATAGCCTTTTCAAATAAAGAAGTAAAACGTAACTTCCATTCTTCATTCTTCATTCATCATTCTTCATTTAATAAAGCCGCGTCACCGGCGGATATAAGAATATAAACAATATAAACAATAAACACAAGAAACGCTTATGAAATGCAAACATCTACTCCTTATCGCATTCTCACTCATGGCATTTACTGCTCAAGCTGAGACAAAGACTATCAAAGTGGAGACAGCAGGCACCCTCTCCACACTCATCAAAGGTGATGACCTCAATGTCATCGACCTCACCTTGACCGGCAATATCAACAAGGCTGACATAGCTTTCATCCGCCAGAATATGAAGGTAGAGACGCTCGACCTCAAGGATGCCAACATCGTCGCTTACTCCGAGACAGTAGGCGAAACCACTATAGAGTACCCTGCTAATGAGTTTCCTGCCAATGTCTTCCAGATGAAGGAGAATGATGATGCCATCATTCCGCTGAAGAAGATAATCTTCCCAGTTTCCATGACTTCTGTGGGTTCACACGCTTTCGACAATTCAAGCCAGTCACAATTGGAGACAGTCGATTTCTCTAATTGCTCAAATCTTGAGACTATCAAGGGTTATGCTTTCGAATTTTGCTATAAAATCACAGAAATAGACCTCTCGGGTCATGCCAATCTCAAGACTATTGAGGAATATGGCTTCGGACAGACGGGCGCAAAGACCATCAATCTCGAAGGATGCTCGGCTCTGGAATCCATCGGTGATCGTGCTTTCTACCAGAGTTATGAATGTACTGCCCTCAATCTCAAAGGCTGCACTGCTCTCAAGACCATAGGCAATCGCGCCTTTCTCAATCTCTCCAAGAACAGCTCTAAGACAGAAGGCTACAATCTTGTGCTTGATTTCAGCACCTGCACATCGCTTGAGACTATCCAGGAGAGCGGTTGTCAGTCTGCAAAAGCAGTGGCATTCATCTTCCCAGCTTCTGTAAAGCAACTGCAAAAGAATGCCTTCAACCTCTGCACCAATGCGCAGTATTCCCGCTATTTCTGCAAGCTTCCTGAGCTCGGAAGCGGTGCTCTGAAGTCTCTCTACAAGAAGAAGTGCTACGTTCCTGCAGGCAACAAGGCAGACTATGAAAATGCAGGCTTCCAAGACGTGGAGGAATTTGATGCTACTGGCATCAAGTCCATCGCCTCTTCTATCGCTAATGGCAAGGCATACAGCATTACAGGCCAGCCTTATAACGGCAATGGTATCCGCATAATCGGAGGCAAGAAGTACAGTAAATAGCATTAAGCCACCGTGTCAGCCGCGTCACCGGCTTAAGAAAATATTAACAACTCTAAAACCAAACAAATGAAAAAACTATTGTTACTTGTGTGCATGGCAACAATGATTTGCCCAGGAGCACAGGCAAAAAAGAAGTCGAAGGTTACCAAACCAGTAAAGAAAGAAGTAAGGCAACCGGCAGTAAAAGGTCTCTTCAATGTGCAGAAGCATAAGGACGACTATTACTTCCAGATACCAGACTCACTTCTCGGCAGACTCTTTCTCACCACCACACGCTATATCTCAACACCAGTAGATGCTGGAGTATATGGCGGAGAACTCGCCAATGAGCAGGTGCTCTACTGGGAAAAGAACAACAAGCAGATGCTCCTGCGTGCCCATCTCTATGACATACGCGTCAAGAGCGATGACAAGATTGCCACAGCCGTAGCCAACTGCACCCAGGATCCTATCGTCTATGCCACGAAAATCGACTCCACGCTGACTGACTCCACAGGAGTGAAACTCTACAGCATCAACGTGACCAACATGTTCAATTCCGACAATGCCGTCCTCACTCTTGCGGAAAGCAGCAAGTCTGAGCTCGGGGTGACAGCCTTCAAGAAGGACCTTTCCTACATTGAGCGCATCAGCACGTTCCCTATCAACACCGAGATTGTCACCGTAAAGACCTACGGTTCGAAGGCAAGCACACGCATCCCTGCCGGAAAGATTACGGGTAACATCACGCTGAAGGTCAACACCTCCTTCGTCCTTCTGCCGAAAGAGCCTATGGCATTCCGTTCCTTCGATTCCCGTGTAGGCTATTTCACTGAGGAATTCACCGACTTCGGCGACGACCAGCAGCAGGTGAAGCGCCGTCAGGTCATCTCCAGATGGCGACTGGAGCCTAAGGATGTCGATGCTTATCGCCGTGGCGAACTCGTGGAGCCTGTCAAACAGATAGTCTATTACATCGACCCTGCCACGCCAAAGAAATGGGTGCCTTATCTCATTGCTGGCGTAAACGACTGGAATGCGGCATTTGAAAAGGCGGGATTCAAGAATGCTATCTGTGCTAAGGAATGGCCTAACGACTCTACCATGAGCCTTGAAGATGCTCGCTACTCCGTAATACGCTATCTCGCAAGCGATATAAGCAATGCCTATGGACCACATGTCAGCGACCCTCGTTCTGGTGAAATCATCGAAAGCCACGTAGGTTGGTACCACAATGTGATGCAGTTGCTCCACGCATGGTACCAGACACAAGTAGGTGCTGTGGATAAACGCGCACAGAAGCCTGTCTTCGATGATGAACTGATGGGTCAGCTCATCCGCTTTGTCTCTTCACATGAGATAGGTCATACCCTCGGATTGCGTCATAATATGGGTGCGAGCCATGCCACCCCTGTGGAGAAACTCCGTGACAAGGAATGGCTCGAAGAGCATGGACACACGGCTTCCATCATGGACTATGCCCGATTCAACTATGTGGCACAGCCGGAAGACAGCGTGACATACGCCGGACTCTTCCCTCGAATCAATGACTATGACAAGTGGGCCATCGAATGGGGCTACCGCTATTTCCCTGATTCTAAGGGCGAACGCGACGAGCGCCTGACTCTCAACAATATGATTATCAATAAGCTTAAGGAGAGTCCACGTTACTGGTTTGGAGGCGAAGGCACAGACAATGACCCTCAGGCACAGACCGAAGACCTCGGTGATGATGCCATGAAGGCAAGCACATACGGCGTGAAGAACCTCAAGCGCGTAATGGCAAACATCCAGAAATGGAACTATGAGGAGGCTGATATGGATGCGAATCTCAAGTTTGCCTACAAGAATGTAATCAATCAGATGGGACGTTTCTACGGTCATGTGCAGAAGAATATCAGCGGAGTATATCATGACTACAAGAGTGCCGACCAGGAAGGACCTGTATATACACCTGTAGGAAAGGATGTGCAGCGTCGCGCATTGGCATGGCTCAATGAGAATATGATTGTAGAACCTGCATGGCTTTGGAACCAACCTTTTGCACGTCGTATCAACCGTGTGCCTGAGAATGCTGTTTATCCTATCGTGGACCGCACACTCGATGCTCTCACTTCAGCTATGACTCTCAATCTCATCAGCAAGCATTGCTATCTCGAAGACTCATATAAGCCAATGGATTATGTCAGTGAGCTTCTCGGTTATCTCTTCCGTTCTACAAAGACTGGAGCCAAGGTGTCCAACTATACCAAGCACATTCAGCGTCGTGCTGTCAACAATTTTGCAAGAGCATGGCGTGTGACTATGGTGGAAGACCAGCGTCCTTATGCTTACGCTGCCCTCAAGAGCATCCGTACTATGGTGCAGAATGCTAAGACTTCTGATGCTGATACACGTGCTCATTACAAGGAACTCGATGAGCAGATACGCATTATCCTCACTGGACTTGCTCCGCAGAAGTCATCCAGTTCCTCTTCCGATGCTATGTCAAAGATGGGTATTGATGAAGACGAATCTCTCATCAATCCTAAAAAATACAGTCCATGCCGTATGTTTATGGAAGAGTAATTTGTGGTTGTTGGTTGTTGGCTATTGGTTATTGGTTGTTAGTTATTGGTATTATAGTGAGATAAACTGGCGAGTCTATCTGCATTCTAACCAATAACCCACAACCAATAACCCACAACCCACAAAATATATAGATAAAAATGAAATAGGAGATAGACACTTGCCTCCAAGTGTTTATCTCCTATTTTTCGTATGAAAGGATGATGATTAAGTAGGTAATCGGAATTATTTTTATAATAATGAAAAACAATTATAATTACTATTCATTATCAAATAATTATGATTACCTACTTAGGGCTATTTCTTTATCTTTTCCTCTATCGAACCGAGGATTCTGGCACAGAGAACGATGGAGTTAGCGTCCATTTTCTCTAGGCGCTTGCGGATGAATGATGATATGTCTTTGAGCACTACAGGGTCGTCAGTGGTGATGAGACGAGTGAGATTGAGCATCAACAGCGTCTGGTCGCTTGGTGCGAGGCGGTCGTATTCCTCTTTGCAAGCATTGAAGAAGCCGGCATCATCGGCGGTGGCAACGCGGGTTTCGATGAGTCGGAAGACGGATGCGTAGTTGTAATCCTTATCCAGTCCGAGCTCGATTATCTTGGCTTTCAGTGCCTGATAGTCAGCCTGTACGAACTTCTTCTGCGACCAGCGGTAGCCTGAGAAGTAAGTGTTGACGTCACTGTGATAAAGCGCCTGGATGCGTTTCATGATGGCAGGGCGCACCGAAGGGTCGAAATCATTGCGATGAGCTACCATGAATGCTCCCATTGGCTCTGTGACAGTCATGGTATAGCGTGTGAAAAGGAAAGCGTTTTCTGGCTTCAGGAGCTGTTTCTCTTTGAGAGACTCATAGTATTGCTTGATGATAGCGAAGCCTTCTTTTTCCTTTCCCTGCTCCATATAGTGCAAAGCCCAGGCATTGACGAGTTCTGGAGTGCGTTCTCCTTTATTATATCTCTCCTCCATAGCCTTGAGACTCATCTTAGGATCTATGCCGGCAGAAATCTTTGAGAGGAAAGTTTCAGCGTCCATATATCCCTTTATCTCGCAGTTTTTGGTGCCATTGGCATCGAGTACGTAGAATGTAGGATAAGCAGTGACACCGAGTCGCTTGGCATCAGCGGCGCCTTCTTTCTCTGCATTGAGCTTGATGCAGACGAATTTCTTGTTCATGAAGTCGCCGAGAGTCTTGTCCGGGAAGGTCTCAGAAGCCATTTTCTTGCATGGTCCGCACCAGTCTGTGTAGAAATCTACGAAGACAAGTTTCTTCTCTTTCTTAGCTGCGGCGAGGGCCTCATTGAGGTCAATGTGTCGGAAGTCAGTCTGTGCCGACACAGAGAGGGCACAGACTGCTGACATAGCCATTATTGATATACTTTTCAGATTCATTGTTTTATGATTTATTCGATGTTTCTCTGACCTGCAGTAGAGTTACGATATTCGAGTTTTACCACTCTGAGGTCGGTCTTCCAGTGGTCGGTAAGCTGTTCCACTACGATATTGTTGACATCGTCCTTGATGGCATACTTGTAGATATTTCCCTTGTTGGCATCGCTATATGTGCATACACGGAACTCAGAATCGCTGTTTGTGGAAGCGCGGTCCATTCCCATGTATGTGATTTCATCGCCGAAATCCTTTGCCATGACGCACTTATTAGCAGCATAGTTGATGACATAAAGTTTAGAACCTACAGTGTAGAGCAGGTAAGGCTGCTTGGTGAAGAAAGCAAAGAATGTAGCTTTGTCCATGTCTGTAGCCTTGGTCTTGTCGATATTATATGCGCGGATTTTCTTGGCTGCACCATATCCGGATCCCACCTGGAACTGATATACGAAGAAACTGTTCTCCGTATCCTTCATCAGAGCATAGCTGTTGCCAGACACTGAGGCATTGAATCCATAGACAACGTCACGCACCGGGGTGTATTTCATCTGATTCCAATAGAATGTCTCAGATGTAGCGATGTCAGAAGATTCATAATACTTGTAACAAATAGAAGGAGCTGTGTACACTGGATTTGTGTAACAGAATGTATGATTGGTCAAATCATAGAAGATGAAGTTTGTAAAACTTACGGTACGTGTATCGTTTTTGAAGAATATGAACGGTGAAGGCTTGAAGAGATCACTACTTGCCGTAGAGTATCTATTGAAAGGGTTACCATATATTTCCGGTCCAGATGTGAAAGATCCTCCGAACATCTCATTGTCAGTGATGAGGAAACGTGTTCGTGATTTGTAGGAATTGTTCGAACCATCATAGCACAACGGGAATATGCCGAGGGTGTGCATAGGTTGAGAAACAGGGAGTGTAGGGTAGCATTTATCCTCTGGAGCGCTATTCTTCAAGTCACCGAACTTAGCCAAGACCGGGTCACTCTCCACTTCTACAGACTGATCGGCTACGGAAATAAGGTTGATACGGAATGTTCCGGAATAGTAAGCCTGTGCGTCATTACCAGTAAATATGAGATTCTTAGGGTTCTTTATCTTCTTCTCATTCTTATATACGTCTCTGACAAACAGGGTGTCGTGACCTTCTATGAAGCTGACGAAGTCCATAGCGACCTGTCCGTCAGGCTTGGCACCATAGATATAATAACCTTTTACGAAAGGGCTGACAGAGACAATGGATGTGGATTTCTCATAAAGCATTCCGTTAGTCTTGTCATACACACGCAGATTCAGGGTGTAAGTGTCAGGTTCGAGATCGACCAGAAAATCGAGATTCTTCTCTGTTCCGATAGTGGTGGTGATGGTCTCTTCGCCCACATTCTTTGAACAAGTCCATAAATATCTGTAGTTGCTATCGTCATCTCCATAGACGGAGCCTTTGAGCTTCGGCTCAATCTTCACGTGGTCTTCGTGAGCAATGGCGGTATATACACTTTCAATGCCTTCAAACTCTACGACATTGACTTCGGTGTCAGCTTCATGCGTCTCGTCATCTATACATGAAGTAAAGAGGGAGAGGGCGAATACAGAGAAGCCCAGGGCTGTGATATTCAGTAATTTCATAATTGTGTTCTTTTTTTATTCCAGTAATATGGTGTAGCATTCTTTTCTTGATGATAATGGCTTGTGGCATAAGATAGTGGTTTTCCCACTACCTATGTCCACGCTGCCATTCCATATTTTTCTATTGTTTCTTGTAGAAATCGACTTGGTCAAGTGTCACGCCTTGTCCCCATCTGTATCGTGAGTCACCACTGGAACAAAAACTTACCCACATCAATGTACCGTCATTTTCAAGAACAACATGGTCAGGACCGAGCTTTGCTTGTTCTATAAGGTATCTGCCCAGTTTCTCACAATATGATGTAAAGCGGGAACTTGGCATTGAATACTTGGTGTCAAAGGCACTGAGGTCGCACTCACACAGTTTCATCATGAGACGAATCTTCTTTGCTGTGAACCCTCCACCGATACCTGGAACTGAACTTGCAGAGCCCCACCATCCCATAGGCTGGGTCATGGTGTCGTAGATGAAGATATTATGTACGCTTGCATCTGCATTGACATCAAACTCCTTGGATGACTGTGAGCCACCTACAGTGACGTAAGAGAAGTAACTTCCCGGCTCGCCATACTCCTTGAAGTTTGTGATGAAATGCTCGTTAGGGAGCAATCTGATCTGGAGACGCACGGTGTCTTCGAATATCTCATCAGTGCGGTGCGCCTTGAAACGTATGGTGTCAGAGGTCTGTCCAGCCTTGATGACGCGGTCGGTCTGCAGGTCGGAGAAGTCGATGTCAAGGCGTGCGGTGGTGCTGTCAGCCACTACCTCGACCTTGTAAGGGCGGTCATAGTCGGTGGATACGCCGGTAGTCCTTACCGGTATCACCACTTCGAGGTCATCTTCCATGACATTTCCGAAGGTTACCTCAGTGCTGAGACGGTGTGGCCAAAGGCTCTTGTCGATATGTGAAGGATACAGGCGAACGTCGAAGTAGAGTGCGCTTTCGCCCTCATAGTCCATCAGTTCCTCTTCGCATGACGTGAGTGAAACGACAGAGAGGATTATCGCTCCGATGATATATAATGTCTTTTTCATAATCTGTGCAGTTTAGTTATTTTGTTACACGCTTGTCCATTTCCACCTTAGGCATAGGCCATGTGTAGTTACCGATGTCCATTGTCTTGGTTGTCTTGGTGCCGTCACAGGCATCAGACATCACTGACGTCATGGCATTACGCTTGTAATAGAAGAAGAGCTGTCCTTCGCCTATCACCTCACGCATGAATTCCATGGTGATATAGTCCTTCACCTGCTGTGCTATGTCCTTGTCGTCCTTGCCTTCTGTGTTGAGTTCGAGGTTAGGAGTGTTGCGGTGCAGCCTTACCTGGTTTATCATGTCGAGGGCTTCGGTGTAGTTGCCCTTGTCGAGTTCGCACTCTGCAATGATGAGATAAGCCTCAGAAAGGCGGATGAGAGGAAGCATATACTGTCCTACCTTGGATATATCGCTGAGGCTGGAAGCCTTTGACTGATCAGGACCGAGGAACTTTATGAGGTAATATCCGCTCCATTCATTCTCAGCATCACCGCTGTTCACTCTGCCTACAGTCCACTGATACTTGCGTCTGAGGTCGTTGACGTCATCTATGAAGTGAGACATCTTGTTGTAATCATGAGAAGGGTCCCACCAATTTTCGCCAGTCTGCTGCCAGTTGGAGAAGAACAAAGCGGAATTCATGTTGAGAGTTGTGGCGAAACGGCTGTCATAGAAAGAAGAACGCTTGCTGTCATATACTGCAAACATCACCTCGGAAGAGAAGAGTCTGTCAGGATTGTCGTCCTTAGGCTCTTCGAGGTCAGACTTCTTGGTCCAAGGGAACGCGCTGAAATTATATTTGTTTCCTTCAGAGTCTTCTCTTTCGGTAGTGTTCTGCTTGATGACTTCCCTTGCGAGTTCCTCTGCCTTTTCCTTGTTTCCCATCCAGAGATATACGCGGGAAAGGAGGAGCTTCACGGCGAAATAGTTGAGGCGGAACTGGCGATAGCGCAGTGTCGGCTTCTCTTCAGATATGCTTTCGCTCTTAGGTCCGTCTTCCCTTACGCGGTCTTTCTCCAGCAGTGTAGCAGCTTCTTCCAGGTCGCGAACTATCTTTGCCATCACATCCTTTGCAGGAAGCAGTGGCTGTATCTCCTTGGATGTGGTCTCCTGATAAGGGATAGTGATCTTGTTCTCTGTCTCAGGGCCATAGATAGGGCCATAGATACGCATGAGGTCGAAGTGGAGGAAGGCGCGCAGGGCGAGCGCTTCACCCTTGACGTAGTTGTAATACTTCTGTGAGAGCACCTTGTCGTTTGCCACATGCTCCAGTATTACGTTGAGGTTTGCGATGTTGGAATACTGTGCAGTCCAGAGGCTGTTGTTGGCATCCTCTATCTGGTCGTACTTGAATGTGGCGTAGTTGATCATCTGATGCTCATTGAGAGGAGAGACATGGTAATACTGGGCCATGACGTCAATGCCGCCACGGGTGAGCATATCCTCATAGTTCTCGTTCATTCTGATATAGCATCCTGTAAGGGTTGAGAGGTATCCGTCATCGTCAGAGAAGAGCACATTCTCCATGATAGCGTCTTCCATCTCCACATTGAGCCAGTCGTTGCAGGATGTGGCTCCGCAGAGGAGCACAGCGGAAGCCATTGCTGTTATTATATTGTTCTTTAGTTTCATAGTTGTCATTGATTGTTAAGTGATTAGAAGCGGAGTCCGAGTGATACGTTGAATGAGCGTGAGAATGGATAGTTGAGTCCACGCTCTTCCTTGATCGTAGAGAAACGGAACAGGTCGTTGGCATAGATACGTACATTCATTGACGTAAGACCGAGCGGACGAAGGAATGGAGCCGTAGTGGTGTCATAACCTACTGACATACTTCTGAGGCTCATCATGTTCTCAGTCTTGATGAAACGTGAAGAGATGTTGGTAGGCGAATTGTCGTTTATGCGCTTGAACTTGGCAGCCTGACCCGGTGTCTTCCATCTGTCAGTGAGGGCTCTGCGGTCCTGATTGTATATCAGTGAAGCCTCGCTGATGTTCTCCACCTTTGACATGAGGGTGGTGAGCTGCTTTTCTCCGCCGAGACTATACTCGAATGTGGCATTGAATGAGAACTTTCTGTAACGCACGTTGAGACCGAAGTTACCACGCATATCAGGTGTCATATCGCCTACTATGACTTCATCCTTTGAGTCCCAGAGGTAGGTGTATGTGCCGTCCTTCTTGATAAAGAGTTCGTCACCGCGTGAAGGGTCGATGCCGGCAGAGCGTACTGCCCAGATGGCAGATGTGCTTGCGCCGTCATAGTATCTCATCATGGTCTGGCTTGCGCGGCCTTGCTCATTGAGCTTTTCGAGGAGGTCACCGATCTTGCCGTACTTTGTAGTGGTGTGTATGGCATTGGCATTGAGGCGGATAGTCATGTCACGATTGCGGAATGCCTCATAGTTTACGGTGAAGGTGAATGTCTTGTTGTATGTAGCGCCGATGTTCATAGGCACAGAAGTGGTACCTGTGGATGACGGCATATCCACACGCATGAGCTCAGGGTCAGAGTCGGAGGTATGGTAGTTGAGGTTTACCATCAATTTGTTGTCGAGGAATCCGAGGTCGAGACCAAGGTTGTGGGTCTTCACTCGCTTCCATCTCAGTCCGGTGTTACCCCACTGTGTCACGTAAGTGGCAAGTCCCCAAGGGTTGCTGTAGCTGTTATAATACTTATATACGCTGTTGGAGAGCTTGGCATCAAAGTTATCACTGCCTGGTTCGCCGTAGGTATAGCGTATCTTCATGTAGCTGAAAGCCTTATTGTCAGCGAAGAGATTCTTGAAGAATTTCTCATTATGGATATTCCATGCTCCACCTACAGAGATAGAAGTGTAGAATGGATTGTTGATACCAAACTTTGAAGCACCGTCACTACTGAGGTTGAAGTCGAAGAGATAGCGCTGGTCGAATGAGTAGTTGGCATTGAAATAGAATGAAGCATTACGGGAATTGCTGACAGTGGATGAAGGCTTTGAACCCTCGGTATATCCATGAGCGAAGTTAGGATTATAGAATTTGTCAGTGGTATATCCCGTTGCATTGAATGAAGATGAAGAGCTCTTGCTGTCATGCAGTGAAGCACCGCCCACGAGGTTGTAGGAATGTACGCCTATGATACCACCGTAATTGACGGTGAAACGGGCAGTGTAACTTGTGGTGCTGGAGTGGCTTTGGCTGTATGTACCCTTCTTTTCGTCAGGACTTTGCGCATACATCGTAGCGAAAGGCGAAACGAAGCGCTCGGTCTCGCCGCGTGATGTGTAGAAGTTTACGCTGCCCTGGATGCGGAGACGCTCGATAGGAGTGTATTCCACGTTGAAGTTTTGAGTATAGCTGAGCTGGTTGTTCTTGTTGAAGCTTCTCTGATTGAGGTCCCAGATAGGGTTATAGACAGGAGTGGTGCCATTGAGATAGCCCACAATCATCTCCGGTTCGCCTTCATCATTGTATTTCTTGTAGAAAGGATTCATCCTTGCGAAGTTGGAGAAACTTACAGTCTCCTGGTTGGAATCGAGGTAGCCGATGCTTGACTTGGAGTAGAGGTTGAACTTGTTGACACGGTATCTCAAGTCGATATCGCCAGTCACGTTGTCGCGGTCAGAGCCTTTCATGACGCCCTGTGTATCGCTGTAATAGAAAGTCATGCCATACTGGAAAGCGTCATCACCGCCCTGGGCGTTGAGGCTGTGAGTGCTGGTGAAGGCATTGCGGAGAGGTTCGTTCATCCAGTATGAGTCCTGACCGGACAGCACCTGGGCATATTCCTCGAAATAGTTCTTGCGGTCTGCATCTTTTACAGGCTCACCGTTGGCATCAAGTTCGCCGAAGTGGCCTGAAAGGCGTTCAAATTCCAGTTTCTCCTTGGAATTCATAAGGTCGTAATCACGGAGGTCAGCAAATTCAAACTTGAAGTTGCCATTATAACTGAAGCGCAGACGTCCGGCTTCCGGCTTCTTTGTCTCTACTACAACAACGCCGTTGGCTGCCTTTGAACCGTAGAGAGCGGCAGAAGCGGCATCCTTCAGGATAGTGATGCTCTCGATGCGGTCCATACTGAGGTCGGAGATGCGCTGGAGAGTAGTCTCGAATCCGTCGAGGATAAAGAGAGGCTGGTCTGGGTTCGTGCTGTAAGTATCGGTAAGACCATTGATGGAGTTGGTACCGTTGATGTTGATATTCATCGCAGTATTAGGGTCGGCACCCATCAGATTGTTTTCCATAATCTGGAAAGAAGGCTCGAGAGCGGCAACGCTTTGCAGAATATTCATGCTGCCGATTTCCTTGAGCTGCTCCTGTCGGAGAGTGGTAACGCTACCTGTGAAGCTCTCTTTGTTTCGCTTATAGATACCTGTCACCACGGTTTCGTCGATGAGGTGTCCGTCATCCTGCATGATGACATTGAGCTTCTTGCCCACTTTGGCTCTCACTTCCTGCGTCTTCATACCTACGTATGACAGGACGAGAATGACATTGTCCTTGTTAGTGACGATGGAGAATTTACCTTCCGCATCAGTCACCACGCCCCCTTTGGCATTTCTCACCTTGACAGACACGCCGATGAGCGGTTCCCCGTTTTCATCCTTGACGTAACCTGTCAGTACGTACTGTGAGGTACTCGTGATTTGCTGAGCACTCTGTACGGCATGATTGTTCATGACGGTGTTGACCCCCTTTACATCTCCAGCCGCTATCGCACTGCCTGGTACGAGCGCTGCTACTGCAAGTGTCAGCATGAACTTGTTTGCTTTGCTAATCTCTTTTGCCATAGAATTGTTTAGTTGTTGTATTAAAATGTGTTTCTTTTATGTCTATTTGTATGTGTTTGTGTGTTGCATGAAATGTAAGCCTTGATGTGAAATCATGGTCTTGACGTAAGCTATTTTAAGATGGAATAATGCAGTGTGTCACGCATCCGCAGGTTTCCCTTTTAGGATTGTAAGCAGGGCGATATTGCAAATATTCGTTAAATGCGGGGGCAAAGTTACTAAAATATCTTGAAAGTAAGAATATTTACGCTAAAAAATGTAGCATTTATTTCTAAAATTTCTTATTTCGGACTGTTTTGTGCGCATTTTCATTCATGAAAGCTTACATTTTGAAACCTTTTACTTGCTTTTTATTGTCATAAATACAATTATAGAGTATTGTCAGAAGACCCCCAAGACCCCCTCTTATCCCCCTGTGAGGGGGAGGCCATATACGTTCTCCGGCTTGCGTTTCTAAGTATCAGCCCTTATTTATGCAGTTTTTTAACGGTTGTTAATACTTTCTCCGCCTCTTTTCAAGAAAAATAATTTTTGTCATTTGTAATTCCACTCTTCCACCTCGTGAGTGTTACTGCCTTGATTGTCAATGGTTTATGTGTGGTGGA
>OQVQ01000212.1_pt1 | contig 28014 bp, 18 predicted proteins | sample 1691491 | NCBI WGS metagenome assembly OQVQ01 (sample SAMN03418252, study PRJEB22391) | human gut metagenome | biome: human-gut; feature: organic feature; material: feces | host: Homo sapiens | place: Tanzania | collected 2013-01
GTCGGTGCGTGTAGGCTGCCCCGCAGGCACCGCAACCGATGCAGGTAGCTGAGTCCATTGCCTCGTCGGCTGCCTCTTTGGAGATAGGAATTGCGTTGGCATCGCCGGCGACCACGATTGTCGTGAAGGTATTTGCGGAGCTTGTTCATTATATATTAACGGTCATGCACATGGCCCCGACAGCGAAATCACAACATGTCAGCTTCACATGCGTAAATTCAAAGATGGTGATACTATTACAATAGAGCCATGGAGAAGTGCAGCATTTCCTGTTATAAAAGACCTTGTTGTAGATAGAGGCGCATTTGATAAGATTCTTCAGGCAGGTGGTTTTATCTCTGTAAATACGGGTGGTGTTCCGGATGCAAATGCGATTCCTATCCAAAAGAAAAAGGCAGATGAAAGTATGGACGCTGCAGCTTGTGTAGGATGTGGTGCCTGTGTTGCTACTTGTAAGAATGGTTCTGCTATGCTATTTGTATCTGCAAGAGTAAGTTCACTTGCATTGTTGCCACAGGGTAGGGTAGAGGCAGTAAGAAGAGCCAAGAATATGGTTGCAAAGATGGATGAGCTTGGTTTTGGTGCATGTACAAATACACGTGCTTGTGAGATGGAGTGCCCTAAAGCTATTTCGGTTACCCATATTGCAAGACTTAATCGTGAGTTCTTGTGTGCTAAATTGAAAGATTAAGGATAAATATCTTATTAATTGATTGTTTAAGGGCGGTGTGCTTGTACTGTTCACCGCCTTTTTAATAACATGAAAAAATAAGCTACTTCAGATTAAGAGAATATTTTAGAGAAAAGAGATATAGACCGAAAAGATTCCTTAAGATGATGTAGGCTATTTTTGAAGGTTACTAAGTCCTATTGGATTCTTATAAATTTATAACTAAATTGCGCATAGCTAAAACCATTTATAAAAAAAACATACTAAGTAATTAAATAATGCTTTACATAAACACACATATAACTACTTAACCTCATTTTAATAAATTACGACTATGAACCACATTATCAAACTTTTCATGTCACTGACGTGCGTCTGCGCGGTTTCCTGCGCTAAGGACAGTTTTGAATTAGCCCAAAGCGGGAAGGAGGATGGGAGCTCCGTCCTGGGCGCAGAAAATCAAGTGGCTACAAAAAGTGCGATAACGGATGTTACCTCCACGGTCAAAAGTCGAAAGGTCTTGGCAAGTGACGTGCCTACCATTCTTAAAAACCTGCTTGGCATAAATGAGGTACGGAGCAGCAAGCGCTATTCGCTCAACACCATCCAGAAAAACGGAAATCCGATGCTTCATATTGTCAACTATGACGAGGGAGGCTGGGCGATCATCGCCGGAAACGAAAGGGAGAAGAATCAGATTCTTGCCATGAGCGATGTCGGACATTTCGATCCTGACAACATCACAAATTCCAATGTGGCGTTCTGGTTCGCGATGCAGCTCGAAGAAATGAAGAATGTCGAATTTGAGGATGACGTAGTGGCTAATATGAATGACAACGGTGATGTGTCAGTAAATTCAATTCCGCCATTCGATGATGAATATGTTTGGGTAAGGCTTCCGTTGGAACCGATAGTGACGACAACCATTGAAGAAGTAGGGCATCTATTGACAACTAAATGGGGGCAGGAATATCCATGGAATTACAAGTGCCCAGCATTCGGCAGCCAAAAGGCTCCAACAGGCTGCGTGGCTGTCGCAGTGGCGCAATTACTATACTATTATCATTTCCACTTAGGTGTTCCAAGTGGCCTCTACCATAGCATCGTTCCGACATTCATCCCAAATGGCAATTATTACACATCAAGTGTGACAAGATCTGATTATCAAGCCAACTCAAGCAGATGGGAAGAAATGGCTAAGACATACCGCTCGCAATGTGCTTCTACCGATTATGTCGGAGATCTAATGATTGATATTGGAGAAAGAGTGGGCATAAAATATGGCGAGGATGGCAGCGGGGTCGCATTTGACAATTACAAGAATGTATTCTCATTATATGGTCTTTCGAGTAGTGTCATTGATTACGATTCAAACAAACTCATATCATCTTTGAGTGCCAATAAACCAGTACTAATATCTTCTAAAAGAGAAAAGGCAAACTCTTCTAAATCAAGGGAAAAAGATCTGGAAGGGCATGCATGGGTAATTGACGGCTACAAATGTTATAGTAAGAAAACGGACACACGGTATAAATGGGTGACCATGCCACCAGATTCTCTACAATTCTATGACAACCTGAATTACGATTATGTCTTGAACCTAATGGATAAGGAACGGTTTTATCCAGATGTATATGAGGGACAAATTGACCATTACTATGACTATCATGACACATATTACCTAAAAATGAATTGGGGATATGAAGGTTCCTACGACAATAAGGACTATGGCACAGGTTCTTATTCTTGGATAACTGATGGTAATCCATATTGCCTAATGACCAAAATGATTTATGATTTCAAGCCTAAAGGCTAATACTCTGGACAATGAAAAACAAACTCAATCTTATATTATTGATTCTGCTTGGGATTCTGCCCTCCTGCATCGAGAACGTCAACTTGGACAGCAGGGAGGAGATGCCGGTGGTGGTGAATTGTGTGCTGACGAGGGACACGGTGCAGACGCTGAGGCTTTACCGGATGAGGAGGCTCTCGGAGACCGGGAACGCTCCGGTCGAGGGGGCGACGGTTCTTCTACAGGGAAAGGACAATAACGGGCAATTTCAGACCGTGGCGGAGTTCCACCAGACTGAAGGGATAAACTGGGAGGCTAAGTTCCAGCCGGAATATGACACAGACTATGGCCTGCTCATCAAGGTTCCTGGGGAAGAGGACATCACCGCCACGACTCGATTTCCAGAGGATCTGCGACTTATAAAAGGTAGCAGATGGGCATTCTGGGAAGATGAAATTGACATAATAGGTGCACCGATTACTCCTGTATGCATAATGTACACTGCAGAAGTTCGGAAAGGTAAGTGGTACACAGAATGGAATTGGCGCAAAAAAGAGGACGGAACTCCATTCAAGGCTTATCTTCAAGTGTATGAGAAGTCATGTAAATTCTGGGTGTTTCCTCACACTGACACCACCAGGGTACGTCCCGAAGGGAACCCGTTGAACATATTCAATGAGGCTTTTTACCAGTACAACGGCTCCAGACAAGCGTTCTCAAAGTACATCGCCACTAACCATCCGGGAGTAGACAGGTTCAACATAGCCACAAAAAGGCTTGAGGATCTTAGCTATTGGAGTCGCCCTATGGTACAAGGGGTAACGGATTTCAGCGGCTGGTGCCTCCTATTTTGCCCTGACATCCCGGTCTTTGATGGCTTCGTGAGAATTGACCATCCGGCATATTTTCGGAATGGGCTGACGGAAAAAGACCTCGAAGTCAATTTTAACTACTCAGACCAATGCTTTTACCTCGAAGGTGATTATTCTGATAACTATGACCCTTTAACAGGGTCCTCTTTCCTCAACGAGGTTCATTTCGTCTCAGAGGAATATGACGCCTATCTGCGGGCTCTGTACGTCAAGCTACAGAACAAGAATGATTTCGTCCTTTCATCCTACGACTACGACAATGTCTATTCCAACATCAAAGGAGGGATTGGTATCTTCGGGGCAGACAACACTACATGGGACATGGAAGAGACCGAGGATAGACTTCTTCGACGAGACGGAGGAAGAGTGATATGGGAGGAACTCTGTCCCGATGCCTCACGGAAAACCAATTAACCAACCACATAGACTATACTATGGACATCAAACCACACAGAATACTCACAATCATAGCGATCAGTCTTATCCCGTACATTCAGGGCCACGCCCAACAAGAGAAGATCGACACACTCCACGCCGCCAGCATCTCTGCTGACAAAAAAGTTGTCAGGACCGGAGAACGCATCGTCAGGCCCGCCGAGTTCCTTGGCATCACAAGCGCGGTCGGTGCCGGAGACGTGATCAAATTCATCCAGACTCTGCCGGGAATCTCCACAGGAGCGGAAGGCTCGTCAGCGATCTATGTACGAGGCGGCAACATCGGCAGCAACCTCATCACATTGGACGGAGTGCCGGTCTATGGAAGCAGCCACCTGCTAGGATTCACATCGGCATATTCACCGGACATCGTGTCAGAGACTTTGTTCCAAGTCGGAGGATTCACTTCCGAAGAGGGCAACTTAACAGCATCGCACATCAGCGTCACGAGCAAGGACGGGGACTTCAACAAGTTCTCCGGCAAGGTGTCCGTCAGCAATTTTCTTCAGGGAGGAAGTATCTCCACCCCATTGATAAAGGACAAACTATCATTCATCGGCTCACTCAGGATCAGTCCGATCGGGGCTGAACTCTCAGCCGTGAAAAGGATGACAGAAGCCCTCGACAGTGTCAGCGGGATCAAGGCAACATCCTACGATGCCTACGGCAAACTGAAATGGAAGGTCAACCGCAGGCAAAGTCTCTCGCTCAGCGTCTTCAACAGTCTGGACTCCTACGGCTACCGGTACGGTGCCGACTCCGACGAAAGGATGAGATGGGGCAACCTGATCTCCACCCTCGGCCACGAGTTCTCCCCGGATGGCAATCTCTTCCTACGCAGCAGCCTCTCCTACAACAGTTTCACAAACTATCAGGCGATGCGCAAGACCTTGGGAGGAGAGGACAACAGCCTCGGAATGCGCAGCTCGCTGGACGAACTGACCCTCCAGTCAACGGCATGCAAAACCTCAGGAAGCGGAACATCGCTTCAAGGCGGGGTAAAGGCCAGACTGGCTCGCTTCAATCCCGGGTCATCCAGTGCCTACACGGATGAACTCATGAAACATGTCAGCTCCGCGAGCGAGTCAGACATCGTCAGGACACTCTTAGTTACCGCTCACGGCCAAGTCGAGAAAGGTCAGGATGACCGCTATCTGATCAGGGCGGCGGGAAGGCTTAACATATTCCGCTCATGGAGGCTTCAGGACCACAGCAGCGACAAGACCTATTTCACACCTGAAGCCAGTCTGCTCGGCAGGATAAACCTCTCCAAATGGATGGGCATAGAGGCGACAGCGGACTGGACGTCTCAGCATTACCACACGCTTGAGGGCATTCCTCTCGGCTGGTCACTTGACATGACCGTGCCGTCGGACATAAACCTCAAACCAGAAAGGGCGTTGCAAGGCTATGCGGGAATATTCATGACAAAATGCAACCACCGTCTCACACTCGGCGGCTACTACAAGACGATGTCTGGTCTCATCTACTTCGCCGACGCCACCCAGATCTTCAGCTCAGCGGCTGCCGGATGGAGACACGGCATCAAAACAGGCAAAGGCCTTTCAAGAGGCATCGAGACGCTTTATGAATATGATTCCGAACGCCTCCGCGGACGTCTCGCCTACACACTCTCCAAGACGGACAGAACCTTTGAGGAGGTCAACAATGGTGTCACGTTCCCTGCGAAGTTCGACAGAAGGCACATTCTAAACATCACCGCCGAATATGTCATTTCTAAACAGGAGCGCCGTGAGTTCGGAGTGAACACCTTCTTTACCTACCAGTCCGGACATTGGGCCACGGTGGCCGAGGGGCAATATTCGGGAAGCCTGATTCACGGTGGCGACGACATCACGATCTACTATTTCACCACGATCCACAACCGCCAAATGCCGACCTTTATCCGCTGGGACATCGGGGCGTTCCTCCGTTACGGAATCGGCACAAGACATCCGGGAACCCTCAATGTCGGCATCTACAATGTCCTCAACCGCCACAACGCCTACAGTATCACTTACGACACCAATGAGCGTACCTGGAAACAGATGAGCCTCTTCCCGATCATGCCAAGTCTCAGCTGGACGATGTCATTCTGACAACAATGGGAGGACTGTGGAACCGTGGCACCTAACAATCTGATTATCACGTAACAAAGCAATGTCCTTATGCAGACAATAGCACCAGGACATTGCTTTTTATATTCATTTTCAAGCACTTAAGTGCCACGGCAACACAACCGCATTTAGATCGGCAGCGTCTTCTGACGAAGCCAAGAAGCGACCTCTGGAGTGAGACGCGGGGAAAGGGTGCGGAAAACGCGCTCGTTGTAGGCGTTGAGCCAGTCAATCTCGGAGCGGTCGAGAAGATCCTTTACAAGGATTGAGGTGTCGAAGTGGCAGAGAGTCAACGGCTCAAATCGCAGCCAGTGACCGAAATCATTCACTCCGGCATCAACGCAAAGGATCAGGTTCTCGTGACGGACGCCGAACTTGCCTTCCCGGTATATTCCCGGCTCATCGCTCGTGATCATGCCAGGGAGCAAGGCCTGACGGTTAAAGTTCTGACGGATGTCTTGCGGACCTTCGTGGACATTGAGATAGAATCCGACCCCGTGGCCGGTTCCGTGGCCGAAATCGCGCATCGCGTTCCAAAGCGGCTCACGGGCCAGGACATCCAGCTGGCAACCAGCCGTCCCTTTAGGGAAAACAGCCTTAGACAATGCAATATGGCCTTTCAAGACCAGAGTATAGTCCTCCTTCTCCAGCTGGGAGCAAGGTCCAAGCGGAACAGTCCTGGTGATGTCTGTGGTACCGAACAGAAACTGTCCACCGGAATCGCACAGGTAAAGCCCTTCGGCGTAGAGTTCAGCGGAGCCTTCCTCGGGAGTGATGTAATGAGGTAAGGCGGCGTTCGGACCGTAGGCGGAAATCGTCTCGAAACTCTCGCCACGGAACCCTTCGATCTCCGAGCGGAACTGGTGCAGTTTCAGCGAGGCTTCATATTCATTGACAGCATCGCCTGCCTCGATGGAGGTTTGCAGCCAGTGAAGGAAACGCTCCACTGCGATGCCATCCTCAAGGTGGGCCTCCTTCATTCCGGCAACCTCAACATCGTTCTTGACCGATTTGCGAAGTCCGACCGGGGACGTGCCGAAGACGATGGACTGGTCTTTCAGAATACTGCACAGATTGTAGTTCAAAGTCGCAGGATCAACGAACAGAGTCCTGATGTAACTGCCGTCCACAAGGTTTGAGAGTGCAGCTTCCACATCTGAATATTCCTGGATGTTCACTCCGTCCGCAAGCAATTCATGGAAACTGTCCTCGGTCTCGCCATCCTCATCCGGAGTTGGTCCTTTGCGCGCGAACCAAAGTACATTATCCTGAGTGACAAGCAAGTACGACATCACGACAGGGTTGTAAGCCACATCCTGACCACGCACATTCAGCATCCACGCTATCTCGTCCAAAGCCGTAAGAAGGATAGCATCGTAACCTTTATCAGCCAACCATTTGCGCATCCAACGCACTTTCTGTTCCCTTGACCAACCAACCTGTTCCGGGCCGAGGGTGATGATCGGAGTCTGAGGTATTTCCGGACGGTCAGTCCACAGGACTTCCAACATATCCGGGGCGTTGACAAAACGGATCTTCTCTCCAACAGTTTTCTGAATATCCTCAACGGAAGATACTGTCATGCAAAGCCCGTCAACCGCGACGCAGATCTCGTCAAACTCCGCGAAATGATCCGCAAGCCATTCCGGAATAAGCACTTGACCAAGGACACGGGTCTTATGCAATTCCACTCCGGCCTCCGGAAGCTGCCGTGAAGCCTGAATGAAGTAACGTGTGTCCGTCCAAAGGCCGGCGTGATCCTCCGTGATGACAAGGTCTCCTTCCCCTGTGTAGCCGGTAAGCCACGCCACCTGATGCCAGCGAGCGGCGGAATATTCACTGTTATGAGGGTCATTCCCCGTCACGATGACGACATCCCACCCCTTCGAGCGCATCATCGCCCGAACGGCCTCGATTCTATCTTTGAATATGCTCATTGCCTCAACTGGATTATATGGGTATTCAATGCTTACAAACTTACATAAAAAACTGCGATTTACGCCCGTCACATAAGAAAGAAACAATTTTTTAGAGGAAATATAGAATAATCCTGATAAAACGCCAAAATGTCTGTTTTCATGAAAAAAACAAAAAAATGTATCGATTTATACATTCCTGCATTGATTTATTAAAAAAAATAAATATCTTGTGCAGCACTTGGTTAAAAAATCGATTTACGGAGATTCTGAAGATCGCTGGAAAAATAATAATACAACCAATAAAAACGTACTGTATGAACAAAAAAATCGCAGCAATCCTTGCTTTGCTTTTTCTAAGCGCAACTGTCGCCTTTTCTCAAAACATACAGGTTAAAGGAACAGTCATCGATGCAAACGGCGACCCCGTACCTTTCGCCTCTATTCAGTTGAAAGGCACAAAAACAGGTACATCAACGGACGAGAACGGTAATTACACTTTATCTGCCCCGAAAAACGGAACATTGATCTTCAGTTCCATCGGTTACCAAACCAATGAAGTCCACATCAACAGCAAGCTCATCGTTGACTGTGTGCTCAACCAAGACACCGACTATCTTGATGACGTTGTCGTCGTGGCTTACGGTGTCGCCAAGAAAGAATCCATCGTGGGAGCAGTCTCCCAAGTAAATTCAAAGGACATCGAGAAACGTTCCACATCCAGTGTATCTGCCGTTCTTGAAGGATCCGCCCCTGGTATCCGCGTGAACAACTCCTACGGAGAGCCAGGAAGTGACGCAAGCATACGTATCAGAGGATTCGGTTCCATAAACGGAACAAACGCGCCTCTCTACGTGATGGACGGTGTGGTTTACGGCGGCAACATCTCCGACCTGAACCCTCAGGACATCGAGAGCATCTCAGTCCTCAAGGACGCCTCTTCGGCAGCGCTCTACGGAAACCGCGCCTCCAATGGTGTCATCCTCATCACTACCAAGAAGGGAAAGGACGGAAAAGTCTCACTGACTGCCAACATCAACCAAGGTGTTTACCAGAGAGGTATCCGTGAATATGATTCCATGAACGCTGACGAATGGATGGAGACTATGTGGACCACCTACCGCAACGGTATGATGAGCGACCCGGCGCTCAACAAAACCCTTGACGAAGCCACGGCTCTGGCACGGAAGGATTTCCTTCCTGTTATTGCAAAGTACAACATTTACAACAAGGGTGATGAGGAATTGTTCGATGCCAACGGAAAACTCACCGGCACCGTCAAGCCTCTGATCGCCGAAGACCTTGACTGGTTCAAGCCGATTGAAAGGCTTGGCTACAGGCAGGAGTACAACATGAGCGCCAACGCTGCTTCCGAAAAGTCAAGTTTCTATTTGTCAGCCGCTTACCTTGATGAGAAAGGTTATGTAAAATCATCCGATTTTTCCCGTTTTAACGGACGTGCCAACGTGAGCGTGACTCCTCGTAAATGGATCAAGGTCGGCATGAATCTGGCCGGATCCTATCAGGAGAGCAATTTCACCGACACGGACGGTAACAATTCCTACATCAACCCGTTCTACTACTCTCGCTTCATGGCTCCGATCTATCCTGTCCATCAGCACGATCTCAGCTCAGCGAACGGAGACTATCTACTGGACGGGGCTGGCAACAAGCAGTATGACGATGGCAACAGCCGTGGACAAAATGAGAACCGCCACATCGCATGGGAACTTGAGGACAATTTGGCCAAATCCTACCGCACAACACTAAACGGACAGATCTACGCCGACATCAAGTTCCTCAAGGACTTCACATTCTCCATCAAGGGAGACATGAGTCTGCGCAACAGTGAGGCTCAGACCTACAACAATGCGTTGATAGGTGACGGAGCTGGCAGTAACGGACGCGCCTCCAGAACCATATACCGCTACATGAACTATACTTTCCAGCAGCAGCTGACATGGCAGCGTGCCTTTGGAGAGCATAATGTAGATGCCCTCCTCGGCCACGAGAACTACTACTACCACTACAACTATCTCTACAATTACAAGACAAACCAGACATTCCCGGGACAGACCACCCTCAACAACTTCTCTGAAATGACCACGATGACGGACTACTACAATGATGTCCGCAGTGAGTCTTATCTGGCCCGCGCGCGTTACAACTTCGCGAACAAGTACTTCGCCGAGGCTTCCTTCCGCCGTGACGGATCGTCAAGATTCCATCCTGATCACCGTTGGGGTAACTTCTGGTCAGTGGGAGGCAGCTGGGTTCTCTCAAATGAAGACTTCATCAAGGCTATCCCTCAAATCAACTCACTGAAGTTCAGAGCATCCTACGGAGAAGTAGGAAATGACCAGGGTGTCGGCTACTACGCCTACATGGCTCTTTACGCCATGGTTCAGAATGGAGGAAAGGGAGGAGCCTACAAGTCACAGAATGACGCCACCAACATCAAGTGGGAAACCGCCGCCTCATGGAGCGCCGCTCTTGAGGGACGCTTCTTCGACTGCTGGAATTTGTCTCTTGAATATTACGACAAGCGCACCCGAGACCTTCTGTTCAGTGTCTATCAGCCACTTTCCGCAGGTGCGACTTCAACCAGTTCCGCAGTTTCCACCATCACACAGAATCTTGGTTCTGTCTCCAACAAAGGTATAGAGATCGCCACTGATTTCGATGTAATCCGCACGAAGGATTTCAAGTGGAACCTTAACATGAACGCCACCATCGAGAGAAACAAGATCATCACTCTTCCTCAGCAGAACAGGGAAGAGGGCATCCTTTCAGGGAACTTCAAGTATGCAGAGGGACACAGCATGTACGAATTCTTCACGTATCAGTATGAAGGTGTGGACATGATGACCGGACGTTGCCTCTATCAGATTGATGACGAGGCCTTCTATGTGGGGACACCTGCAGAAGGTGAGACCAGAAAGCCGCTTCCTGAAGAGCATCACGTCAACATCAACGGCAAAGACTACACTACCTATGTGACCTATGCCAAGAGAGACTGGAGCGGTTGCGCCCTTCCTAAGATCTACGGAAGTTTCGGAACTTCGTTCAGCTACAAGAACTTCTCTCTCTCCGCCCTCTTCACTTATTCTTTGGGAGGCAAGATGTACGACAGTTCCTATGCATCCCTGATGTCCGCCAGCACGAACGTGCATCAGCTCCATAGAGATCTGCTCGGATCCTGGACAGCAGCTCCTGCCGGAATGACAGAGACATCCTCAAACCGTATCAATCCTGACGCTCTTCCTGGACTCAACTCTTACTACAACCAGTACAACTCATCGATGTCAACCCGTTGGCTTCAGAGTTCCAACTATCTGGTGTTCAAGAACCTCACCGTTTCTTACAACATCCCTTCAAGAATTACCCGCATGATTGACATCGCCGGAGCCTCCGTGAACTTCAGCGCCGAGAACCTCTTCACCCTGACAACTCTCAGAGGCATGAACCCTCAGCAGAACTTCACCGGAGGCAGCAGCAACAAGTTCACCACCGCGCGTGTATTCTCGTTAGGACTCAACATCAGACTGTAAAAAACTTTAAATCACGGACAAAATGAAAAACATACTTAAAATATCCATCGCCGCACTGTTAGGTGTAATGCTTCTGGCTTCCTGTTCAAAGGATTATATGAACACAATCCCGACGAGTTCCACCGCGACACCTACTATCTTTGAGAGCACAGAAAACGCGGCCCTTGCGGTTAATGGCATCTGCAAACTCATGACAAGGCAGTATCTCGGTTCGCAAGGTTTCAACGGAGAGGGAACAATCAAGTTATATACCGGTGAATATCCTGGAGATAATCTCGTCGTAAACCTGCCAGGTTGGGCTTCCGTCATCAACGGCACGAATCATGACAGCAAGATCAGCACCTACAATTATTACAATTGGTATTACTACTACATGTTGATCGGCAACGCCAACGCCATCATACTCAACATCGACAATGCGAAAGGAGACGAGACAGAAAAACAGTTCATCAAAGCACAGGCCTTGTCATTCAGGGCCTACAGCTACATGATGCTGCTTCAGGTCTATAGCGTGCGTTGGGGAGACTCCAGCAACGGAGCGTCTGACGGTGTTGTGCTTCGTCTTGACACATCAACTGACGAGATGCCTCTCAGCACTATGGCTGACTGCTACAAGCAGATTTACGATGATCTGGACGAGGCCATCCGTCTTTACACAGAGTCTGGACTGGCACCGGATTCCAAGGACAATTACTCTCCGAACATCGACATGGCTTATGCCACCTACGCCCGTGCCGCCCTCAACAGACAGGATTACGCCAAGGCTCTTGACAAGGCCGCCAAGGCTCGCACCAATCATCCTCTGATGTCAAACGCGGAGTACAAGGACGGATTCAACGCCCCTAACAAGGAATGGATATGGAGTTGCTATGGTTCAGCCGATGAAACTCTGTTCTTCTACTCTTATTTCGCCTACATGAGCTATAATTCTTCGGCATCCGCCGTAAGAACCTATCCTAAATGCATCAACAAGGACGCTTACGATAAGATTCCTGAGACAGACATCCGTCGCGGAATGTTCCTCGATCCTAAAGATTATTACTACACAAAGTCAACAGGTCTGGCAGATCCTAAGAAAGGCGGCAAGGAATTGGATGCTTATGCAAGATCCTTGTATCCTGATATTCAAGCAAGCGCGAAGGTTTATGCCTACATGAACTTCAAGTTCGCCAATTCATCCCAACCCGGCGTCGGACACCTGAACAACTTCCGCTCCGCCGAGATGTATCTGATCGAGGCTGAGGCTAACTATTTCCTCAAGAACGAAAAGGCGGCTCAGGCTTCCTTGAATGCCCTCACAAGGGACAGCGGACGTGACAAGGAATATAATTGCACCGCCACCGGCACCGCTCTTCTTGACGAGATCAAACTTTACCGCAAGATCGAGCTCTTCGGCGAAGGCTTCAACTGGTTCGACCTCAAGCGCTGGGGTGATTCATTGAACAGAACTTCCACAGAGAAGGGAGGCAACTACATCACAGCCCTCGCCGTTTCTTACGGTCCTCAGGACAGGAACAACTGGACATGGGTGATTCCATCAAAAGAAACTGACTATAACAAGCTCATAAAATAACCCAACCCATAAGCAAAGAAAAACCGGGATTCCTGAAAAGGGTCCCGGTTTTTGTTAAAGTTGTACTTTAACAAAAATCATTTGAATATCCTACGTTTGATTATTCTTATGGCCACAAGAAGCAATTTTTCCACTGGAAGGAAAGCCGAAAGGCCTCTCAGGCCAGAGAGCAGCAGATTTGAAGGCGTGAATGCCTCCTTGACATCAGACAGAGACTCGCGCAGGAGAAACTCTCTGCGGACCAAACGCTCGCGGACATCATTCTGAGCCGACTCCAGCTCATCCATCGTCTTGATTTCAGAATACCTCATAGCCTATTTGTCTTCGTCAAAGAAAAGTTTGATGAACATCGGGACGAACGTGTTGCGGAACAGTCTCTTCCTAAGCAGAATGACAACCACAAGAATCACGGCGAAGACCGCGGCCACGATTCCGGCTCCGGCTGCATAACTGCCTATCAACTCCCCTATCCACATAACACCCCCGATGGCGAGAGCCGTCAGAATCACTGACACGATGAACAGGACAAGCAACATGTAAAGCAATTTGCCGAGCGTCAATGACAATCCCTTAGCGGTTCTTAATTTGAGGTCATCAATCCTTGCCTCGACATAGTCCGCAGTGTTCTTGCCAAGGTCCTCAATCGGTTTTGTGAACTCACTCATCGTCACGCGTTTTCAGACGGCCTTTCGGCATATTCAATGTCCTTCTGAATCGCGCTTTCGATTTTTTCCAACCGCTCGAGGATCTTTATCCTGACATCTTCCTTCAGATTCTCGGCCTGACCCTTGAGTTCCGCCTTCAGGTCGTTGAGTTCCATTCTTGCCAACCTCGCCCGTGCCTTGGCGGAATCCGCCGCGTCACCGACAGTTTCCTTAATCTTCCGACGCGTATCCTCGCCCTTCTCCGGAGCGAACAACAGCCCAAGGGTAAGCCCGGCGGCTGCCCCCGCGACAAACGCTAATAATGAATCACCTTTCATAACATTCGATTTTCACAAACTTACATAAAAATCTGCGATTTTTACGCCCGTCCCATAAGAAAGGAACAGTTTTTTAGAGGAAATATAAACCATACTGATCAGAAATCCAATTCATCAGCGCCGATTTCTGTCTGCCAACACAAACGGAACTCCTCGGGCAAGTGACAATAAGGCCATAACGCAACCCGTGAGTGTCCCGCAATCCTTCCGGGCGACAGAAAAGGGTTCCACAATCCTCCCGTGCGCAAAAGTGACCCTCTCACGTACGAAGGCCTTATTTTGATCCTCCTCGTGAGCAGGAAGGCCAGGTCTGCGCACAGGAGGGACTGCCGAGGCTGTCTCGTGAGCAGGAAGGCCGGGGCTGCGCACGGGAGGGACTGCCGAGGCTGCCTCGTGAGCAGGAGGGCCAGGGCTGCGCACGGGACCATAGACATTATTTTCTGACAGGGGCGCACTGAACCCCGAGGAGTTTCAGGGCGGAGACGAGTTCGGTGGTGACGGCAACCTTGTACTTGGTGGAGTGGAACTCGATGTTGTACTTGGTCTGAGGGTCGTAGAGGAACATCTTGAGAGGGACGGTGCCCCGATTGGCCTGGATCAAGGACACGAGATCCTTGCGGAATTTCTCGGTCAGCATAGGCGTGGTGATGCTGATGGAGAAAGCGTTCAGCATCGTCTCGTTCACGTTGCCAAGAAGCATTATCTTCTTTACCCTGAAAGCATAAGGCGAAGTCTTGCCTTGCGCGCGCTCTTCAGGTTTGATGAAATATTTCTCCTCGATGTCACCCTCGATGTAAAGGTTCTCGTGCGGCTTCATATAGCTCATAAAAGCCTCGTGGTCACGTCCGAACAATGTCAGTTCGTAGGCTCCGCTGTAATCCTCCAGTTTAGTCTTTGAATATGGCTTACCGGTCTTCGTGGTCAGGGTGCTGTACTCGGTCACCAGGCCTGCAATCGCTACCTTCATCTTCTTCCTGGAAGCCTCGCACTCAGCCACCTGCTTGCTCAGATTCGCAAGTTCACAGTTCGTAAAATTCTCTATCTCAAAGGCATACTTATCCAGAGGGTGCGATGAGATGTACATCCCGACATATTCCTTTTCCTTCTGGAGCCACTCAAACTCGTCATCCGCTCCAAGCATTTCCGGGATTTCCGGACGCACCGGCCTCATCTCCTCCACCTCGCCGAAAAGCGAAGCCGCCGAATTGGCCGCGTCCTGGCTGTAGAGGGTGGCATATCTCGCCAATTCGTCAATGAACAGGTTGCCGCTGCGGCACGGCAGGAAAAACTGTTTGCGCTGGATGCCGAACGAATCGAAACCACCTGAATATGCAAGGCACTCTATTGCCTTTCTGCCCAGTGAGTTGCCAAGCCTTTCAACGAAATCGAACACATCGGTGTAGGTACCGTTGGCTGCCCTGTCGGCGATGATCGCGTCCGCCACATTGGAACCGAATCCCTTGATCCCCTTGAGGCCGAAACGGATGTTACCCTCCTTGTTCACGGTGAAGTGTGAATATGACTCATTGACATCCGGGTTCAACACCTTGATCTTGTGAGCCTTGCAGTCGGACAGAATCTTCTTGATCTCCGGCATGTTGGAGAGGTTGCAGGAGAGGTTGGCCGCGAAGAACTCGGCGGGATAGTGGCATTTCAGCCAGCCGGTCTGGTAGGAGACCCATGCATAGCAGGTGGCGTGGGACTTGTTGAAGGCATACTGCGCGAATTTCTCCCAGTCCTTCCAGATCTTGTCCAGCATCTTCTCCGGATGGCCGTTGGCCTTGCCGCCCTCCATGAACTTGTCCTTGAGCTCGTTCAGAATCGTTATCTGCTTCTTGCCCATCGCCTTGCGGAGCTTGTCCGCCTGCCCCTTCGTGAAGCCGGCCAGCTTCTGGGAAAGAAGCATCACCTGCTCCTGGTAGACGGTCACACCATAGGTGTCCTTAAGGAACTCCTCCATCTCCGGGAGGTCATATTCTATAGGCTTGAGTCCGAGTTTTCTGTCCACGAAGTCCGGGATGTAGTCCATAGGGCCCGGCCGGTAAAGGGCGTTCATCGCGATAAGGTCCTCGAAACGCTCAGGACGCAGCCTCTGAAGCCAGGTCTTCATGCCCTCGGATTCGAACTGGAAGACGCTGTCCGTGTCACCGTGGCCGTAGAGTTCGTAAGTCGGCTTGTCGTCAATCGGAATCGCCTCGATGTCGATGTCCGTACCAAAGCGCAACTTAATGTTGTCCAGACATTTGTGGATTATGGACAGGGTGTTGAGTCCCAGGAAGTCCATCTTCAGCATGCCGACTTCCTCGATGTAGTGGCCGTCGTACTGCGAAGTCCAGACGTACTGTCCGGACTCCTTGTCCATCGAAAGGCAGATAGGAATATAGTCGGTCAGGTTGCCTCGTCCGATGATCGTGGCGCAGGCGTGCATTCCGACCTGACGGATGCATCCCTCCAGCTGACGGGCATATTTCAGAACCTCCCTCACCTGCTCTGTTCCGTTTTCCAACTCTTCCTTGAACTCAGGCACAAGACGATAGCAGTTCTTCAGGGTTATCTTGACATCCGTGTCCTCCATGCCCCTCTGATAGGTCTTCTTGACCGTTTTCTTCTGACCCGGATTGTCAGGATCATCGACCTCGACATCCTTTTCCACCACCTTGAATCCTGGCTTCAGATCATCCAGATCCGGATTGAAGAGATATTCCTTCTCCACCTTTTCACTGAGGCGGTCAGGCACCATTCCGGACAGGCGGTTGGACTCATCGATCGACAGGTCATGGATTCGCGCCACGTCCTTGATGGCTCCCTTGGCGAGCATCGTGCCGAAGGTGATCACCCGGGAGACGTGATCCTTGCCGTAGGAGTCCTCGACATATTTATGCGCCAGGGACAGATCCTCGAAATCGACATCTATATCCGGCATCGAGATTCGGTCCGGATTCAAGAAACGCTCGAACAGGAGCTGGTACTTGATCGGATCCAGGTTGGTGATTCCCAAGCAATAGGCCACCACGGATCCGGCCGCGGAACCACGGCCTGGCCCCACCATGCTGCCCTTCGCCCTCGAAGCCGCGATGTAGTCCTGCACAATCAGGAAGTAGTCCGGGAAGCCCATACGGCAGATGGTCTTGAGCTCGAAGTCTATCCTCTCGGACTGCTCGGCGGTCAAAGTCTCCCCATAACGTCTTTTGGCTCCCTCGTAGGTGATGTGGCAGAGATAGGCCACCGACTTGCAGAACTCGTCGCCACGGTAATTGCCCTTCTTGTCGCACTTTCCGACCTCGATGACATCCTTGTATATGTTCAGATAGTTGTCCAGGTCGTCAAGGAAGGCCTGGTCGATCTGATACTTCGGAAGCACATGGTCGCGGTCGATCTGATATTCCTCAACTTTGGAAGCTATCTCCAGAGTGTTTTCCAGCACTTCCGGATGGTCTGGGAACAGAGCGGCCATCTCCTCCTCGCTCTTCAGGTACTCCTGCTGGGTGTAGTGAAGGCGCGGCTCCTCGTTGATCTTCTTACCGGTGTTCAGACAGATAAGATGGTCGTGCGCGGGGCCATCCTCCTTGTTGACGAAGTGGACGTCATTCGTGGCGACCACCTTGACACCCATCTCCTGAGCCAACTGGAATATTCCTTCATTGCTGATCTTCTGTTCCTCATAGACATCCCGCGAGAGTCCAGGAACCTCGGTCTTGTGGAGCATCACCTCAAGGTAGTAGTCGTCTCCGAAGACCCTCTTGTGCCACTCTATCGCCTTTCTCGCCTCGTCCATCTTTCCGGCGACGATGTTCTTGGGGATCTCGCCGGCAAGGCAGGCGGAGCAGCAGATCAGATTCTCGTGGTACTTCTCGATGATCTCGTGGGAGACCCTCGGCTTGCCGTAGTAGAGACCTTCGATGTGACCCTGCGACACGATCTTCATCAGGTTCTTGTAGCCGTCGAAGTTCTTGGCCAGCAGGATGAGGTGATAATAGGATCTGTGCTCGCTGTCCTTGAGTTTCGGATCATAGTGGCGTGTCACATAGACCTCGCACCCGATGATCGGCTTGACCTTGAAATGCCCGGTAGCCTTGTCCACATGCTTGCCTGCGAACTTGAAGAACTCCTTGACACCGTACATGTTGCCGTGATCCGTGATGGCCAGGGCCGGCATCCCCATCTCCTCGGCCCTGTCGAACAAGGTCGAGATGGAGGAGAATCCGTCAAGAATCGAATATTGCGTGTGGACGTGAAGGTGTACAAAAGCCATGGTGACAAGTCAAATTTTCATATATCCGCAAACCGTTCGGGAACGAAGCGGCCAGCACCCGAACCCAAGCGAATTGCGACAATACAAAGATACCGAAAAACCCTATCCCCGCAAAGCCGCCCCCTCCGAAAAGTTTTCAACATCTGGAAAAAGTCCCGATTTCAGCCACATAAAACTCAGAATTATTCCCGAAAATAAGAGTAAATAGTCGGAAAAAGTCCCGATTTTAACCATCCAAAACTCGGAATAATTCCCGATACTATTTGTTATTCAATTGATTTATTGTAAATTCGCAAAAAATATAAAAAAGAAGCCATGCTATATAGAAAATTCGCAGCCCATCTGGAAGACTTTCTCCGGAACGAACCTCGTAAGATAATGCTCGTCAATGGCGCCAGGCAGATTGGCAAATCGTACCTGATAAGGCACGTCGGCAACAAACTTTTCAAGAATTATGTGGAGATAAACCTGAAAGCGGACAAGGAAGGCTCCGGAATATTCGCGTCTGTCCGCAGTGTAGAGGAGTTTTTCCTGCAATTGGGTGCGATCGCCGGGAACAGATTAGGCAATCGGGACGACACGATTGTCTTTCTTGACGAGATTCAAAGCTATCCGCATCTGATGACGATGCTCAAATTCCTGAACGAGGACGGCAGGTACAGGTACATCGCCAGCGGCTCGGAATTAGGTGTGGCATTGGCGCAGACCCCTTCCGTCCCTATCGGCAGCATAGCCATCGAGCAGATGTACCCGCTTGATTTCGAGGAGTTTCTTCTAGCGATGGGATGCAGTCAGGACACTATTGACGGGATGCGGGAATATTTCCACGACAGAAAGCCGTTGAACGATTCCCTGCACAACTATATGCTCCGGCAGTTCAAGATCTATCTTTTGGTGGGAGGAATGCCCGACGCCATAAACAAGTTCATCAAGAGCCGTAACATCGCCCAAGTCCGTAAGATCCAACGGGACATACACTCCTTGTACAAGCTGGATGCGTCGCAATACGACGAAGAGAGAAAACTTGTCATCCGCAAGATCTATGACATGATTCCGTCCAACATGGAAAACAAGAAGAAGCGTGTCATCGTGAAGAACATCGAGCATACCGCCGGTCACAAGCAGTTCAGCGACTACTCCGATGAGTTTGACTATCTGGTCAACTCCGGTGTTGCTCTCTCGGTCCAAGCCATCAGCAATCCGAAGTTCCCGCTGAAGGAGTCCGAGAGCAAGAATCTTATCAAACTATACCTCAGCGATGTAGGCATTCTTACTGACCTTCTTTACAGGACAAACATCAATGCGGTGCTTGGAGACGAACGCAGCGTCAATCTCGGCTCAGTCTATGAGTCTGTAGTGGCACAGGAGCTCCACGCCCACGGATTCACCCTGCACTACTACGACAACAAGCAGCGTGGAGAGGTTGATTTTCTGATTGATGACTACGACAATCTCACAGTCCTGCCCATCGAGGTCAAATCAGGCAAGGATTACAAGGTTCACAGCGCCCTGGATGCCTTCCTTGACACCCCCGACTACCACATCAAGAACGCCATAGTCCTAAGCAACGAACAAAACGTCCACAAGGAGCATGGCATCACCTACCTCCCCATCTACTACGTGATGTTCCTAAAGCAAGACAACATCCCGGAAGAAGATCTCGTCATTCCGAATCCGACTTTGCAAGCCTAGTGGCGACCGTGGCACTTAACTAACTGACAGTGAAACGAAAGGGCATCCTCGTGGTTCAAGTATTCAGACCACGACAGTGTTCTGTCCGCTGATTATCAGGACATTATCCGCCACTGATTACTAATACGCCCGGCCGTACATCCTCGGGGAGTTGAAGGCGGGGGTGTGGCCGTAGAGGCGGAAGAGTTCGGGGATGGTGACGATCTCGTAGCCTCGGGCTTTTAGCTGCGGGATTATGGTCTTCATCGCCTCGACGGTGCGCTCGTTAGTGTCGTGGAAGAGGAGGATGCGGCCATCCTCGACGCGGGCGAGGGTCTTGGTCACACGATCCTCGACCGGCATGTCGGCCCTCCAATCCTGACAACTGAGGCCGGCGATGAATATCTTTCCGTCAATAAGATCCGCGACGTGGGCATTGTGCGCGGTAAACGGAGGGCGGAGATATTCCGGCTTGGCACCAGCGTAAACCTCTATCAGGGAATCCGTCTTGGCGACCTCCGCAAGAATCAGAGAGTCAGCAATCTGCGTGAGATTAGGGTGGGAATAGGTGTGGTTCTCGACGTCGCATCCAATCTGGACCATCCGCCGGATGATCGGTGCGGTCTCCTCATTGATGTTCTGACCGATAAGGAAGAACGAGGCCTTCACTCCGTTCTCCTCCAACACGTCCAGCATCATAGGAGTGAACTTCAGGCTCGGCCCGTCATCGAAAGACAGGGCGACATATTTCGGTTTGGAATCCTCCACGCAGCCGGAGTCGCAGCCGCAATCATCCTGGGCGTAGGCGATGCCGGCGGAAAGCGCCAAGGCTGCGGCCAGCATATTCAAGTATTTGAAAATATTCATTTTAAAACCCTCTTCCGAACATCGACCAGTACTTCGCCTCAAGCTCCTTCCAGCGGGCGGCGCATTTGTCGTGGATCTCAGCGGTGTAGGCGTTCAGCAGCCTCGCCCTCTTGCGAGGGGTGGCCTTTGAATATTCAGCCTCAAGCTCAGGCAGGCCTTCGAAGGTCATCGCCTCCATCTCCAACACATTGTCCGTGAACTCTTTCTTGGTCTTCTGCCACGAAAGGGTGGCCAGCTTGTTGGCGCGGCGGAACTCCCACAGCACGCTGTTCGGATAGTATTCCTTCTGGCCGCACTTTTCAAAGGCGTCCGGCAGAACTGTACTTCCGCAGAAAATCGGAATGCGAGGGCTCTGCGCCGGGTTGTCCACAGCGTACCAGCAGACTCCCCCGATGCCGTCCGGCAGCCACGAGCGACTCTGGATGACCGTCGAATATGAACACCAGGCCACCGCCAGCGTCCTTCTGAAATCGATCACGCCCGGAGCGATGCTGTTCAGCGTGTTGCGCATCGGAGTGGTCAGCCAAGGATTGGCCAGAGGACTCATCTCCTTGTGCGCCGGAACACCATTCTTCTCAGGCACATCAATCGTCCAGTTCTTGCACATATCCCATTCCGTACCCTCGTAAGTATCTCTCAGCAACGCCATTACCTTCCTGACATCGACCAAGGAGTCCGGCTTTACGGAAAACGGAAAATCATCCATTCCATACTTCAGACCGAGCGACGGTGCCAGCAGATCGAACACCCTGAACTCCCTCTCACGGTAGTTCCTGCCCTGTGCGTATGAGCAGACGATCACCTTCCAAAAAACGAAATCGCCCTTACCATCCCAAAGGCCGTTGTCGATAGCCACCTGCTCAAGGTTATCGGAAGCCATAAAGTTCTCTGTATCAGAACGGTCAATCTTTCCGATTCTCGGAATGTTGGCGGAAATCCCGACGTGCTCGTCCGGAATCCTCTGGGCCGCCCAGGCCGCCCCGAGCTTATGCTTTCCGACTCCCACGATCTCAAACTGCCAGACCTCCTTCGGGTCGGAGACCGTAAGGCACTCGCCACCATCGCCGTAGCCATATTCCTCAGCCAGAGATCCCATCACATTGACGGCCTCCCTTGCAGTGGCGGCACGCTCCATCGCCAGACGGCAGAGCTCCTCGATGAGCAGCGGCGCGTCGTGGTTGATCAGGGTGTCCGGCCCCGTGAACGTCGTCTCACCGATGCCCACCTGCTTCTCGTTCAGCGATGGATAGCCAGTGTTGACGTAGGAATATGTATGCGCGACCTGCGGAATCTCTCCCACTATCTTGATCCCTGCGGTGTCGGTCACGAACTTGGTCTTGCGCCAGTTCTTGCGGATCGGAGTCACGGAACCCGGCTTGTGATCCTTCGCTGGAACGATATTCACCCAAGTGTGCGAAGTGCCGTCGCATGTGTGCGAGGTCATCACCGACCCGTCCGTGCTGGCCAGCCTCCCGACCACAATGCTGGTGCACTCCAGCCCCGAATTCTCATCATCCTGAGCCCAAGCTCCGAATCCCGCGGCACAAAACGCCGCCACCATCACAAGAATTTTTCTCATCTCTATCTTATTGTTTGTTTATTCTCAAAGACTTGCGAACATCCGCTTACCTGACAGGACCGGCGATGCTGACACAAGCGTAAAACAAAGTTTATTATCCAGGCTAAGTAATCTTTACCAACTTATTTTTAACGCTTACTAAGATACAACTAAAACCGAGATTTTTCAAAAAAAGACTTTTTCAAGTGGACTCAATTGTTCATCTTTCTGTTCGATTGCAGGTTCTCCACATACAGAGGCAAATGATGGAGATTTGTAGCATCCGCATCGGTTCTAACTTGAACTAGAGGATAAAAAGAGGGCAAAGAAGAAAGCAGAGGGTTCTGCTCCCGTCTTCACCCTCTTGATTATAGGCTATGATTTACTTGCCAATCCATTCTATTGCCATTGGGTTTCCTACAGTGGTTATCATAGGAGTTGGATTGACTACTGAAGTCTGAGGGTTGAGATAATATATGCCCTTGGTGTTCGCTGAAGCATTGCAGATGGCCAAGCCGTCTTTATACTTAGAGACCAATATACCATAGCCGTTGGACAATTCCAGCCCTTTTATTTTCGTCATCTTCCGATTGTATAGGTCAAAGACTACGGCTCTGCTCGATATAGAGGAATGTCCTGTTTCTCCGGGTCTGTAATAACCTGGAATATCAACATATCCGTAGGCTTTACCATTGGCCACATAACAAATGGAAGCAGCCCAACCTGCTGTTTTCTCTTCTCCTTCGATAGTTGCACCGGTTATCGTCCAATGGTACGTGGGATCAAAATCCGTATCACCCTTTTTGATCCGCAGTATGCCAGCCTTATGTCCTGCTACCATTCCGAAATTGCCGAGACAAGAGATGTATATATCCCCTTTTTCATCCATGAACAAAGACTTCGGGTCAATGGGACGTGTAGCTTGAGAGAAACCGCTGGCTTTCTCCGAAATCATCTTGACCAGCTTGTCCCTCCTTGTGTCAATAACGGCAACATCTGCTTGTTTGTAATTTTCCGGGCTTGTCCAACCACCCACCATCTGACTTAGACCTGCAAACACGTAGCCGTCACGTTCTATCATGATTCCTATGTCGGGATTATTGTCTTGTATGCCTAAAGATGTCAGGTCTATCTCTCCCGTCTTCTGCATGGTTTCAGGATTAAAAATGTAAATCTTTCCCAATCCTGCAAGCGACAGATACGCCTTTGTAGGAGACAGCTTGACGAGACTATTGGCACTGTTATTGGCAGGCAATGGCATACTGCCCATTTTCTGCAAACCACCGTTTACGCGGCGATACTTAATCAGCTCATTCTTGTCCATAGTCATGTGATAGCTTGGGAAGACATAGACCTCATCACCTATTACCACAGGGTAAGAACTTCCAAAGGGAACATTTATGCCATTCTTATTGTCAACAGCCATCGTCGCGCCTAACTTGGGCTCGTCAATAAGTTGCATATAGACTGTTCCATCCATGCCCGTAGCATTGGGCAAGGCTGTCAGTAGCAGTACATTTCCCGTACCTCCTGCTATGGGAGTGTCCGGATCTTTCTTGTCACATGAGTTGAGACACAGTGCAGCAAACATGGCTGCTGCGATAATCATTTTCTTTTTCATTGCTTTTTTTGTTTAATTGATATTAGATGAATTATTACTTGAATACATATCTGAATCTGACGGTGAAACTACGTCCCGGCAAGGGGCGATTGAATTCGCTGATCATTTGTGTATCGGTCAGGTTGTTTATTTTCCCCATAATGAAGTAGCGTCCATTGCCGAAACTCTGCTCAAAGCCCATACTGCATGAGATGGTTCGCGGTATGCGATGCTGTTGGAATTGGCTTTGCTCGAAATCATAAAGATATTCCTCCACGAATGATGCATCGCTAAATATGCGCGTGTTCATACCTTTGCCCCCGAATAGATTCTCCTTGTGAAACTCCAGTCCTGCATTTGCCATCAGATAAGGTATATTGGGCATGCGACTGCCCTTTGTCGGATTGGCAACAGTGGTGTTCTGCTCATACTTACGCGTGTCTCGCAGGTCTTGGTAGGTTGCATTTACGTAACCATAGAGCCAGCGTGTAACATCTGCTTTCACCTCTGCTTCCACACCAAAAGTCCTCATTTCTCCAAAATTTTGATACTGCGATTGCAGGAAGCCTCCTGTAAAACGAATCATATTCAGTAGATACATGTAGAACCCGTTTACTTCTATCTGCAAGTTGCTGGGAGACTTTCCTGTCAGGTCGAACAACATTCCCACGTTTACGCTTGTGTTACGCTCCGGAATCAAATTGCCTGCAGGGGCAATGACATAACCATCTCCCAGCAGTTCTTCTTCCGACGGAAGCCTTACATCATACCCGAGAGAGGCTTTTGCCATCAGGTTGGGAGTAATACGGTAACGAAGCGCATTGCTGATACCGAAATCATTCTTGTGGGTATCTATATCTTCCGCTGAATTTGTCAGAATACTAGCCATCCGCGTTTTCATTGAATAGTAGTAATACTTGATATTGACAGAATTGAGGAATTTATCGTCGGAAGAGCGATAGTCGTAGTTCACCCCAGCCACCCAACTGAGCATATTGCTTGGGAATTCCGTACGGTAGCCTATTACCTTGTCTTTCATTGCATCTTTGGGGTTGGCATAGGCATATTTCGACAAAGAATTGAAGTTGACCGAATGATTATCATTGACAAGATAGTTGAGATTCAATTTATGCTGCAATAGATGCTTGTTATTCACCAACAATGATGCCCATTTCCCGATTTCTCCACCGAATTTCGAAACCGCCGGATAATGCGTACCGTCCCAATGTGTGCGATGAGAAGCGGTATCAGTAAAATGAGAGTTGGTATAAACATACCCCAGTTGCCAATCCAAGTCCAGTCCTTCCAAGAGAAAGTTCTCCTTCTCCATCTTGTTGGCGATAATAAAAGCATCGGAATGGCTGTGGGCATACTGAATGTTAGACTCTATTCCCTGTACATCCTTGTAGGTACGTATGAAGATTGGTTCAAATTCTACCAAGTCAAACCACCATTTCCGTGCCTTAAAACTGCCGCCGACAACTGCCTTCTTGAACTTGTCGTGATCTCGGGTTATCGTAAGTCCCTCTTGAAAGGGGGATTTCATCTTGTAGTTATTATCGGAATAGTTATAAAAACCTCCCAACCCGAACTCTATACCTTTTGGCGCAATGTTCATTTTGCTCACCACGGATGCTTTGTGAGTGTTGAAACTACCGTAAGAATAGTTCACGTCCAAATACTTGGGCGGATACTCCTTGATGACAATATTTACCGCTCCACCCACGGCGGAACCCCCGAATTTGGCGGGAACAATTCCTTTGTATATCTCAATGCGATCGATCATTTCCACCGGAATATCATTGATGTCGATAAAATCGGAATTGTCATTCATCGGCTGTCCGTCAATGAAAAGCCCAATGCGTTTACCTTCCAACCCTCGTACGGAAATACGAGAAGTACTGCCCACACCTCCCATTGTCCGCACGGTGATACCGGCTGTTTTTGCTAAAACATCCTGCACATTGTTGACTGTCCCTTGTATCTGACTCATGCTGATTACAGATATAGGCATTGCCTGCTCACGTATTTTACGGGCTTCGCTTTTGCCCATCACCACCACCTCATCCAACGATTTGGAATCGGCTTTCAGACGGATGATGATTTTACTGCCTCTCTCGTTACCCACTGTGACCTTACGGGTTTGGGTGCGATACCCCATAAAACTCACGGTAAGCGTATAGGTACCTGTGGGAATATCAGAAAAAGAGAAATCCCCATGCTCATTTGCCGCGATGCCCTTTTTCAGTTCCTCGATAAAGATAGTTGTTCCGGGCAGTGGCTCTTCGCCTGAGTCGTCGATAACCACGCCCGTAATCCGTCCGCCCCCTGTTTGGGCGGAGACACTGATGCTCGTGAGCATCAGTGATAAAAAAAGATAGATTACCTTCTGTTTCATTGTTTTATTACTTTGGACTAAAAATTATATTTTGCCTTTGCCCATATTTCTGAATTGTTTTTGTACATACCGAATATCCCCTCATTGCCTCCAAACCAATCATAACCTACCGATAGTTGGATGTGGTCATTCAGCGCATAGGAGGAGGTAAAGCGGCTGAACCATCCCTCGTGGTTGAGGTCGAAATAGGTGAAGTTGGATAATTGTAATGTACTATCCAACAGTTTTTTAGACACATTGAGCGTGAGGAGTGACTGATGACGAGGTTGTGCTATTTGATTTTCATATCGCAGAATACTTTCCGAAGAAAACTGCGCCATCACCATCCATTCATGAGGCGCATACCAATCCACGCCCACGAGATAATTCACCGTGTTGAAGCCCTTCTGCTCCATAGCTCCCGCCTCGGGTTTGTAGCTGAAATGCTTGTCCACATTGAATGCTGCTTCGCCACGCAGGACAAACTGCCCCAACGGCTTGGATATATCTCCTCCGAAGAATCCCATGCGGTAATATTGCGGAGATACGGTCATGTGGTTGCCTGAAGACCGATAAGTAATCATGGGCATCTTGTTCCACGTATGCAATGCGGCAAGAGAAAAATCCACTCCCGGCAAGGTGAAGCAGAGTCTTCCTCCATATTCTATATTGGAAAAGTGGAGTTTTGGACTACTTCCGTCCTCATTCCAGACAAGATGCAGAGCGGTGTTTTTAGGCAGCACACTCCATGGATTTTCGGCATCGGTCGGCAACTTATATCCCTCGAAGGTCGGCACGGCAAGCAACTCCAATTTCATCTTCTCATTAAAGACAAAAAAGCGCAGAGCATTGACCGGCATACGAATGTCATCGTAATCTTGTGCCAAGAATTCCGTCATATCCATCGGAGAAACCAAGTCGATGATACGCACTCCGTCTGCCACACCCCAAATGACCAATTGCCGACCGAGGCGAAAGCCCCAGTGCTCCTCCCTGTGGTCAAGATATGCCTCTCGCAACTCAAAACCCGTGCGTCCTTTCAGCAAGGCATTGTGGGTGGCATTGAACGAGACAAAGAGCATCGAACTGCCAAAACTTTTCCCCATTTCCCCCCTTACCCGAGTGCGTGAGGACATAAAGTCGTTCGGCTTCTCGGAACGGACGGCATGATAGGTATCGACAAAGCCTTTGAGTTGCCACGATGAATCCCCTTCTTCCTGTCCCCATGCGGCGTGTAGGGACAAGAGTGAGAGAAACAGCAGCAAAAACTTTATAGAACGATTACTTGTGTTTGTCATCAGAACCTACCTTTCTCCAAAGTGGTAACATTGAATTTTGTCTCCTCCATGGGAAGGTCATACTTGGGATTCTTAATTTCAAGAATCGTTTGATGCTCTGTCTGCACATTGGTCATGTGTAGTTTTTGGGCAACCCAAAATCCTGCGACCTTAGCAATGTCCGATAATTCAAGGCGGCGGTGCAGCTTCTCCATCTTGTCATAGTACTCCACCCTGACGGCTATCAGACAGTCTTGGCGTATGAAGGCTATTTTCCTGGAATAAATCTCGCGTTTGTCTTTGGGCGTAGATTCCAATTTCCAACACTTATGCCCATCTATTTCTTCTTCACCCAGAAGTTTGTGCGTATCCTCATCCACGTTGCGACTGCCCATGTCGTCATAGGTAAAGTCACTGCCCATAAAGTAATCCTGCTTGGCAGACGAGCCACTGATACGGCGGGGTTTGGTGGTATTGGCTTTTGCCGCCACGGCAAGGGCT
>OQVQ01000216.1_pt1 | contig 27861 bp, 29 predicted proteins | sample 1691491 | NCBI WGS metagenome assembly OQVQ01 (sample SAMN03418252, study PRJEB22391) | human gut metagenome | biome: human-gut; feature: organic feature; material: feces | host: Homo sapiens | place: Tanzania | collected 2013-01
CAATCCATGAGAAGACAACTCCCCTATCCTGCCTCCCTCGAAAGTTGTGCGGCCTCGCTGAATGCTACCTCGTACGATGTAGTATTGTTAGCAATGCGGAAATCTGAGGCGCTGCGCTCGCTTGTGTATGCGTTCAGGCTCTTTGGGTTTGTAACATAAATCTGCACAACCTTATAAGTACCATCGACCGAATAGTCGTATATCTCGACACGGCGCACGCCCTGCCAGTTAATAGTAGCCTTCACCTCGTCGAGGTCGTCGCCTGCCTGAACGATCCACAATATTTCATTGTCTTTATCAAACGCCATTACATAGCATTACAAAAATAAGGATCCATGTTTGCGATGGTGTTTGCATAGTCGCGGATGGCGGCGAGGTTGCCGCGAAGGGTTGAAATATAAACTTCTGTTTTCATATTTTTATGTATTTATTTGTTATTTGTTTCTTGTTTACGGGTGCAAAGATATGAAGATATTTTCATACTACCAAATAAAACATAAAGATATTTTCATATTTAACACTTATTAGTACAAATATATCTTTATATTATATAATAATGTGTACCTTTGCATCGTTGAAATAAAAAAAAAATATCATGCAAGTATATATAAAAGAGATGTTAGCAAAAAAAGGGCTGACACAAAAGGAGATCGCAAATAAAATGGGCGTTACACAGTCAAATATATCCGCCACTATCTCGCGCCCCTCGTTCCCCACCTTGGAGCGTATCGCCGTGGCTTTGGATGTCGAGCCGTGGCAGCTCCTCGCGCCCCCCTCGGTAGTCGAGGAACTGAAGCAAGCCAGGGCGCAGCGTTCAGGCGGTGGCGGTGGCTTGGTGGGCGTGGTTCGTGTCGGTTGTGAGATCTACACAGCCGACAGCGTGCAGCAGCTTCGCGCCATCGTCGAGAAACTGGAGCGGAACGAATAGGCACAAGAGCAAAAGCAAAAGCAAAAAGCCGACAGGGTGCAAACCTTGTCGGCTTTTTGTGTTCTATTCCATCAAGCAGCACACCACCACGCCACACACATCAAGCAGCCACCGACCGCACCTCGACACCTCGCCCCCTCCTGGGGTGCCGTCCGCATATTGTTAAGCCGCGCCTACACGGGTACAGCGCAAGGCTCCTCAGTGCGGCGGTTGCTCGCCTCTGCGAATCGAGGTTTTGGGGAAAGAAGTCAAAAAGCGATTGCTCTAACAATCAATTGTTTAAGTTCTCCTGTCGGGCTGTGTCAAACAAGGGTATGAACTATGTAATACATTTATTATCAACCATTTATAGGAGCAAAACAATAATTCATACACCGTACAAATGCTATATTTTTGCTAATTTCCGCCAAAAATTCCACACAAAAAGTGTGTATTTTGCAAAAGAATACATTAAAACAATACAAAGATATTAGATTTATGGAAATATATTTGGTAAAACAATAAAAAAGTATTAACTTTGCACGCAAATAATACAAAAAGATAATAGTTATGAATATTGTACTTGACGTGTTGCGTTATCTTAACGAACATAATATCACCCTTGTTAAAGCTGCCGAAGCTACAGGTGTGGCACAGCAGAACATAAAGAAAAGTATAGGTAACAACCCAAAAGCAAGCACATTGCTAACCTTGGCAAAGGGGCTGGGTGTTGACCCACGCGAGTTTTTCTACGACTTAGACGAAAAAGAAACGGAAGGAACGAACAATAACCTCGACAATACAAATTTTTCGGGCGGTGCTGACACTACAAAAGAAAGTTTAGAAAACATAGCAGATACAGGAACCCAAAACTTTATCGACACTACTATTAAACTGCCAAAAGATCAGCCGACAGTCCATACCACCACTTTCTGCCCTCACTGTGGAGCAAGGGTTAGGGTAGGGGTTGTGTTGATTCCCGAATAGCCAGTCACGCAAAAATCCTCGCCACACATCCCATTCTCTTCCCATATATCGGACCAGAGAAACAAGACGTGTCGCGAGGATTGTAAGAGGGACAGCATGAGGATTCTGACGGAATATAAACCTACAAAAGTACTAACGTATAAAAATATCAGAGTATGAAAAAGTTTTTCAGTTTTTTGCTCATGGCGACCATGCTGCTTGCTGTGGGCGCAAGTGTGACAAGTTGCAGTAGCGAAGGCGATGCGGACGACGTAAAAGACAACAGTAAAGAAGTTGCTGAGTTTCTCGAAGGTAAAGAATGGTACTTAGGCGACGGAGGACGCACCTATTCTTTTTATCGCAACCACATGGTTCTAATGGATGCGGGTGGAGTTGCTGTTGGCGGCGCATTTACAGGAGGTTACGACTGGGCGTTTGGCACTTGGCAGGTTACTAATGGCAATCTCTTCACAAAGTTTGATGTATGCGCCAACAGTAATGTCAATCCGAGCAAATGGTTCTATGAAACTATATCCTCCGTATATCGTGACCCGAAGAGTCCTAAGATAAAAGGCAAACTATCCGACGGCTCCGAAGTGTATCTCTCGTTACATAAAAACATGACCGACTACACCGACGATACTTCTCACGATAAAGCCCTGCATGGCACATGGGTAACAGATGTGCACGAATACAACAGCAATACCGACTTGCAATGCACTATGATAATAAACCCCGACGGAACGGTTGTCTTTCGTATGTCTGACGGAAGACAAGACGTAAATACCACCTACACAACAAAGAACGGACATGTAACTTTTGCTCATTACCTTACAGCCGGAATAGAAAACCAATCTTTTATCTATCTACGCAACGAAATGATGATACAACTTATTGGCGAGAAAGACGGTTTAATCGCATGGCGTTGGTACAAAAAACAAAAGTAAAAGCGAAAAATAAGAACCAATCAATAAGAATACGAACATTTTCGTGTATATTTCTTCTATAATTCAGAAATTTTATCTAAATTTGCACAAGTATTTCACAAGAATTTCATATTCTATGAAGTATTTGAAATGTTAAAAAAGATAAAGACTGCTATCCGTGAGGACAGCAGCCTTTTTTTTCTCTTTTACTTTTTGTCTTTTCACCTTTTTTTTTACCTTTCCGCAAAGCGTCCTGCCTCCCATCGTCTTCTCTTTTTTAATCCCGCCAACGGCTTGCCCCCTGCGTAAATCCACTTCAGGAACTCCGCCTGAATAGCTGTCACCGAAGCCTTTTTCTGTATCAGTGCGGACATCCCAACGATGCTTGCCTGCATAGTCATAGCCTCCGAGGAAGCTGATGAGGGCACAGATAATCAGCAGCATTAGTGTCTCCGCTCTCATATCACCCTCCTCGCTCTGTCGTAATACTTCTTGCGATTCTGATAGCCGTTAGTACCACCGTTAATGTATTTCGTGATAGTGAGCAGAGCATCAATGTCTGCATAGTAGTTTAGGTTCTTCTTTCTCCAGAACCACATTGACGAACGGATTGCGCCTACTGGCTTAGCAAGTAGCTCGGGTTGCTTCACCACGTCAAAGCCACAATACTCCTTGTACTGTGCGTAATTATACTTGCCAGTCAGCTGGATAAGTCCTCTGCCCTTATACTTCTGTCCGTCACCGTCCTTTGCCGGGGTGTTGCCAAGTCTGACTGCCAATGCTCCAGTGTCGTACTTCGCACCGCTCGCAATCTCCTCTGTATATCTGAACTCCATACTCTCATGAGCAATTTGAGCAAGGTAATTCACCCACCTACGAGGTGTCGTAATGCCAAACTCCTCAGCATACTTATTCAGCAGTTCAGTCACCTTATCGAGGGTCACACCAGCAAAGTTCTTATTCCTTTTCAAGTTGCCCTCGATGTTAGGCATTATCGCCTTCAGTTGTTCCTTCGTTATCTTCATATCAATTTCCTCCATGCGAATTTCTCTCTTCTTGTCGTGTATTTCAAGTTTTTCTCATTGCCGTAGGCTTCTCTCTCGAAGGAGATAGCCCTGTAAGCCTTGTTGCTGTTGCCGAGCCTTACGACCTTGACCAGCCACTCCACCAGATACCACAAGTAGAAAAGCACATACCCCATCTCCTTCATCTGAGCGGTGTGTATCATTTCGTGGTTGATGTCGCTCTCGCTCATCGTGCAACCTCTTCGCACGAACAACACCCCGAAAAGGTTTATCGCCTTGAAGCCTGGGAAGGGGATGATGTTGTTATAGATTACCTTCATAATTGTCTGTAATTATAGATTGTTATACTTATACGCATTATCACGCAATCACATTACCGTTCACCGCTATATGGACTGTCTGACCATCGTTTCCCGAGAAGTTTAAAGTATTGGTGGAAGTATCGAAAGTCAGATCGATGCCTCCAACTGTCAACCTTTTATTTAGCTCCATGTTTACGTTACAATGGCAAACATATCTGTCAACGTAAAACCAGTCACCCAAATGAACTCTCTTTGCGCCACCACCAAATGTATGCGTCTGATTCCCATTGCTATCAGTATCATACCTAATGATGTAGTTGGACGTAGAACCAGCATATATCGCACCATTTTGGAGGACAATATCTTTCGTAGTGAGCATGCCAGTCATCGTTCCGCCAGTTTTCTTTAGGAAGTCGCCCAACATGGAATCAACATCATCCATGGTGTAATAATGTTCGTCCATTTCCTGAAGATTGTAATAATTGCTTGTCACCCAATCCTCAGTAGCAAAACCACTGACACTTGGTATCTCGCTCGCTTTAGCCATCCTCGTCCATGACTGCCATGCACTGTTTCTTATATAGCGAGTGTAGAGTTCTCCATCATTACCCAACGCTAATTGATGGTCACATGAAGAATCGATATAAGCTCCCATGTGTATTACAGAAGCATTCACAGGAGGCAGTCCTGTAATATCTGTTTCACTACCTTTGGCAAGGAAGTATTTCATAGAATATGTTCCTTCGGACGGAAAGTCTTTGCCACTTGATATTGCAGCACCACCATACAGAGCATAAGCATCACTTGCAGACAATGAATAATTTGCACGGGAGGCATAACTGACAGACTGACTGCCGATATTACTGGTATTGATAGCCGAAGCCTTGGGCTGATAGATGCTCTCCGCCTCTGTTTTGGTCAGGAACTTGCTCTTGATTGCAGAAACAAGTGCTTCAATCGTTTCTAAGAGTGCTATTTTCATCGTTTATCATTTGTTTTATTGTTTGCTCTTCGATAATTCCATAGGAGGTTGCCTGCAACCGCTTGAGGGTCGCAGACAACTGCTCCTTTGTCTCGTGGTCAACGACGGCATCCGTAATCGTCAATGGATATACGAGTACACCGTCGTAGTATATTCTCTTTACGTATGCCATGTTGTGTCGTTGTGAGTTTAGAACATTGCGTTTATCTCTTCATCCGTGATGGCAACGAGGTCAGTCTTTGCGATGTATGTAGCATCGGCTGTTGACTTCGCCATCTTGCCGTCCACCGTCTTCTCGATTTTGCCGAGAGCAACGCTGATAGAGTCTCCAGCTGCAACAGAACCAGCCGATGAAGGCTTGGCATAGCCTGTCTTGACCTTAATCTCGGTAGAGTCGTATGTAGGCTTGGAGGAGGCCTTTGCCCATGAAGGTACATCGCTTGCAGGGAGAGTGGTAGGATATGCAGGGAGATTGACCACACCGCTTGTCTTGGTCTGCTCCACACCGTCTATCTTCACGGTCTGCACTGCAGTGTCCGCCTTTGCGCCCTGTGTGCTTGTAGCTGCGTCCTTGATACCGTAGCCAGCAAGGGTGGTAGCCTTGTCCGCCTTGCCGGAAATGGCTGATGCCACCGCCTTGCCGTTGACAGGAGCTGTGCCTGTAGGGGAGTAGGTACTGGTGGTGTCGCTGGCAGGAAGAGAAGTAGGATAAGCAGGGATAACGACTGACGTGCCTGATTTCAGTTCCGTATCGTTACCACTAATCTTCACGCTCTGTACTGCAGTGTCTGCTTTTGTGCCCTGCGCCTTGGTTGCCACGGCAGAAGTCTTAGCGTAAGTCGTTGTGATAGTATTACCTGCCGAGTCTTTGGTAGCCTTGTCAGCAGACCCAGCCGTTGTAGCATAGTCTGCTCTTGTCGCATGCTCTGCTTCACTTGCCGTACCTGTCGTATAGACTTCATAACCGTCTTCTGAGTTAAGTTTGCTCTCGTCCACGATGAAGTACATCCTACCTGAAGATGTCACCTTGACGGTATCGCCCATCTGTACCTGTTCTGTAGTAAGAGCGAAACGTGCCTGGTCGTCTGCAACGACAATGAGACGTTCCAATGCGCCCTTCGGCATGTTCTTCATAGGGATGATACCATCAAGAGTAGATGCTGGAACCTTACCGCCAACCTTTACCTCACCTACCTTCAAGTCACCATTCTTGATTGCTGATATGAGCGTCTGCAATCCTACGCTGTCTAATACTTTTGTCTGTGCCATATTTGTTAATGTTTATAAGTTATAAATTATAAATTATAAGTCTGGATATACGTCTTCAAGGTCATACTCTCCCTTGGGGATGTCCCTAACGGTAAAACCGCCTGAAGAGAGTGATGCACTAATGTTCGCAGTCTCAAGAGGTATTGATACTGTAGAGAGATTGCCCGAACTAAGACCGACATGTACTTCATCGGCTCTCTCGTTACTTGCCGTTGTCATCTTCATAATAAGTCCTCCTCTTCTGTCGTGCGAACAAGTTTGAAGGCATTGGTAATATCCACAGCCGTCTGACCGTCCTTGTCTTTATTTTCCCAGAGCGTGATGCTGTGCACTCCGAGCATCGTCTGTTTCGTGCCACGAAACTTGAATACCAGGAAATTGCCATCCGTCTCGTATTCCATCTTCATCCTCCTGCCATACGGAGTTATGATTTCGAGAGTCAGGTCACGACCACTCAAATCCTGAGCGTTGCCGTTCGTCAGTATCGCCCAGCGGAATATTATGTCTTTGCCTTTTCTTATCTTTATCATATCTCATTCTTTTTGATTTTAAGACTCTTTCATCTGCCCGTTCATGAAAGAACAGTTCCAATTCATTCCGTCATAAATAAACAACGAAATCTGACCTATAGAGTCCGATTTTCTCTGACTTGTCAGATACGCATTACCTACAGTACGGATGATTGATTCTTTGCTCTTGATTAACACCTTACCTGTACTCTTTTGTATCACCGTCACCTGCTGACCTGCGATAGGATTCTCAGGCAACCACACAGTGATTTCAGTGTTGTAGTTGTTCGCTATAACAAGACCTGTACTATCGTCCATAGACACGCTACTGCTTGTACTAAGTACATGATTTGCGAACCCTCCACGAATCACCGCGTTCGTCTCCATCACGACACCGCCATTTGGCTTATACAGATATACCGATGGAGTCTCTCCACCGAGTGGCGAATACACATAAGCAGTCAAATTAGTAACATTAACATTACTATTCTGTATTTTGTAGTAATTCGGCAGATTCCAATTGTTTGCAGAGCCACTTGCAACGGTGTGAGCCGACCTTCCCAGCCAAATACCAGTATATTCGCCGGTAACGCTTCCTTGACCGAACTCTGTCACGAATGCTCCTGTACGCATATAGCTGCCCACTGGATTGCCACTGCGCACAAAAGCAGGAGTATATTGTATCATGCTGCCACTCATCTCTACGTCTCCCACGGGCGTGTCTTTGGAAGTGATAATGTCGCCAAGTTTGTTGTCATGCTCAATCTTCCAGATTCCGAAAGTACTATTACCTGTCACTTTCATGTTTTGAGCTTCCAATTCACCTGTTTTTATGACATTAGCAATAGCCTTATCTACCTTTATCAGTTCAGCATTGATGCCATTCTCGTCAAACATAGCGACTGGCTTTCCCGACTGAGTACGGACCATGGTTTTGTCAGCAGTCAGCGTAATCTGTCGGCTTGTTATGTCGATACCTGCATCAAGCAGACGTGAATACATTGATCGGTAAGTGGTATATTCGGTTAATGCCGCGCCATACTCCAGCTTCGGCTGAGACACGTACATATCAGTCTTTTTGTTGCAACGTATCAGCATAGATATAGGAAGTTTGTCACTCACCACTCGCCAATGCACCCAGTAACGTTTCCAGACGTAATCTTCCTTAAACTCCACCTGTGCATTACCGTCAATCGCTTGATACTGATTGGGACTTTCTACTCTATCCAATACCTCGACGAACACCTTCTCTGAAGTATTGCTATGGTAGAAATAAGCAGTAAAATTACCGCCCTTGTTGCCCTTCGCCATAAAGGAGAACACGTAGTCCTGTCCCTTTTTTATCACGTCTTCACTTAACGTCCACTCAAGCATATCAATACTATTGACATCAGTAGCATTACGAATGTCTGTATTCAACGTCGGAAGACCGTTGTACGACTGACGATTCATTTCATAAGCGCTGTCATTTTGCGGATGCAGAGCTGAATGAGAGGGGGCGAACAACGTCAGATTGCCTCCAACCTTTAACGTATCAGTGTTATCCAGCAAGTTGCCACCGACATAATCCGCGTCCTTCTCAGACATCGACCAACCAACATATTCGTCACCCTCGACGAGCATCGGCTGACAATACCAGCAACGTATTGTGTCTGTAGTAGTCTTTGACGGTTCGGGCGTGCATACCAACATTACTTCAAGATACTCCGTCTGTGCATCCGCGGGCACTGTAAACGTTGTTGTTTTGAGTTCCCATGTGTTCTTTTTCGCAAAAACAAAAGCACCTCTAAGGAATAGCTGGCGACTACCTTCATCATGCTTTGCGGTTAGCGAAGGTCTGTACCATAATTCGTAATAACAATACATTTCGTCTGAATCACGTTTCGCCCAAACCGAAAATGTGTACGTCTTACCCTTCTCTACTTTGATATTTTCACTCACATCACCGCACCATGATATCCACGGATATTCGCCAACATTAACACATTCAAAGCAAAAACTATTGACACCATTAACGCCATTAAGCATCTCGATACCCGCATTATACCGAATAAAAGTACGCACTCCTTCCCCCTGCCTTCTCATCGCACTGCCCACCAGCAGATTCTTTCTGCCCAAAGCCGTTTCACTCACTTTTAGCGAAAAATTGCGTGCTGTCTGCTCAAACTTCGTGCTAAACTCCGTCAGTTCGCCCTGCGTCTTCAGCGGAAGGCCGTTGTACTTGTTGTTAATCTCAGTAAAGCGACTTGTCAGCCCCTGCATATTCATTTCAATGCCGCCCCATACCGCAGACACGTCAATATTCACCTCCAGCGTAGAGTAGATATAACTCTCTGAACCATCCGCAGCTCGATACTTCGCAGCCACAGTAACGCTCGCAGTCGTCACTGGCACTTTTATAGTCTTGCCATCAGATAGCGTGACGGTCTGCTGGTCCACGCGCAGAATGGCGACATAATAACCATCGTTATTTTTTCCCACTTCCGCATAACAGCCTTTCTGTTGCGCAGAAGAGAAACCGACAATGTTATCCATGCCCCAGTCCTTGCCATCTCGACTAAATGTCACCCGTGATGTTCTTTTTTTCTTATCATTTGGTAAGTCAACAGACACATTGCCGTCGCTGTCCCGTTTCGTAGAGAGAACAAGCGGATTGGGATTCCACGTCACATCAATAGCGCTCTCACCAGGCGCACCTGGATCAGCTGACGCACCGTCTTTTAGCACAGCAATGTTGCAAGAAGCGAGCTTGTTGGTTGTGTCTGCCGTATAAGCAACAAATTTCAGCGATTTCACGTCTCGCAGCACAGTCTCGTTCAAAGAATCGAATCCGTCTAATGTCCCAGTATTACCGTTCAAATACTCCACCTCTGCCTCGATGACGTATTCCGTCGGTTCAACGATGGTCTTGTTGCCGCCTGTGTACTTGTATAACTCGCCACCGAAAGAGATTGGCGTAGTCGTGTTGTCGTCGTGCTTCACAAGCGTGCGGCTTGTCGGCACGAGTTCATACGTCACAACATACGGTTCAATGACGTTATCAGGATTATCCGTAAACAGGTGGAAGTTATTCGCGTTGATGCGCACATCGTTTGGCGAGATAAGGCAAGTCACCTCCCCCCACTTATAAGGGTTTACCTTGCCATCTTTCGGGGAAGGATCACCAATATTGTGATACATCGTAATCGCAGGCGCATTTTTATCAGCATTGTCCTCGGTTGAAGTCGATAGCTTAATAACATTACCATAACTCTTCCATCGTATCTGGTCGCCTACCTGCACAATCACATCACCCTCAGCAGGAGCGTTATTCACGCCATCAGAATAACCGAAAAAGTCTCTACCCTCTAAAGCCTGACCGTTATCATCTGTATAGACTTTCTCATAACTCATCTGCGTAGCTATCGGTTTTATTACTGCTCCGTGTGCATACGCATTACCTTTAAACTCCTTCACGTTCGACAACACCACGTAGTTATACAGTTTCCCGTCGTCCAGTGTCTCCTGACCAGCTCTCACCACCAAGCGCCAGTAGTAGAGGTTCGACTTGTTAAAGCTCGCGTCAGCCACGTTGAAAGTTTGGCACAGTGCCATCATGCCCTCATGCCACCAGTTCATCGTCTTCGTAGTGCCATCGTCAGCCACAATGTAGCACTTGTACGCCAAAACATTAGTTCCCGAAGCGTCTTTAATTTCCGTCACCTTAGCAATCGTCGAGCCAGCATTAGAGAATATTGTCGTACCACCTGAGTAGCTTATTCGGCGAATCTCCAACTGAGCGAAAAACGCCTTGACGCGGGTCACGAGGTAGTCGAGATAGAGGTGGCTCTTGCCGTTCTCGTCCATATACAGGTCAAAACCCTGCGCGCCCAAAGACACCCTATTATCAGGGGTTGACTTAGCATCATGCACACGGTCCACAATCACGTCGCTCAGTACAGCGTTGCCCAACACTGCATTTCCTTTTGCATCAATACCCTTGTTGCCATCGCCAATCTTCAATCCTTTCGTAAAGCGGATTATTCCCTGCGCAGTATCTTCATGGACTTTAGACAGTGCCTTACTATTAAGATAATTAGGGGTGACTATTTTATCTACAGAGTCGAGCAAGGTCGAATCATTAGCTATGCCATTCAATTCTCCCTGTTCTTCAAAGGCTATCTTTCCTCCAGACAAAACGGTAATAGTCTCTGCGAAGAATTGACGGAAATGAGTACCTAACTTCATCGTGAGATTTTTGAGGAAGGTAACGATGCCGTCATGGTCGCTGTAATTATACCATTCAGTATCGCTACCAATAGCACTAATCGCTTCGTCCGACGAGAGGGTGCCATACATTATTCTACCTCCTATTTTCCAGTCGCGCTCTGTAGCGCCGTTGTCGCCCGACGATGTGATGATGCCTTGCAGAAAGATGTAGTAGTACTTTTCGTCACCTATCTGCTCTTTCTTTTCGTTCTTGCCGTAGATGTCGAGCAGTTCGGACGGGAATACTATCCATGCTGACGCAGCGAGCGTCATATCACGTGGAATGGCTGCATAGACGTATTTCTCGGTGTGGGTGTTGAATACCGTTGGAGCAGCTTGCAACGGCCATCGTCGGTAGTTGTGTCCTGCATCATATCCGATGACGTCCTTAATATACACAAGTATCTGAGCACCGCTTATGCACGATGCCTGGATATAGTCGGGGTCGCTGAGAGCATTCAGTTCGATATGCAATGCCGAGGGCGAAATCCAATAGTCTTTGGTTGTTGCTTGTGTCATATATTTGTGTTATTTTCTATTGCAAATTTAGTAAAAAACATTGTAGTGGTGCGGACATACTATTTGACGGACGACAAAAAAACACCCGAATCGTAATGCTTCGGGCGTATGTTTTAAGGAGTAGTAAAACTTATATTGATAGGGTAGGACTACCGTTAATATCGAGCTGTACCGTAAATGACACTACATGTGCCTCAGACTTCGTGGTATCACAAAATGTAATGTCATCGTCAAATAATACAGTGCATGGAATCCATCGCCCTTTTATGTTAATCCAAATGTGTTCGGACATAAGAAACTCGTGCAGATACCACTGCTGCCATTCTTCATCAAGTGGATCAGTTTCAAACAACCAAGACTCTTTGTCATTCATCTTCTTTACGGTTGAGCGAGAGAACGAGCTAAAAGTTTCTTGTCGTGAAACGATATAAGGTGTTGACTCTGCTGAAAACTTCTTGCTATACACTCTCGGTACGTTTACACTCTCCAGAACACCAACGCTATTGATAAAACGGAATGTCTGTCGATATTGTCCTTCGTTGGCGGGGAGAGCAAACAGAGCGCAGCCGTTTATCGTTTGCGCACCTTCAGTTGAGATATTCACTATTTGAGATGTGGGACGAGTCAGCGTGCCACTGCCGCCTAACGATTGTGGCGTATCATAAGGGGGCGTGAAGGCATAGGTCTCGCCTACACATGTCAGCTGTGGCGAAGAGGTAGGCTTGCGCGATAGTTTTAATACATCCTTAGTGCCATTTGAAACCAAACGCTCGTAGTCGGAAAAAGCACCTGCAATGCAACAATAATAGTTGTCCTTATCGGGAAAGTACAATTCTCCTTGCTGTGGATACACTGCACCGCCCGAATCCATATACTCGTCGTACACATGTAATTGCCACTTGCTGAGTGGATAAGTTTCAGCATCGGGCGAATACTCGAATGAGTCGAGTGGCACTCGTATTGCCGAAGATACGTCGATTTCAACATTATTGCCTTCGGTTGTAACTGGTGCTGTGAGTTTCACTGTCTCGAAGTTACCACCACTGATACCACACTTCACTTCAACAATAACACGATGAAAAGAGGGTGCCTTAGGCAATACATTGGGCTTGATGCGAAACGTTATAGGATTTCCTGCGAAGATAGAGCCAGAAGTAAGTGTTATCTTTTGCGCCATAGTTATTTTAGTTTAGATTCAACAAGTTTTATAAAGTCTGACACTGTTTTTGCTTTTGCTGCTTCGTCAGGTTCAATTTCTATATCGAACATTATCTCTGTTTGCATAATAATATCTATGAAGTCGATAGACTCCATGCCTATATCTTCACGCAAATTGTCTGTGTCTTTTATTTCACATTTATTCCACGCTGGCATAATGCCTGTCATAATATCAATGACCCGTAAGCGTAATTCTGTTGTTTCCATATCAATAAGTTTTTGAGATTACAAAAGAAGAGTTTGTGCCTCCGAAACCGAAAGCATTACAGAGAATATGTTGCGCAGAGAAGTCGAAGGTATCGAAAACGAGATTTAGCCTTTCAAACTCACACTCCTTCGTACCTACCACACCAGGTAAGAAGCCGTGGCGCAACATCAAGATTGACTGCACCGCTTGCGACACTCCTGCCATCCAACACTCGTGTCCCGTATGGCCTTTTGTTGCTACAACGTAAGTACCCAATGGAAAACAGGAAGTAATGGCAGCCGCTTCGGCTTCGTCACCAAGCGGAGTTCCGGTAGCGTGGGCAAGTACAGCGTCTATTTGTGTACGCTCCAGTTGGGCGTCCTTAACGGCATTGTTCATGCAAACGGCTTCTTGTGCTTTATCAGGAGTACTGATAGCAATACCATTCGACGAGAATCCATAGCCGCTTAACTGAGCGAGGGCGGAGAGTTCTGGGCTACGCTCAGCAAATGTATGTTCGTTTTCAAGAATAACACACACCGCACCCCCCGACGGTGCCAAGCCATTGCGCTCCTTACCAAACGGTGCCACATGCGTACAAGAGAACACGCCGAGCGCATCAAACGACTGCATAGAGGCAAGACCGGTTTCTTGGGCGCCTACCACTATAACAATGTCGGCTTGTCCTGTCTCGATGAGCATCTTGCCCAGACCGAGAGCATGACCCCCTCCTGCACATGCTGCACTTAACGTAAGCGTCAGACCAAGTATGCCCAAGATGCTTGCAAGGTTCATGCTCACGGTAGAGTTAAGCGAACGAAACACGGCTCCAGCTCCCAAATAACGAGTATCGTTTCTGCGCTGCATCACTTCACCCACCTGCATCATTTCTTCAGCTGTCGAGTCGTTACTCACAATGAGCGACACTCGCTGCGTTCTTAACGTCGCAGTAGAGATTTCGGCTTGAAGCAGAGCCTGCTGAACGGCACTCATAGCATAGCGAGTGGGTTGCGATACGCATTGTAGTTGAGCTCGACTCAATCCATAAAGAACGCGATCATCAACATCTGGTACGTTGCCACAGAGGTCAGAGCGATAGCCACTTGCCTTGCGGTACGGGTCGTGATGTAGTCCACATTTGCCCATGCGCAAGGCTTCGGCAAGCTGCAGGGTGTTTGTGCCAAGGCACGAGTGGATGCCCGTGCCGGTTATTAGAGTCTTGATATTCATATTATAGTGCATATACGGTTAGTTCTACTTCTTCCATTCCGTTCTGGACATGGATAGTTGTGTTCACCTGGTCGATAAGACATTTCAATCCACCTATATTCCACCAATCCTTCCAATGGTTCGGAATGTCGGCAATCTGTGCTACTGTTGTGGTGCATCGTATCTTGTATTTCTTTCGGTTCAGAAGAAAATAAGCATAAGGCAGGATGAAGGTGTCAAACAGACCGCGAGAGCGGATTTTTGTTTCTATATTTCCGTCCTTGTCGTATATGTCAGGGTCGCACAATACGATGTCTTTATATTTCGGGTCTTTTAGCCAAGCAGGTTCTTTGTATGCTCGAATCTTTAGGGAGAAACGCTCACCATTGCCCAAGCCAGGCTGCACGCCGTTATAATCAAAGAGGTTGCCCATTATGTCGAGCGAGTCGCAAGCAAGGGCATATTTGCCAGACTTGGTGCGCCACTTTGAATTGCCGAACCCGTCATAATTGTAGTCATACGACTCCTGCGTTGCATCACTACCACCGCCACGCATCATAGCCAATGCGAATCCCCAGTCGGTGTCTTGCAGAGGCGAATTGCCGTCTTCGGTAGAAGAAGGGTCGTATGACTCTACCAATGAGAGCGTCTGCTGCATATAGAAGTCGCAAAAAGCCGTGGATATGGTCTGATTTAGCTTTTGCTCAACAAACTCATGTTCCATGTCTTCATCAACGTAAGCACAAAGAATAGGTTGTCCGTTGGCTATGGTCACGCCATACTTCTCACCCGTTGTTTGATCAACAGCCTCGTGTGACCCATAAGCTGCTTCAATCTCCTTGAAGTAGTTTACGTCATTAAACGGAACGGGTGTAAAATCAATAGTAATGTCGTGAATGAAATCTTCGTTCTCATCGCTGCAATCGCCATACTCCACACCCTTGAACTGACCGACCTCGAAGAGTACAGGTTTAAGGTCGGCAGTAGTAGTAGCCTCGCTGTTTACTTTCACACGATAGGCATTGCCTGTCTTCCGGTCAATATAGCAATGTTTGTCGCCACTACTGAGGTTATGAAAGAAGTCAACATAAGAACGTGTTACGACGGTAGAGTTGTCGGCATTGCCAGGTTCGGGATAGTCGATATAGTTATAGTCGGTTTCATATCCCATATTCTTATTTTTACGACTATCTTTTACGTTCTGACGCTGTTCTTGGGCATCGGCTTCTTCCGAGTAGCGCATACGCACACCAGTTATCTTCTCGGTCACGGGAGTAATGGTGTGGATGTTCCCATGAAACATACGAGCATCATTGCCACTTCGGCGCAATACGTCACGAATAAGGTAGGCTGTCACCTTCTTCTGTTCATAGTCGTAAGAAAACTTGATGCCAAAGGCACTCTCAAGCGCAGAGATAACCGTACTCACACTCTCGTCGGGAAAATTGTCGCTGTTGGCTACCATATACAGCACGTTAGCCTGTACGTCGAATTTAGATATTTCCGCTTCGATAGTTATACCCGTCACCTTACCACCTTCGGGACGAACCTGACCTACTTCTACGAACTCACTTGTACCGTCTGGTTTGCGCAATGTCAGCTCCTGAACATCCTTATCTTCTGCTTTCACGATATTGATTTGTCCTCCACATCCACGAGAGTTAAGCCAACTGTTTATGTGTGCTTGCGACTTGAAGAAACCGGTCTTTATCTCACCTACTACCTTTTTCTTTGCAATCACTTCTGGATCATTCTCTTCATAGTAAGTGCCATGATGATACAGATGTTCCTTTGTATCATAGGCGCATACGGTAGTAAAGAAACAAAGATGTTTCAGGTCTTCTATTTCAAGTAGAGCCGAATTGTCGAAAGTAACACCCAAATGGGCAAACAGACAATCGAGGAAATAGAGAACATAGAAGCATATTCCCGACTGAGGGCGATTAGCATCGAGCACCCAATAAGGATAGAGGTCTTCATTAGTCCAAGTACAATCTTTCATTTCGATAGGGCTATCAGACGTTTCTCCTTCATCATCAAGTCCATGATGCTTATAACATACACGGGCATTACAATAGGAAGCCGGACGACCCGCATTGTCCGTTTCTCCATACGAAGCCGATGTGTTGATATAATCCTTGCCAGCAGCTTTGCTCGGGATGATCACTTTATTGCCGTTAGGGTATGACTTGCTACCGATGCTAAAAGCATCACCAATGTAATGTTTGCTCGTAGAGACGGTATATTCGTTGCACGATGCAGGGTAAGAAAAACCAAGAGCTTGCGGTTCAAGAACCTTGCTAACGCTAAGGTGGGCAGCCTGGATTATTCTCGTCTCGTCCCTATCATCCTTGTGTTTGTTTCCATCGACATGCACCTGCACCTTTACTACAGGGTCGCTCTCTATGTCCACACGCACATTACCAATCTTCTCTCCTATATAGATAGTGTCTTTCAATGGAATGTCACGACATTCGAGCGAGCCAATGAGTTCGCTGAACGACTGTGTGCCAGCATCAATATTCATAGATAGCGAGTCTTTGATTTCCTCCTCGTCTTGCATCACGAGCGTGCCGCTACGGAACGGCAATCCATCGGCGTGAATACGAGTAGGCAGATGTTCAAGGTTTACAGCTCGCACAGCGGCGCGTATATCGTCGATGTTTTTCACAAGCCATCTGTTACCTTCAAGAGGAATGGAAAACGGATAAGAAAACATCTCAGTATCATTGAACACTGGGTTCTTGTCTTCTATATCAATAGAGAAATCATCTGGCAGGGCCATCGGCTTGTCGTTGATGAGTATTGTTAGATGTGAGTTCATACGTTGAGTTTAGAATTGTCGTAAAGTGTTATCAGTCTCGTTGTGAATGAATTTACGGTAGCACTACCGTAGGCATATATAGCCAGGTGGCCTTGATCGTGGAGAGTGCCATTTGTGATATGCACCACAGCACGATTATAACATTCGGCATTGTCGAAAGTCGTGAGCTGTGAAGAGTCACGCGCAATAGCATAACCCTGCTTCACGGTAGCACGGCTATTGTCATGTAGTTCTATCTTGCAGTCGGGGTAAAGGGCGAGAGCCGAAGCCGACCGATGCAGATGCACATGAGCCTTGCCAAGGATGGTGATACGGCACGATTGTGATAGATGTATGACATCCTCGCTGTTACCTACCAACACAATGCCATTCGGGGAGTCTTCGTTATAATAGAATCCTGCGGCATTGATCTCGTCCTTGAAGTCGGGATAGAAGTCTTCAAAGGCTTTTATTACCTGCTGCGGCACCTCAGTGATAAGTCCGTGCCAATACTTCCACCATGCACTGCACATCTGACTTATGGTGTGTGTGTCGTTGAAATCGTGTTGCGACTCTTTGCAGTTTCCGCTTTGGGCGAGGATGGAGATACAGAGCTTCTTGAAGCGGAGGGCTTTTTGGTCTTTGGTTTCTGTCATTACTTTCTTGGGGAATATTACTAAGCCTTACTGGGCCTTCTTGGGCCTTTTTGAGCCTTGGGTTGTGATTGGGAATCCTTCGGGTATTTCGCTTTTTACTTTTTCCAATATCGCTTCATAGCCTTTCAATTCGTCTTCAGTCACGATGTCGGAGTAGTCTTTGCGGAGAGTTTCGATGCGGGCGGCTAAGCCCTTTGCACGAGTGGCGGTTGAAGGTTTGTCCTTGCGCATGATGTATTTGATGATAGCGTTGGCTTCGGCTTTGTGCTTGGCTTTGCAATCGCGCTCGGCTTTCACTTCGGGACGGTCGTAGGCTATCTTGTCGGCTATCGCGGTAGCGAAGAGTGGATCGCGCTGCTGGGCCTTTTCGTAGAAGGGACGGAAGATAGTACGGAGGTTCTGAGGGGTGGTGTTGAATACTTTTTCCACCTTGCGGATAAATTCAGGGTCGCCGGTGCGTGGGGATAGACGTAGGTAGATTTCGCCTATCTCACGGTCAACGGCAAGATAGATGGAGGGCAGGATGTCGCTCTCTATCTTCACGGCACGAGTGGCGAGGTCGGCTATCTCGGCTTCGGTGTAGAGTGGCTGCTGACCCTGATTGTTGCACTTTTCGTTGGCGCATGCCATCGTCTTTGCTTGCTCGGCTTTTGCTGCCATTTCGTTGCGGAGGTCGCGCACGGTGTTCACTCGCTCTTGCAGGATAGGAGAGAGGAAAGGACGGAGTTGCGACAAGTGGGGCATGGTGGCTGCAATGCTTTCGCCGTTGGGGTTGGCAACGATGCCGCCATAGGTGAGCGGCTGGAGCGTGAGGTCAGGTTTGAGCTCTGGGAAGAGCGACGACTTGGCTTCCTCCAATGCCTTCTGGCGCTGCTGCTCGGCATAGGCTGCTTGTTCCTCCTTGGTGGGGCGACCCACACGGCGCTTTGTCTCGATGCGAGAGGTCTGCATGGTTTCCAGATAGGTGAGGAGCTGGCGCACACGGCGATGGTAGTCGCGGAAACGGCGAGCTTCGCGGACAAAGGACTGCGCGTTTGGTGTGTTCTCCAACAAGGACAGCCCACGCTCAAAAGCCTCACGCTGCTCGGAGGTGAGCATACGGGAGGATAGGGCAGGGGATAGGATGGCAATGATTTCTTCCATAGTTAATATAATAATGGTGAGACGAATAACTTGCTGCCTGGCTCGTTGTTCTTGTAGCCCTCGTTGTTGGACTGGGTGTCGTTGTCGGGCGACGTGGATCCAGTGTCGGGCGAGGTTTGCTCGGTGCGTTCCTTGATGGTATTTAGGATGGAGGCACGGAGGGCAATGGCATCGTCGTGGGCTTGCAGACGGGTCTGCTTGTCGAAGGGGATGACGGAGGTGCGCTCCTTGAGGTGAGCCACCATCAGACGCTGCACCTTGCGCAGAAGGCGTTGGTCGGTGGGGGCGGTGGAGTGAAGCAGACGGGCTATATTGTCTTCGCCTATTGCCTCTGTGATATACTCGTCCTGAATGAAATGGAGGTCGGGCAGGAGACGGATGAAGCGGTCGCGGTTGTCGTATATGTCAACGTACTGCTGGAGAGTGAGAGCGGTAGGTATAAGAAGGTCGGAGTGAAGGAAGTAGAACTTTGACTCCTGCCAAAGCAATACGATTTCCTCTATCTGCTTCTGAAATTCAGCCTCGTTGTCAATGCCCGTCGTTTCGCCAACTGCCATTGCGGTGTTGATAGGGGTAGCCCAACCTTCGAGCAATACAAGCAGATTGTTGAGTGACACCATCGCCTCCTTCTTATATCCCTGCACACTCTTGTCGAGCATCTTGTCGGACACAGAGTCGTAGTCGTTGCTCGAAGCCATGTTGATGCCGGTGGAGTTGATGCTAACTGCCTGTTGCGGTGCGAAGCGAGCGAGAGCGTCGAACACTACCATGCGCTGTGCATAGAGCAACAGCACCTTGTAGGGCGTGGCAACGTATGTGCCGTTGATAACGTCCATGTAGAAGTCGTCGGGCGAAAAACTTTCATAGTAGGCGCACAGAGCCTGATAGAGCTTTGCGCCCAACTTGTCGAGAAGAAAGTCTTTCTCGCTATTGTCAAGAATGCCTTGGAATGAGCCAAGGTCGTCAATGGCTATGCTCGGAGCATGGAGCCGAAGTTCTTTGGTTGTTGAGAGTATCATGCCTGTTGAAATTTTGAGTGTTGAATTTTTGAGTTTAAAGTTTAGAAAAGTGTGAGCTGTACGGCTCGGTTCCCTCTTTCCTTTTGATGCTTGGGAACGTAGATGCGCTCGGTTACGAGGTTGTTGGCTGTAGCACTAAGCGTGGAACGATGCGAAAATTCCTCTATGCAGTCGAAGCGGTCGGTGGGCATTTGGTAGGATGATATGAATACGGGTTGTGTTTGTCGCTCACACCAGTTGTAGAATCGTTCGTAGTCGAAGCCTTCTGCTTTGTTATATGCGTTGGTGTCCTCGTAAGGAATATCGCAATAGATTACGCTGTCTTCTGGTATCGTGACGCTTTCGTAGTCAAGCACAGAGGATGTAATGGGTAAATCTTGCCCCCCCGAATATCTGGGCAGACTGTGCTGTCGCTCTCGGTATTGCAAGCGATGCAATTCGCCTTGTTCGCACGCTGTGCTCGACTTGCTCTGTGATTTTTTTTTTTTTGAAAGACTGGATTTGACAGTCTTTCCAAGGGATGATATTCCGAGACGTATTGAGCTTTCCGTATGTCCCAATCTGCACAAGTCTTTTCTGCCCCCCCCCAATTCTGGAGATTGGTGTTGAGTCGTTCCATTGCTTCCACTGACTGCATTCGTTGATTCTGCCCCCCCCTCAAATGATTGCTGTCGGAAGTGACCCAACTTGTTAAAGTAATGTTTCACTGCCAGGTATCGTTCCTGAAGGTCGTTTATGGGGTCGATGAATGAGAGGTCGTGACCCAACTCCTTACCCAGCGAATAGTCGCTAAAGAACATGGCATAGTGGATAGCTTTCTTCAACGGCTCAATCTCCTTGGAATAAAGATAGTCGCGGAGGTTATTGCCAAACGACCACACCACTGCCACATACGGGTCGGTGTCCTTCAGCCGGAAGAAGTCTTCACGGCTTATCCATCGGTTCTCATTATTGTACTTGCCGTTGAGAGCGTCGATGAAGAGCGTAGGACACATCCAGTTAATATCATTGATATGTATATGCTCATACTTACCCATAAGCAGGGCAGCATGGCTCACAGCGCATCCACCGCAGAAAAAGTCTACGAGGTGGGTGCGCTTAGGCAGGAGGCGCACGATGCGCTCTGCCAACTTGTTTTTACTACCTTTGTAAGGCAACCCGTATTTCATATCCTATATTGAGTTTTTGAATATCGTACCCAGGGTGTTGCCCTGGGTTATGTGCTTTTGGGCCTTCAGCCCGTTTTACTTTTTACTTTTCGTTATGATGCCTCCTGCCTTGTCACACCCGTCTTAGAATTATCCAGCGTGGTGAGCACTTCGCGGTCTATCTGCCACACCAGGTGCGAGTCCCACTCATTGAAGCGAGAGATTACTTCGAGCGGACGGAGCATGAGCTGCTGCATGGGGGCGAACTGGATTTGCTTGACGAGGAAACGCTCGCGGAGGTCGGTTCCACCCGATGATGTTGCGTCACCTGGGGTGTTGCCTATGAGCTTCGAGTCCAAGCCCATGGCGAAGAAGATGATGGATGAAATTTCCTGAAGCTCGGTCTTCTCAGCTTGCGCCTGGGTGTTCGCCTTGGTCTCAATCTCCACAATCTCCCATGCCTTATGCTCCTTGCCATCGTTGCCCGTGAAGACAGACGAAATGAGAGCCTGACCTGCGTTGTCGGGATTTGAGAGCCAAGTGTTGATGTCACTAAACACGGCTTGCTGAATCTCAGCCATCGTCTTGTCCTTCTTGTCGCCCTGCTGATTGTAGAGTTTGGTGAGGTAGTCCTGGTGGATGTAAATCACGCGGCCGATGATGTTGGAGTTGCGCTTGCGAGTGAGACGATCGTCGATGATGGTAAAGGCATACTCAAAAATGCTTCCGGCAAAGATGCTGTGCCACATGGCATCGGCATAGTAAGGGCCGCCAATGTCGCGGGGCGAGAGGATGAAGCGTGTGGGGCGACGACGGCGGCTCACCTGCTTCTCGCGAGCATTACGAGTAATACGATTGAGGTCGCGAACGGCAGTTTGGGTGGGTAGATAAGGCACGGCTGCAATGCGTCGGTCTTCCTCGCTGAGATTGGTCTGCTGTGTGGAGTCGAGCCACTGATTAGAGGTATAGGCATAGTTGATGCGATAGTTGGCATCCATGCGCTCCAGTCGGGTGGTGAACACCGAGCGTGGACGTATGCCGATAGCCTTCGGTTTCCATTGCGACGTGGGTACGCTCTTGCCGTTCTCGTCCAACTGGCGCTGGTTCAACTGAATCTCGCAGAAGCACTGCGACATGAGCGCCATATCGCCAGCCATTTCGAGGTAGGTAGCCATGAGGTCGTTGTCGGCAAGGAATGCCTGAACCTCCTTATTGTCCTTCTCCCATGTTTTGAGGGCTTCCTTGAGCGACTTCACTCCTTCTGCATCCCCCTGCTGGGCAAGTTCGGCTATCTGACCACGAAGCAGCACACCTGCGCTCTCAAACGGAATGTATTTCTCAGTGATGTTGCCACCGACATACTGCGTGTAGTGGTATTTCGCCACGGGACCATGACCAACAAGGATGCGCTTAATGAAGTCGATGCCGGCAGCTGTGAAGGGCAACATCTTGGAGAGCAGATAGACGAGGTTGGGCAGTCGGTTGCCCAGTCCCCATTCCATAAATCCCAGTCCGGGTGTGCCTTCGCCCTGCGGCACAGCTTTGTTCTCGCCTCCCGAAGAAGCGAAGATAGATGATACCTGATGGCGAGCCGCTGTCGAGCCAGCGTCGCCCGTAGCACTCATGCCAGCCTCACGAATGAGCATAGAGTGGACGTAATCGTTCCACGAGAATACGCGGCCCTCAGTGCGTGGGGAAATAAACTCGCCCGGACGCACAGCCACATATCCGCTTTGCTCAAGCTCCTCACTACGCTCTTGGAGCTGCTGAAGGGTGTGTACTTTCTTTGTCATTGCTTGTGTGATGTGTTGAATTGATTTTTTCTACAACAAAGATAGGGGAAATCGGGGAGAAGGGGCGGACATAGTGAGGGGACGAAAAAAAGACCTGCTGTCCTCACGGACGGCAGGGCGGAATGGAAAGTTAAATTTACGACGTGTTAATCAACGTCCTCTCAGGGTATTGTGTTTCTATATCCGTTGCGAACAATCCATACGCTCAGTCCTACGTTCAGCACAAGCATAAGGAAAATGATGGTCCAATACTGCCAGTCGCTCAATTCCACCGACAAATACTTGAAGTCGGAAAACTCCTTGCGCTTCCATTCCTTAGCCACAATGGGTTCGATGTATTCGGCAAAGGCGCAAAGGTTGAGCCGATGTGAGAGAAACCAATCGCGGCTTTTTACAGCCAACACGGGCGAGTCGCACCAAGAGAAGGCATCGCTCCACATTACACGATTCTGCCTGTCAAGACCAACGCACACCACAAGTTCGTTCTTGTTTCCTCCCTGCCAATACGACCGTTGCTTGTCGGCAATGGATAGAGGTTTGTTGCGGAAGAAAAGCAAATAGACGCGAAACTCCTTTAGCGGACCATAGCGAGCGTTGAGCAAACGAATGGCGCGTTCCTGATTTTGTGGAAACTTAACACCCAAGATAGGCTGCTGGTCGCACAAATGTATTTCGGGATAGTCGTACAAGCCAAGCCGCCGTGCCTCCTTTTTGCTGATGTCCTCAAACTTGAACACCGAGCGCGAAGACTTCACCTTATTCTCGTATTCATGTTCACGAGTGACAGGATAGAGCTTAGCCATATCGCCATTCCACGCATATTCGTAGGCATCACCGTCGCGGGTGTAATAACTGCGGTGCATATCCACAAACACCGAAGCCACCGACAGGCGGCTTTTCATAGCCGAGAAATCGTAGCGCGAACAATCACGCTCACGTCCCGAATGGTCGGTGTAAGTCCATCGTTCTGGATGATTTTCCGTAACGTAATAGGTTTCGGTGTGGCTATGCCCTTCTGAGTCCCTGTAGGTACGAGTCCTTCTCTCAAGCTCGTTCCACGGCTCGTAATAATGCGTCTTCGTGACGTAGCTGCCAAGATATTCCGTATCACTCGACTCGGCACGCTCAAAAAAACACAACAAGGCTGCGCCCACAATAAGCGAGGGGACAATCAACACGGCATGCTCCCACCACTGGGTCTGCTTACGAAAAAAAAGCAGAAGGACGGCCGAGGTGAAAAACGGAATGAGGAAAATCAAAAGTTCCATAGGCTATTACTTTTTTTCTTTCCCGAACAAAGCCACATCGTTGTCCTCGCCATCAGTCATCACCTCCTTGGAGCGTGACGACGAAATGACCTTATATTCGATAGGCAGCGTGTTCGATACAAACCATCGAGCAGGGTAGGTGCGAGTGAGCGTTTCGTGTTCGCGGATGATATCAAGCATACGTTCCTGCGAGGTCTGAAACTCGGTGCGCTGTATCTCGATGGCCTGCATAAGGTCGCGGTAGAGTGACACGTCAAAGTTGGGGTTGCTCTCCTTAATCCACTTCATCATCGTGCCCTGGTCGTTCTGATAGCGTCCGGCAATGAGCTGCGGATAAATCTTCTCAAAGGTGGTCTTGTACTCGTCCGTAACCTGAGCCTTCTGCTGGATGATTTTCCACATCTTGTCGTGTACGCCCTCAATCTTTCCGCGTTGAGCTTCTGCCTGTTGGCGCAGCGCAATCTCGCGGTTGTTGTAACTGAAGTAGGTGGCTACCAGTGAGCCGATAACGATGGCAACCACAAGCAATATGGATGCCGTAATGATGTTTTTTGTTTTCATTTGTTCGTTGTATTTGTTATTTTGTTCTTATTTACTTTCAACTGACATTTGTAAGAACCCAGTATATTCTCTTCGCTCTTCTCAATCTCACATTCAGCCCCCGCCTTTTGCAAGCTCTGCACGATGTCGTTGTAGTCTCTCTCTGTGAGGTATGGTGAGATGTTTTCTTCTTCAAAGACAATGAGGTCAGGGTTGCGGTCAAAGTCGATGTTCAGGTGCTTGTCGCCAAGAAAATAACGCAACTTAAATATTCCGCGAGGGTCAATGACGTGCAGGTTATACACACCATATCCACTTCTCCAAAGGTAAGCATAGCAATAGAGCCTTTGTTTTTTGGCATCATATCGCTTGGCGCATACAATGGTGGTGTCGGAGTTGCGGAGCGACGAGACTACATAAAACCGCCCGTCCTCGATGTTATTGAGCAATTCTTCGCGCCTTTCCATCGGAGTGAGATGGTCGCACGAAAAGTCATGATTGGCTTTCTTATCGTTCTTTGTTTGCTCATTGTTTTTAGTTTTCTTAGCTCTCTCGGCAAGATAAATCTCGCGCAGCAACCAAATGGAACCGATGATGAACGTGACAACTTCTATCACGCCCATTATGCACTGAAATAGAAGAATCACGCTGTTGTGTTTCAATAAAAATGTTTCCATTGTTTTTCTCTCTATAAATTCGTTAATAAAAAAATGTGCAGTGGTTAAGTTTTCCTTCTCTTCGCTGGTCTGCACCACAGCCCGTTAAATACGTTGGACGGAGTGGCGACATGCGACACACTGAGTACGGTCCCTTGTACTTCGGGATGAGTTTTTTGTTTGGCTACAGCCGTTTGAGAAGCGTGCAGCATCGGTAATCGAACGCTTTCCCTTCGTAGCCCAGCCTTTCATACCATAATAACACCCATTGAGGAGAGTCGCGTCCGTCCCATGATATTGCGACGGTCGCTATGCCGCAACGCTTCAGTTCACTTTCGGCTGCCTCCATCAGGAGCTTTGCCACCCCACAGCCACGGTGCCGTTCGCCCACCCACAGCGAATAGATAAGAGCGTCTGCCTCGCCATCCAAGGGCTTGTCTTCGGCACGGTGAGGGATAAACGCCTGTATGCTGCCATGATGCTGCTCGTCGGTAATGAGTATGCGAGTGGAGTCTTCCCAATGCTGATGTTGTATCATAGATGAAATGTTGTTTGTGAGGTTATCATCGGATGAAACAAATGAAAACGATGTTAGTCTCATTCGTATCATTCGGTGATATGTGCAAAGATAGGTGTTGTCGGCGATATGGTGCGGACATGCTCACAGCTCCACCAATACCTTAATCTTTTGGTTACCCCCTCCCTGTGTATGCAGCGTGGGCGATATTCCCTGAGCGGAGTACACGCGGCGGCTCTGCTCAAACATGCGATCGTAGGGTGGTGTCTGCATCATGCCGACTACAAGGGTGCGTGCGGTGTCAATCATCGGCGTTCTTGCGTTCTATATCTTCCATGGCTTTCATGCCATCGTAGTGGCACGCACACAGCACACAAAAATTCTTATCCATCTTGAGGAAGTGTCGGCAGGTGCAACATTCAGTAGAGCCAACCTTTACCGGATTGTCTTCCGACGCAAAAGGTCGGTGGGCGCAAACAGTCCCTATCGCCTTAAACTCCGACTTGTCAAAACGTGCTATTTGCTTAAAAAGTTCATACCTTTGGTGCTCGCAGTCATCTGCACGGCTCTTGGCTTCGTTGCGCTCCATCTGAAGATGGACGCATTGCTGCTTCAACTCCTTTTTCCCCTTTTCTAACGCCTCGCATTTATCCAAGACTTCAGTCAGTTCTCCAAGAGTGTAACCTTCTGTTTTAGGCTCATGCTTCTCCATTCCGCGCAACTGACTTACCACGTCGTTGTAGTCCTCCACGAGCTGATGCACGCGCTGCTCAAGCTCCACGTTCTCTGCCTTCAGGTCGGCAATGATGTAGGCAAGGGTCTCCATGCGGTTGTTTTTAGGCAGATTTACATACTTGCATACTGCCAGATTTCTCTCCATATACTTGCGCTGTTCGTCGGTGGCAGGGACATAGGCTTCGGCTGTGTGTGTACCTATGCGATAGGGTGGAGGTACGGTCTTGAATATATTTTGCATATCGGTGTATGCCGAACATTTTACCACTCCGTCATCATCTACTCGTGCCACCTTTACCAACAACTTTCGCTCTTTTTCGTAAAGGATGTCGCCTGGTTTGATTTCTTCTGTTTTCATTGTCTCTTTGTTTTACGGTTTTGTTTAATTATTCAACATACTCATTAATGCCGCAGCCCTTCGTTTGTCGGAAAATCCTTTGATGTTTACCCACTTGCCGAAGATGCAGCCTCCGACTCTTTTCTGAACCATCCAGACGGTCACGGGTATGCAGCCGTTGTAGGCTTCCATTGGAACAATTCTTAGTATCATATCTTGTTATGTTTTACTCATACTCTATCAATATTGCGGGTGCTTTACATTGTGATGTTGTATTGCTTGCTATGTTCGCCCATCCTTCTCTTGCGTAATGAGAGGTTAGAACGCAACAGATACCTGACGGACAATTTAGTAAACGATTACTAATACTCTATCAATACAATGGTGTGCTGTCCGTGCTCGTCGTAGAGTCCTGCCCATCCGTCGTAACGTGCGGACAGGGCGGTGGAGTAGCCCCGACGTGGGCAGAGGCGCGAGAGGCGTTACACGAATGGGATTTGATTATTCATACTCTATATATGCCATATTATCCTTGCCTACTGACGTAAGCGTGTTGGTTGTACCCTGCGCGTTTAGCTCCATGTGCTGAATGTTGGGGCAATCGTCACCATTCAAAGGGCGGCCACGGAAGGCTGCTATTCTTATTCGTAACATATTGCTATCAGATTGTCTGTAGTGAGAAATGTGCCTATACATTGCATTATGCAACCTTGCCGCAGATGCCATTCCTTATCGCGAAAATCGTTAGTGCCGGTTCTGCGACGCACAGCCTTTGCGTGTTCAGTTCGAGCTTCGTGTATCAGATAAATGTTACGCATAGGAGGTTGTCTTTGGTTACTGTTGTTATCGAATTGCTCCACGGCCACGGACTGGGACGATGCAGCTTGTCTTGGTATTTGCACCCTCCACGGTCACCATGCTCGCGGCGGTAGACTTTCGCCTCTTCGGTGCGGTAGTGGACGAGGACGGAACGGTCAAT
>OQVQ01000219.1_pt1 | contig 27678 bp, 22 predicted proteins | sample 1691491 | NCBI WGS metagenome assembly OQVQ01 (sample SAMN03418252, study PRJEB22391) | human gut metagenome | biome: human-gut; feature: organic feature; material: feces | host: Homo sapiens | place: Tanzania | collected 2013-01
GTTCTGAAAATAGGAGGAGTGCCTGTCGGGACATTGGGAAATTTCAGCGCATCCATAGGCAAGGCTAAAAGCAAAAAGACTTTCAATGTGTCTGCTATGGTGGCAGCTGCTTTGTCCGGAAAGGAAGTCCTTAACTACACAACGGACTTCCCAGAAGGAAAGGACTGCATCCTTTACATTGACACCGAGCAGAGTCAGAACCATTGTATGATTGTGATGCATCGTATCATGAAACTGGCAGAGTTGCCGGCCAATGAGGATTGCGGCCGTTTCTATTTTCTCGCTCTACGTAAATTCAATCCGAAGGAGCGTTTGGCCATCATAGACGATGCCATCAGTCAGATTGAGGGTCTCGGCTTCGTGGTGATTGACGGAATCCGTGACTTGGTTTATGACATCAATTCACCGAGTGAAGCCACATGTGTAATATCCAAACTTATGCAGTGGACTGACGAATACCAGATTCATCTTCACACCATCCTTCACCAGAACAAAAGCGATGAAAATGCCCGTGGGCATATTGGCACGGAAATCAATAACAAAGCGGAAACGGTCATCCAAATCGAGAAAGACAAGGACGACAGCAACATCAGCAAAGTGGAAAGTGTGCATACCCGCTCAAAGGACTTCCTGCCATTCGCCTTCTGCATCAATGACCAATCGCTTCCCGAACTTCTGCCGGACTATGTGCCGACAAAGAAGAGTGCAGGTCGTCCCAAACAGGAACCGTTCTCCCCTTATAAGGATATCCACGAAGCCATCCATCGCAAAGCTCTCGAACTAGCTTTTGAGGGAAGAGAAACTATTTCGGGATATAAGGCTCTGGAAGAAGAACTGACCACTGCCTACGAACTGGCAGGAACGAAATTGAATCACAACAAGATTGTAGAGCTGATTAAGTTTCTCACGAACAAACGGATGGTGGTTCAGGAAAGCCGTGGCATCTATCGGTTCATACCGGATTATCACTACTAATCCCCCACTTGACTTTATTCTAAAAGTGTCTATTCGGGATAAGTCAAAGTTCAAGCGCAACGACTTGTTTCATGGTAATTCACGGAACTGGTCCTTGCCATTGACTGGGCTTGCCCGTTGTACGGATATTATCTTATATGGGTAGCCTAATCCCCCAAGCAACCAATCGGTCGTTTGAGATTGCCAAATCCTTCAGCAAGCTGATTAATGAGAAAAAGGCGTTATTTGGGCATTTTTTCTTTTCGCCAGCATCTCTCCTCGTCTTTCTCGCCCAAAAGCGAAATTTGCTAGTTAAATTGCGTCTAGGCTTGCCCATTATACAACATTTATTGAGTTAGGGTAACTCAATACCCCAAGCGATAAATCGCTCGTGAGAACCTGCCAATCCCCCAGCAAGCAGGATATGGCTCTTTTGCGATTATGAAGCGCATTTCAGGATTGCTTTTACGAATTCTTTTATGAACCTTATTAGTTCTTTTATGAACTCTTTTGTGAACTCTGTTCTTGCTTTTAAGTGGTATCCTGGAGTAACGTCGGCCACCATAAATGCAGATACTAGATGATGAACACAGAACTATTGTCCGAACACTTGCCAATTTAGCCACATCAACCTGCCAGATTCCTAAGATTGATTTTGCCAACTTCCGAATGGCATCCTAAAATAGGAAATAGCCTATCTTCTTTGTAGTGCGCAAAAAATACGCAGTCCATTGCGTAAAATGTAAGGTTATACATTTGCTAATAAATTTCAACCAGTTGCTTATTTGCAGACTCGCTTTTACGAACTCAAAAATCGCCAATCATGTTGGAATCGAGAGTGAGAGGATTGCCTTTGAATATCCTCCCACTCTTTATTCGTCATTTACCAAGTGACTTGAATACTTTTGCAATGCAGCGCTTTTTCTGTTCCATATTTGGATGAACATAGAGATCCAAAGTCGTTGAGATATTGGAATGTCCAAGCAATACACTAACTGTCTTGTAATCACATCCGGCTTCTATGCAACGAGTGGCAAAGCTATGGCGGAGTCCATGATACTTTAGTTTTGGGATACCTAATTTTTCCATTAGTTTGGTATAATAATTCCGGTAGGTACGCGGTTCTGTCGGATATTCAGCATTGGTTAGAATATAAAAATCATCATTGACTACCCTTTTCAGAGGCTTCATCATTGCGAGCAATTCCTTTGTCATAGGAATCTCTCTACAGGAATTTTGAGTTTTTGGAGTATTGATAACCAACTCTGTATGTTTCTGTATCCCATCAATAATATATATTCGCTCTATTGTGCGGTTTACAGTAATAGTTCCATCCATTGTGTTGATGTCGCTCCACTTCAAGGCACAGACCTCCCCTATGCGAAGCCCGGTACATAGACTAATGTAAATGCCAAGTCCGGCAAAAGAGAAATGGTTTTGAATATGGTTGAGCACCTTTTTGTGATTGGCTACTGATAGAACCTCCAATTCTTTGTTTGTCGAAATGGTCGGATATTTGATGTCCCATTCATAATAGTCCATCCATTCGTTTTTTACCCCGAACTTCATCACCATTTTGAGAACTATCAGAATGTCCTTTACAGATTTTACACTTAATCCACTCTCGATTTTTCGCAGGACATAGTCCTGCACAGTCTCTTCATGGAGCGAATCACACTCTCCAAAAGAGGGAAGGATGTGGTTCTCCAAGATTAGCACATAAGCAGCCATTGTAGACTGCTTCACAAATGGTCGCTTGCTCTCTTTCCATGCGACCACAATTTCTCTAATTGTCTTGTTGCTCATATTATTTCATTTAATGATAAATGTCTATAATTAGAGAAATATAATGAGCGATGTTCCCCATTTGAGATTTCCGGAGTTTACGGAGGAATGGAACTCAAAATCATTAATTGATTTAGCGAATGTAATTGGTGGAGGAACTCCTGATACTACGGTGAAATCATATTGGGATGGAGAAATACAATGGTTTACACCTTCTGAGATAGGCAAAAGTAAATACGTTGATTTAAGTATTCGTACTATAACAGAAGAAGGGTTGAATAATTCTAGTGCTAAACTTTTACCTTCCGGTACGATACTTTTAAGTACTCGTGCAACAATCGGAGAATGCTCGCTATCACTTAGAAAATGTGCTACGAATCAAGGATTCCAATCACTTGTGTCAAAAAAGTGCAATACGGATTTTCTTTATTATCTAATACAAACAAAGAAAAAGGATTTAATCAGGAAATCTTGTGGATCGACTTTTTTAGAGATTTCCGCAAATGAAGTCCGTAAGATTCAGGTATCTGTTCCTACTGAGGTAGAACAACAAAGGATAGCGGAATTATTGTCGTTGATTGATGAACGTATAGCTACCCAAAACAAAATCATTGAGAAACTTCAATCCTTAATCAAAGGACTTGCAGCACAACTTACACAGTCAGGTACTCCCAATATACGCTTGTGTGATTGCCTTGAATGCCATTCATCCACATTGCAAGAAAATTGCGTATCTGTGACTGGCTCATATCCTGTATATGGTGCAACTGGACTTATTGGCTATACCAACAACTATGCTTATAATGGCGAATCAATTTTAATAGTCAAAGATGGTTCCGGTGTTGGTTCTTTGTCGTATGTTAATGACCATTTTTCTGTAATTGGAACACTCAACTATCTAACAGCCAAAGAAAATTACTCAATTCTTTACCTGTATTATGCACTTATGGCGTTCAATTTCACTCCATATATAACAGGAATGGCTATCCCTCACATCTACTTCAAAGATTATGGGAAGGCAAAATTATTCTACCCATCCATTGAAAAGCGAATAAGGATTGCATCATTGCTACATAACATCGATCAAAAGTTAGTTGCGGAACAAAACCTTGTTATATCACTAAGCGCACAAAAATCTTACCTGTTGCGTATGTTGTTTATATAAACATCATGCGCAATAGATATTGTTTCTGTAAATTCAAGCACCTTAAAAGTTCCTGTTCTATAGACAGTTTTTCCTCTATTGAGGATGTTAAGTTTGTTATATTCTTTTGTTGTGCCATAGATGGTAAAGGACATTTGATATGATTGATGTCCTTAAGATATGCAGTTTTCATTGTTCCCTCTGTAATAATTCTGCTTATTTCTTTTGAGAAGTAAGAAGAAGACATCAGCAAATACAAATACTCTACATTGATATTTGTGTTCGGAACAATGCCCAATATACCTTGCTTGGTACAAACTGGATATTCATTTATAGATATTGCACCTATGGTAGCACCATTGGAGTATATAACAGACTTTGATGGAATAAGCCATGCTGATGATTTTTGCATACCCAGTTCTGTTATAAAGTCTTTATTATTTGTCAGATATTTACAAGACAAGTCTTCAATCTTAATAAATGGAATTGTACCTTCTGTATAATATTCAACTACCGATGTCGTTGGAGTGCCACCTTCACCAGCTTTGATATAGAAAGAAGAAAACGGATAAAGTTTTCCTTTCAAAAGAACTGTCATCAATTCGTCAACAAGTCCTTTGATTAAGGATTGAAGTTTCTCAATGATTTTGTTTTGGGTAGCGATGCGCTCATCAAGAAGAGATAACAATGTGGAGATTTTATTTTCTTCTTGTAATGAGGTCGTAAATATAGGAAAGGAAGAATATTCTTGTGAGTTGATTCCTGGCTGCCCAGAGCGTGCAGACATTATTGAAACCCATCTCCAATACCTATGAGTATGTAATTGTGAAAACACAAAATATGGATTATGCTCTGTCACATTTGCCCTAATCAAAAAACCTGCATAATAAAGTTTTCCATCAGATTTCCTATATAGATAAGATTTCCCTGTACTTGCCCCTGTCCTTGCTAATAGGATATCTCGGTCATTTACCACATAATTATCTGTCAGCGTCCCGTCAGGAGATACAATATCCGTATCATTATAAGTTGACGATGCTTCATCTATGTCTGTAATGCGGATATATTTATTCTCGCCATCAAAAGGCTTTGCAGCAGCATTCATACCATAGTCGAATCCTGTTGCTATATCACCGAACTTACATTTCTCCCACTCACCACTAAACTCCGGAAATCTCAAATGGGGAACATTAAGGACTTTTTTATCTTTATTATCTATTGCCATAGTTGTCATTCTTTTGTAGGATTCAAATCAAATGGAAGCAATGGAGTTTCATCATTACCCTCATTAAAACGATCAAAATCTGATATGTATGATTTATCTTGAATCAGTTTATATTTTTCGTATTCACTATAAGCCTTATCTTTTGCTTCTTCTTGTGTCACTTTTCCTGCCGTATCGCACGGCTCGTAATCCATCGCTGCAAGATATTGTTGAAGGAACCTTTTCCAATCATCCATAGTTGAAACGATATGACGTGCAGCACGAGATTCTGCCATATCAAGAAAGGCAGTTGTGATAAGATTCAACTGGGACAATTCAGAATCTGACAGGTAATTTTTTGCAATGATGGTATCAGACTTTTGCACTCTTCCATCAGGAGCTTTCTTCCATGTGGTAAGTCCCATGTAAGGTTGCTCGGAATCAGCCCGTTGATAGATAATTTCCGCAGCCGTATGATGGGTAACGGCAAGGTGCATCATATTCTGTACCATCTTGAAGAACAACTTTGTATCTTCTGATTTCGGGTCGTAATCCGCACTGCATTCTGCATAAATGTCAGTTATCTTTTGGTAATATCTGCGCTCTGAGGTGCGTATTTCACGAATACGCTCAAGCAAATCGTCAAAATAGTCCTTTCCGAAATGTTTGCCCTGTTTCAGCCTCTCGTCATCGAGGGCATATCCTTTAATGATAAACTCTTTCAGCACTGAAGTTGCCCAAATACGGAATTGAGTAGCTTGATAGCTATTTACTCTATACCCCACCGCTACAATAGCATCGAGGTTGTAGAATAGCGGCATACGCTCCACTTCCCGGTCTCCTTCTGTTTGAACTATCCCAATTTTTCGGATAGTTGCCTCTTTGGTGAGCTCTCCGCTTTCATAAATCTGTCCAAGATGGTAGTTAATGGTGCGGACATCAACCCCAAACAAATCTGCCATTCTTTTCTGGGACATCCAGAATGTTTCGCTGTTGAAAATGACTTCTATACGTGCTTCCCCTTGGGCTGTTTTATACAATAATATATTAGCGCTTAGCGAATTATGCATAAGTTCTGTCATTGAGACAGATTGCGAGAAAAAGTCTCGTGCCTGTTGAACAAGCAACTTTTTGCCATCAGCATTTTCCGCAATAATCATACATGCCATACGAGAGAGACGGAATATGTTTACCTTGCGGAATGAACCGTTTCCTATCCTGACCATATCAACCGCTTGGTTGAAATGCTCGTCCACATTCATTCCTTTTTCTCCGGCTACTTTGATGGCTTTATCTATGACCCTTTGGAATTTCCAATAAGCAGAATAGCCCATTGCACCACAAAGGTCACGGGAACTCCAATATTCATTTCCGCTCTCGTCCTTTCGGAGTATATTCTCAAATGATGGAACCATCTGAGGTATATTGTCATTTTCTCCCATGTTGCAATTACTCGTTAGCTTATTCTACAAGACCCAATTCTTTCAGATATACCTCAATCTCCTTATCCAACTCAGCACGCTTGGCTTCCAGTTCCTTTATTTCAGCCATTACAGCCTTGATGTCGATAGGTTCTTCCTCTTCAAAAGTATCAACGTAGCGTGGAATATTCAGATTGTAATCGTTCTCCTCCACCTCTTTCAAGGTAGCCAAATGACTGTACTTTTCTATTTCCTTGCGGTCACGGTAAGTCTCGACAATCTTTTGGATATGCTGCTCTCGGAGTTTGTTTTGAGTCTTAACTTTTTCAAACTCCTTGCTGGCATCAATGAACAGGATATTGTCGTCTTCTTTGCGGCACTTCTTGAACACAAGAATACATGTCGGGATGCTTGTGCCGTAGAAGATGTTGGCAGGCAAGCCAATAATGGCATCCACATAATTTTTCTTTTCTATAAGGAAACGACGGATAACACCTTCTGCATTACCACGGAACAACACACCATGCGGAGCAACACAAGCCATTGTCCCGCCTTCGTTCAAGTGATAAATCATGTGCAGGATAAAGGCATAGTCGGCAGTCTTACGTGGAGCAAGCCGTCCTGCCTTGCTGAAACGGTCATCGTTATTGAACTTGTCGGCAGCACTCCATTCGGCAGAGAACGGAGGATTTGCTACCACAGCGTCAAACTGGGTATCTCCAAAGGCATCCCATTCGAGCGTATCACCATTTTCAATCTTAAAGTTGCTGAATCGGATGCCGTGCAGCAACATATTCATTCGGGCAAGATTGTAAGTTGTCGGATTCTTTTCCTGTCCGTAAATATCAACAGCATTTCCGATATTGGCAGCACGAAGAAGTAGCGAACCACTACCGCAAGTAGGGTCATAGACATTGCGTAAACGCTGATGTCCAATGGAAACAATCTCTGCCAAGATACGGCTGACTTCCTGCGGGGTATAGAACTCTCCAGCCTTTTTTCCGGCTCCTGCGGCAAATTGCGAAATCATATATTCGTAAGCATCACCCAAAATATCAATCTCCTGCGAAGCCTCCACGCCAAAGTCTATATCGTCCAATGCAAGAAGTACATTGCTGACAAGCGTATTCTTGTCATCGGCAGTCTTGCCCAACTTAGGCGAAGCCAAATCTATATCAGAGAACAAACCGCCAAAATCCTCTTCACTATCCTGTCCCAATGTACTATCCTCAATACGCTTCAAAGAACGTTCAAGCATAGGCAAGATGTTTTCTTTATGCTTGATAGACTCTATTATTGACGAAAACAAAAATTTCGGCTCTATGAAATAGCCGATATTCTCCAAGCATTGGTTCTTGGCCTCCTCTTGCAGTTCCACCGCATCGGCATCCTCCATTTCCCACAATTCCTTAAAACTCACCCCATCATCCGCTAAGGCATTGTCGGCATACTTTTCTATTTTCTCCGACAGATATTTATAAAAAATGAACCCCAGTGTAAAATACATGAAGTCACTTGCCGACATATTGCCACGCAAACGATTTGCGACCTCCCAAAGCTGGTCACGGAGTTTCTGCTGTAATTCTTCGCTCATAATATCTTATTCCTTATTCTTATTTATTGTTTGACGTAACAAGTTAAAAACATAATCTATTTCAGTTTCATTTTTCAAAGGAAAACGAACCTCATAAGCTCCATTTCCCCAGTGTCCAACTTCTGATACATCACGGGTAATACCTTCCGGGTCTTTGAGTGTTCCTTTCTTGGCGTTTAGAAATAGTCTTATGCCCTTGTTTTGCATAACTATATCACAAAATACCTTTCCTCCTATCTTGAAACCAATGGTTTTCTTTTTGGGATATATCGTAATATCTTCTCCAAAAGACAGCAAAAATTCTTTAATTTCAGCATATATATTCAGAAAGTCATCTTCAACGTTCTCCAAATGATCCTGTTCGCTATATACCTTTATCTCCTTACTTACAGTTGTTATTGTCTCGTTGTTTGAGACTGTTTTAATACTTTCTTTGCTTGAACGATTCACAATCTGTTCAAACGAAAGAGTATCATTTGTAAAGCGTTTGATTTCCCATAGTTCTATAGGTAAATCCTTGAAATTAATTGCTTCTTTTTGATATGTTGTAAAATTAGGCGATACAAACAACACTTTTGACTGAGACCAGTCCACATCATTTCGTTTGAGTATGCCAGACTTTGATTCGTTATACTCCAAGATGAATTCCGCCTTGTTATTTAGCATTAAAGACAAGTAAGCATAACCTTGGTCGATTACACTGAAATTCTTATCCCTTTTATATTCTATGATTACAAAAGACTTCTTCTCCGAATCAAATGCCAAAGAATCTATACGGAAAGAACCAATGGAAAATTCCGTTTTAATAAAATCAAGCCCAAGCAGTGGCTGGAGATTCTTTTCAACTATGTTTTGAATTTCTTTCTCCAGCTTAAATGGCTTCTCCTTTATAAGCGTTAGTTGCTCATTATATATTTTATATGTTGACATGTCTACTCCCAATTAAAAGTCCTTATTATATTGCGCAGCCTTTCCATTATTCTCGTCAAAGCCTTCCGGGTTTTGATAAGTCCGAGGTGCTTCTCTTTCAAGGCTTTCTGTATTATTCCCGGCTGCTCCTTTTGTAAATAGTCATACTCTTTGATGTAAAGATTAAGCACATCTGCTGAAATTTGTTCATCATCGGCCAAATCATTCACCGCCTTATTGCGTTCCGAAACAATATATTGGTTCAAACGTTCCTCCAACTCATTTGTTCCATCAGCCTTATTTCGTCCGTTCATAAAGTTCTCCTTGTCTTCATCCACATTCTTCCGGATAAAGCCGTCAATGAGTTTAGCCTTGCCTCGCATTCCGGCATCCTTAATCATAGTATCAAGGATATGCTGGCGTTTTGCTGAATAATCATCGCTATACGGGTCAAGTTCCGCAATGAGTTCAAGGATGTAAGCCACATTGATGATATCGCTGTGCAACAATTCAAGACAGAAATCAATATCTTCCAAACCTTGACTATTTCCATAAGGCACAGAATCTTCCGCAACAACAGACGGTGTTACCGGTGGATCGATAAACCCAACTGTAATATCAAGATATTTACTTTTATAATCGTTGAACTGTTGTTCAGTCATTCCAAGGTCATCTGCATCCTCATTGTAGTCTTCGTATATCTGTATTTCTGCATGTTTACGGATAATATCACGGAATGCGAGCACAAAATTCTTCTTGTCATTTTCACTTTGCAAAAGGTCTATGCTGCTTGGTGTAGGATATTTTTGCAAGAAATCTACCGCCAGTCTTTGATATTCCTTTTTTACATCCTCAAACGGAGGACGGATTATATCTTCCGGATTATCTGAGTTGCTGAACAATTTGATAGACTTATCGACATTGCTTTTCAAATCACGGAAACACACAATCTTGCCGAATCGTTTCTTCTCGTTCAACACCCGGTTGGTACGGCTGAATGCTTGCAGCAGACCATGATATTCCATATTCTTATCTACATAAAGCGTGTTCAGCTTTTTGCTATCAAAGCCTGTAAGGAACATACCCACGACAAGACAAAGGTCAAGCGGTTTCATATCCGCTTTCTTCTTTTTCATACGCAGGTTGATGTCATCGTAGTATGCACGGAAATTTTCGGTAGTAAATGCTGTACCAAACATTTCATTATAATCGTCCATGATAGCTTGCAGCTCATCCGCTTCGCCTACGCTCTCACTAACATATTGCCCTGTACCCATACCTGTCTGGTCATCATCCTGACTACTGTTTGCACCATAGGTAAATACTGCACCAATACGAATACTTGGCTTTAACGATTTGAATATCTTGTAATAGCGGATAAGCATCGGTACGGACTGCACGGCAAACAGCGCATCAAATTCTCCGTCAAATGTAGACTTATTGAAATTGTTAATAATGAATTTGGCAATTTCTTCCATACGACTTTGATTGTCGTTATCAACAATTTCATTGGCATGATAATACTCCACAAGGAAACCAAGCACATTTTCATCGGCAATAGCATCCTTAATGAGATATTTATGAAGACAATTTCCGAATATTTCTTTAGTCGTATGACCATCCACAGCATTCTCGGTAAAGATAGGGGTTCCCGTAAAGCCGAATATTTGGGCATCGTCAAAGAACTTCATAATCTTCTTATGACTATCCCCGAAATGACTGCGATGACACTCATCAAATATCATCACGATACGGGAATGACGAATATCCTCAATCTTGCTGCTGTACCATGTCTTGCTTACTGCGGCATTAAGTTTCTGAATGGTAGTGATGATAATCTTGGAATTGCTTTGCAGGCGTTTTACAAGTTCATCCGTATTATCAGTACTATCAACCGCACCCGGTTCAAATGCTTCATATTCCGATTGGGTCTGTGTATCGAGGTCATGACGATCAACTACGAACATCACCTTGTCCACATCATCCAATTCCGATACAAGCTGTGCTGCCTTGAATGAAGTCAACGTTTTTCCTGCTCCTGTTGTATGCCAGATATAACCGTTGTCATTGGAGTTTTGCACCCTGTCCAAAATCTTTTCTACGGCATAGAACTGATATGGGCGAAGCACCATCAGGCATTTGTCACCCTCATGAAGCACAATGTATTTGCCGATGATTTTACCAAGCGTGCATTTTTCCAAAAAGAATGATGCAAACATATCCAATTCATTGAATGGATGATTTTGAGCATCAGTCCAATTGAATGTAAACTTGTAGCCGCTATTTGGATTATTGGCAAAATAACGGGTATTGACACCATTTGAGATGACAAACAACTGGATATAGTCAAACAATCCATGAAACGAAGTCTTGTGATAACGCTGTATCTGGTTGTATGCCTGTTTCAGCTCCACTCCTCTACGTTTCAATTCAATCTGTACTAAAGGCAAGCCATTGATAAGGATTGTCACATCATAACGGCATTTCTTCCGTCCTTCTACGGTTATTTGGTTGGAAACCTGAAACTCGTTTTGGCACCACTGCTGCCTGTTTAGAAACTCCACCCATATACGTTGTCCGTCTGCTGTATCAAGCGGATATAAATCACGAAGTTTCTTTGCCTTTTCAAAGCGCGAGCCTCCTTCAAGATAGATGACAATCTTCTCAAATTCCTCTGCCGTAAACCCGGTACGTCCGTGTTCCTCCAAGCGTTTGCGGTTGTGGATTTCCAACTGCCGCTTGAAATTGGCATACAAATTATCCTCTTCTGCGATTTGGACATACTCATAGTCCATTTGCATAAGAGTGGCTATCAGTCCGGCTTCCAATGCCGCTTCGCTTTGTATTGACATATCCTTGCCTTATTATGAGTGGTTACTTTACTTTTATATTACTATTCAGTATCTTGATATCCAATGCTTTTTCAATCTTGCACAGAGTTTCCAATGACAGGTTCTCCCGTCCTTTCAGTACTTTAGAGATGTATTGCTGAGAACAATTCATCTTCATAGCCAACGCCTTTTGAGTCATACCGAGCTGCTCCATTCGATTCGACATAATTGTTGCAATAGTCTGTGAATGCAACATCCACGCATCTACATCATCTGCGATAATATTTTCAGACTGTTCTAAAGACGCATCAATTTGTACTTCCATCACTGTATAATATCAGAATACCTTTGTCTTATCGCAGACAAAGGTACTATAAATAATTGGGAATCCACAACTTTCAGGTTGTAAATTAAGGAATCCTCTGATTTTATGCCTGAATGTATAGCATTTTATTATTCGGACACCGAGCCTCAAGTTCAAATCCATAACTTCCATTTGATACGGTCTGGTAATTCTCGTCCCCATCCTTGATAGTTAAAATTTTCACTTTCTTCCATCTATCGGCTTCTTTGTAGAAGAAATAATCCCCTACATTGATATTGATATTATCAATTTTCAGGCAAACTATAGTATGCTGTTTATAGTACTTATGCGGCACAGCGACTTCACTTACTTTTGGGCTGAAATCAATCAATCCTTTATCAAATAACATACTTTGAACTTCCTGCTTATTTATGATACCATCTTCTATCTCAAAATAAAGATTAAACAATTGCCATGTATAGCACAAGCCTCTTTTTTCATTAACCGCATCTTTTATCTGTTGTTGATTAAATGGAGGAATAGTTCTTGATAGAGGTTCTACACCCCTTTCATTATTAACGATGTACAAGCCAAAAACGTCAAATCTTTGCTGTTCCTCTCTTCTTCGAAAAACATTTTTAAAAATCTGACTACATTGAGCATCGGTTGAAGTTCCATTAATACCTTTTATTTCTATAAGGAGCAATCCGTTGTCTTCAGTCTCAATTTGAACATCTTCCTCATTGAAATCTTTATCAAGTTCTTTATCTTTATCAATTACATTTTTAAACCCCAACCATTTAAAATATTTTATACAAGCCTCAACTAACTCATCTCCCGTTGCTGTAAGAAGTTTATGCAAAAATGAGTATTCATTGTTATTCTTTTCTATTCTTTTATCCAAAACCGCCAGACTCTCATTATATTTTGCAATTAACTCCTCTTTATCTTTAAGCAATTCTTCTTGTCTTGGTAAATAATAAGTTGGCTGATTTAACCATAATGACTCTTCCACTTCCGGAAAATATTCAGAGAAATATTTAAATACAAATTCTTGCATTACTTTTTGCAACAATTCACGCTTCCTCTTTGTTCGAGGCAACACCAAAATTATATCGCTCTTGCTTAACCAAAGGTAAGAAACAATACCTCCTGCTCTATTCATTAACAGGGGTAAAAATTGCTCATCTTTGACCCTTTTCCCGTCATTATCCCATTTTGTTGGATGCTCATACACTTGACAATAGGAGATATCGTCAAGGAAAGATTCAAACAAAATTCTTGATAAATTGCTTTCACATAACTTCACCTCAGAGCCAACCATAGAAGACACACAAAAATCCCCCAAGTGTTCGTAATTATTGTGTTCAACTCTCCGCCCTGAATAACTAACAGTTATATCCTCAAAAACATATTCTACTAAATTATAAGGAGCTTGAAACGCTATTCTAATTGCAGGTTTATTTCTGTGTTTATGAATATCTTCATTCAACACGAAACTTCCAAATGGACATGGATCAAACACCGTTTGAGGTGCATTACTTACAAAATAGTATACTTTTGTTCCCAAGATTTCCTTCCTTGTATTCTCTTGTATACTATACGGAATTTTATCAGACTTCACCATATCTTCGATGAATATGTCATACTCATGTATATTTTGAGGCAGTTTATAATTAAGTAACAAATTCAAACCCCGGTAATTTTTTCCAGACACATCAATAGGTTTTCCCAAACTTCCATCATAAACATCAAACCTCTCATTGAGGTAATCCGAACAATCCTTATCTAAATCCAAGCAACAAATCTTGGTTTTTACACGTTTTGTCTCTGTAGCCATATAAATTAGATTTTTAATCACCTTCACAAAAGTTTGTCCAATCTTTGGACACATATTCCTTTTCAAACTCCTCCAAGTCTTCCTTGATACGTTCACGGAAACTCTCTTCACTATCATCGCCACTCATCATCCAATCTACACGAGTAGCATATATCTCTGCTATACGAATTTGCCGATATGCCTCTTTCATCGCATCAATCGTCTCATTCGACAGTTCCAATACATCAGCATTATACGGATAATGGTCATAATAACAATGATGGATTGAGTACAATACCGGAATCTGTTCGTCATCAGGAACATCTGACATATATCGCTTTTTCGATTGGAAAATCACTCCATCATCAAAGAATCGTCGGTCTGCGTATTTTTGTTCCGCCTTGACAATGGTTTTATCTCTCAGAAGAAAAGACTCCGCATCTTCATAGCTCCCAAAACTCATGAAATCTTTATAACTATGGTATGAGCCAAAGCAATCTTTCTCGTAAATAGTCCAATAATCCTCTTGAACTTTCTCCGGCTTTGGTTGTAAAGCCCTTGCAATATCACGCTCAATAGTATTGGCAATCTCACGCATTGCGTATGTGCTCCTATCAAAATATCCTCCACTCATAGTTCTTTAATTTAGTCAATTCATTTCATCAACTCAACAACACTTTCCGGCAACATCGTATTCCTTACATCATCTTTCGGTGCATTCTTAAGAAATAATACCGGGAGAATATTGTAATTCTTGGTAAATGGCAGCAGGTTGGCTTTACGGAGAAGCTCGGCTGTAAGTTGTTTGCCATTCTCCTGGTTTGTCCATTTGCATTCGCCAACTAACAAATATTTTTTATCAAGCGACTCGGCCATCACATCAATCTCTATTTGTTCCGGCTTCTTATCCTCATTGAGAAGCGGTCCCCACCAGCGCTTTGCCTTACCGTAAACAATTCCATTGACCATATTTCCCGTTACAGCGTCCCTGCATAGTTTTTCCCAATGCATACTCACATACTCCGAGAAATGGGCTGCCAAAGCCTGTTCTAATGGCAAACGACGACCAAGCTCGATGAACGAACGGTTTGGTACAACAAATTGATAATAGAACGCCATAAATGGGTCTGCAATCTTATATAGGCTCTTTTTCGCATTCTTTTCGTCAATTCCGAACGGAACATCTTTCTCTAAAAATCCGAGATCGATAAGTTTCTTCAACGGACGCGACAGATTAGTTGCAGGCTCATTACATCTGGCAGCAATCTCAGAAAGACGATTTGCACCGGAGCCGATATAGGACATGATTGTAGAAGTCTTGACAATATCCTTCACATCATCCTGAAACAGTTTTATCGGCTCCTCGTAAAGAGTCCCATTTATCGAAAGGATATTGTGCCACAACGCATCGGAAAGTGAGTTTCTGTTTTCTCTTAGTTCCCAATAACGAGGTACACCGCCCCATACAGCATACTCTTCAACGGCACTCACAGCGTCAAGGTTCAAAGCCTCCTGAATATACGGCAAACGTATCGGCGTAAGTCTCATTATCTCATCAGCACGCCCATATAGAGGTGCAGTAGAATCAAGAAACAGTCCATACATCATATTCTGTGATGAACCACAAAGTACAAGATTATACTTCAACTGCTTCTCATCAACAAGTTTCTGCAACACTGACGGCAGTTCCGGGGATTGCTCCACAAGATATGGATATTCATCCAAGCATAATGTGAAACGCTTGTCTGTGCGATAATTGACCGCACGAAACAGAGATTCCCAATCCGGATAAGTCAGCTTATCAAAATCAGGAAATACTTGTGCTACCACCTTTGCAAGCAAAGTTCTTTGATGTTGCCCTTCGGAACGGTCGGCAAGGAAATATACATCACTGTCCAACAACACCCTTTTGATAAGTGTTGACTTACCCAACCGCCTGCGACCGTACACTACGACCAACGAGGACTTCTCTCTTGAAAGAGCATCCCTCAGTCGTGCTGTTTCTTCTATTCTATCAACGAAGTTCATATTACGCTTTTATTATGCTATGCAAACATAATGTTTTTATAGCATAACACAAAATTTTGAGCCAAGTATTTTCTGCATGGCAAAAGAATTTAATGTAAAATGATGTGTGATTGGGATTTATTTACTAATTTTGCACCGCTTTTGAGACAATATAAACATTAACGATGCAAAGAAACAGAATGAACATATTATCAATCACAACCGCAATTCTGAGCAATAAACGCACAGAATCCGTGTCGAGTGTTCATGTTTCATGCATTGAACCTCGTAGAGTAAATACTTTCCAGCGAACATAGCAAGTACTTTATTGTACTTTGAGAGAATAGAAACTGAATAGTTGGAGAGTCTTTACCAAACTTTCCAACTTTTTTTGTTATGCCCATTTGTGACAGTTGCCTTTACGATGCTCTTCTGCCATTTCCGTCTGATGGGCTGTTAGTAACCGGATTATTAACGTGCAGTGATGCACATAAATTGAGAAGAAATGAGCTATAAATTTGACGGTAGTAAGGTGTTCTTTACATCTGACACCCATTTTTATCATGGGAATATCATTCGTTTCTGTAACAGACCGTTCAAGGATGTGGAGATGATGAATGAAACTATCATAGCCAATTGGAATAATACAATCGGACAAGATGATATCGTGTTTCATTTGGGCGATTTCTGTCTTGGCGGTTCAGCCGAATGGACTAAAATCCTTGACAGGTTGAACGGAAAGATATATCTGATTATGGGCAACCATGATTTGAAGAATATACGCCAAGGTTACATTGACAGATTTGAGTATGTGGCAATGCAGATGCACATAGAAATCGGAAAACAGAGGATATATTTGAACCATTATCCCTTTCTATGCTTTGATGGTGGATACAAGGATGTATGGCAACTGTTCGGGCACGTTCACACACGGAAGAACAATACCGGTATTGATGCAGACAGGCTTCAGTATCTTTATCCGACACAATACGATGTAGGTGTTGATAACAACAATTTTACACCTGTATCATTTGAACAGGTCAAAAGGATAATAACCAAACAAATAGAAAAAGGAGGACTGTAAAATGAAAATACAATATATGAGCGACCTGCATTTAGAGTTCAGCGACAACAGCAGGTGGATAAAACATAATGAATTGCCTGTAACGGGCGATGTTCTGGTGCTTGCCGGAGATATATTCTATCTGAAAAACGAAGTTGCGCCTTTGGCTAATTTCTGGAAATGGGCATCTGAGAATTATCGTCAGGTGCTCATTGTGCCCGGAAACCATGAGTATTACAATTATTGTGATGTGATGGATAAGGGATTGCAATGGAATTGGATGTTCAAGAAGAATGTAGGATATTATCAGAATAAGGTAGTGCGGATTGATGATACCGATTTCATCATGAGCACTTTGTGGTCTCAGATTTCTCCATCTGACGAGTATTTTGTATGGAAAGGTATGAACGATTTTCGGCAGATAATGTATAATAGCAAATTGCTCCAGACAGAGGAATTCAATAAGATGCACAGTTTCTGTTTGGATTTTATCAAACAAAGTCTGGCAGAAAGTACTGCGAAACACATTGTGGCGGTGACTCATCATCTTCCAACATTGGAGGTCGTCGCCCCTCACCATAAGGGTTCTGTGCTGAATAGTGCTTTTGCAACTGAATTGAGTAGGCTTATTGCCGACAGTCGCATTGACGCATGGATTTATGGGCATTCGCATACCAACATTGATGCTGAGATAAACGGAACAAAGGTCGTTTGCAATCAGATGGGGTATGTTTTTGAAAACGAACATATCGCCAACGGTTTTGATCCGGGCAAGTTCCTTGTCTTGTAGCAAATATTGTCTTGGTTGATATGCTTTAAGACCTTAATGTATCATATAGTAAATAAAAAAGCTCGGTTTTGCATATTATATGATATGTTGTGATGGAGTATTTTCAGTTATTTGAATTTTTCGAATAACTGAAAATACTGATTTTTACCATTACATAATTATCGTAACGCAAACATCGTAATGATCACCCAGCATCCTCATTGTAAAGGGGTTTTCTTTTGGTCAGCATAACTTAACCTTACAGATTAAAACATTTTTCCACCAGAGTTTTCAAATACTCAGTCGTAAGATTTGCCAAACCAATTTGTTCTATATAGGCAAAGTCTGCATTCTTTTTATTTATCACAAATTTCCTTTCTACGCCATCAATGCTTGCCAGCAGATGGTAATTCCCTTTATAAGTTTGCTCAACACGCATATTGCTGATGGTGTGTCCATCGATTTCCATTGCAGCATCTTCGACTTCGCACTCCCATTCGCCCCATACCTTCAGGTGGTTGGCGATAGTTGACTCTACTCTGCCTATCCATGATTCTGACACACCATTCTCTATTGCTATTGTACGGAATTGCTTCAATGAAGAAACAACATCTTTGATGATAGCATCGGGGCGACGAATTCCGTTATCACGGGCAAATTCAATAACATCCGAGCGTGTGATGTCATACAGTTTGGCTCGAATATACATGCAATGCTCCTTGTTCGGCAAATAGCCGCCCCTGTCAATGATGTAGGTAATATCGTATGCAGGAGCAAGACGCCAGGCACCATCTTCATTCATAATAAATGAAAAGTTCTTGTTATGGTCGTCTGTGTTATTCGACAGAATATTGAAGACCATTCTTCGAAATACTTCCTGACAATCTGCATCCGGTAGATGGAGTTTGCGGCAAACAGAAGTCAATTGCTCATAACTCTCTGCATCGGGATATATGGCAGCCAAAGTCTGTGTATGAATCTTTTTTCCACCATTACGATCAAACCGTCTGGTTAAAAAATGATTGTTTCCATCCACTGAATATAACATTGACGGCATCATATTGATACCTGCCATAGTTGCCAACTTATAATAAGTCATTTCTAATTCTGCCGAACAATATTCGGAGTTACCAAATTTGAGAAGATAATAGTCATATCCTTCCAAAGCTGCAATTTGACCGCTTCGTATCTCTCCTGTTTCTCTGTTTATCGCAATAATCGCTTTCGGCTGACGCCCCCCAGCGGATGTACCTACAGTCAACAAAGATTGCATGGTTATGGACTCCTCCGGCATAATACGGGCATTCTCCCTTTCTACAAAAATGCGTTCTGCCAAATCTGCCAACGACTTAACATCTATTTTTTCTGTTCTTCGCTCCCTGTTAGTTTCCGGAATAAATTCTAACGCTCCCATTCCTCGTCTGCCAATAAACGAGAGCTTATCCAACGGATTTATCTCTGAATTGGATATTTTTTGCTGTTGACGCCATAAATCAAACAATTGGTTACCCCAGGCATCAGGCAATGAATCTGCGACAAATGCCGGAAGCTTCTGGTAAATCTTGGCATCTTCACCCCAAACAGGCAACAGCCCTCTGGTACCATCAACAGGTGCAACCAAAGGGGATATATTCAATCCTTTTCTGATAAAATCGGGATTATATGTGAAATAAGAAAGATGTCGGCGTTCATCCCAAGCCAAGCGACCAATTTCTTCTTCCCAAAGTATTATTTTTAACGACTTCATCATATCTGTATGTCTTATTTAGAGTGTCTGATTCGTTGCGCTTTTTTCTCATTTTCACGCATAAGATAAGGCGATTCGGGCAATTCCGGCAAAATATCGTCTAAAGAATTAATCTGACCTACCACCTTCAACAAGAGAATAAATGTTGACAATGAAAGATTGCCTGCCGTACCATTTTCAAACTTGTGTATGGTAGTCAGTCCGACACCTGAGAGTTCCGACACTTCTTTTTGTGTCAGATTGCACCGCATTCTATATTCCTTAAAACGAGTCCCCAACATGCGTACTAGCTCAGGAGTGGAGTATTCAAACAAATCTTTCATATTTATATATCATTATACTGATAATTAAATACTATATATCGCCATTATATTCACTGTATTGATATTTACAATACAAAAGTAGTAATATGTTTTGAAATAGCCAACGAATGCGCATAATTATTGACTTGCCAAAAGAAAAAGATACTCAACTTGACTTTAATGACCGTTATTATATACACGGGCAATAAAGTTAAGTCAAACAGAGGGAAAAGAAAGATTTACCCGACTGATTTTTCTTTTCGCCAGCAATCGGTATAAGTCACTTCGTATTCAATCTTGGAGAAATAATCTGCGGTATAATCACAACATAATAACAGATGAAGCACCCTACAACATCTTTCGAAATATCATTGAAAGACTTACAAAATTACACCCAAAATCGCCTTTTTTATCAAAGTCTTCTCATTTGTTTCCTTGTACCGGAAAAACGCATTATCTTTGCAAAAGTTCAGCGCAGGAAAAGGGGCAAAATCAGACTTTCCTACCATTTAAGTTTCAAACTATTGGTAGTCAATTGGTCTAACATGCTGCATCGGCAAGTGACCTAAAGAAAAGAAAAGCATAAAAAGAGAAAATATAAATCCGTAAAGTGCAAAAAATCAATGATTTTATGAGAATTTGTATTTTCTCTATACTTTCTGCCTGTTTTCATATTTTTTCGTAATTTTGTCCCCAGATTGTCCCCCGAAAGGGATGCGAGGGATAAATTTTTGTGCCTCGATGTAATTCTTTAAAATCTACCATGTCATAGACAGTTATCGTTTTTTTCGCTATTCTTAGTCTATTAGCCACAAATACACTCAAGCATTATAGTACTGATGAACAAGTATATATGCAAAACCTATAGGGTGTGTATATTACAACAGATGATATTCTGTTCGAATTGTTTAAAAAGTATTTTTGTCCTATTTCCGTAAGTTATAACTCTAATTTGTCCTTGCTTTTCTATCAACGACATTGGTTTATTTCAGGAATGAATACGCAACCACCATTACATAAATATTGTGCCTTACATGCCGAACAATCATTGTTTTTTATTCTTTCTCTGTGGGTCACAAAGGTAGGATGGTTATGCCAAATATCAATCAATGATTGTAATTTCAAGTCTCCAAATAAATCGGTATTCGCCATAAAAGAGCATGGATACATCCTCAAGTCCTCTGAGATAAAAGCAGAAAAACGAGCGGATTCACATGGTTCTATCAATGCTGGGTTAACATTCATCCAACTAACAATTCCCGGCACAGAACAACTATCAAAGCCTATTTTCACAGTATTGCAACTGGATACTGCCTCGTAGAATTGTTGTAGTTTCTGTGTGTCTTTCACCATAAAACCAGAATCTGATATTATGGGCTTGTAATTTAGAATTACAACAGCATTTACCCATTTGAAGAAATGTGGTGGATTCTTAAACCAAGCCGTAAGCATATCTATGGTATCTGTTTTTAGTATAATATGTGCGTTACACTTTATACCTATAGAATGGATTCTTTCAAAGATATCGTCATACCCTATATAAGGCTCATAGAGACTTACTGCCATTGCGCCACAGTATGTTTTAGTCGCAGCCAATATATCTTCTGAAAGTCCGTCACCATTTGTCGTATAGGATGGTACAATATCACTTTCTCTAATCATGCGCAACACATACTCAAAATGAGGATGTTGGTTTGGATTTCCTCCACCTAGGGCGATTTGAAATACACCTGCATTCTTTGCCTGATTTATCACGTATCTTAATGACTCTAATGGCATGTGATGCCCCTTGTTATTAGCCTTGCGATAACAGAACTGACAGCCTCGTTCGCAATAACTTGTAATAGATACGTCTAATAATTCAGGACCTTCTTCTGCCCAAAATGGTTCTGGATATCCATCATCTTCCACACGCATGAAGAACCCAGTCTGTTGATTAAATAAAGTTTTATAATGTTGTGCAGGATATTCCCGCATAATTAAATCACCATCCATCTTCTGTTGCATCTATTATCAGTTTATCACCTTCAATCACGAACGCGTCACAGCAGAACAACGTTTCGATTTCATCATTATCACTATGTAACTCACCAACGTAAATTTCAAAGCCATTCTCTTGTGCTTGGTGGATTTTAGCCTGAGTATCTTTGCTGAAGTATTTCTCTATGTATTCTTCTACATTAGAACAACCATATTGTATTGCAGTATACTCCAGTCTATTCATATCATTCTTAAAAAGATAGAATAACTTAACAAACAGCCCTAAAAACATTGAGTCTTGAGACACACCAACTGCTTTCAAAAAGGAATGTAGTGTCAATTCCCCCTTTGTCATAACAACAAAACTGGTGGATGAACTATTGGTTACAAAGTCTGTTTTTATCTTCATAGCCGTTACACCTCCATCATTAATAGTTTTTGAAATCGTTCACACATATCATCCGAGCAAATAAAGTCATCGAAGTTTTCGCCAACAGAGAGTGATTTATAGTCGTACAAACGAAGAACAGAATTTACGCTTAGCGTTTCTTGTATAGAATGAGCATCATCTTCTGTCAAACCATACACACCTATAAGGAATTTTTCGAAATCTTCATATTCGTCAAGATAGAATGTCTCATAAAGATGCTTTACATCATCACTTTCGGAAAAAAGGCTTTTGTAAATTCGAATGAACAATTCTTTTGCATAGCCATCCAATACCCCGCTTTTACTCACAAAATACTCTTCTGTTAAGTCTTTGTGAGCAAATATCAAATATTGGTACATATCATATCCGTATCTCTTCATTTTATTTTCATTTGATGAATAGTTAATTTTAGTTTGTCACTTTTGCATTCTAAAGCAACTCTTTCAAGCATATCAGTATTCTTGAATAAATCTTGATATTCACAATAAATACGTTTTGCTATAAGATCCGAGAATGGAACCATATACAATAACAGTTCATATAAATTATGGAAGTCTGCATGTTGAGTAAACTTCGTATTGCTTAACTGTTTTTCCATAGACTCTATAAACAAGGTCCTTTCAGATTTTTCTTTTCTGTAGCTGTTGTATCTACTGAATGTTTTGGGCCATGTACGGTCTAAGAAATCAACAAGTTCCTTATCATTCAATCCTGCCAAATATTCAAGAAGAACACGTATATTGAGTTTTGGGTAGAGTTCAGAATTCCAATGCCCCCATAAGATTAATTTATTTGCCATATATCCTGGTTGATCCGATGCAAGAATTGATTTCACCAATGCGATATCATCCTGTGTTATTAATACATCATCAATGTCCCAAATGAACATTTCAAACACGTCAGCGTACCAATCAAGACAAGAAATCATATTGATAACTTTATTATTTTGACTATTGCGTGCGTGAACAAAAAGAAAAGGGGCCAAGCCTTCGCGCAATTGATGACCATTTGCAGTGTATTCTTTGGTCAATGCTTCTAATTTAAGGTAATTATTGGGTTCAACAACATCAAGTAAATATGTTGAGATCAGGTAGTCACGGAAAGAATCATACGTAAAATTGACCACCTCATTACGCGAAAATGGTCCTTTACGTTCTGGCGTCAAATCTTTGCGAAGAAGAATGTTTTCATCAAGAAATCGTTCAAAGATATTTTTTTCTTTTTCTGTCAGATGTTTCTGAAGATGAGACAATGGTACATTAAATACTGTATTATTTTCTATCATGTATTTCACTATACTCATTACAAAGTTATCAATTTGATTTGCTTCTAATTTATAATGCTCTTCGTTTAAAACCTTATCTACAAGTTTGTGCTTCATAATTTCATAATACTCGGCAAAGACAGCTTCTTTATTAATACTATGAACATGTCCAAGTGATTTATTCTTGTTGGCTTCACAAAATATCCGAAGCATTAATAAATCATTACATAAAGATTCCTCGACATGTTTTGAAAACACTGCGTGTATATTGAAATACCGAAGGTAATTCTGTATCAGACGTCGCTGCTCATCTTCATTATGATGTTTATTGAGATTTTCCATTTTTAGCATACGCCCTTTAAAAACAGCATCAAAATCAGTAAAAAATTCCTCATAATACTCGCTTCGACAAGTCAGAATTACTTTTACACAGTCATATTGAAGCACTTTTTCCATAAAAATAGCAAGATTTCTGCTAAACACATTGGGCATTGGGTTTTCATTCAAACCATCAATAATTAGTACAACAGGACTTCTTCTATATTTACAATATGTGACGGTATTTTTGATTACTTCATCAAATGCCATATTTGTACCTGGCAACATATAGCTAGCGAAAGTGTTAAAGATATCATTAGCATCAATTTCATAACCATTTAGATACACAAATGGGATTCTTCTTTTTAATAAGACATTATATACGAGGTCACATATTTGGTTGGTTTTGCCTTGTCCTGCTGAAGTTGTAATTAATAGTAACTTTGATGATATATGCTGCATATGGGAAATCAACTTGCCATACTTGCTCGACTCCAGAGAATAACTATTACGCCCACTGAATAGTTCTTTACTTTTTTCAACTAGATAGTTTTCTAACAGCTTTGCCCCATTGTAAAAATCCACAATCTCTTCTTCCGCAACAAAATTTTTGTAAGACGTAATATCAAATATAAATGGATCTTCATGTCGAAATTTTCGATTGCGATTAGTACGGTAAGTATCTATCATATCACATCGTTCCAGCACAAGTTTTGCAAAAGGGTATGGAGCAACGAAATCTCTAAGGTGTTGTTTAATGCGTATATTTTCAAGAAATACATTTGGCAGATATTTTCCAGAGGATATATTCTTATTAACATTATAATTACAATACAAGAATAGCTGTTTGTCTGGCTCATCAAATAAAGAATGATGACGAGGATTCTTTATAGCATTTTCAGCCATTAGTCTTATATATTCAGTGATGTATGCATTAGAAAATTTACTAAGTCTATGGTGATTGATATCAAAAGGCATTCTAGTGGCTTCAATATTGCCTGTGTACAACATCAATATAGATTCATCAGTAAGGTTACTTTTAGCCACACCGAGTTCATACATCACATTCGGATTGGGTAAGTCTTTCTTGCCTGACGTCTCAATAGGTGTAAGATCTGCGACAAATAGATCACAATTCTTTGCTTTTTCAACAACCGTAGAGTCTATTACAGGAGAACCAGACCGGTTCCATGTTGATTCATCATAATTTATATCATAAAGCCCTTCCGTACGTATTTCATTACATGCATTCACAAGGGACTGGCCTATTTTTTTATGGTTATCTTTCGTGTCAGATTGCCATGAGAAAAAAAGTTTTAGCTTATGCATATCTTTCTTTTTGCTGTTTTTGATTATAAACTTCTCTTTCCAAAAATATAGTCATTTACTTTTACACAGTTACTTTAACCAAAGTATTCAACCTTTCTATGTCATACAAAACAAAACTTGAATCATTCACCTCCCATGATACAACAGAGAGTTACGCCCGTGTCATAATGTCTAATATTGCTTGAATACACTCTGCTACAAATATCTCATTTTTAAATCCAGTTTAATCTTAGAGATATAGTACTCAAATCTGCCTGATAACCTACATTCGCTTCACTCAATCCAATACTCTTCCATCCATAAGAAAGTTCTTAAGACTAAGAATCCTGATACCGACTTCGTTGTATCCAGACAAATATCTGTCAGCTACAATTATTACTTTTTGAAATCCGTCCTTGATTTGTAAAAGTGAAGCCTGTTCCTGCTCCACCTTTTCTCTATCGGGTAAAGCATAGGCTGACTGAACATATATTCTTTCAGCCCCACGGTTGCACACAAAATCTACTTCAAGTTGCTTCCTCTGGCTATTACCTGCAGCATCTTTTGTATTCTGTGTCACAACCCCCACATCCACAGTGTATCCATGAAGACAAAGTTCATTATAAACCATATTTTCCATCAAATGAGTCTTCTCTACCTGACGAAAACCAATGCGTGCATTCCTTAGGCCCAAATCTTCGAAATAGTATTTATGAGGCGTATCAATATACTTTCGTCCCTTTACATCATATCGTACCGCTTTTCTAATCAAAAATGAGTCCTCCAAAATCTCCAAATACTGCTTGATAGTATTCTTGCCAACTCCGATACCCTTAACCGTTTTGAATGTATTCTCTATTTTCGTTGGGTTTGTAAGTCCTCCTATGCCGGAAGCCACCACGTCAATTAATTCTCCCATTACATCACTACCTCTGATGTGGTAGCGTTCCTGGATATCCGTTAGGTATGTCTTCTCAAATAGACCTTTCAGATATGCTTCCTTCTCCTTCACATCGGAGTACAGGCAAACCATTGGCAAACCTCCGTATGTCATATATTGGTCTAATGCTTCCTCAAAAATCATTTCAGGATGGGCACCGACAAACTCACTCATTGATAAAGGTGTAATATGAATTTCATGACCACGACCACGGAACTCCGTTATCACATCCTTCGAGAGAAACCGTGAATTGCTTCCAGTCACATACACATCCACATTCTTGATTTTGAGGTATGAATTCAACACATCCTCAAACTCCGGCACCAACTGTACCTCGTCCAACATCACATAGTACCATTCCTCCTGAGGAACATCACCGAAAGCCATATATTCCACAATCTGGGAGTCAATCCATTCTAACAAAGCATCCGGATCCCTTAATCTCTTGTTTCTTCGATTTTCCAGATCCAGCATTATTATATGAGCCTCCCTCACTCCACACTCAAGCAAGTGTTGTCTGAAAAGATTCATCAGCAAATACGACTTACCACACCTTCGGATGCCAGTCACGACCTTGATCATTCCATTATGCTTGCTTCTAATGAGCTTTTCAAGATGAATATCACGCTTTATCTCCATATTATATATATCTTCATGCCATAATTGCGTATTTACGCATTTTTGTTCTACAAAAGTAGCTTTTTTATTTTATTCTACCAAACTTTAACCTTCACTTTCATACAATCAATTTTACTTTTGAATACAATCATGAATAACTAATACGACTACTGGCAAAAAGAAAAAATGCCTTTCTTTTTGGTATGCAAAAAAATGGTTTAGTTTAGAATTTGATTAGATATACAAAAACCAAACTTTCAATCCGAGGAACAAGCAAGACAAGAGGATGAGGGACAAATCGTGTCCCTGACATTTCAGTGTGTTTTTTTGAAATGGTTTTATTGTTTTTCTTTCTTTTGGTATGCGAATTTTTGTCCCTCGTTTGTCCCCCGAAGGGATTTTGACGCATAAATACACACTGATTATCAAGACATTGCACGTCAACAACATATATTGCATCGGGAAATAGGTAGTGATTACCAACGATTAGCATATATCATCAACGATTATTAAGGCGTTCATTTTGAGCGCCTTTTTTTAGCCTTATAAGCGATGGTTATCGTTTATAGGGCTTTTTCAGTTCATTTTTGTACCGTATTTGTTGCTCGCTTGTTAAAGACTGAAAATCCTGTAGAAAGGTAGTAGAGAAACTATACGCCATTTTACACGGTTTTACGGGAATTTACAGTAATAACGGAGAAATAAAGATGAATTAAAATGAGCAGTAACCTAAAAATTAAGCGAATTTGCGCTTGGTGCGGTAAAGAGTTTATCGCCCAGAAAACAACAACGGCTTGTTGTTCCGTAGTATCCTTATCCATCTGAGTTTTGCAGCACTTTGTACTAATAAATCGTAAAATGCTGAAAATAAGCACTCGGCAGTTTGGATTTGTTATTTATATTTAGCACATATGTACTAATATTTATAGCAAATCCCATGAGGACAGGAAGACCGGCCAAAGCCAGC
>OQVQ01000221.1_pt1 | contig 27565 bp, 24 predicted proteins | sample 1691491 | NCBI WGS metagenome assembly OQVQ01 (sample SAMN03418252, study PRJEB22391) | human gut metagenome | biome: human-gut; feature: organic feature; material: feces | host: Homo sapiens | place: Tanzania | collected 2013-01
GTTTCGTGAATGTATATTCCATCAGGAAAAACATTGATCCAAGCCTTAGTGTTGAGAAGGTTATGGACGGAAGAGTGCGCCGCATCCTCAAAGACAGGTTGGCTGAGTTTGGTAACGATCCAAAAAAAGCGTTCGTGAATCTGGACGAGAATCCGATCTGGTTCAACAAGGAGAAAGGTATTATCCTGAAAAGTGTGACCATAGCCGAGAATTTCGACCTTGACCCTATCAGGATCAAGAGGGATAATCTCGGGCGTGTCATCTGCGACGCAGAAGGAAATCATATTCCATCGGACTATGTCAATTTCAGGAACAACCACCACGCGGCGATATTCGAGGATGCGGACGGGAATATTCAAGAACACATAGTTTCGTTCTATGAGGCGGTGCGGAGGCGGTCTGCCGGACTTCCTGTCGTTGACAAAGAATATAACGCTGACAAGGGGTGGAAGTTCCTGTTCACGATGAAGAGCAATGAGATGTTCGTGTTCCCTAATGAACGGACGGGGTTTGATCCTCGGGCAGTTGATTTGATGGATCCGGAGAATTATTCTGTTATCGGACCTAATTTGTTCAGGGTACAGGCTGTATCTACTCGTGATTATTGGTTTAGGCATCATCTGGAGACATCATTGGGAGCAGATAAAAAATTGAAGGATATTACTTGGAAGAGAATAACTAATATTGCGATATTTAAGCAACTCGTAAAGGTGCGGATAAACCACATCGGAGAGATAGTATCAGTCGGAGAATATGATTAAACGAACCCTGTATTTCGGAAATCCTGCTTACTTGTCCTACAAGATGAAGCAGTTGGTCATCCGTCTTGTGGCTAATGACCCAGATGAGTATTCCGAGCAGATCCGTACTGTGCCGGTTGAAGACATTGGAGTTGTAGTGGTTGATAATCAGCAGGTGACATTCACATCAGGTCTGATGGCTGCGTTGTTGGAGGAGAATGTCGCGTTGGTGACCTGTGACTCCAAACATATTCCGACCGGATTGATGCTTTCGCTTCAAGGACATTCCTCGCAGAATCAACGCTTCCGAAATCAGTTGGAGGCGTCATTGCCTCTTAAAAAACAGCTTTGGCAGCAGACGGTTGAGTGCAAGATCCGCAATCAGGCCGCTGTGCTGAAATATGTCTCGGGAGAGGATGCGAAGAATATGCTTGCGTGGGCAGGTTCGGTCAAGAGCGGAGATTCCGAGAATATGGAGGGACGTGCCGCAGCATATTACTGGAAAAATGTGTTTGAGGTACGCTTCGTGCGTGACCAATTCGGGGAATATCCAAATAATCTTCTGAATTATGGCTATGCCATATTGCGAGCTATTGTGGCAAGGGCTCTTGTCGCCAGCGGGATGCTTCCACTTCTTGGGATTCACCACCACAACAAGTACAATGACTACTGTTTGGCAGATGACATTATGGAACCTTACAGGCCTTTTGTGGATAGGTTGGTTCTCAATGTTATGGATGAATATCCTGATGATAAGGAACTGAATAAGAACATAAAAGCACGGCTTTTGACTATTCCGGTCCTTGATGTGAATATTGATGGACATAAGAGTCCTTTGATGGTCGCCGTGTCCACCACGACTGCCTCTTTGTACAAATGTTTTAGCGGAGTATGCCGGAAGATAGTTTATCCATCAATGTAGAAACCAGGTACAGTAAATATCGGGCTATGTGGGTTCTTGTCTTGTTTGATTTGCCTGTGGCGACAAAGAAGGATATGAAGGCCGCCTCGGCTTTCAGAAAGAGTCTCATAGAATATGGATTCTCTATGTTCCAGTTTTCCATCTACCTGAGGCATTGTCCGTCCAAGGAAAGTGCCGATGTGTACATTCTAAGGGTGAAGCGTATCCTTCCCAAAAAAGGAAAGATAGGAATCCTGTACATCACGGACAAACAGTTCGGCAGTATGGAACTCTTCATCGGAAAGGATTCCTCTCCTCTCCCACAGGTCGAACAGCAGTTGGAACTTTTCTGACAGAATCACAAACCCTTGATAAACAATGAAATCCCAGCCCTCAAAGGCCGGGATTCCCTCTTTCAGTTACAGTTCATAACCCTCTGACCCATACTGTTTTGCAGAGAATGAGGCTGTAAATCAACCCAAAGGTACAAAGAACGAAAGCAATTCACAACCTGGCACCGGAACGGGAGGTTCGCCGCCCAGCTGTAAATCAACCCAAAGGTACAAAGAACGAAAGCAATTCACAACAAGCGCGGCGACCACTTCGTGAAGCCGACCGCTGTAAATCAACCCAAAGGTACAAAGAACGAAAGCAATTCACAACTCGGAGGTGCGAGGAGGCGGTCGGTGACCGGCTGTAAATCAACCCAAAGGTACAAAGAACGAAAGCAATTCACAACAGTTCAGCACTACGTACTCGCCGAGAGCCAGCTGTAAATCAACCCAAAGGTACAAAGAACGAAAGCAATTCACAACCGGGAGGTTCGCCGCCCACGCCGAGAGCGCGCTGTAAATCAACCCAAAGGTACAAAGAACGAAAGCAATTCACAACTTCTACTGGAAGCGGTAGTTTTACGATCGCGCTGTAAATCAACCCAAAGGTACAAAGAACGAAAGCAATTCACAACTTTGACGGCGCTCCGAAGGAGCTTCAGAAGGCTGTAAATCAACCCAAAGGTACAAAGAACGAAAGCAATTCACAACTTTTCCTGTTAGCCTCGTTGTTCAGCACGGCTGTAAATCAACCCAAAGGTACAAAGAACGAAAGCAATTCACAACTCAAGGTGTATCCGCAGACCAAGATCGTAAGCTGTAAATCAACCCAAAGGTACAAAGAACGAAAGCAATTCACAACACATTCTGCCTTCCTGACGCCATATCGTTTCGCTGTAAATCAACCCAAAGGTACAAAGAACGAAAGCAATTCACAACTCCGCCGACGCCAGTCCCTTGTCTGTCTTTGCTGTAAATCAACCCAAAGGTACAAAGAACGAAAGCAATTCACAACTCCGCCGTTGTTGTCGAAATATAGTGTCCGGCTGTAAATCAACCCAAAGGTACAAAGAACGAAAGCAATTCACAACCTTATTCTCCGCAGCTCCTTGAACAGGAATGCTGTAAATCAACCCAAAGGTACAAAGAACGAAAGCAATTCACAACCGTTCTGGTGGATACTCTTTTGCCTAATGGCTGTAAATCAACCCAAAGGTACAAAGAACGAAAGCAATTCACAACTCCAAGACCAAATGATGAAAGGACGTAAGGCTGTAAATCAACCCAAAGGTACAAAGAACGAAAGCAATTCACAACCGATGCCTTTGAGGCTATAGACGCTCAGCGGCTGTAAATCAACCCAAAGGTACAAAGAACGAAAGCAATTCACAACAGACCACGCACGCATAACAAGACACTGAAGCTGTAAATCAACCCAAAGGTACAAAGAACGAAAGCAATTCACAACACTTATCCCTGGCGATAAGGTGTCTCTCGGGCTGTAAATCAACCCAAAGGTACAAAGAACGAAAGCAATTCACAACATTGTTCAGTCTGCGTCAACGTAATTGGTCGCTGTAAATCAACCCAAAGGTACAAAGAACGAAAGCAATTCACAACTATATGGATGACACGATTTTTGGCTACGCTGCTGTAAATCAACCCAAAGGTACAAAGAACGAAAGCAATTCACAACTGACGGGGTTGACACCTGTAAGCCCGTCAGCTGTAAATCAACCCAAAGGTACAAAGAACGAAAGCAATTCACAACTCCTTGCAGGCAGCCAAGAGATGTTTTTCGGCTGTAAATCAACCCAAAGGTACAAAGAACGAAAGCAATTCACAACTACCGGAGTCGGTTATTATTCGCACATTAGCTGTAAATCAACCCAAAGGTACAAAGAACGAAAGCAATTCACAACTCTTGATGTAAGTCAGTTGACACGTTTTCGCTGTAAATCAACCCAAAGGTACAAAGAACGAAAGCAATTCACAACTTTGCAGATTGGTTCCTTAACGAACATTACGCTGTAAATCAACCCAAAGGTACAAAGAACGAAAGCAATTCACAACAAGGGTGAACCTTTTCAGAATTGTCAATAGGCTGTAAATCAACCCAAAGGTACAAAGAACGAAAGCAATTCACAACTCTGGGCTATTTGTATAACCTTCCGGACAGGCTGTAAATCAACCCAAAGGTACAAAGAACGAAAGCAATTCACAACGCATCATGATTATTCCTCCCATTCGATTTTGCTGTAAATCAACCCAAAGGTACAAAGAACGAAAGCAATTCACAACTTATGAGCCGCCAAGCTTGGCCTGCGGCCCGCTGTAAATCAACCCAAAGGTACAAAGAACGAAAGCAATTCACAATTATGTATACAAATATACGGTGCGATAAGTGCTGTAAATCAACCCAAAGGTACAAAGAACGAAAGCAATTCACAACGCAAAAGGAGAGTGCATGCCTGTTTTATGGGCTGTAAATCAACCCAAAGGTACAAAGAACGAAAGCAATTCACAACTATTCCGCCTTCGGCCTCCATCCAGTCAGGGCTGTAAATCAACCCAAAGGTACAAAGAACGAAAGCAATTCACAACAGGACCATTTACCGCGAGTTCGACCGCGTGCTGTAAATCAACCCAAAGGTACAAAGAACGAAAGCAATTCACAACTTATTTTCACAGAATTACATAAGCTTTTTAACCGTCAAAGGACTCCTGGATATTCGAGAAAATTGACTATAATTGCAGCATTGTGTTTTGAAACAATGGCTAGAAAAGAAGAGTTGACAACAACTATGCACGCTGAACTGATGGAAGGCGAAATGACTCGTGAAGAACTGACGCTCTGGGCCGTAAAGGGAGCTATGCGCAGAGGTCTATCAAAAGAAGAGGCCTGCAAACGATATGGCTTTACCGTAAGCGAGTGAGAGCAAGAATGTACGAAACTTACTTCTTCCCTGAGAGGTAACTCTTGAAATAAACTACAGACGGTGACGGTTTATCGGTCAAATCTATCTCACCGTCACAATCTTTACCCATCAGAAGATCTTTGATCCAATCATATCAAGTCAGCAGTCTCATAGGAAACAGTGTTGGATGCATAAAACTTATCGACTATCGCCATAGCTTCCTTTATGGATTCCTGTGATAATCCGACAGAAAGCGCAGTGTTGCACAAAATTGCTTCCGTCGCATTGCTTTTTATCTCTGACGGGAGCATATATATCGCAAAATGTTCTCGACGAGGTGGTACTTATCTTTGAGAAACAGTCTCGATTGACTAACAATGTGTTACAAATTATTGCTAGTCATGGCTGGAGAGCAACGTTTTGTAACTTATTTATTAATAGGATTTTATCAATTATAGCCGTGTGAGAGACGTCTCTGAACGGTAACGATTTATGGCGTTTTTGTTGCTTAAGAGGTATTTCATGCTCTTTTCGGCAACGTTTTGTGGGTGAAGTGTTACCCAGGAGTGCGAGTTCAAAGAATGATGGCATATTCATAGATGCGAAGGGCAATGGAGGCGGAATATTCCGGCACTTGAATATTCATTAGCATATTCATTAACCTTTAGAGGAAAGGTTGGAGTTGAAAGGAAATTTTTATACATTTGTTTGGACAAACGGTCGTCATGGAATCGTTTGTCTGCTTGCTTTCCATGCAGGCGTGACCAGGATTATTAACACGTTAATGAAGATTATTTCTTGAATATGAAAGAATACATCATCGCCCTGGATCAGGGCACGAGCTCGTCAAGAGCCATTGTTTTCAATAAGAGGGGCGAGGCTATGGCTGTTCGCCAGAAGGAATTCACACAGCATTTCCCGAAGCCGGGGATGGTGGAGCACGATCCGATGGAGATCTGGGCCACCGAATATGCGATGATGACTGAGGCGGTCACATCGCTTGGACTTGGGGGAGCGGACATCGCCGCCATCGGAATCACCAACCAGCGCGAGACCACTATCGTGTGGGACGCCGAGACAGGAAAACCTGTTTATAATGCCATCGTGTGGCAGGATAGAAGGACTTCTGAATATTGCGACTCGCTCAAGGCCGCGGGAGTGACGGATATGATCCGCCGCAAGACCGGCCTCATCATCGACGCTTATTTCTCCGGAACGAAGATACGCTGGATCCTTGAGAATGTACCGGGAGCCCGTGAGCGTGCCGAGCAGGGAAAGCTTCGCTTCGGTACAGTGGACAGTTGGCTGGTGTGGAACCTGACCGGCGGACACGAGCACATCACGGACGTGAGCAACGCCTCCCGTACGATGCTGTTCAACATCAACACACTGGAATGGGATGAAGAGCTTCTTGATCTTCTGAATATTCCAGCATCGATGATGCCGCAGGTCAAATCCTCATCGGAAGTTTATGGAGAGACTGATCTTTTAGGCGGAAACGTTCCTGTCGCGGGAATAGCCGGTGACCAGCAGGCCGCCCTGTTCGGTCAGATGTGCACCGAGCCGGGATCCGTCAAGAACACTTACGGCACAGGTTGTTTCTTGCTGATGAACACAGGTGAGAAGCCGATAATGTCTAAGAACAACCTTCTCGCCACCATCGCGTGGAAGATCGGCGACAAGGTGGACTATGCCCTTGAAGGGTCTATATTCGTTGCAGGTTCAGTCGTTCAGTGGCTTCGTGACGGTCTTGGAATCATCAAGAGTTCATCTGAGGTTGAGGCTCTTGCGGCCTCTGTTCCGGACAATGGTGGGGTCTATATGGTGCCCGCGCTGACGGGACTTGGTGCTCCGTACTGGGATCAGTATGCTAAAGGCGGGATATTCGGAATAACCCGTGGAACCACGGCGGCACACATCGCCAGAGCGGCTCTTGAAGGCATCGCATTCCAGACAATGGACATTGTCTCGGCTATGGAGAAGGATTCCGGAATCCATCTCGGGGAATTAAAAGTGGATGGCGGCGCGTCCCGCAACAACCTTATGATGCAGTTCCAGTCCGACATCCTTGGCGCCAAAGTCATAAGGCCTAAAGTGACCGAGACGACGGCTCTCGGTGCGGCTTACCTTGCCGGGCTGGCTGTCGGCTTCTGGGAGAGCCTTGATGACGTGAAGAAGCAATGGGAGGCAGACAGCGTCTTCACTCCTTCGATGGATGAGGATGCCGTCAAGGCGGCCAAAGCCGGATGGGCCGACGCTATCGGACGAACATTAACCAAGAAGTAGTGAATATTATGAATCCATATTTCGCCGAGTTTCTCGGCACACTTGTACTAATCCTTATGGGTGACGGAGTCTGCGCCTGCACCAGCCTTGAGAAATCCAAAGGCAAGGGCGCCGGTTGGGTAGTGATAACCTTGGCGTGGGGCTTTGCCGTGATGTGCGGAGTTTTCATCGCTGGACCATATTCAGGAGCGCATCTCAATCCGGCCGTGACAATTGGTTTGGCCGTGGCTGGCTCGTTCCCTTGGGCTTCGGTTTTAGGCTACATCATCGCGCAGATGTTAGGTGGCTTTTGCGGTGCGACCCTTGTCTGGGCTTTCTACAAGGATCATTACGATGCCACTGACGATCTGGACACGAAACTCGGCACATTCTGCACGATGCCGGCCATCTACAATCCGGCGAGGAACTTCTTCTGCGAGTTCGTCGGAACCTGGCTGCTGGTGTTCTGCATCCTTATGCTCTCCGTGAGTGGCAACACCTCGGAAGTCGGCCTTGGCGCAAGCGGCTCGTTCCCTGTCACAATGCTCATTATGGCGATTGGTATGTCCCTTGGAGGTGCGACAGGCTACGCGATCAATCCGGCAAGGGATCTTGCCCCGCGCATCGCCCACGCCGTTCTTCCTTTCAAGAGCCCTAAGCGTGACAGCGGCTGGAACTACAGCTGGGTTCCTGTCCTCGGCCCGATCGCCGGAGCCGCGTTCGCCGCTCTGTGTTTTATCTTGATATTCTGACGTTATATGGGGTTGGTGAGCCTGCGGTGCACAGAGCTGCCGAAGTGTCGAACCTACCATATAAACAGCTTCTAAACATTAGGTCATATTATGAGACAACATATTCATAAATTGTTTTGTCTGGCGGCAATGGTTATGCTCGCGTCCGCCATGGCTCCGGACGCTTCCGCGCAGCAGGCGCTTTGGAGCGGGGCGCAGGTGGTGTCCCCTCAAATCAATGAAGACAACACGGTGACTTTCAGGTACTTCGGCCCAAATGTAATAAGAGTCCAGGTGACCGGCGACTTTCTGCCGCCACAGAAAATCAGCACTCCGAACGGCGAGTTCGAGGTTCCGGGCATCGCTGAACTGACACAGAATCAGAATGGAGTCTGGGAATATACCAGCGCCCCTCTTGAGCCGGAACTGTACAGCTACTCCTTCATAGTGAACGGTCAACGGATGAACGATCCGTCGAATGTCTATCAGATAAGGGACGTGGCCACGGTCACGAGCATATTCATTGTCGGTGGCGGGCAGGCTGACCTTTACAAAGTCAATGACGTGCCGCACGGGACGGTGTCGAAGGTCTGGTATGACAGCCCTTCGCTTGGAATGAGGCGCAGGATGACGGTCTACACTCCGGCAGGTTATGAAAACAGCGGAAAGGCCAGATACCCTGTGCTTTACCTTTTGCACGGAATGGGCGGAGACGAGCAGGCGTGGATGGAGCTCGGCCGCGCCTCCCAAATCCTTGACAACCTCATCGCGCAAGGCAAGGCGAAGCCGATGATCATGGTGATGCCGAACGGCAACGCCTCGCAGGAGGCCGCCCCGGGCGAGACCTCCAACGGCCTCGTCCAGCCACAGTTCAACCTTCCGAAGACAATGGACGGCACCTACGAAACCTCCTTCCCTGAAATCATTGAATATGTTGACTCCCACTATCGTACAATCCGCAAAAAGGAGGGACGCGCGATAGCCGGACTGTCGATGGGCGGGTTCCATTCCCTCCACATCTCAAAGGAATGTCCCGGCACATTCTCGTACATAGGCCTGTTCTCCGCCGCCATATTCCCGGAAAAGAAATCTCCTGTCTATGAGGACTTTGACGGCAAACTGGCGAGACTTTTCGCCACCAAACCATCACTTTTCTGGATCGGCATCGGAAAGGATGACTTCCTCTACCAGGCCAACTCCGACTTCCGCAAGAAACTTGATGACGCTGGTTATGAATATTCCTACGTAGAGTCCGACGGCGGCCACATCTGGCGCAACTGGCGCATCTACCTCAGCCGGTTCGTCCCGCTGCTGTTCCAATGACAAACCGGCTTGAAGTGAATCACGCCTATGGACTCAGCCATAGAAATCAGGTTGAGCCTCTATATTGCTGAAATGTAACAAACAACGAATATGAGCGCACTTTCGATACTGTATATAGTTCTCCCGCTCCTTGCTCTTTCCCTTTGCCATACCCTTGAGGTGCTGTTCACCGCCAAGCGATGGGCAGGGCGGCATTGGGTGTCCTTGATGAATGAACACCCAAATTTATTGAATGTTCTCTTCCGGCTTTCCGGAATGAATATGAAGTCATTCCTCATAGCCGCCGGAGCCTGTTTCCTTGCTGTTCTCCTCTCAACCGCCGCATTGTTCGCCGGCGGTTTATGGGCCGAACTCGTCTGGACGACAGTCTTTATGGCATATTCAGTGTACACCCTGATCAACATCGTGCGTGCTGTAACCCTCAAAGGCTATGTTCCCGGACTTGTGACCAGCATTATCTCCGTCCCTCTCATCGCGTACGCGGCATATTCATTATCCCTCGTCTGGCCCTGGTGGGAAATGCTGCTCTTCGCCATCCTCGGTCTTGTCCTCGCTGTAGCTGGTCATTTCATTGCTCAGCGTATAGGGTAGCTTTCAACCACTATTTCGGCATCACCGAGATAAGATTCTCGTAACTATCAACGCAATCGTACCTGACATCAGCGCCGTTCAAGTTGTTGAAAAGAGCCCTGGCGCAGTCTATCCTTGCTTTCTCGATAGGCCTGATCTCCATAGAACTCATATCCCCTTTTGGTCTCAGCGATGAAGAAAACGTGCTTCACTGTTCCCTCATTAAACGCTATCGCCCAATCCGGTGAGTAATTTCCGACAGGAGTCGGGATCTGGAAACCACGTGGAAGTTTCGATAGACACAGACCTCTGTAGCTTGATCAAGTGACCTTACGAACTTTTTCTCATTGTTGTCATCAGCGATGCCGTCGGTGAAAACATAATCCTGGATGCTCTTTGCCGCACGGTACGCCTTGCCTACGTCCTGACTGCGTTTCTGAAGCCGGCGTGGTCATCCTCATAAGTGATAGCCCCGACGTCCTTATTCCACAAATCCCTGCGGTACAGAAATCCGTCCTGATACGGCTGCCCCGCAAAGACCGCCACCGTGCTCTTCACCGCGTCAGTCTGGTACTGTTGTATCTTGAAGTTGAATTACATCCGCCAAATACTAACGGTGTTTAATTTTTTCTTCTAATTCTCTAAGTTCCAACATATCTTGTCTGTCCGCTTCTGCTGCATCAAACGCTTTGCGTCTTTTATCGAATTTATCGTAAATAAGCATAACTTGTTTTTCCATCTGCTGATTTGAAATGCTTCCTTTTCCAGATAAAACCTCTTGTCCCTGAAACGATAGCATGGAGTCAACATTTTTTCTCCAGAAATCAATTGTAAGATCTTTTCGTTCCTTGACACGTAATTCGGCAGATTCCAGAAAGATTGTAACTAACCTGTTCAATTTATCAAGTTCTTCATTGGAAAGGTAGTTCTTTGCGATGATGACATCTTGTTTGCGGACAATGCTCCCTTTCCATGAAGTCAGTCCCATATTCTGCTTTTGAGCATCAGCCCTTTCCATCACAATCTCTGCCGCCGTGTGGTATGTTACGGCATACAGCAACTTGTTTTGTGTTTCTGCAAAGAACATCTGCGTTGACTTGTCTTCAGCTACATAGTCACTGCTTAATTTGAATAGATCCCTCAATTTCTGGTAAAATCTCTTCTCGGATGCGCGTATGTCACGAATTTTTGCGAGCAATTCGTCGAAATAGTCAGGTCTTCCATCAGGATTCTTAAGTCGCTCGGTGTCAATGACAAACCCTTTTACCATATACTCGGATAGATTTCTGGTCGCCCATTGTCTGAACTGCGTTCCGCGTACCCCTTTTATGCGGTATCCGATGGCCAGCACCATATCCAGAGAATAGTGTTCTACCGGATATGACTTTCCATCGGTAGCAGTTGTCAAAATTTCTTTGACAACTGCTTTTTTTGGCAATTCATTCTCCTTTAATATGTTGGATATATGATAACTGACGGTTTGTTTAGAGGTGGCAAAAAGTTTTGCGATCTGCATCTGACTTAGCCAAACCATTCCGTCCGTACTGATCAATACAACGGAAGAAAGACCGTCATCAGTATTATATATTATGATGTCTTCTTGCTGAGTTACATTTAGACTGGTGTCAATATATTCTTTCATTTTATCCATTTTTAGCGGTTGGTGGAATCGTCCCATTATTTTCGCATCAAAATGCCCAACAACTTGTTGAGCATTTGCTGATAATCAGAGAATGAAAGTTGAGACATTCCATATTATTAGTGAGTGTTTTCGTGACTATATTATTCTTCTTTCCCGATAATATTCTTGCCATTCATATCCTTTCCTACAACCCTCTCTGTCAGGCGGTTCGGAAACAACTTACCGATCGTCTCGGCATTGGCATCCGCCATGTCCTGTGTATGCATTTTTAACCTATCCATAGATTTTCTATTATCAAATTTACCTTAAATATAGTAAAAAGGTTTCTGTTTCAGAGTTATGAGATTTGATTTTTAGGATTATCGGGTGCTATAACGGTGATATTGCATCCGGATTTATTGGATGTCCTATTCCGGCTTTCCGGAATGAATATGAAGTCATTCCTCATAGCCGCGGGAGCCGGTTTCCTTGCGGTTCTCCTTTCGACCGCCGCATTGTTCGCCGGCGGTTTATGGGCCGAACTCGTCTGGACGACAGTCTTTATGGCATATTCAGTGTACACCCTGATCAACATCGTGCGTGCTGTAACCCTCAAAGGCTATGTTCCCGGACTTGTGACCAGCATTATCTCCGTCCCTCTCATCGCGTACGCGGCATATTCATTATCCCTCGTCTGGCCCTGGTGGGGAATGCTGCTCTTCGCCATCCTCGGTCTTGTCCTCGCTGTAGCTGGTCATTTCATCGCTCAGCGTATAGGACGCGACTAATCTCTAAGTTCACAAAGAAACAACCCGGCGCCTTCTTTCGGTAGGTGGCGCCGGGTTTGAATAATCCTACTTGGAGTCTGGCGGTCATTGCCGCCAGAAACTACTCGAACTTGTTCTTGTCGATAACGATACCGATAGTCTTCTTGTCGTCCGTCACGAGCGTCTTTCCGGTAAATTTCGGTGCTTTGGCAGTTCCTTCAAAATTACCGCTTGCGTTCTTCTTGAAAAGCCGGAACTCGATATCAGCATTGGTAAAGTCGCAGCTATTATAATAAAAAGCAACTCCATCCGCATCCGGAACTCCGCCCATGCAGCCACTGCTACCTGGCTTTATCGGGCTAAAAGTTGGACAATAATCTGAAATATCAATAACTATCGCTCCGATACAATCAGGATACACCTCAGTCCCCGGTGTCGTAACATCCGCGGCCTGGAGAATATAGCTTTTCGCCTCCGCCGGGTTAAGACCTTTGACTAAAACCTTGAGCGGAGTATATGTCTTCCAGCCTGATATGGTCGCTGACAACTTATTGCCCGCATAGGTATAGTCTATACCATTACAAACATAAACTAAAGGCATGAAATACACTCTTCCGCCAGCATACGATTCTTTATGCGGCCTGAAGAACTGCGAAATCGAAAAGAAGTCAGGCGTATATTCGGACAGGTTATTGGAGCCTTCATACATGACAGAGAATTTGCCACTTGGCCTAAGACTTCGTCCGGCGGCGAGTTCGCCGGCAGTCCATTTCGTCCCGTCATAGGTAATGACAAGATCCGGGGTCGGGTTGTTGGCCTTCTCGGTATAGTTCCAGTCGTCGAACCACAGGTTGAGCTTGTCTCCGGCGGCCCAGTCGGCTTTCACCGCCTTGGTGTCCCCGGCACCGTCAAATCCGGAAATGTTGAGGTCAAGGATGATTGAACCCTGAGGCACTGGCACTACAGGAGTCTCGATAGATTTGTTGCAAGATGCGGACAGCAATGCCGCGATTGCCGCTACAGCGATAATTGAAAGTCTCTTCATAATGTTGCCCTCCTTACCATATTTCCTCGGTGTTGTCACCGAACGGGTTCCCGACAGTCATACCATCGGTGTCTGGACCGCTGCCGCAGATGACTCAATCAAGGCTCATCGTCAAAATCTCCGCGATGGGAGAGTCATACTTTGTTTTGTTTACCATAATCGGATGATTTAATTAGGATTATACCTTTGCCGTAAAGGTAGGAATAAATATTAAAAACTCAAAAAATGGTTGTGATTGTCTCGGAGATGTTGTAAATTCGCTCTACTTTGCCCGGGGACTTGGCGCTGTCGTCGATCCAGGAATGTCAAACAGAAACGCATAATGAACAAGCTTAACAAAATCTTTGTGGCCGCATTGGGACTGGTTCTCATGGCCTCTTGCTCGGTCAAGACGGTGGAGATCCCTTTTGACGAGACTGTCAAGGACTACACGCCTGTCGTGACCAAAATCTTGAGTGACAATCCGAAAGGAAACGTGAGGATTCTCTTCGGCAAAGGTGTCTACCCGTTCTACCCGGAACGGGGGGCGCGGGAGTTCCTGACGCTCTCGAACAACGACAGCGGTGACAAGCGCATAGCCTTCCTGATCAAAGACATGAGGAATGTCACGATCGAAGGCGACGGCTCCGACTTCATGTTCCACGGGTGCATGGTGCCGTTCGCCGTCAAGGAGTCGTCCAATGTCACCATCAAGGGTGTGTCGGTCGATTACGACTATCCTTGGACTTTCGAAGGGACGGTTCTCTCCAGCGATCCGGTCAGCAGAAGCTTCACTGTCAAGGTCTTCCCGGACACCAAGTACCGTATCGAAGGCGACAGGCTTTTCTTCGGAGGCTATGACTGGGAGTATCCGATGGGGGAGAGCATCCTTTTCGACCCGAAGACCCACAGGCCGTTCTTCGACACCTGCGCCTACGACCACGGCTATTGGTCCGGTGAGATGGGAGCACGGGAGATAGGTGAAGGCATCATCGAATTCACCCGCCTGAGCGCGAGGGACGTTCCGCCTGTTGGAAGCGTCTGGGACGACAAAGGGCCTACAGGACTTAATAGACGTTTCCCGGCGATGGCAGTGCTGTCATCAAAGAATATAAACATAGAGAATGTCCACATCTACCGGAGTGGCGGGATGGGACTGATAGCTGAATATTCAGAGAATATCTCGGTGAAAGGTTTCTCTACTGCGGCTCACGAAGGTTCTCCGAGGATGGTGACCACTTCCGCTGACGCGACCCACTTTGTCAGCTGCAACGGAAAGATTACGATAGAGAACAGCCTGTTTGAGAGTATGCTTGACGATGCCGCGAACATCCACGGCATCTACATGCTTGTGGATTCTGTGCTGTCATCTAATACTTTACGGGCTCATTTCGGCCATTTCCAGCAGGTGGGGAACCAGTTCGCCGACGAGGGTGACGTGATCAGCTTTGTGGACAAGTCCAATCTTCGTCCGGTCGGCTCCGGCAGGATCAGGAGCATCGACAAGGCCGACCTCAAGGCCTACATCATAGAGACCGATTTCGATCTTGGCGGAGTCGCGGATCCGACGAACATAGCCCTTGAGAACATCTCCAGAGGTGCGGATGTCACGATCCGGAACTGCACCGTTCGCTACAACAGGGCAAGGAGCCTTCTGCTCTCGACATATGGCGACGTGCTTGTGGAGGACTGTGATTTCGCCTCGCAGATGGCTGGAATCTGTGTCAGCGGCGATGCCAACTTCTGGTACGAATCCGGAAGGACAAAGAACATCGTGATTAGAAACAACAAGTTCACGGATCTGGCAATCGGGGCGAACGGTCCGCAGGCCATCCTCCAGATCGATCCCGAGATCCCGACCAAGACAAGGGGCAACGACTTCCACTACCACAACAGCGTGACTTTCACCGGCAACATCGTGGAAACCTTTGACAGCCAGATCATATATGCCAGAAGCGTGGGGACGCTCGACATCTCTGACAACATATTCATTGATTCCAAGTCTTATGCGCAGCTGTTTCCTGGGCAGCCCGTGATCGACGTGCAGTTCTGCGGCGATGTGACCATCAAAGGCAATGATTTCTCAAAGTGGAAGCCGGACGCTGAGATCAGCATCCACGACTGCGTCAAGGTCCTGAATGACTCCGACCTTCCTATAACAGACAAACCGAATCCTTACCGTGAGCGGAATTGGTAAGGATCCGGTTTCTATGTGATGCCCTTTCTCAAAGGCTATTTCTGAGAAGAAGCCTTGTCTTCTGGTTTGTTTTCAGAGTCCTGTGAAGCGCCTTCGCCAGTTTTCTGCGCCCCTTCCTTGTACTTGAAGCGGCGGATCTTGTGCGTGGCGGTCTTGTCGAACTCCTCTTTCATCGCCTCGACCTCGCCGATCTTGGACTGCTTGCTGACGTGCTTGTTGACATATTCAAGAACCGCCTCCTTCATCGACTGGAGGTTGTCGAAGAACTTGTCCTCGCGCTCCTGGTTCCAGTCAAGGACGTTGTCGTCGAACTTGACGAGGGCCACCAGCTTGCCGTTCCTCTCGACCACAAGGGACTCATTCACACCGTTGAACGTGTTGATCACCTGTTCGATCTCCTCCGGGTAGATGTTCTCGCCGGAAGGTCCCACGATCATGTTCCCGAGCCTTCCCTTGATGTAGTAGCGTCCCTTGGAATCCTTGCAGGCAAGATCGTTGGTGCGGAACCAGCCGTCGTCGGTCAGCACGGAGCGTGTCCTTTCCGGGTCGCGGTAGTAGCCCAGCATCACGTTGTCACCCTTGGCGACAATCTCGCCCTCGCCGGTCTCCGGGTTCACGTTCTGGAGCTTGACCTCCACGTTGTAGGCCGGAACGCCGATCGATCCCACCACCGTCTTTCCCACGCACGCGTTCGTGATCAGCGGCGCGGTCTCTGTCAGGCCGTAGCCGATCGCATAGGGGAATCCGGCCTTGTTGAGGAAGTCCTCGACGGTCGGATCCAGCTTTGATCCTCCGATGCCGAAGAATTTCAGTTTCCCGCCGAAGGATGCGTAGAGTTTCTTCCCGATGAGCCAGTAGAGGAGTCTCGGCGTGTGTCCCTTCATCCAGGAAAGCACGCGGCTCTTCTCCACCGTCGGAACCACGCTGTTCTTGTAGACCTTCTCGATGATCAGCGGCACGGAGCACATGATGGTCGGCTTGACCTTCTTCATCGTCTGCATCAGGATGCTCGGTGTGGGCGGTTTTTGAATATAATAGACGCAGCCTCCGACGTACAGTGGGTAAAGCACGCTGAACGCCATCTCATAGGTGTGCGACATCGGCAGGATGGAGAGCCAGCGGTCGTGCTTCCCGGCCTTCTGGGCGTGGTAGGCCGCGATGATGTTCTGGCAGAAATTGCGGTGGCTGAGCATCACGCCTTTGGCCTTTCCGGAAGTGCCTGATGTGTAGATGATTGACGCAAGATCGTCGGCCTGTGGATCAACACCGTGACCCTCGCAGGTGAAAGCCTTGTCGTCCTTCTTGATGAAGTCGAACGTCTCTATGTCGATCACGAGGGTCAGCTTGTCGATCACCTCCTGACTGAGTTTCTTAAGGAGTCTCTTGGACACGAAGATGGCCTTGCATTCCGAGTGATTGATGATGTTTGTGACCTCGCTTTCCGACGAGTCCGGCAGGATTGGCACGGTCACACGTCCGAAAGGCACGCACGAGAACATCGCAACCGTCCAGTTGGGCATGTTGTTGGAAAGGATGGCTACCTTGTCCCTCGCGCTGATCCCGAATCTGTTGAACCGGTGTGAAAGCTCCAGACACTTGTGCTTGAAGCTTTCGTAGGTATATTCCTGCCCACCTTCGACGAACCGCGAGAGCGGCCGCTTGGCGTAGTTGTCGGTGGCATATTCAAAAAGCTTGGCCAGGGTCGTGACATAATTCTCCCTGCTTTGGCTGAAAATTGGCATAATAAACTATTCTTAATGAGTGATATAGCCCTCCGGGTGTTTGCCCTCGAAGTGCATTGTTTCGTAGATCGTCTGGATTCTGTCGGTGTCGGCGCGCGCGTCATCCGTCAGCTCAACCTTCTCGCCGATGCCGACGCGCTTGGTCTTCCAGTCAAAAAAACCCATATAGACAGGGCATCCGACCTCTCTTGCGATGAGGTGGTAGCCAGTCTTCCATTTCTTCACAGCCTTTCTGGTGCCTTCCGGAGCGATAGCGAGGTGGAACTGGTCCACTTTCTCCATCTCTTCTATGAGGCTCTTGACCATGGCTGCTGCGCTCCTTCTGTCCACAGGAATGCAGCCGACCTTGCGGAGGAACACCCCGACCGGCCAGAAGAAAAACTCTTTCTTTATCATGACATGCGCTGTCCTGTCAAACTGTGTGTAGAAGAGGTAGGAGACGACAAAGTCCCAGACCGATGTGTGCGGCACCCCCAGGATGACGCATTTGTCTTCGGGAGCCAGACCACCGACCGTGGTCCATCCCATCTTTTTCAGCAACCAGCCGCAAAATTTCGCCCAACGTGACATAGTCTTTGAATATTAGATGTTAACGTCCTCCAACTCCTCCTCGGAACGCAGGTTCGCCCTGATGAAGTTCTGGCGGTCGATCGTGTTGTCGCCCATGTAGAACTCCATGATGTCCGCTATGGACTCCTCGTCGGAAAGCTTGACGAGATCCAGCCTCATGTTCTCTCCGATGAAATCCACGAACTCGTCCGACGAGATCTCTCCCAGACCCTTGAACCTCGTGATCTGCACGGCGGTCTTCAGCTCCCTGACGGCGGCCTCCTTCTCCTCGGGGGAGTAGCAGTAGCGCCTCACCTTCTTGTTAGCCACCCTGAAAAGAGGGGTTTGAAGAATATGCACGTGTCCGCGGCGGATAAGATCCGGGTAATATTTCATGAAGAAGGTCAGCACGAGCATCCTGATGTGCATGCCGTCATCATCGGCGTCGGTCGCCACGATGATGTTGTTGTAGCGTAGGTTCTCAAGGTCGTCCTCGACTCCCAGGGCTGAGACCAGCAGGTTCAGCTCCTCGTTCTCGGCCACCTTCTTGCGGCTCTCCTTGTAGCAGTTGATCGGCTTGCCGCGTAGGCTGAAGACTGCCTGGTATTCGGCTTTCCTTACCTTTGTGATGGTTCCGCTCGCGGAATCTCCCTCTGTTATGAATATGCTCGTCTGCTCCGCGAGATCCTGCTTGCCCTTAGGCAGCTTGTCACAGAAGTGGAAGCGGCAGTCGCGCAGCTTGCGGTTATAGACATTCGCCTTCTTGTTTCTTTCCCTGGTCTTCTTCTGGATCCCGGCGATCTCCTCGCGCTCAGCCTGGGACTCCTTGATCTTATTCTCGATGATCGGAACAATGTCCTTGTTGATTCTTAGGTAGTTGTCCAGATTCTTGGCGATGAAGTCATTGACGTACGAGCGGATGGTCGGTCCGCGGTCGATCTCGATGGAGCCGTCGGGATTGAGAATCTTCTTGCCGTTCCCGTCGGTCTTCTCCTTCTCCCACATGTAGGTGGATCCGAGCTTGGTCTTTGTCTGGCCTTCGAAGTTCGGCTCCTGAATCTGTATGCTGATCGCTCCTATTATGCCTTGACGGCAGTCCTCAGGAGCGTAGTTCTTCTTGAAGAAATCCTTGAGCGTCTTCGCTATGGCCTCCCTGAACGCCGCGAGGTGGGTGCCACCGTCACGGGTGTTCTGTCCGTTGACGAACGAGGCGATGTTCTCGCCGTAGGAGTTGCCGTGCGTCAGCACGACCTCCACGTCCTCTCCCACCAGATGGATCGGCTCGTAGAGCGGTGTCTCGGAGATGGTGTCTTTGATCAGGTCGAGAAGACCGTTCTCGGACTTGTAGGAGACACCGTTCAGGACAAGCGTCAGCCCTTTCTTAAGGTAGGAGTAATTCTTGACCATGGTCTCCACGTAGTCCATGTTGAACTCGAAGTTCCCGAACATCGTGCTGTCCGGTGTGAAGACCACGAGGGTTCCGTTCTTCTCGCTGACTTTCTCTTTTCTGTCGCTGCCCACCAGCTCTCCGCGCTCATACCGCGCCCAGGAGCTTTCGCCGTCCCTGAAGGACTCGACGTAGAACTTCTCGGACAGGGCGTTCACGGCCTTCGTGCCGACGCCGTTCAGGCCGACGGACTTCTTGAAAGCCTTGTCGTCGAACTTGCCTCCGGTGTTCAGCTGGCTTGTTGCCTTGATGACGGAGTTGAGAGGGATGCCTCGTCCAAAGTCCCTGACGGAGACCTGCCTGTCCTCAATCTTAATGATGACCTGCTTGCCGAATCCTGCGGAGAACTCGTCGATACAGTTATCCACGATCTCCTTGAGCAGCACATAGATGCCGTCTCCCGGATTGGAGCCGTTGCCAAGTCTTCCGATGTACATTCCCGGACGCCGGCGGATGTGTTCGACACCTTCCAGGGTCCGTATGTTGTCGTCAGTGTAGTCGTAGTTCTGTTCTATGTTCGCCATTTATCTTAATCGCATAATCGTACAAAATTACAAAATTTGGCACGCATTAAAAAATAAATATTTTTACGGCAGAAGATCTGGAATGGCAAATCTATTCCACAGAATTGGTTGAGCGAGACTAGAAAAAAGTATTTTTTATGTGGTAAATAGTCGTTAAAATATGAGCACACTTGAAAAAGTGCCATTTGCCACTTTTTATCCCTTACAGAAGTATCTGCGGGACACAAGTTTTTTTTCAAAAACGACTTTTTCAAGTGGACTCAAATATAGGTGATTATATACGAGTTGACCACAACTTATGTCATAAGCCGCTGAACAGCCAGATTTATGTAATGCTCTGACTGCGAAGCCATCATTGAAAAGAGGTGGCTTCCCTCCCAGATGTGAAAATCGGCGCGCACCTGGAAATTCATTCCGCTGATAAACACCGTTTTGCGATTCTAAGTGTGATGGTTTTGGCACACCTGGAGCCGGAACAACCACTGCTGGCCGGTCGATTTGGCCGACCTGGCGACCATTACTGTCATGTCTCATATAGTCAAAGCATTAAAGTTTTGTCTATAGTCTATTAACCCAATATGACTTGTTATGATATACTTCTTACCCGCCTGATTATCAGGCGATGGTAGAAAATTGCCTGATAATCAATAAGATGCGCCAAGTCTTGATCATAGGACATATGACTTTGTCGGTAATGTTCAAGTAGTTGAGTGCCATGAAATTCATTGATAGGTTATTTCTGACGCTGCAATCGGCGGTAACGGTCATCGGCCTTGCAGATACCTGCAATGCGGTTCGCCGTTCCCTGCACAATGCAAAAAACTGCCATGAGGAACGGACTTACAGGCTGCAGGGCTATCAGACAGCCATGACCGTTCCTGCCAATTGCAAAGGAAACTATATGGGGTCTAAATATCTAATTATTATGCTAATACTAAGGAAATTACGACAAATTTTGCATTTTAGATAGCAACATGTCAAAGACTTCTGTATATAGAATAATGCGCCATCTACATCAGTAATGGTCATGAAATTGGCAAAAAGAATCGTAACTTGTTGCTAATTATCTGAACGTGAGAGAAATAAGAGGATAATTCGTCAACTCGATATAGTTCCGGAAATTAATAGGTGAGTCCACTTGAAAAGTCTTTCTTTGAAAAAATATGTGTCATACAGGTACTTCCAACGGGGGTAAAAAGTGACGAATGGTACTTTTTCAAGTGGACTCATAGGTAAAGAATTGGCGGTATTTTCGAGGATAGATTCGCTTTTTGAAGAAAGAGTGTGCCGGTGACACGGGACTGATGAGGAAAGGAATTTAGACAGAAAAAACAATCAAAGATTATCAAGTTATTTTTTAAGGATTGCTAAGGAACATGAAAAAAATAAGTTGCTTCAGATTAAGAGAAGATTTTCGAGGGTAGATCTTTTTTTTGAAGAAGGAGTGTACTGGAGGTACACGACTGATGAGAAAAGAGATCTAGACCGAAAAGATTCCTTAAGATGATGCAGGTTATTTTTTGAATGTTACTAAATTTGCCGGTGGAAAGGAATTTGCATTCCTTGAATATTAAGTGATATTGAAAAGATAAGTTGCGTCAATTGATAAAACGGATGACAAGGAATCCTTTGAATATTAACTTATTATTATTTTGAAATGATGCAGGTTATTATTGACACCTCACTAAAAAGCGCTGTTTATGAATATATTCAAGAATATCGCCGCCGCGCTGCTTTTGCTTGTGTCCGCCAGCGGTGTCATCGCCGCCCAGGGCTCTGGCAAGGACAACACATTCGGCGGAGTAATCCAGCTGGACAAGACCGTGCACGATTTCGGGGACATTCTGGTCTCTGACGGCCCGGTGACCGCCACGTTCACGGTCAAGAATGTGGGTGACAAAGCGTTGCTGATCTACAATGTTGTGTCCTCCTGCGGCTGTACGAATGTGGAATGGACCAGGAAGCCGATCGCTCCGGGTGAGACTGGAACCATCAAGGCTACCTTCAAGAATGACGAGAGGGGAGGCTACCCGTTCGACAAGTCCCTGACGGCATATTTCTCGGGCTTGAAGCAGCCTGTTGTCCTGAGGCTCAGAGGCGTCACCCACGACAAGCAATTATCTTTGGGAGAACTTTATCCGATCCGTTTCGGCAATCTGGCCTTCAAGAAGGTTGACATCAAGGGCGGCAACCTGTCTCAGGAACAGCAGAAAAGCGGGACGGCTCTGGTGGCTAATCTTGGAAGCAAACCGTTGACAGTCAGTTTTTCCGATGTCAGTGAAGGACTTTCGGTAAAGGTGTCGCCGAACCCCGTTCCGGCGCAGTCCACGGCCAAACTGAACTACACGGTCACGGCTGACAGAAACCATTGGGGGAAGAACTATTACTATGCGACTCCGCTGGTGGACGGCCGCCAGTACAAGGCGGTTGTCTCGAAGTCGGCGGAGAAAGAGCCAGTGGCGGCCGGTGCCGAGGCCATCGTGGCTGACCCTAATCCTGAACTCGGAGCCGGCAAGAGCCGCATAGGAATATTCACGTACACGAAAGAGAATTTTTCATCGCTCACGGACAAGGAACGTAATGACGGCCCTAATCCGATGGCCGACGAGAGCACATTCTCCTTCGGCAAGGTCAAAGCCGGAACGAATGTGGACTGCACATTCCATTTCACCAACAAAGGCAAATCTCCTTTTCGAATATATAAGGTGGATTCCGAAAGTTCGCACGTGAAGGCGCAGGCTTTCGCGGATGTTCCCGCAGGTGGCAAAGGTGACCTGAAGGTGACTTTCGACACGAAGGGATTCCCGGCAGGGGAGTGCCTGATAGTCTTGACCTTGACCACGAACTCGCCTCTCCGTCCTATCATCAACCTTTATCTCACCGGCTGGGTGACAGCGTAACAGACCATGATCATTTCCGTTTTACTTGACGCTTTGCGTGGCGCTGTCCTGATCTCCGGCTTGGTGGTCGTCATGATGATGATCATCGAGTCTTTCAATGTGGAGTCGGACGGCAGGATATTCAGATCCCTGAAGAAATCAGGCTTTGCCCAAGTGCTTGTGTCTGCCTTACTTGGCTCGGTTCCAGGATGTGTCGGTGGCTTCGCCGCCGTGTCGCTCTATACGCACAGGATGCTGAGTTTCGGCGCGTTGGTCGCCATGATGATCGCCACGGCCGGGGACGAGTCGTTCCTTATGCTGGCGATGTTTCCGGGCAAGGCCGCTCTGCTGTTCCTTATCCTTTTTGTGCTGGCCGTCGTGACGGGACTGTTAATTGACCGATTCTCGCCCGGAGACAAACCGCTGCCAACCAGACTTGAGGATTCCTTTGAACTTCACGGAGACGGATGCGAGCATCAGGATGGGCATCATCACAAGGAAGGAAGGCATTTCGGAAGGACAAGAATATTCCTGTTTGCCGGAGTCGTGATATTCATAGCCGCCCTTTTGCTTGGATTTTTGGAGGAAGGCGGTGAGACAGAGGGACTTGATGTCTTCAATGAGGAGTGGACTTTCTGGATCTTCGGTGCGCTAAGCCTTGTCGTGCTGGGGGCGCTGCTATTCGCCTCCGACCATTTTGTTGAGGAACATCTTTGGGAACATATTGTCCGCAAGCATCTTCCGAGCATATTCCTTTGGACTTTCGGAGTGCTTCTGATCATCGGATTCCTGTTCAATTTCATCGACATCTCCGCTTGGGTCAGCGACAACACCGCTCTGATGATTCTGCTTGCGATAGTGGTCGGCCTGATTCCCGAGTCAGGGCCGCATCTTGTGTTTGTGACCCTCTTCGCCAGCGGTGTCATCCCGTTCCCCGTCCTGCTGGCCAATTCCATCGTGCAGGACGGCCACGCATCCCTCCCTCTTCTTGCCGACAGCAAATCCTCATTCTTCAAGGCGAAAGCGATAAAAGTCGGTATCGCCCTCATCGTTTTTGTCGTGTGGGGTTTGATATTGTGATTTAAAGATTTATCTTTGCATGTTGTTTCCGGGAAACCGGGACGGAAAGAATGAAAACAAGTTAATTTATTAGAATTATGGCTTACAAGATTTCAGAAGATTGCGTAGCTTGCGGAACATGCGCGAGCGAGTGCCCTCAGGGTGCTATCCACGAGGGTGACATTTACACCATCGACCCGAACGCCTGCATCGACTGCGGCACCTGCGCCGACGTCTGCCCGATGGGCGCCATCCACCCGGCAGAGTAATCGGACATAGCAAGATTCCAGAGAGGACTACTACAACTCACAGTCGTCCTCTTTTTTTTGTGCGTACTACCAGGTAATATTTTTTACCCGCTCCCTGTCAGTATTTTACAAAACACCATTTTACAAAACACCATTTTGCAAAACACCTTCAGCCACATAGCCTTCCTATGCCCGTAGAGACCGTGTCGGGCTGAAAAACTTGAAGCCAAAGTCACAAGTTTTTCACGTCAAAGTGCCTTCCAGATGCTTCTGGCCAGCTTTGGACTGAAAGCGTTTCGTAAAAAAACTTAACCTTCCACATGCCGCAGAAAGCCGCCTTGAAGCATCCTTCTGGTAGGGAGGTGGGCCGTTGATGTCAGGGGGAGTCCGTCGCCAGTCTCACGAAGGTGCCGACCGGATCCGACACGACATCGTTCATCATCACGCCGGACAGACCACCCTTGAAAAAGAAAAAAGGTAGCCATGCCGAAAATACCGCCAATTCTTTACCAACTTATTTTTTAACGCTTACTAAGTAACCTTCAAAAAATAATCTGCCTCATCTTAAGGAATCTTTTCGGTCTATATCTGTTTTCTCATCAGTCATGTGCCACCGGCACACTCCTTCTTCGAAAATAGATCTATCCTCGAAAATCTTCTCCTAATCTGAGGCAGGTTATTTTTTTCACGTTGCTAAACTTAAATTTGAACTTATAAAGGGCCACTATTTTGCCTATTTGGTGATTATTTCATACCTTTACTCTGCAAAGGCAAGATAATCAACTTTATGACAGACAATAAAAAGGAAGTGGAGCGTGCAGAACTCCACCGAACCATCTGGGCAATAGCAGATGAGATGAGAGGCTCTGTGGATGGATGGGATTTCAAATCCTACATCTTGGGGATGCTCTTTTACAGATATATCTCTGAAAACATCACAGCATATATAAACAAGGGTGAATGGGAGACAGGCAACAAGGACTTCAATTATGCTGACCTTAATGATGCACAGGCGGAAGGCATAAGGGAAGAAATGGTGAATGTCAAGGGGTTCTTCATACTTCCTTCACAACTGTTTGAGAACATCTGCAAGACTTGTGATGCTGACCCCAACCTGAATATGACACTTGAAGGTATCTTCTCCGCCATTGAAAACTCCGCAAAGGGAACTGCAAGTGAAGATGACTTCAAGGGGCTGTTTGCGGACCTCGATGTGAACAGCAACAAACTGGGCGCTACCGTCCTCAAGAGAAATGAAAAACTGGTCAAACTCCTGAGAGGTATCGAGTCGATGAAATTAGGTGATTATCAAGATAATACCATTGACGCATTCGGTGATGCATACGAATACCTGATGGGAATGTATGCTTCAAATGCAGGAAAGAGCGGTGGCGAATATTACACCCCGCAGGAAGTAAGTGAGCTTTTGACAAAACTTGCCACAGTGGGCAAGAGTGAGGTCAATAAAGTATATGACCCGGCCTGCGGTTCAGGCTCATTGCTGCTGAAAGCCGCGAAGATATTGGGAAAGGACAATGTCCGCCAGGGCTTCTTCGGACAGGAAATCAACCTCACCACATATAACCTGTGCAGGATCAATATGTTCCTTCACGACATTGACTATGACAAGTTTGACATAGCCTGTGAAGATACGCTTCTTTCTCCACAGCATTGGGATGACGAGCCTTTTGAAGTAATTGTCTCAAACCCGCCTTATTCAACCAAGTGGAAAGGGGATGATGATATAACCCTTATCAATGATCCGAGATTTGCACCTGCTGGTGTGCTTGCACCAAAGTCCAAGGCTGACCTTGCATTCATTATGCACTCTCTTTCTTGGCTTGCAAGCAATGGCACAGCTGCCATAGTATGTTTCCCCGGCGTGATGTATAGGGGTGGGTCGGAGAAGAAGATAAGACAATACTTGATTGACAACAACTATGTAGATTGCATTATCCAACTCCCTGACAATCTTTTCTTTGGAACCAGCATTGCCACATGCATCATGGTGCTGAAGAAGGCCAAGAAGGATAACTGCACTCTGTTCATAGATGCTACCAAGGAATGTGTCAAGGTCACCAACTCCAACAAACTCACAGAGGAGAACATCCAGCATATTCTGGATATCTTCACCGACAGGAAAGACGTGCAATATATCAGCAAGCTTGTGGCAAATGATGAAATCGCAAAGAGTGAATACAACCTGTCAGTTTCGACGTACGTCGAGCAGGAGGATACCAGGGAGAAGGTGGATATCGTGAAGCTCAATGCTGAACTTGCGGAGATCGTGTCACGTGAGAATGTGCTGCGGGCTGAGATTGACAAGATTATAAAGGAAATAGAAATATGATGTCATTGTGCCATTTCGGAGTGGAAGGTAATGACGAAGCCGCTCGTCAAACTTAATGATAATGGAAATTTTCATGTTGCATAAATGATTTGTAAGCTTGAGAGCTGAGAGCGGCCTTTGAGAGTACTTCCGTCAGTACATCTCTTAAAAGCAAAAAGCACTCACCCGTGGGCGAATGCTTTTTAAAATAAGTTTGACGAGCCCCTCAACCATTCATATGAAAATTTCCAATGCAAATGTAAGCAATTAAAAGGGAAAAGCAATACTTGACAGAAGGAAAACATGAGCAAGTTAGAAGAACTGATAGAACAATACTGTCCGGATGGGGTGGAGTACGTTCCTTTGAGTAGTATAGGCACAATAAAGAGGGGAAATGGACTGCAAAAGAAGGACTTCGTGAAGGCCGGCATAGGTTGCATCCATTACGGACAAATATATACAAAATTCGGATTATTTACCAATAAGACCCTTACCTATGTTGATAAGGAATTAGCTGATCACTTGCTCCATATCGAGAAAGGAGATTTAGTTATAGCCTGCACAAGCGAAAACGTTGAAGATGTCTGCAAAGCCGTTGCTTGGCTCGGTGACGATAGTATCGTCACTGGCGGACACTCATGTGTACTCCATCATAATCAAAATCCAAAATATATTGCATATTTCTTTCAGACAGAATCATTTCAACGCCAAAAAAGAAAGTATGCATATGGAACTAAGGTTATTGACATAAAGCCTGACAGTATTGGTAAAATTGAAATTCCACTTCCACCACTGCCAGTGCAGGAAGAGATTGTGAGGATTCTGGATGCGTTTACAGAACTGCAAGCAGAACTGCAAGCAGAACTGCAAGCAGAACTGCAAAAAAGAAAGCAACAATACAACTATTATCTTGATAACTTGTTGAATTTCAAGAATATAAATAGGGGGGGGCAAGTTTAAAAGCAGATAGTTTTTGGGGTATTGCAGAAACGCAAAAATAAAGGAGAAAAAAGATGTATACATTTATTTTAGTTGTTCATATTTTATTGGCGGCGGCCATTACTTTTTTGGTGTTGATTCAAAAAGGAGAAGGCGGGCTAGGCGGCTTGGGTGGTTCTAACAGTGCGGCGAACTTTTTGACTTCTCGCCAAACGGGAACTTTGCTCAGTAAATTGACCAAGTACTTTTTTTGTGCTTTTGTTTGCACCAGTTTGACTTTGGTGGTTTTGGCCAAAAAAAGCACTGTTGTGGAACGGGTAGATTTAGTCCCCACAACGCCTGTAGAAATGCCTGTAGCTCCTGTTGAATCAGAAAAATAAATAAGAAAGGGGGTGCCTGATGACCTCTGTTAAAATCAACGATATTACTTTTGACAATGCCCTGCCTTTTGTGTTGATAG
>OQVQ01000222.1_pt1 | contig 27557 bp, 22 predicted proteins | sample 1691491 | NCBI WGS metagenome assembly OQVQ01 (sample SAMN03418252, study PRJEB22391) | human gut metagenome | biome: human-gut; feature: organic feature; material: feces | host: Homo sapiens | place: Tanzania | collected 2013-01
ACCCATTTTATCAATTTCTCCGCAAAGCCTCAATAGGACTTAAATGCGCTGCTTTTCTGGCCGGATAGATACCAAAGAAAATACCGACACCACAGGAAAACCCGCGCTCGGGCTTTACACTCGGATACAACAGCTCACGTCAGCAGAACTACGGCAGTCAGCCTTATTCAAAAGGCTATGATCGCAGTGCTTATTCCTCTGCGCGTGACAGCCGCAGTTACAGCCGCAGCGGGCAAAACTACCCCGCAGGCAATAATTCAGGCAGCTATCGTCAGCCCAGAAACGAGCAGTATTCCTCCAACGATTCAAGCTATCGTCAGCAGCGCGGAAATGATTCTTTCCGCCAGCAGCCGCAGGATCCTTATCAGCAGCAAACCCTTTTCCCGCAGCAGGATTTTTATGCTCAGCAGGGTTATACTGCCCAACCCCAGAGCGGTTTCCAGCCCACTTATCCGCAGCAGGACAGTGCCTATCGTCAGCCTGCGGCAGGGTATACAAATCCCGTCATGCCCGGTGCGAATTATCCTGCAAGGCAGGAGGGTTACTACAACGCCGAATACGGAACGAGCAACCCTGCCGTTCCCGAAATGATCGAAGCCGGTGAATGCGACGATGCCGAGGGCATCCTTGAAATTATGTCCGACGGATACGGCTTTCTCAGGCGCGACAACTACCTTCCCGGAACGAACGATGTTTATGTTTCAAACTCCCAAATCCGCCGTTTCCGCCTCCGCACCGGCGATCTTGTAACAGGCAAAACGCGCCAGACAAGAGAGAACAATCGCTATGTTGCTCTTATGTACATCACGGCGATCAACGGCATCAGTCCCGAAGAAGCCGCGCTGCGCAAGCCTTTTGAGGATCTCGTCCCTATCTTCCCGAACGAGCGATTCACCCTTGAAACACCCGGAAACAGCCAAAAGGCGCTTGCAATTCGGCTTATAGACCTGATCTCCCCCATCGGCAAAGGTCAGAGAGGCCTTATTGTTTCTCAACCCAAGGCAGGAAAAACCACCCTGCTTAAGTCCATTGCAAACGGTATTGCTCAAAACTATCCCGATGTTCATCTTATTGTTCTCTTAATCGATGAACGTCCCGAGGAAGTTACCGATATGCAGCGCTCAATTAAGGGCGAAGTTGTTTATTCAACTTTTGACGAACTTCCCGAGCATCACACCCGCGTTGCCGAAATGGTTATGGAACGTTCCATGCGTCTTGTTGAAATGGGCAAGGATGTTGTCGTTCTTATGGACTCCATCACAAGGCTTGCCCGTGCCTATAACCTGACCATCAATTCCACCGGCAAAACCCTGTCCGGCGGAATGGATCCCGGTGCGCTGCATAAACCCAAGCGTTTCTTCGGTGCTGCACGCAACATTGAAGACGGCGGAAGTCTCACGGTTATTGCAACCGCACTTGTTGAAACCGGTTCCCGCATGGACGATATGGTCTATGAGGAATTCAAAGGCACAGGAAACATGGAGATTCATCTGGATCGCAAGCTTTCCGAAAAGCGCATCTTCCCTGCCGTTGACATATATAAGTCCGGCACAAGACGCGAGGAGCTGCTTCTCACGGATGATGAGCTTGACTGCGTCACCCGTATGCGCAGGATGCTCTCCGGCGGAAATACAGCAGAAGTTACGGAACAGGTTATCAACATGCTTGAAAAAGCACCGACCAATGCCGAATTCTGCACGCTCTTCAAAAACTACATTGCGATGTATGAAAAGGATGGCTACATGTCCGCAGGAAGAACGCCGCTCAGACGGTGAGCAATCACGGTGAGCAATCATTGAATTAACACAGCATTATGCACAAGCCCTCGCCGCGGCATTCGGCGAGGGCTTGATTGAAACAAAAAACAGTACGAATAAAGCCTTCTGCCGATCGGCAAAAGGCTTTTGGCTCCCCCTGTTGGACTCGAACCAACGACACTGCGGTTAACAGCCGCATGCTCTACCGACTGAGCTAAGGAGGAATATTGAATTTGAACATCAGTTCCTTCGAACAAGATGTATTATACACCCATTGGACGTATTATGCAATACCCTTTTGCAAATATAACATCGTGCTCATTGTTGCACGGGCTCAATATAATATTTGTATTTGTTTGGAGCATAAGTCTGTGTTTATGAATCAACCGCCGCCTGCATTCCCGTTTGAATTTTCGGCAATCTCCACGAAGGTCATCATCGCTTCCCAAACCGCTGCTGTCAAAGCAGCGAAACAGGCACAGGCATTGCAAACAGCAATTGCAGTCAATGCCTGCTCTTTGCCTGAAAAGAGCATGTTTGCAAACGGGAGCAAGAACAGCAAGCAGCCGGTAATCCTGTTTGCGATGGTGTGCCTCATAATAAACCATCTCAGCGCGACGAATCCCGCAGCAACGCTGCAAGCACGAATTGTGATAACAGCAGCAATCACCCAAATAACCCAATTGTCGAATTGCAGCTTCGGCAGAACGTTAGCTGCGTATGATGCCGCAAAGCATAAATCCGATATGCTGTCAAGTATCGCACCCATTTCACTCTCTGTATGCAATTTGCATGTCATCGAGCATATCATACAATCCGCAGTATGCATACACAATGCAGAACGGCACTGTTCCACACTTAATTGGAAACAATGCAGCCTATACAGCAATCCGCGTCAAAGTGACAATATTTGCCGCATTGTCATGCAGTGCCTTATTTCTGCACTTCATACCCCGATCCGTTCACGGATTAAAATGAAATAAAAAAACAGCATTTCAACAGGAAATGCTGTTTTGTGGCTCCCCCTGTTGGACTCGAACCAACGACACTGCGGTTAACAGCCGCATGCTCTACCGACTGAGCTAAGGAGGAATACTATTTTCTCAACAGATGCTATTATACCTCCAAGCGATTTAAAATGCAAGGGTTTTTAATAATATATTTATTTTCCGCGCACTTTGATTATTTGCTCAAAGGAATACTCCGCATACTCATAGATAATCAAATCCAGCTCCTTTCGCACATTGTCGGGCAGTTTAACTCTTCCCATTTGCGGCAGCGGCAGCAGAATCATGCGGCGCAGCGCTTCAGCCGAAAGCGCGCTGATCACGCGGCAGCCGACACCGCAATAATCGCAAAGGGTTCCTCCCTGCACTTTTGAAAAAGCAACCTCCTTCTGCTTTCGCAAATCCTTCCCGCAGCGTACGCAATGCGTCAGGACGGGTTTATAGCCGGCAAGGCAGAGCATTTTGGCCGTGGAACAGAGTTCAATGTCTATCGGATTGTTGTCTCCGTATGCAAGAAAGCTCAGTGCATGGTAGCACAAAGGAAAAAGTTCCGCGCCGCCATGGTTATACGCAATAATTTCCGCAAAACGAAGAATCTGGTTTGCTGAAACAAGCCTTTCGTAGTCCTCCCTTATCGGATAAAACGATTCCTTAATTGCTGTTGACGAAGCGTACAATATTCCGCCGCGTTCATACACAACAAACTCACCGTAGCAGCACTGCTCTGAAACTGCGTCAGTTGAAACGGAGCTTTTTTTTCGGCAGTTGCGCACGGTAACAGCGACAGCACCGCGTTCCTGCGTGAGGACGGTCAGTATACGGTCGTTGTCGCGATAATTCGCATATCTCAATACTATTCCGTTCAGTGTTTCAAATGCCATGTTGAATTCATACCGCCGTATCGCGCTGCTCCGCACACCTTACCGACACCGGTAAGCACGTTTTAAGCCCATGTGTTTTTTTTCGTTTTTCGGGAACACTAAGCTCACTTCGATAAGGCAGCTCGAAGTATTCCCGAATCTGTTACCGCAACGAAAAGGAGGACATGATGAACCATTCAGTCACAGAAAGCGGCACCGCGGACAATCAGGAACCGCTCTTTTCCGAAACATTTCGCAAAAAAAGCGACAGGGCTCCAAGCAGCGAAAAAGCACAAAAATCTCTTTGGGCCGATTTTGCCGCAACGGGAAATGTTGAAGCTTATCTCAGGTACCGCCGCGCCTTCGGGCAGCGCAAGGATGAATAATCGGCGATTATTGCAAAATCGGCACCGCTTTTCCGCCAAATGTCGTCCGTCGCTTAAAAATCGGGAGTAAAGCCGAATTCTTTCAACGCGGAAGCACTGTTGCGCCAGTCGGGACGAACCTTTACCCAAAGCTGAAGGTTCACCTTTGTTCCGAAAAGCCATTCTATATCACGCCGCGCTTCCGAACCGATGCGTTTGAGCATTCTCCCGCCGTGTCCGATTATGATGCCTTTGTGTGTTTCGCGCTCACAATAAATGGTTGCAAAAACATCGTGTATCCCGTCTTCACGGAGCTTGATTTTGTCAATGCCTATGCCTATGCCGTGCGGTATCTCATCCCGCAGCAGTTTCAATGCGTTTTCACGTATCATTTCACCGCAGATCGCCCACATGGGCTGATCCGTCACCATATCGTCAGGATAATACTGCGGGCCTTCGGTCAGGTACTTGCAAAGAATCGCTTCAAGTTTATCCACATTTCGGCCCGTCTCCGCACTTATTGCAACAATATCTTTTATGTAAGGTTCTTTTTCAAGCCGTTCGCGAATCTCGTCGATATCTCCGAGACTCACAAGGTCGCTTTTGTTAATTGCGGCAACCACGGCTGTTTTTCCGCATCGTTCGCCGAGCCGGGACAGCAGCAATTCATCCTTTTCGCGTATGCCGACGGAAGCGTCAAGCATTAAAAGTATCGCTTCAACCTCGTTCACGGCATCAAATGCGACTTTCAGCATGTATTCGCCCAAACTATTTTTCGGCGCCGTCACTCCGGGAGTGTCAAGAAAAATTATCTGGTAATCCTTTCTTGATACAATGCCCGTTATCCTGTTGCGCGTTGTTTGCGCTCTGTCGGAAACAATGCTGATTTTTTGCCCGACCATGCGGTTCATCAATGTTGATTTTCCGACATTCGGAGAACCGAGTATCGTTACGAATCCGGATCTGTATGCTGATTTATTCTGTGTTTGTGTCATTGTTTACTCCATATCTTTTTTTGAGAACGCAAAGGGCAGAAGTTCGCCGAGGGAAAGAATTCTGTATTTGCCTTCCCTGTTTATGCAAATAACAGGCATTTCCGCATCACAGAACTCCGCAAGCACCTGCCTGCATACCCCGCACGGGGCCGTAAAATTTTCGCTGTCCGAAGCAACGGCAATTGCTGAAAACTGACGTTCCCCCTCGTAAACCGCTTTAAATACCGCCGTCCGTTCCGCACAGTTTGTGGGCGTATAACCGGCGTTTTCTATATTGCAGCCGCAATACAGCGTTCCGTTTTTTGACATCAGGCAAGCCCCGACGCGAAAATGCGAATAAGGCACATATGCGCGTTCGCGTGCCCTGAGTGCAAGTTCAACGAGCTGATCAATCTTTTGTTCCGTCAGTTCAAAACCATTCATATTTACTCCGTGCATCCATCAATTTGTTTTGCAATTGCGGACATTATTCTCCGCTGATGTTCAAGCATAACCGTTTCATCCTCCGGCCGCATATGATCGAAGCCCAAAAGATGCAGCACTCCGTGAACGGTAAGGAACATCAATTCGCGCTCCGTCGAATGCCCGAGAGCTGCGCCCTGTTCCGCAGCGCGCGGAACCGAAATCATAATATCGCCCAGGAAATCATCCGGAATGCTGAGTATTTCATCACCTTCATCCGCAGGGAAACTCAAAACATCCGTCGCCCTGTCAACATCGCGATATTCACGGTTGTAAGCATGAATCGTTTCATCGTCTGTCAAAACGATCGAAACGCCGCGCCCAGCCGCACCCTCAATCGCAAGAGCGGAAAGCGCAGCCCTCTGCACCGCATCGGTTTCCGACTGTGCCGCATCAAAATTCATGGTTTCAATGCTCACCGCAGAGGATTTAATGTTCCGTTCGGTTCGGTCTTCACCGTTCTTTTTTATTGTGTCTTCATACTTGCTGTTCACTTGTTTTTTCCTCTAAAGGCGGATATTCCACCCTTTCATGATACTGAGCCGAAAGAGTTTTTAAAAAGCTCTGCTCGATTTTTTTGATATCTTTTGCCGTAAGCGGTGATTCGCTGAGCTGCCCGTCCTCACGCAGCCAAAGGCCGTTTATCACTTCGTGAACTTTATCCGCAATCATCTCATGAGTCGGATTTTTCATCGAGCGCACAGCCGCCTCGCAGCAATCGGCAAGCATTATTATCGCGCTTTCCTTGGTCGAAGGTTTGTTTGCTTTGTAGCGGTAAACAGCGGCATCAACCTCCTCGGGCGAACCCGCATCATTCACGGCCTTGTTATAGAAAAAGCGTACTATTGAATCACCATGATGCTGCGCAACAATTTCAATCACGTCGGACGGGAATTTATGCTTTTTGAGCAAGGTCACTCCGTCACTTTGGTGAGAAATTATCCGGCGTGCACTCTCCTCCGGCGGAAGTTCATCGTGAATGTTATAGTCACGCTGATTTTCTATAAAATGTGCGGGGCTTGTGAGTTTGCCGACATCATGGTAATACGCTGCAACCTTGCATAAAAGTGAGTTCGCATCCACCTCATCCGCCGCCGATTCCGCAAGTGCCGCAACAAGAATGGAATGATGGTATGTCCCCGGTGCTTCAAACATCAGCCGCTTTAATAACGGGTTGTTATTGTTCAAAAGGTCATTGAGTCTCGTTTCGGTTGTTACATCGAAAATGCTCTCGCACACAGGCATCAGCCCGACTGCAAGCACGCCGCACAACGCAGAGCTTGCAAGCAGGCCGCAGGCGTCAAGGAGCACATCGGTAATACGGACACCGAAGAAGGCTTGTACACAGATAAGGATAATACCTGAAACAATCCCGCCGATGACGCCGGAAATAATCGGCGAAGTTCTTCCTTTGTTGATTTTCAGTGCAATCACCGCAGCAAAACCGCCGGCGGAAACAGCAGCAAGCATTGACAACGGCTTATATGCAAGAGCAGCATCGGGCAAACAGGCAAACAGAGCTGCATATACTGCCATCATAGCTGTGCATGCGTATGCACAATGTCTTCCGACAAGCAATGCGGCAAGAATAATCCCGAGGAATGCCGCTGTAAAAGCATATCCGACGCAGGTCGTAAACACACTCAGCACCGTTGAAACAAGAAGAAGAATTGCTGTTATCAACAGCTGCTTAAGATTTTTCGTTATACGGTTTCTTTCCGCAAACAAAAGCAAGCCGAATCCCGCCGTTGTTGCAAGTGAAGCAACTCCGCAAATCAATGCGCACATCACATACCCGCCGTGGGGAATTCCCGCTTTTGCGCCCGCATCCGCAAGACGCAGATAAAAGGCGAAATACTCTGCAATTGCCGTGCAAGCAAGCACGATAAACGCGCTTCGCGGGGTGACGGCCCTTTTTGTTCCGCCCGCCCCGCCGGCATCTCCGCTGCGTTTTTTGGCTTGTCTCTGCATTTTGTCCTCCTGTTGCTTTTATCTGATTATAAAAATCGGAGAAAATCCCGACCGTTCTCTTCCGCCGTGCATTACCTTGAAACAAAGTTTTCGCAAAGCTTTTCAGCGTTTTGCCGGTCTGAAACCGTCATCCCGTTCGCTTCGCGAACCGGAGCGGCTGTGCTCTCCGTCGTTGACTTGTTCTCCGTCACGAACGGCAGCAGCGCGCTCCGCCGCACGTTCTGCGGCACGTTCCGCCGCTTTTTCATATGCACGAACAATGCGCTGAACCATTTCATGACGAACAACATCCCGCGCAGTGAGATAAACGATGCTCAAACCTTCAACGTCATTCAAAACGCGAAGCGCATGAATAAGTCCGCTTGTTTTTTCCCGCGGGAGATCTATCTGAGTAATGTCACCCGTCACAACGACACGCGAACCCTCGCCAAAGCGCGTAAGGAACATTTTCATCTGTTCAACGGTGCAGTTCTGTGCTTCATCCAAAATAATATACGCATCATTCAGCGTACGTCCGCGCATGTATGCAAGCGGGGCAACCTCGATCACCCCGCGCTCAGATAAAATGCGGAAGTTTTCCGAACCGAGAAAATCATAAAGCGCATCGTAGAGCGGTCGCAGGTAAGGGTCAACTTTGTTTTGCAGATCTCCCGGCAGGAATCCGAGCTTCTCCCCCGCTTCCACCGCAGGCCTTGTGAGGATGATTCGGCTGACTTCCTTGTTTTTGTATGCAAGCACGGCCATTGCAACCGCAAGATATGTTTTGCCCGTGCCCGCAGGACCCACTCCGAAAACGACTGTGTTGTGTTTCAGTGCGTTTATGTAACGCTTCTGCCCCAGTGTTTTGCACTTTATCTGCTTGCCCTTGCTTGTGAATGCAATGACATCATCCGCAAGCTCAAGGATCAACTCCGAATTGCCTTCCCGCGCAAGGTCAATTGCGTATCTTATGCGTCCTCTGTCAATATTCTCGCCGCGTTTAATCAGCGAAAGCAGTTTTTCAACTACATTGCGCGCAATATCCACTGCACTCTGCTTTCCGCTGATATTGATCTTTTCGGAATCGGCAGCGATGTTCGTGCCGGTTTCGGCTTCGATTATTTTGAGATTTTCGTCAAAGACGCCGAACAGTTTTATTATCTCGTCCATGGACTCAATCTCCGTAAATTCGGTCACGGTCGGTTCATCAACAACTGCCTTGCCGTTGAGCATATTGCCTGCATCGGCAGTGCTTTCCGTATCCGTCAATTCGTTTATTTCGTATCTTTTCTCAGTCGGCATATGTTCTTTTCCCTTATTTTGCATATCCTGTTTTTTATGATTACAACCTCGGTCAGACTTTTTGCTTAAAAGCCGCGGAATAAACACACTTTCGCATCGGTCGTATCGTTTAAAGCAATTTCAAACTTTCCGCTTCGCGCCTTGTTGATTTTCAATCAGTAATACTGAATGTATCCGATGTTTTCAATCGTTTGAACATTCAAAACGGCAATAAGCGTTCCGTCCGCTTGCTGTATGAAATCGGTTGATTTTGCAATTATTCTTGCATCCTTCGGAATCGATGATTTCATTTCGGCGTCAAGCTTCGCGTTCGCTGCTGCTGTCATCTCATCGTATGTAAGATTTTTTTCCGCAACAACAAGCTCATGCGCCCTGCCTTTGTAAACACGGACAGGCAGAAGCCCTGCATCCAATGTTTCGCAGGATTCAAGCGTAATTTCAAATTCATCATAGAGCACGCGGGATTCCCGAGTAATTTTCTTTCCTTTAAATAGGGTCGGAAAACTTATTTGCGTGTATTCGCAGCTGTTCCCGCTTTGACAAAGTTTGGGAGCTGTTTTTCCGATTTCAACAGAAAACCGATAAGCAACCTGACCCGTTATTGTTCCGCGTGAATGCACAAGTACGCGCTCCGACGAACCTTCCGGGGTTATATCCCCATCAATCAAAAGCTGTCCCTGCCGAACAGCTGCGCCCTTCCTGACGGCAGCATTGCCTTTGTTTGCAACTATGCTGAGGATTACGCAGTCCTTGTCCGCATATATGCCGCAAGGTTCCGTGTTTTCTTCCGTCGAGGCAGCGGAGTTGTATTCACTGACGTTGATTTTCAGCACAACGCCGCAAATACCCGCATCCGCAAAGCTCAACGTCGGCAGTGCATTCAGAAGCGAATCGGCAACGCGCTCAGCATTCAGCTTGGCTGACGGCATTCCTATGCGTACTCCGCAATCCGCAACCACCGAAAGAATTTCGGACGGCTCCAACGCATCACATCCGGAAATATCAATCAGCAGCACTCGGTGCGACAATATGCACATGGCTGCAAAGCCGATAATCAATACTGCAATCAGCATGAAACGCGATTTAAGTGATCTCAGCAGCACAGGCAGCCCGCGCTGTTCAAGAACGCACGCTTCCCCGCCGTGCAATTCCGTCAACTCAACAAGCGGCATGCAGTTGCCTGTCTCCGTGACGGCTGTTATCGTGCTTTTATTTTCGCGCTCGATATTGTGCAGAGATATGCCCTCCGCCAGCAAAAGATTAACCATTTTTTCCGGGCGCATGCACCTCATCCTTATTTTAACATATCCCCGAGTAAATTTCCACAAAAACATATATCTGTTCGCCGCTCCGATTTCCTTCTATTTTTCTTTGCAGAATGATGTATTCGAATCAGTTTCCGTGCCCGCCGACCGCGGTCTTCAGCGTGAGCTTTCATATTCGACCGCAGCTATTTCGCCCGTGCATACAACGGTCTGCTTATCCGCGCAGCAGATTCTGAGTTCGGTTCCGGCAATGCTCAGTATTCCGAGTGCGGTATGCAGCCGAACCTTTGAATCCGAAAATTCCAGCACGCCGCGGTGATTCTCTATTTCCGCAGTATTTCTTCCGAATATGCGTATGCACGGCACGTTGTCAAGCGTACCCTCCGGCAGGTCAAGCTTCGTCAGCAAAGCACCCGTTGCCTTGCTCATGCGATATTTTTTGCATTCTGTTTCGTTTCTCATGCAATAATAATATGAGCAGACCCGCGCATTATATGTTGTTCTGCATAATTCGGCTGCGCAAAGTAATCATATATCATGCGTGCGCATAACAATTTGGCTTTGCAAAAGGGCTTTGAATTTATTGTTTCCATGAAAACAGCGCTCCCGAATCGACAGCGGATTCAACGCTGTTTTTTATCGAAACCCGTTGCCCCCAAACGGAAAATGTTGTAAAATAGAGCTGCGGTTAGCCCATGCTTACACATCATGCCTTGCATCGGGCAATCCGCAATTATGCTTACAGGAGGTTTTCTTTCTATGATAAAGGAATATTCAATCAGCGGAATGAGCTGCGCCGCCTGCTCCGCCTCGGTTGAACGCGCCGTTCGCCGCATTTCCGGAGTTGACGCTGCAAGTGTCAATCTTTCAACAGAAAAGCTTTTTGTACGAAGTACAAATGACCTTTCCGATGAAATTTTTGCCGCCGTGCAAAAAGTCGGTTTCGGCATTGCTCCGGTCATTTCGGCGAAGAAGCAATCCGCTATCGATGCCGAGCGGCGTCGGCTTGATATCAAAAAAAGGCGCAGCAACCTTATCCTTGCCGCAGTGTTTGCAATTCCGCTCTTTTATATTTCAATGGGGCACATGGTAGGGCTTCCTGTCCCCGCGTTCATCACCGAACCGCGGGCTTTCGCCGTTACGCAGATGATTCTGCTGCTGCCCGTGCTTTTTGCCGGCAGAGCATTCTATGTGCGCGGAATCAAGGCGATATTCGGACTGCACCCGAATATGGATTCGCTTATTGCCGTCGGCACAATTGCATCAATTGCCTATTCCGTTTACTCAACCGTACTGATATTCAAAGGACAGCATCATATGATGCATGAAGGACTGTATTTCGAATCCGCCGGCGTTATCATCACTCTCGTCATGTTGGGCAAATACCTCGAACAGCGTGCAAAATCCCGCACGGGCGATGCCATTGCAAAGCTCATCGGGCTTGCACCGGACACCGCATGTGTTGTTGCAAAAGACGAAAGCGAAAAGCAGGTTGACGTTGATGAGCTTGTTGTGGGCGAGATCATCCGCGTTCGCCCCGGTGAGCGTATCCCCGTTGACGGCGAAATAATCGACGGCACAACAAGTGTCGATGAATCCATGCTCAGCGGCGAAAGCATTCCTGTCGATAAACAGCCCGGGGACGAGGTCATCGGCGGCAGCGTCAATCTCAGCGGCAGTTTCACATACAAAACGCGCCGCGTCGGCGATGATACCGTTCTTTCCGGCATGGTTCGCATGGTTGAGCAGGCGCAGGGCAGTAAAGCTCCCATTGCCGGGCTTGCAGACAAAATCAGCGGCATATTTGTGCCCGCTGTCGGCGCAATTGCACTCATAAGCGCAGCCATTTGGCTGCTTGCAGGGCAAAGTTTCGGCATTGCGCTTAAGATTTTTGTTTCGGTACTTGTTATCGCCTGCCCCTGCGCACTCGGGCTTGCAACTCCGACGGCTATCATGGTCGGCATGGGGCGCGGCGCATCACTCGGCATTTTTATCAAAAACGGTGAAGCTCTTGAACATGCCTGCAAAATTGACACGATTATTCTTGATAAAACAGGCACAATCACAGAGGGGCGCCCGGTTGTTGAAAAAGTTATTCCGCACGGCATTGACGAAAAAGAGTTTCTGCACCTTTTTGCATGCGGTGAGGCCTCCAGCGAACACCCGCTTGCGCGGGCAGTCACGGACTATGCTTCTGAAAAAAGTATTCCGTTCTCCGCACCGAAGGAATTCGAAGCCCTTGCGGGACGCGGTGGGAAAGCGATTGTTGACGGCAAAAGCATTCTTATCGGGAACGAACGACTTTTTTCCGAAACGGAAATCGAATACGATAAAGCCGCACTCGACGAGCTTACTTTGTCCGGCTGCACACCGCTGATGCTTGCCGTTGACGGCATGTACCGTGGAATAATCGGCGTTGCGGATGCAATAAAGCCTTCCTCCGCAAAAGCGGTCCGGACACTTAAAGCACACGGCATCGATGTTTGGCTCGTCACCGGAGACAATGCGCACACGGCCGAAAGCGTTGCAAAGCAAGTCGGCATAGAGCACGTGAAGAGCGGCTGTCTCCCCTCCGACAAAAACGATTGCATTGCAGAACTTCAAAAACAAGGGCATCTTGTTGCAATGGTCGGAGACGGCATAAATGACGCTGCCGCGCTCGCGCTCTCCGACGTCGGCATTGCAATCGGCACCGGCACGGACGTTGCTGCCGCAAGTGCGGATATTGTGCTTGCAAAAGGTGAACTCACCGGAATCAGCGATGCACTTCTGCTCTCCCGCACAACGCTCAGAATCATTAAGGAAAACCTTTTCTGGGCATTCGCTTACAATTGTCTCGGCATTCCCGTTGCGGCGGGTTTGCTGTATGCATTCGGCGGACCGCTGCTTAACCCCATGCTTGCTGCACTTGCAATGAGCCTCAGCTCAGTTACGGTGCTTACAAATGCATTGCGGCTGAAACGGGCGAAACTGAAGTAGTTTTTTCTCCGTTTTCGCCGAATGCGCAGGCAACACAATAATATTGTGTTTTCGGTATAAAATTGGTATAATATGCTTGGAACAAAATCATGGAGGTTACGGCTTGATAAACAAGAGCATTTCAGAGGCCGTTCTTGAGGCTGCACTCAGGACGGGCGGGGATTTTTCTGAACTTTACATGCAGGATACCGAATTCAACACGGTAAAAATGGTTGACGGAGCAGTTGACAATGCAAGCTATGAGCGCAAAGCCGGCGCAGGCGTGCGTGTCCTCAAAGGCACGCGCAGCGCATATGCATACACTGCGAACACAAGCGAAAGTGCTTTAATTGCAGCTGCAAAGGCGGCGGCATCCGCACTTAACGAAGCAAAGGAATTCGAAGCTAAATCCGTCTGCGTTGAACGCATCGGCGGATACGAGCAAAAAATACCTTTTTCAACCATAAAAAATGCAGATAGAATCGCGCTTTTGCGCAGCGGCACAGCAGCAGCAAAGGCCTATTCAAACGAAGTCACTCAGGTTGTTGCGGCGTATATGGATTGCGACCATCGCATTGCGGTCTGCAACAGCGATGGCGTTTATGCCGAGGATCGTCGGCCGCGAACAAGGCTGATGATTCAATCGGTTGCAATGGCAAACGGCGAAGCGCAAACAGGTTATGAAGGCCCCGGGCTTGGAAAAGGATTCGAAGCTTATCAGCAAATTGACCCGGAAACCGTCGGCAAAGATGCTTCACGTATTGCGGTAACAATGCTTCACGCACCCGAATGCCCGGCAGGAATGGTTCCCGTTGTTATCGATGGGGGCTTTGGCGGTGTTATTCTGCATGAAGCTTGCGTGCATGGGCTTGAAGCCACCAGCGTCGGCCGCGGGAATTCTGTTTTCTGCAACAAACTCGGTCAAAAAATCGCAAGCGATATCGTGACGGCGGTTGACGACGGGACGATGCCCGGCGAATGGGGCAGCATGTGCTTTGACGATGAGGGGCATCCCGCTCAGCGCAACGTTCTTATTGAAAACGGAGTCCTCAAGAGCTACCTTGTTGACATACTCGGTTCACGCCTTATGAACCACCCTGTCACCGGCAGCGGCAGGCGACAGGATTATACATATGCTCCCACTTCCCGCATGACCAACACTTTCTTCGCCGAAGGCAATGACGATGAAGAGGCCATGCTTGCAACCATGGGCGACGGTTTGTTCGCCGCAAAGATGGGCGGCGGCTCCGTGAACCCTCTCACCGGTGAATTCAATTTCGCCGTTCTTGAAGGCTACTGGGTTAAAAACGGCAAGATTCTTTGCCCTGTCCGCGGTGCAACGCTCATCGGCAAGGGCGCGGACGTTCTTATGAAAATCGACCGCATCGGCAGAAGGATGTGGATGGGTCAGGGCATGTGCGGCTCATCATCCGGCAGCGTTCCGACAAATGTCGGCCAGCCGCGCATTCGCGTAAGTGAAATCACTGTCGGCGGCAAAGGAGGCGCGCTGTAATGACTTTTGAATCCTTTAAAGAAGCCTGCTTTAAGGCGGCACTTGAAAAAGGCTGTGAAGCCGCTGAAGTTTTTTTCCGTGAAGATGAGTCCTTTTCGGTTAATGTGCTGAATTCCGAAATCAGCAAATACACCTCCGCACACGCTTACGGACTCAATCTGCGTGTCGTTTTCGGCGGCAAAACGGGTTATGCCTACACCGAAGTTTTCGACAACGCCGATGCTCTTGTTGAAAGTGCAATCGACAATGCCCGTGTTATTGAAAGCAATGACGAAAACCCCATGCAGAGCAAATGCGAGTATCCGACAATAAATCAAAAGCAGAACCCTGTTGCGGACATGAGCGAAAGCAAAAAAATCGAGCTTGCATTGAGACTTGAACGCGATACTCTCGATTTTGACGACCGAGTAAACCGTGTTGCTTACTGTGCGGTTGAAACGGGTGTTGAGACCACGCGCATCCATAACACTTACGGACTTTGTGCCGATAAGGAAAACAAATACTCCGTTGCTGTCATTGAACCGATTTTGCGCATCGGTGAAGACGAGCGCGAAAGTTTTGCTTTCAAATTCGGCTCAGGCATGTTGGATTGCGGGGACATTATCAAAGAGAGTGTCGACAATGCACTGATGCAGTTCCATGCTTCCGCCGTTGATTCCGGTGAATATCGTGTCCTTCTGCGCAGCGATGCAGCAACGGATCTGCTTTCCGCTTTTTCGAGCATGTTCTCCGCAGACAGCGTTCAAAAGGGACTTTCCCTGTTGAAAGACAAACTCGGCGAGCGCATAGCAAATCCCTGCATTTCAATCATTGACGATCCGTTCGAGGAGGATAATCCTCGCGCATTCGATGCCGAAGGAACACCTTCCGTAAAAACCGTTGTTGTTGAAGACGGCATACTTAAGAGCTTTCTTCACAATCTTAAAACCGCACGAAAGGCGGGTGTTGCCTCCACCTCCAACGCCGGACGCGCCGGTGTCGCCTCTCCGATCGGAGTTTCTCCCAGCAACTTTTTCATTGCAAAAGGCGAAAAGAGCTATGATACGCTTGTTTCCGAACTTGACAGCGGAATTGTCGTTACCGAACTCGGCGGCCTTCACAGCGGACTCGATCCCGTCAGCGGCGATTTTTCGTTGATTGCAAAAGGACTGCTTGTTGAACAGGGCAGCGTCATCCGTTCCGTTGACCAGATTACCTGTGCCGGCAATTTTCTTTCGCTTATGAATTCCGTTATCGCCGCAGGCAGCGACCTGCGTTTCGGCTTTCCCGGCGGCGGCAGAGTCGGCTCTCCGAGTCTCCTTGTTGAAAAGCTTATGATTTCAGGTAAATAATCGACTCTTTCTTCGACTGTATCAAAATGCCCCGAACCCGCGCAAATGCGGGAACGGGGCTGTTTAAATTGGCGCTATACCAAAGATGGGGTCAAGAGTTGAAGCAAAACTCTCCGAATTGGTGAAGAATACGGCGTAGAAAAACCAAACTCATCAAAGAGGATCGTTATACCTCAACAAGATTATACCGCAAGACTGCCTGGCATGTAAGCCGTGAACGTACTCACCACCGTTTTCCGGCAACGGTTGCATCCCGCTTGTGTCTGATTATGATTTTCATAACGGCTTTTTCGGAAACCGCTTCTGTCTGCATTCGAAGCGGATCACCTGCATTGAAACCATACGCACGATTGTTTTGCCGGTCAGCTCGTTTGAAAAAACAATGAAAATATAGTTGATCGGTCTACCATTCTATTTATGAATATGTTATAATAACAATATCGAACAAAGACAGTTTCTGCCGAAAAAGAGCACAAAATGTTTTGCGATCGCTAAGGAGTATTCTTTATGCGGCAAATCAATTGATGCGGTTGATTCGGCCGCGAGCGCGAGCCTGCGGACTGAAAAGTTTTTTAAATCTCATGCTATGAGGTTTCGACAGGGTAATTTTGTGCCGAATATCGGAAACACGGAAGTATTGCATCGGTGTATTGCATCGGTGTATTGCATCGGTGTGAATGCAGTTCCTGCTCAGCTTAATGTTTCTGCTGTTCGATGTGCCGTGAAACTCGTAACGTGAATCAAAACACCGAGAATATGTACAGATGTGAAATATTTGATGTGGATTTCGCGTTTTTAATGCATTATCTGCGAGGAGGAGGAATTAATGGTGAAGATAAAGATTAAGAGCAACCCGTATCATAAAAAGACGGAATTCAAGACATGGGATGATGCTTTGGATGAGTGGATAAGTATTGATATTAATACATGCCCCAACAGCCCTCTGTTAAAAAAAGACTTTGCGGTTGGTTTCTTCCCGTTTAAGGTCAAACAAATTGTTGATGCAATTATCGGCGCATATTATGCAGGTTCTGAAAAGGTTGAGATTGTGTTCGAGGGGACCGACGACGAATATCATGAGCTTGAATCTGTTTGCAGCGACAATGAATACTCGGACAGAGCGAAACTGAGCAGATCTCCGATATGTCTTGAAAATGCCCGTGATATCCTCCATGACGTTATTGATGTTTTCAAAGAACTCGCTCCCCTTGTTTCCGAAAGCGTTTCAGACAAAAGCAAAATTCAGAGAGAACTTGATAAATTCTCCGATGCATCCAATGACATTATACCAATTTGCGTAATAGGCAATTACAGCTCCGGAAAGTCCACTTTTATTAACGCATTGGTAGGATATGAACTGCTGCCGAGCAGCGACGAACCAACCACGGCTAAGATTTATAAAATTGCGCAATCGGATCAGAGTGACAGAGCAGTGGTAAAATTCGAATTTGACGGCAGGAGTGTGCGAATCCGATTCTCTGCAGAGAGCTATAAATTCCTTACTGACAGTCACGACAATCCGCTGGCAGAAGATTTGAACAGCGTTTTGAGTGAAATTGAGCGTGAGAGCATTCCGTTAAAGCTGCATCGCGTTCTAAGTGTTATAAATGCATATGCCAACCGGACAGGAGGAGAAGAAATTTCTGATCTTATTGAAATTGATGCTCCGTTTGATGATGACGGAAATTGGGACATTAAGAAGAGGTTTGTGATTTTCGACACTCCCGGATCGAACTCCGCATCAAACCTGAATCATTACCATGTGTTAAAAAAAGCGATGGAGGATTTGTCGAACGGCTTGCCGATTTTTGTTTCGGAATTTAATTCTCTGGACAGCACCGATAACGATAAACTGTATCAGGCAATTAACAATATGAAGGAGCTTGATAATCGCTTTACCATGATTGTTGTAAACAAGGCTGATGCTGCATCGCTCAAAAAGGACGGTTTTAACGAAGATGATCAGGATCGTATTCTGAGTCTTGCAATACCGAGACAAATGTATGCAGGCGGTTTGTATTTTGTGTCATCCATCATGGGTTTGGGAGCAAAGAACGACCAGAGATTTATTGATGATCACAATGCAGAGATTTTTGAGGATCAGTATAACAAATACTCCAATCCGTCATCTCGCTTCTATAAACAGTTGTATCGTTACAACATTATGCCTGAGCAAATCAAACGCCGCTATAACGAACGCTGCGCCGAAAATAAAAACCTGGTGTATGCAAACAGTGGGTTGTACAGTGTTGAGCAGGCTGTCAGTTCATTTGCAGACGTTTTTTCGCCTTACAATAAGTGCCAGCAATCCCGACTGTTTTTAGACCGTGTTATTCGAATCACATCGGAAGAAATTGCCGCTGCAACCAGAAAGCGTGAAGAATACCGCGAGCGCGTTCATGTAAATCTTGAAAAAGAAAAACAAGCTTTAATCGCTGAAATTCAACAGCAAAGTCAGGAAATGAAAGCAGAGTTTTTGCAAAACTATGCGGGGCACATGGCTCAGTATGTTGATGAAGTCAATGTTGCGGTTGATGCGGCGACACTAAAGGAGAAGGAAGAAGAATTTCTTCGCATAAATGCAGATTCAAAAGATGTGGAGGAACGCAAAAACAAGTTGCGTGACTCCAGGAGATCCCTTGGGGCCAACTTCCTTAAATATTTTTCAAACATGCCTAAGGAAGGAGTCTTTCCGTCCATTAAAAAAGCCGGAAAGCGCGTTTTCGAGGATGCGAAAGCTATTCGTGACAATGAAGCAGAATTGCGTGAAACCCGTAAAGAAGTTGACCGCATTTCCTCCGATGAACTTATGAATGCCGTGAAGGATTTATTTACAGCCTATGTCACACAGGCGCAAACGCTTCTTGAGGAGCAGTCCCGCGCATATTGGGAAAACAGAACATCCTGCTTCAAAGATGCGATGGCAAAAATCGTGACGCAATCCTCAGCACTGAACGAGAAAGAGCGCAGTGAGCTTGCAGGCATTATCATTCAGTATCAGGCATTGGCTTTCGAGAATCATGCGGAATCGATTTTCGAGAAAGCGGCGTTCGTTTACAAATTTTTCGGCGACACAAACCGCATTAATATCGACAAGCTGACCAAACGTTTCAACAGCGAGCTGCGGTTGATGGTTCAGCAAATCTATAACTCATTTGAAAGCAGCCATGCAAACAGCTTTGACGAATGGATGAACAATTTGCTCGATACTGTAATCGAGAATATTGTTGAATTCAGTCCGCAGCTTTATAATCAAGCTGAAATAATAAGAGAAGAAACGGAACGAATTGCGGAACTTGAATCAAGAAAGCTGAAACTTCGGGAGTACTCGGAGCAAATTCGAAGGATGATGGACTGGAAAGAATATTGATTCGTTCAAAGTTAACTAAAACTATTTTCACAGAAAGCGAGATTGAATAATGAGTGCGAAAAGTTTACTTTCCAGAGCCGGCGGCAAAGTGGCCGACGGTATTTCAAGGCTGTCTTCATTGAGCCCGGAACAGCTGCAAAAGGTTCAACAGCAAAGAGATGCGTATCTCTCTCAAATGCCGGATCCGACGGACAGCAGCGCAGAGGAGTTGACAGAACGGCTTCTTGCGGCAAACAGCATTGAAATTTATAAATCGTATCTTACCCAGCTCAAGGAATTGTATGTTCCGATCGAGAGGGAGTTTGAATACGGTACAAGTTTTGATACGGCGCGGAACATTCGTTTTTTTAATATAACCAAGTGGGTAACCGACAAAAACGAAAACAGCATTGAGAAACTTATAAATGTTTACCAAGTTTTATCCAACGATAAGTGCAATATTTCTTTGGTCTTTCACCGAACATACGAATCAACTCATGTGTATTTGGCTGTTACCAACACGCAGAATGCAGATAACAACATTGACTCCGAAAACTACAAGGCTCGTTTGGCAGATGCGATCCGCGGCAACTTTCCGGGTTCCGAATGGTCGGATAAGGGTGGCATCGGAGTTTTGCCCTGCCTTCGGAATGATATTCCGTATTCCGTTGCAATTGCTTCCAACGTGCCTGCGGAAAAGTCAGAAAAGTTTATCAGTCAAACAATAGAAAAATTGCTTGACGGCATCGTTCCGGACAAGCGTGCCAAAGAATACATCATTATCTTGCTTGCAACACCTGTTCACGATGTTAACAACAGAAAGCTCAAACTTTCCGAAATGTATTCGGGGCTTGCTCCCTACGCGTCGTGGACAACGAATTTTACATACACCGAACAGAATTCTGCCGGTTCTTCCGCTACGGTAGGCATAAATATCGGTGCAAGCGCAGGCATTCAGAACGGACAGAATCAAGCAACCACCAATACAAACGGTGTCACGGACTCAACCGGCGGGACGGAAACCGATTCCACAAACGACGGTGTCACAGATACGACCGGGCAAACAGTTACGGACTCAACCGGAGAATCCGTGACAGATTCAACGGGAAGTTCCGTTACGGACACAACCGGCACCGCCGAAACGAGCAGCAGCACTCACACTCAGGGAACAAATTCCTCGCAAACGGATACAGTCGGAGACTCCGAAACACTCGGAGGTTCAGCAAGTGTTGGTTTTAGCGGAACCCGCGTAACGGCGAACTACAGTCAGGCATTGCAAAGCAGCACGGCAAGCCAAATCGGAACGAATGCTTCGGATGCGGTGACGCAGGGAATATCGGATTCCGTATCAAAGAGCATATCGGAATCCGCAGGTAAGGCAATTGCAAAATCCGCAGGCACAGCGATTTCCGCCTTGACCAACCAAGCGGTGAATTCGTCCGTCGGCCATGCTGTTGCAAAAACGCTCGGACGGGCAGTCAGCAACTCGTTGTCAAGAACCGCAGGTGCGTTCCGAAGTGTCAATTTCGGTGCTAATTTCGGTGCCAATTTTGCTCGCAGTTCAACAGTTACAGCAACGATAGGCAAGAGTGAAGGCATCACTCAGAGCTTTGTGAATTACAATATTAAACATGCGCTTGAGCTCCTTGAGTCTCAAATGAAGAGATTGGAACTCAGCACCGCTTTGGGTATGTGGGACTTTGCGGCTTATGTTCTCAGTGAAGATGAAAATACGGCAAACAATGTTGCACATTCTTATATTGCGCTGACACAAGGTGAAGAATCCTATATGTCGCAGTCCGCAATTAACCTATGGCGCGGCGATATGGGTGAAACCAGTGATGACGCCCGGGAAATTTGCAATTACCTTCGTGAACTGCGCCACCCTTTGTTTGGGTTAAATCCCGGCATTGCGCAGAAGGACCCGACTTTCAATGTATATCCTCCAATTGTAACCGCAACAACCGGTCTTTCGGGCAAAGAATTGGCATACTCCCTTAACTTCCCCCGAAAGTCCGTTGCCGGGCTTCCGGTTATTGAGTGCGCCGAATTCGGCAGAAACATCGTTTCTTACGACTCGGCACCAACCGTAAAAAACGAGCTTGACATCGGTAAAATTTTTCATATGAATCATATTGAAAAAACCGATGTTCGACTGGCGAAGAGTTCTCTTGCATCGCATACTTTTATTACCGGCAGTACCGGTTCCGGCAAGAGCAACACCGTTTATCAGCTTCTTAACGAAGCTTTGAATCAGAATGTCAAGTTCATGGTTGTTGAACCTGCAAAAGGCGAGTATAAGCATGTTTTCGGAACGCAGGATGATGTGTATGTGTACGGAACCAATCCGGCAGTCAGTCCGCTGTTGAGAATCAATCCGTTCAGTTTCCCTCAGGGCATACATATTTTGGAACATCTTGACAGATTGGTTGAGATTTTTAATGTTTGCTGGCCGATGTATGCAGCCATGCCCGCCGTATTGAAAAGCGCCGTTGAGAAGTCGTATGCGGACTGCGGTTGGAATCTTACCCTTTTCCAAAATCGATACAAAGAAATGCTGTATCCGTCTTTTGCGGATGTTGCAAGAAATATCAGAGAGATTATTGATTCAAGCGAGTATGACGCAGAGAACAAAGGTGCTTATAAGGGTTCACTGCTGACAAGATTACAATCACTTACAAACGGCATTAACGGCATGATTTTTACCTGTGATGATATTTCAGACAGGGATCTGTTTGACAGAAATGTGATCATTGATTTGAGCAGGGTTGGTTCGTCCGAAACAAAGTCGCTTATTATGGGAATGCTTGTATTAAAGCTTCAGGAATATCGCATGGCAGGCGCAACGGGGATGAATTCGGAATTGAATCATATAACGGTTCTTGAAGAAGCCCATAACCTGCTGAAACGTACGTCAACCGAGATTTCTTCCGAAAGTGCCAATCTGATGGGTAAGAGCGTTGAAATGCTTGCCAACGCCATAGCGGAAATGCGTACTTACGGAGAGGGTTTCATCATTGCGGATCAAGCTCCGGGGTTGCTTGACCTTTCCGTAATTCGAAATACGAATACCAAGATTATAATGCGTCTTCCGGATCGCAGCGATCGTGAGCTTGTGGGCGGAGCAGCAAACTTGAACGATGATCAAATTGTTGAGTTGGCAAAACTGCCGTGCGGTGTTGCGGCAATTTATCAGAATGAGTGGATACAGCCCGTTCTGTGCAAAGTAAACAAATTCGAAATGCCGCAGGAAATGTATTCTTATTCGCCCGATAATGAAGAACCGCAGACGGATTACGATGGAAGTATGGCTGCTGAGTCGCTGCTCGACTGCATTATGAACAGGGAGATCTTTCAACAAAAAAATCGCAAAGATCTTATAAAGTTGAAATTCATGATTATTAAGTCAAAACTGGATATAAACGTGAAGCGAGACTTCATCGAATATATATCTTCTTCTGACGAGAATGCAATCGGATCACTGAGACATCTGGTCTATGATTTTTTCGCCGCCGGAGAAGCTATCAAAGCTTCCGAGCATTGCTCCGAAATAATGGACTGGGTTCATTCCGTGGTGTCCGGTTTGAAACCGCTAATCACGAATTATTCGAGTGAGCAAATTGATTTGGTATTATCAATGATTCTCTATGAGCAATCATTGCGGGATTCAGCGTATCAGAACATTTTTTGCCGTTTCACAGAGATTTACAGCAAAGAAGGGAGAGTGTTTTAATGCTTGAGATTAATAGATCCTTCGAATTGACAGAAATGAAGAAACCAACTGCGGACGGTTTTAAATGCATTGAGCCTCAAAGCAAAATGACACCACACGAGGCGCAAAAATATTGGGACAGCAAGTTCGATAAAGAAAACAACCCAGTCAAGTATGGCGGCGGAAGCTATGAAGACGTAAAAAATTACTCTCAGGAAAACAAACATGAGAATGTGGAAGCGCACCATATGCCGGCCGATGCAAGTTCTACTTTGGATCGCACGGAAGGACCTTGCATCGAAATGAAAAAAGAGGACCATCGCAAGACAGCCAGTTGCGGAAACTCTATAGAGGCGCGAGAGTATAGAGCGAAACAAAAGGAGCTGATAGATAAAGGTGATTTCAGAGGAGCAATTCAAATGGATATCGATGATATCAGAGGGAAATTCGGCGATAAATACGATGCACAAATTAAGGAAATGCTTGAATACGTAGACAAGTTGGAACAAGGAGGCAAAATTTAATGAAAAAACTCGAAATACAATTAACCGAATCCGTTAACGGAGTTGCGTTTGGAACAGATCGCACTGTTGTAAGACATGCGTTCGGTAATGATTATGCCGAATTTAAAAAAAGCAGCTCCAGCAAGAATACAACCGATGACTACGGCTGTTTTCAATTGTTTTACTCTGCTGAAAATGCCTTAGAGGCAATTGAAATCTGTTCAGATACGCTTGTAATTGTAAACGGAAAAGAACTCACGCTGAAGTGTCCGGAGATAATCGAATGGATTCAATCGGTAGATCCGACTGCGGAAAAAGAAAGCGATGGAATTATATCAAAAAAAATGAGTATCGGCTTATATGCTCCTTGCAACGAGTTTGAAACGCTCCTGTTTGGCAAAAAAGACTATTATTGTTAAAAACGTAACGGTCAACATCGAGCCGCTGACGCGCATGCGCAAGGCGGTGTTCAAGAACGGCCGCGCGAAGATTGTCTACGTGATGAACGGGTGGAACCGCTTCAAGGCGTCCCGCGACTTCATGGAGAGGTTCGAGGGCCTGGCGGGCGACCAGACCGTGGCCACATCATTTACACATTTGCACAATTATACATCATAGAGGCTGTCGCTCACCGTGAGCGATAAGAAGGCGCTCAAGATGATGGCTGCGGAGCGCGAGACGACGATTGCCGCAATCATCCACGAGTGGGTGCAGGAGCACATTGAGGAGGTGGAGAAGTAAATGGCGAAGAAAGAGGTCAAGATTGATTTATGGGTTGCCGCGCAGCTTGATGAGTGCAAGATTCGCTTTGATGCGCAGGGCAGCGACGTAAAGGAAATCAACGAAGCGCTGAAGACTGCTTCGAAGCGTGGAACCGGCAATGCCGGGTATCCCGAATATACGGCTGTCATCGGTGATTTTGTTCTCGTCATCGAGGATAAAGCCGATATGGATAAGCAAGTTAAATTGACCGATTCGGGCATTATCGACACGAGCGTAAAGGCTGTGACCGATTACGCAGTGAACGGTGCGTATTTCTATGCAAAGCATATTGCGCAGAATACGACGTTCAAGAAGGTGTTCGCCGTCGGAGTCTCGGGCGATGCGAAGCATCACATCATCACGCCCCTTTGGGTTGATGACCGCGAGGGCTATAAGCAGCTGCCTGATATTGAATCGTTCGTTTCGTTCTCCGAGCAAAACATCAACGAGTATTACACCCGCTATGTGTTGGAAGAGGCGACCGACGTCGAGAAGACCACGGAGCAGATATTGAAGGATGCGGCCGAGCTGCACGAGTATCTGCGCACGTATGGCACGCTGAAGGACCAAGACAAGCCGCTGGTCGTTGCTGGTATTCTGCTTGCGTTGGATGAGATTGAGTTCGGCGGCTTTTCGATTAATTCGCTGACTGGCGACCAGACGCCGGGAATGCGTGACGGCGACAAGCTGATGAATGCCGTGAAGGGACGCCTGACACGCTCCAATGTTGGCCCGGACGCGAAGAAGGATAAACTTCTGGCGGAGTTCGCCATCTTGCAGACCAGCTTCCGCCTGAACGAGGTGAACGAGACGCTCAAAAAGACTCCGTTGAAGTATTACACGGAGTTCCTGTATGAGCATGTATTTCGCAACATCAAGTATCAGAAGACCAGCGAGGATTTCATCGGTCGCTTCTACGGTGAGTTCATGAGCTATTCAGGCGGCGACGGGCAGACGCTTGGCATCATTCTGACGCCTCGTCACATCTGCGACCTGATGTGCGAGCTGATGGATGTTCAACCGGACGATGTTGTGCTCGACCCGACGTGCGGAACGGCAGGATTTCTGATTTCCGCCATGCACCGCATGTTGATGATGGCTAATACGGATGCGCAGAGGAAGAACATCAAGAAGAAGCAGCTTCACGGTTTCGAGCTTCAGAGCAACATGTTTGCCGTAGCCGCTGCGAACATGATTTTACGCAAGGATGGCAACAGCAATCTCGAATGTTGCGATTTTCTGCGCAAGAATCCCGCTCAGGTGCAGCTGAAGGGTGCAACGGTCGGTCTGATGAATCCGCCCTACTCGCAGGGCACGAAAGCAGACCCCGAGCAGTATGAGCTTTCGTTCATTGAGCATCTGCTGGATTCGCTGACAGTCGGCGCACGCGCGGCTGTCATCGTGCCGCAGTCCTCCATGACCGGCAAATCGAAAGCCGAGCAGGCATTCAAGAAGAACATCATGAAGAATCACACACTGGAGGGCGTCATCACCTGCAACACGGATACGTTCTACGGCGTGGGAACGAACCCGGTTATTGCCGTGTTTACGGCTCATGAGCCGCACGATGCCGACAAGGTGTGCAAATTCATCAACTTTCGTGATGATGGGTACGAGGTGCGCGCACATGTTGGTCTTGTCGAGGGTGATTCCGCAAAGGATAAGAAGCAGCACCTGTTGGACGTCTGGAATGGACGCGCCGAGGCACCGTCGAAATTCTGCGTTGAATCTACGGTGAAACCTGAGGATGAGTGGCTGCACTCGTTCTACTACTTCAACGACGAGATTCCCACGGATGCTGATTTCGAGAAGGCTATCGGCGATTATCTGACGTTCGAGTTCTCGATGGTCATGCAGAATCGCGAGTACCTGTTTGAAGGGGGTGACGGTGATGCAGAGTCTCGATGAGAAGGAGTGGGGCGTGTTTAAACTTGAAGATGAATTTGAATGCGCTAAAGGAATCTATCTTCCAACCGGAGATGTGACTGACGGTGACGACCCTTTTATTACCGCAAAATCTGGTAATAATGGTCTAACTCGATTCATAGGCAATGGCACGTTATTTGGTGGGAATCGAATTACTATCGAGAAGATAAGACTCAGTGCATACTATCAATCAGCTCCGTTTTATTGTTCGCACGATGTTAGCGTAATAAACAATAACAATTTAGATGCGAACAATAGTCAGTTTATTGCCGAAATGATTATGCGCAACGGGTCGAAATATTCGTACGGTAGACAGGCGCAATTAAATGTCGTTAAGCGTGAGCGTATCATGCTTCCCGTCACTGATTCTGGCAAACCTGATTACGCGTATATGGCGGAGTATGTGCAGCAGAAGCGTGACACGATGCTTGCTAAATATCGCGCCTATGTCGAAGCACGCATCGCGGAACTGGGCAAAGCCATTGAGATTCCTGCTCTCGATGAGAAGGAGTGGCACGATTTTCGTATAGGTGATTTGTTTGGAATCAGTCGTCCAGTTGCGAGAAATAAGGACAACTATCTACCGGGTGATGTTCCGTTTGTTGCTTCGGGAAACATCAATAATGGTGTAATGAAGCTTTGCAAGCCGCTTGAAGAGGAACAGATAGATGATGGTTGTTGCATTACTGTTAGTCCAGTTGATGGCAGTACATTTTTTCAACCCATGAATTTTCTTGGTCGTGGCGGCGCTGGTTCGTCAATTTTGATGCTTCGTTGCGAGGGCCTAAATTTGTATCGAGGACAGTTTATGGCTCGTGCTATTCAGCAAACGTGTTCAAAATATACATATGGACACATGGGTAATAAAGACAGCATCAAACGTGAGCGAATAATGCTTCCCGTCACTGATTCCGGCGAGCCTGATTACGAATACATGGAGCAATATTCCAAGAACATGATGCTTCGCAAGTATCAGCAGTACCTGACGTTTTTGCAACAGCGCAGCAATGCCTGATAAGTAAACCAGCCCGTCGCTCTTTTGGGCGGCGGGCTTTATAATTAAATGCGTATTTACGCAATTCATCATATATGTAGAACTAACGTGAAAGCCTATAAGCAGAAATTACGGGAGGGGGTGAACCTATGGCACGTAAGAAGAAATTCGCGCCGAACGACAACAACCTTGCGATAGCGTACTATCGCTTCTCGTCCCACTCGCAGAACGACGCAAGCATCGACCAGCAACGCGAGCTTTCCCACGAATGGGCGGATGCGCACGGCTTCAAAATCGTGCAGGAGTATGAGGACGCGGCAATATCCGGCACCACGGACGCACGACCGGGGTTCCAGCAGATGCTGTCGGAAGTCGCAAAAATCCGTCCTCATACCCTCATCATGTGGAAGACCGACTTTATGTAGGTTGCCTCATTCTCTATAAAATCAGGCAGGGTGATTACTATCCATTTCATACTCGTTGTGATTTTATTTGTTTATATAAAGGTGTTGGCTGTTATTTGATAAACAGTGCCTTGGGTTCATA